>OGES01003066.1_pt1 | contig 10077 bp, 6 predicted proteins | sample 1570711 | NCBI WGS metagenome assembly OGES01 (sample SAMEA2582133, study PRJEB24529) | metagenome | biome: Human gut stool | place: China | collected 2011 | reverse complement strand
ATAACAAGCCCCTCCAATAGCACCTACAACACCGGCTATCCATAAATTTCTTCCTTTGATATTGAAAAGAAAACCAAATCCCAAACTTGCAAGGAATGAAGATATACCTGATTTTAAAATTACATACACCATATTTCCATTCCCCTATATCCAAAAATACATCACAAAACCAGCACCTACCGCAATAGCAACTGCGCATAAAAATGCATCTGCTGCTCTTGCAACACCAGATACATAATCTCCTGCAATCGTATCACGAATCGCGTTCGTAATCGCAAGTCCTGGAACTAAAAGCATAAAACTCGAAATCACCATAATATCCACATTGGTCTGAGGCAATACTTGATGAATTAATTGAGCACTCAATGCTGCGGATCCCGCAGATATCGCATTATTTAAGAAAGAATTTAGTTTATGCTTGGATAAAAAACAGCTTATACAACGAATCAAGATTCCAATAAAAAAGGACATCACAATTTCCAATAAAGTCCCATTAAAGAAAATCCCAAATCCAGCTGCACCTACCGCGCCAAAAAACATAGTCTCTTTAAATGTATAGCGAGATATTTTCTTAATTTTTTCAAGCTCATTTGCCAGCTCATCTACAGATATAGGATTCGTACAGATACTTCTAGAAAGCGTATTGATTTGATCAATTCTATTTAAATCAACCTCTCCCGTATGCACCCTGCAAATACGTGTTATCGTTTTATTTTCATATGTTAACGAAAACATGATACCAGTTAAAGTCACATAGCTATCTGCATATTCGATTCCCTCAAAGCACCGACACATTCTGACCATTGTTTCTTCAACACGATTGACTTCCGCACCACTTTCTACTAACATCTTCCCTGCTTCAATAATTGTATTTAATAACTTCTCAATGTTCATAACAAGATTATAACAAAATCCACGAAAAAAATAAGCAGAAAAACTGCTTATTCTGGGATTTCTATATTAATCTTATCAAACTCTTGTGACACATTTAATGCGTGGTCATTGATACGTTCAAAGTCTGTAAATATACGTGATAACATCATACTTACTTCACTCGAACATTTCTGTTGTTTTAATGCTTGAATCTGTGCTTCGCGCCAACTTGACACAAGTGAATCAATCACATCATCCTTACGTTCTGCCTCTTCCACATCACTCAAATCATTTTTCATATCGACACATAACTTTTTCATGTGCTCCACAATTTCAATTTCAGATATCGTCATATCCCCTTGAAGACGCTTTGTAGCCTGATGATTCATATTCACCGCATAATCACTAATACGTTCAATATCCACTAACATTAGATAATAACTAGACAAAGCTTGGGAAATATTCACATTCAAATTTGGTGTAGCCAAAGCCGTACTAATATATTCACTAATAACTTTATCCAGATAGTTTACAGTGTCCTCTCTTTTATAGATTTGTTCATCTATCTTATCACTAAACTGTAATAACTGTCCAAATGCCTGATTTACATTCTCATACGCAAGCTCTAACATATGCATTGTTTCATCATTGATTTGTTTAACCGAAATAGCTGCACCACCAATCATCTTTTTAGACTTAGGCAGTGGCTGTAAAAACAATAAACGATCGTCTTCTGTTTCTTTATTTTCAACAGGCAAGATGCGTTGTGCAAATTCAGCCAAATATTTTCCAAATGGAAGCAATAATAACGTTGTACAAATATTAAACAATGTGTGCATGTTCGCAATCTGTGCTGTCGCATTATATGGAGTCCAATGAATCACCAAAGATACCAATGGTGTGAACATACATACTAATGTAAATATTACTGTACCAATAATATTGAAACTCAAGTGAATAGCTGTCGCTTGTTTAGCCTCACGACTCGTTCCAATTGATGCAAGAACGGCTGTAATACAAGTACCAATATTCTGACCAAACAATACATATACAGCTCCATCTAATCCAATAACACCACTGGCTGCTAAGGCTTGTAAAATACCTACAGAGGCTGAACTTGATTGAATTAAAGCCGTAAATCCTGCACCAACCAAAATACCTACTAATGGATTTGAGAAATGAGTGACTAATTCAACGAATTCTTTTGATTCTCTTAGTGGCATCATAGCCGTACTCATCATATTCATACCAATAAAAAGAATACCCAAACCTGCAATGATCTGTCCAATATCCGTTGCCTTTGCGCTTTTCGTAAACATAATCAATGCAACACCCATAAAGGCAACTAATGGGGCAATAGCACTTACATCCAACGCAATCAATTGACCTGTAATGGTTGTTCCAACGTTAGCGCCCATAATAATCCATACAGCTTGTTGTAAAGTCATCATCTGTGCGTTGACAAACCCAACAACCATAACTGTTGTTGCACTCGAACTTTGAATAACTGCCGTAACAAGTGCGCCTACAATTACACCTAAAAATCGATTTGAAGTTAATTTCTCTAAAATTTGTTTTAAGCGATCTCCAGCCGCAGCTTCAAGACCATTTCCCATCATCTGCATTCCATATAGGAATAAAGCTAATCCACCCAATAAAGACAATATATTTGTTGTTGTCATATTTTCCACCTTTTCATAATTACGCACTTAATATAAATTTAAATGGATTTTCATACTATCTTTACAATGTTAAATCTATGTTAAATTTATTTAACAATTCAAAATAGGTAGTATAATAAACCAAAAAAGGAGAATTTTATGCCAACAATCATCGAAAACAGAAGAAATTTGCACCAAATTCCTGAAATCGAACTCACAACACAAAAGACAGCACAATATATCGAAAACATACTGGACTTATATGACTGCAAAATTGATCATCCAATCCCTAATAGTGTTACTGCTTATTTTGACAATAAGAAAGAAAAAACAATTGTTTTTCGTTCCGATATGGACGCTCTTCCTATGGAAGAAAATACAGATTTAGAATTTAAAAGCACCAATGGATGTATGCACGCCTGCGGACATGATGGACATATGGCGATGGTTTTAGAAATAGCTAAATATACCAAAGAAAGTAACTACAACGTATTACTCTTATTTCAGCCAGGAGAAGAAAAACCAGGTGGAGCCAAGCCAATCATAGACACACAATTCTTCAAACAATTTAATATTGCCGCCATCTACGGAACACACATCTATCCAGAACTTGAAAAAGGCAAAGTATATACACGGCCTAATGAAATGATGGCTGGTGGATGTGAGTTTGAAATTCTGGCAAAGGGAAAGGCAAGTCATGCAGCCCAGCCTCAAAATGGAATCAACGCATTAACGGCTTGTGTAGAAATTCTACAAAAATCTTTAGAACAAGAAGAAAAAGCCTTTGACAACAATACATTCCACCTATTACACTTTGGTACTTTCCATTCTGGCCAAGCCTTCAATATTATTGCAGATCAAGCTCATGTACGAGGATCTATTCGCTATTATGATCCAAAGGTATTTGATCAAATTGTTAATATCATTGAACAAAACATGAATAATGCAATCAAAAAATACAAGGTGCAAGTTAATTTCAAAGTCAATCACCACTATCCACCTGTACTAAATAATGAAGAATTATTTCATACCCTATACAAAAACAACCTAGTCAGTAAACTAGACAGTCCTGTGCTTATTAGTGAAGACTTTGGTTACTATAGAAACGTAGCCCCATCTATCTTCTTCTTTTTAGGTACTGGTGACACCATTCCATTACATTCAAATAAGTTCACCTTTGATGAAGACATTTTAAAAAAGGGTGTAGAATTATACAGGAAACTATTAACGACAAAGATCCCATTCTAGTAAGCACTAGGATGGGTTTTTAGGTATAATGATAATGTGGATGTGTGAAAGGAGGAATACTATGTTGATAAATAAATTAAATAAATATGGCGAAAATAACAATATCGAAGTAAAAAAAGAAGTTCCTGCTGAACATAAAAAATATTTAAAATCTGTCGTAGCTTTTGCGAATGGTTTTGGTGGAAAAATTATTTTTGGAATTGAAGAAAAGAAAGATTCATTTTAAATATGCGGACTATCGGGTGATGTTTTTAAAATCAAGGATTCCATCACAAATTCAATATTTTCAAGTATTGAACCTCATATTATTCCTAGCATTGATTTAGATACAATCGAAGATAAAACCATTTTAATTGTGAATGTTCCATCTGGATGGGATTGCCCATATCATTTAAAAGCAGAGGGTGAATTTGATGGTGTTTATGTACGCGTTAGTGGAACAACAAGAAAAGCTGATCGTAATATGATCAAAGAATTGATGTTTGAAGGTAGCAACCGCTATTTTGATAAGATGATTTGTCCCGAATTAGAAATCAGTGAAAATAGTATCCAAAACTTATGTGATACCCTTTATCATAAAGCATTAGAAAACTCTAAATCACAATTTGAAAAAGACGCAGTTACGCCCATTACGAAACAAGATTTATTATCATGGGGAATACTTACACAATCAAACAATCATATTGTACCTACTAATGCCTATGCCTTATTAACAGGACATCCCGCATTGCCAAACCGTATTCAATGCGCACTTTTTAAAGGCACGGATACAACAGAAGTAATTGATATGAAAGATTATTCAGGACCCATCTATGAACAAATTGATTTTGCGTATAAATTTGTATTACGAAACATACGTTTACATGCTTCATTTGAATCTCTAGAAAGAAAAGAAACATACGAAATTCCCGTATATGCCATACGAGAATTAATTGTGAATTCCATTGCACACAGATCCTATATTGATAGAAACAGTATTAAAATTGCGATATTCGATGATCGTTTAGAAGTAACTTCTCCAGGAAAACTAGTTATGGGACAAACAATCGAGAAAATGAAACAAGGAAATTCTAATATTAGGAATGAAGCAACCGCGTATGCATTACGCTATCTAAAATACATTGAAAACTGGGGTCGCGGCATCCCTAGAATCATTAAGTCAATCGAAGAATGTGGTTTAAAACCTCCTGTATTTATTGGTGGAGAAACCGAGTTAAAAGTCATCATATATAGAAACAATGTATTCTATAAGCCCAACAAAAAAATCGGGTTCAAAGTAAATGAACCTAATGGACCCAATGAACCCGATATCATACAACTCATTAAAATCAACCCAAAAATCACTCAAATAGAGCTCGCAAATCAATTAAACTTATCACGCTCAACTATTAAGCGCATATTAAATAGGTTGCAGCAACAAGAAATTGTAATCCGCAAAGGCTCTAATCGAAATGGGTATTGGGCAGTAAAGGAGTAGCACGAGGCTACTCCTTTTGTGTTATTAACTTTTATTAAGCTTGTTGTGCTTCTTCGTCATCATCATCGTTATCAACGTTTTTCCATTTACGTCCTACGAAGAATACTACGATTTGTACCAATCCAATAACAACCATCCAAATTGTCCATTGATCTGTCCAAGTCCATGCTAGACTCATGTCTTCAGTTACTAGGAAGAATACAACAGATACGATTGCGATTAGAACTGCAAGTACGCGAGTGAATAATCCACGTTTCTTTTCTTGTTCTTGTTCTTCGTCTTCATTTGTAGTTGCTTGTTGTTTTGTTTCATCATCCTCTTCTTCGTCATCTTCATCTTTATGACGTTTAGAAATCAACAATAATAATCCGAATAATACTGTTACGATTGCACAAATCAAGTTGATTAATGCCCAATAGTACTCTTGTGTTGCCTTTGGAGTGTAATCCTCTTCAACTTTTTCTTCCTCTTTAGGTTCAGCCTTAGGCGTTTGTTCTTCTTCGACCTTTTCTTCAGGAACAGGAGTAGGAGTAGGAACTACTCTTTGAACAACTGGCGGTACGCTTGGAGTTGTAGGTGTAGGAGCTGGAGTTACTGGAGTTGTATTTCGTGTAACTGTTAATGTTCCAACAACCTTTGTAATGTCGTAGTTAGAAGCTAATGTATTTTCATTTAATTTGTATTCAAATGAGTTTGCACTATTTCCAACCTCTGTTTGAGTTCCAGTTACATTATATGTAGCACCTTCACCCTTGACAAATCCATCACCACTTACTGTGATTGATGTGCTTGTTAATGCTTGACCATCATAAGTCTTGCTTGCAGTAGCACTTGTTAATGTTACTGAACGTTTTGTGATTTCATAAGTCTTTGTGAATGATCCAGTATAATTTCCAATACCTTCAATAGTAATTGTTACTGTACCAGCATTTACTAAATCATCACTATAAGTTACAGAGTAATCTTTGTCAGCTACTAATTTTTTATCTGTCTTAGTATCCTGAACTGTTAATACTTCTCTATGCTCTTTACCATCATACTTAGAATCACTAGGATCACTTACTGTAATACCCGTCTTCTTTTCATCTGGAGTATTTGGTCCATCTGGAACGATTGACTTAGCTTTTACTGTTAATGTTCCAATTGAATCTTTACCATGAGTATAGTTCGATTCTTTTGCACTTCCTGTCCAATTCAATTCATAAGTGTTATCTGAAGTACCAACATCTGTTTGGCTACCAGTCATTGTTAAGTTGACTGTTTCATCTTTTACCAAATTGTTGACTGTTCCACCAGCTGTTAATGGATTTCCATCATAAACCTTAGAATCTGTATTTGTTGTTACTGTATATTCTCTTGGTAGAATCTGATATGTCTTAGTAAATTCACCAGTATAGTTTCCAATACCTTTAATAGTGATCGTTACTGTTCCAACATTGATTAGATCTCCACTGTAAGTTAATGTGTAATCTGTACCTTCCGCTAATGTTGTATTTAACTTAGCATCCGTTACTGTTAATCCATTGATATGTTCATTTCCATCATAGATTGAATTTTCTGGATCTGTTACTGTAATACCATTCTTTTCATCATCTGGATTAATTGACTTAGGAGTGATTGTCAATGAGCCATCATTTACGATAAATGTTACTTTTTCATAGTTTGTATTTGTATTCGTAAATTGATCTGCATTTAATCCCATTAAATATGTACCTGCTTCAGTACCTTTAGCTTCTGCAGTTCCATTGAATGTGAAATCATCTGTTGTATACTTACTTCCTTCAGTGATTGCTACATCATATCCACTTACTGACTTTTCATTTCCATCATATTCAACTGAATCTGAATGACCAGTAATCGTTACGACTACTTCACCATCTTGAGCAGTGACTTTTAATTCACCAAACTTAACTTCGATGTTGTAGTTAGAAGCTTTCGTATTTGACTTCAATTCATATGTGAATGTGTTCTTACTTGTACCAACTTTTGTTCTAGAGCCAATTACTTTATAAGTTGCACCTTCATCCTTAGCGAATCCTTCTCCACTTACAGTTACTGTATCATTTGTCAACGCAGTCTTGTCATAAACCTTAGAAGCAGATCCACTTGTCAATGTTACATTACGCTTAGTGATTTCATAAGTTACTTCAAAGCTTCCTTCATAGTTTCCAATACCTGTTACTGTTACTGTTACTGTTCCAGCATTGATTACATCTTTACTATAAGATAATTCGTAATCTGTACCTTCTACCAATACTTTATCCGTCTTAGTATCTGTAACTGTCGGTTTATTCTTGTGTTCTTCACCATCGTACTTAGAACCTTCTGGTGCTGTTACTGTAATACCAGTCTTCTTTTCATCTGGAGTATCTGGTCCATCTGGAGTAATTGACTTAGGATTGATTGTTAATGATCCATCTTCGACTACGAATTCAACATCTGTGAAGTTTTGACTAATGTTACTGAATTGTTGTGCAGTAAGGTTCATCTGATATGTACCAGCTGCAGTTCCTTCAGCCTTAGCTTCACCTGTAAATCCAATATTGTTTACTTTATACAACTTGTTAGAAATATTTGTTACTTCATAGCCTTCTACTGAATGTGGGTTTCCATCATAAGTTGCAGTATCTTCGTGACCTTTAATTGTTACTGTTACCTTATCTGTAAATGGAGTAACCTTTAATTCGCCAAATTTAACTTCGATGTTGTAGTTAGAAGCTGTTGTATTTGACTTCAATTCATATGTGAATGTGTTTTCACTTGAACCAACCTCTGTCTGATTTCCAGTTACGTTGTATGTTGCGCCTTCTTTCTTAGCGAATTTGTCGCCTCCAACTGTTACTGTATCATTTGTTAAAGCACTTCCATCATAAACCTTTTCATCATCAGCACTTGTCAATGTTACATGACGCTTAGTAATTTCATAAGTTACTTCAAAGCTTCCTTCATAGTTTCCAATACCAGTTACTGTTACTGTTACTGTTCCAGCATTTGTTACATCTTCACTATAAGATAATTCGTAATCTCTACCTTCTTTTAATGTAGCTTTTGTCTTAGTATCTGTAACTGTCAGTTTGTTCTTGTGTTCTTCACCATCATATTTAGAATCTTTTGGATCTGTTACTGTAATACCAGTCTTCTTTTCTTCTGGAGTATTTGGTCCATCTGGAACGATAGATTTCTTAGTTACTGTCAATGTTCCAATTGAATCTTTACCATGAGTATAGTTCTTAGCTTTTGCAGTTCCTTCAAACTTCAATTCATATGTGTTATCTGAAGTACCAACATTTGTTTGACTACCAGTCATTGTTAAGTTGACTGTTTCATCTTTTACCAAATTGTTGACTGTTCCACCAGCTGTTAATGGATTTCCATCATAAACCTTAGAATCTGTATTTGTTGTTACTGTATATTCTCTTGGTAGAATCTGATATGTCTTAGTAAATTCACCAGTATAGTTTCCAATACCTTTAATAGTGATCGTTACTGTTCCAACATTGATTAGATCTCCACTGTAAGTTAATGTGTAATCTGTACCTTCCGCTAATGTTGTATTTAACTTAGCATCCGTTACTGTTAATCCATTGATATGTTCATTTCCATCATAGATTGAATTTTCTGGATCTGTTACTGTAATACCATTCTTTTCATCATCTGGATTAATTGACTTAGGAGTGATTGTCAATGAGCCATCATTTACGATAAATGTTACTTTTTCATAGTTTGTATTTGTATTCGTAAATTGATCTGCATTTAATCCCATTAAATATGTACCTGCTTCAGTACCTTTAGCTTCTGCAGTTCCATTGAATGTGAAATCATCTGTTGTATACTTACTTCCTTCAGTGATTGCTACATCATATCCACTTACTGACTTTTCATTTCCATCATATTCAACTGAATCTGAATGACCAGTAATCGTTACGACTACTTCACCATCTTGAGCTGTGACTTTTAAGTCACCAAATTTAACTTCGATGTTGTAGTTAGAAGCTTTTGTATTTGACTTCAATTCATATTTGAATGTGTTCTTACTTTCACCAACCTCTGTCTGACTTCCAGTTACATCATAAGTTGCACCTTCATCCTTAGCGAATCCATCACCACTTACCGTTACTTCACCATTTGTCAATGCTTCCTTATTGTAAACTCTAGAAGCAGATCCACTTGTCAATGTTACATCACGTTTAGTGATTTGATAATTTGTAGTTGTTTCACCACTATAATTTCCAATACCTTTTACTGTTACTGTTACTTTTCCAGCATTTGTTACATCATCACTATAAGATAATTCGTAATCTGTACCTTCTACTAATGTTCTATCAGTCTTAGTATCTGTAACTGTTGGTTTGTTCTTGTGTTCTTCACCATCATACTTAGAATTTTCTGGTTTTGTTACTGTAATACGATTTTGATCATCAATAGACTTACGATTGATTGTCAATGATCCATCTTCGACTACAAATGTTACCTTCTTAAAGTTACTATTTGTGTTACTAAATTGAGCTTCAGCAAGGTTCATCTTATATGTACCAGCTTCAGTACCTTCAGCCTTAGCTTGACCTGTAAACTTAACATCATCCTTTGTATACAACTTGTTAGAAATATCAGTGATTTCATAACCTTCTACTGAATGTGGATTGCCATCATAAGTTACACTATCTTCATGACCTTTGATTGTTACTGTTACTTCAGCATCAACTTCAGTAATACTCAATGTACCTTCATGCTTAGTAATTGAATAGTTACTTTCTTTAAAGTTTTGGCGCAATAAATTTGGATGGGGTTAGGTGAATTTGCTCTCCAAGAATTTAAGGG
>OGES01003065.1_pt1 | contig 10078 bp, 9 predicted proteins | sample 1570711 | NCBI WGS metagenome assembly OGES01 (sample SAMEA2582133, study PRJEB24529) | metagenome | biome: Human gut stool | place: China | collected 2011 | reverse complement strand
GCGATGACGCGCAGATCGTCGCCGAGCACCGGCTGCAGCCTGTCCGCGAAATATGCGCCGATGGCTCCGAGGCCGACCAGCGCGACTGTTTTGATCTCCTTCATGGCAGTGTCTCCTTTGCAGTAGCTGCGCAGACCTCATCGCGCAGCCGATATCTTGGATATTTTACCACAAATTGGCACATATTTCCACAGGATTTTTTATGTTTCCGGCAGACGGCCAAGCAGGGCAGGGCCATGCTCCCGCAGCCAGGCGCGCTGCGCGGCATAGTCCGGCAAACATGATGCGACCTCGCGCCAGAACGCGGCGCTGTGGTTCATCTGCTTCCGGTGGCACAGCTCATGCACGGCGACATACTCGCGTACCTCCGGCGGGGCCAGCATCAGAAGGCAGTTGAAGCTCAGGCTCCCGCGAGCGGAGCAGCTGCCCCAGCGGGTCCGGGCGGCGGTGATATGCAGGCCGGTGGGCATCACGCCCATCCGGGCGGCCCAATAGGCTACCCGGCGGGGCAGATATTCCCGACCCTGCCGGGCCAGTTCCTCCATCTCCCGGGCGGTGGGCTCCGGAGGGGAGGCTGCCAGCTGCTCCTGCTGGCGGCGGACGGTTTTCTCCACCCAGTCCCGGTGGCTGTCCACCACCCGGCGAATATCCTCCGCCGTGGCGGCATAGGGGGCACGGACCACCACCCGGCCGTCCCGCTGGATCTGGATGGCGATGGTCCGGCGGCCGGAGTGCACCACGGCATAGTCCATGGCTCAGTCCCCGATCCGCACGAAGCGGGGGCCGCGATACCCGTCCCGGTCCACGGCTTCCAGCCACATGGACGCGGGCCGCACCCACAGGCCGCCGTCACCGTACAGGGCGCGGTATACCACCATGTCCTCCAGCGTCTCCGAGTGCCGGGCCAGGCCCAGCACCTGATATTCATTGCCCTTGAAATGCCGCCACCGGCCGGGGCGGATGGTTTCCTGCGTCATAGGGGTCGCCTCCTTGTGTGATGGGTCCAGTATACAGGAAATTCGGCGAAAAAGGAAGTCCCTGAGACTGTCAAAAAACCCGGAAATCTTCCGCCATCGGAAAGGAAGATAGTTACGAAAGAAACCCATCAGGGGTGTCTTTCGTTTGCAATCACAGGTTTTTCAGAACTTTCTAAGTTCTGAAAAACCTCACTCAGCTTGTCAAAATTACTTTTTTGACAAGCTGATTCCCTGTGGAAAAATGCGGCGGCGTGTGATAAAATGGAGAAAACGCAACGGGAGGGCACTATGATGCAGCATGAGATCACCACGTCGTCGCCCCTGCTGGACGGCAGCGGCAATCTGCGGGAGCCGGGCTATGCCAAGCGGCTCCTGCCCATCTATCGCCGGGCGGATATCAAGGCCCCGGCGTCCCGCATCAAGGAGTGGGACTATTACCTGGTGGCCAACGACCACTTCGCCGTGGCCCTGACCATCGATGACAACGGGTACATGGGCCTGGACTCCGTATCCTTCCTGCACTTTGACGAGAGGTGGGAGCGGACCAAGAGTCCCATGCGGGCCTTTCCCATGGGCCGGACCGGTCTGCCGGAGAGCTCTGTCTCCGGCACCACCGCCACCTCCGGCAGGGGCTATGCCCTGGTGTTCCGGCATGTGCCCCAGGGCCGGGAGCTGACATTTCATATGGAGAATTTTCTGAACGGCCAGACCATTGACGGCTCCGTCACCCTGACGGAGGAGCCGGAGGAATCCATGGTCATCTGCACGCCCTTTGACAAGCCCGGGTGCTTCTACTTCAATCAGAAGATCAACTGCATGCGGGCCCGGGGCCAGGTGCGGCTGGGGGAGAAAACCTACGTCTTTGACCCGGCGGACTCCTTCGGCGTGCTGGACTGGGGCCGGGGGGTGTGGACCTATCACAACACCTGGTATTGGGGCAGCGCCTCCGGGCAGGTGGACGGCGTGCCCTTCGGATGGAACATCGGCTATGGCTTCGGCGATACCTCCGCCGCCAGCGAGAACATGCTGTTTTACGGCGGCAAGGCCCACAAGCTCAGCCAGGTGCGGTTCCATATCCCCCAGCGGGAGGGAAGGGACGACTTCCTGTCCCCCTGGTGCTTTACCTCCGACGACGGGCGGTTCGAGATGAAGTTTGTCCCCATTCTGGACCGGGCCGCCTGCACGGACGTGAAGCTCATCAAATCCGACCAGCACCAGGTGTTCGGCCGCTTCACCGGAACGGCCACACTGGACGACGGAACCGTGATCCGGGTCCGGGATATGATCGGATTTGCGGAAAAAGTGGAGAATAAGTGGTGAAAAGCAGCGCCCGCTCCGGAACGGAGTGGGCGCTGTGGTTATTATGGATTATTTGTCCTTGGAGAAAATCCGGAAGATATCCTCATAGGCCCGGTCGATGCTTTCCCGGGCGGCTCTGGCCTCCTGGTCCACGGACTCGTTGAGCTGCTGGGCCTGCTGGGAGACGGCGGGCTGAGGGGCGGGCTGCTGGGCGGCGGCAGGCTGGGGAGCCTGTGCGGGCTGGGCAGTGGTCTGAGCGCCGGGCTGAGACTCCTCGGGCTTGTTCTCCGCGAAGCCGGTGGCGATGACGGTGACCCGGATCTCGTCCTCCAGGCTTTCGTCGAAGGTGGCGCCGAAGATGGTGACGGCGTCGGGATGGACGGCATCCTGGACCAGGCTGGCGGCCTGCTCCACCTCCTCCAGGCCGATGTCCATGGAGCCGGTGACGTTGATGAGCACGCCGTGAGCGCCGTTGATGGAGGTTTCCAGCAGGGGGCTGGAGATGGCCATCTTGGCGGCCTCCTCGGCCTTGCCCTTGCCGGCTGCGCGGCCCACGCCCATGTGGGCCAGACCCGCGTCCTTCATAATGGCGGTCACGTCCGCGAAGTCCAGGTTGATGAAGCCGGTGTCGCGGATCAGGTCGGAGATGGACTGCACCGCCTGGCGCAGCACATCATCGGCGATTTCGAAGGCATTGGCGAAGGTGATCTTCTGGTCGGTGGCGTATTTCAGACGCTCGTTGGGGATGATGACCAGGGAGTCCACCCGCTTGCGCAGCTCCTCGATGCCCTTTTCCGCCTGCATCATCCGGCGGCGGCCCTCGAAGGAGAAGGGCTTGGTGACCACGCCCACGGTGAGAACGCCCAGCTCGCGGGCGATCTCCGCCACCACGGGGGCAGCGCCGGTCCCGGTGCCGCCGCCCATACCGGCGGTGATGAACACCATGTCGGTGCCCTCCAGGGACTTGGTCAGCTGGTTGCGGCTTTCCTCGGCGGCCTTCTGGCCCACCTCAGGATTGGAGCCGGCCCCCTTGCCGTGGGTCAGTTTCTCGCCGATCTGGATTTTATAGGTGGCGCTGGAGGCGTTCAGCACCTGCTTGTCCGTGTTGACGGCCACAAAGTCCACGCCCTTGGTGCCGGAGCGTACCATGCGGTTGACCACGTTGTTGCCGCCGCCGCCGACGCCGACGACCTTGATATTGACCACATTCTCGGGGCCGGTTTCCATTTCAAATGCCATGATGGTTCCTCCTGCCAGTATATATCGAAAGATAGCTGTATGCAATATAACGCGCTTTTTCTATTGTATAACGGTTTTGGTGAACCGTCAAGGGGCGGGGGATGATTTCCCGGGAAAAGTTGCGGTTTAGCCGGGAATGAACCGGGCCTTGCCGTCCTTGTCCCACTGAATGGTGCCCTGATCGCTGCCGTCCAGCCGCTGGATCACCGCCGCCAGATAGTTCAGGCGATAGTCCAGATCGTCGTCGGATTTCAGGACCACATCAAACCGGTCCAGATAGCGCAGGGTGATGCGGCCGGTGTCCGTCAGGTCGATGGACTGGACATCCCCGGCCATGTCCTTGCCGCGCAGCAGCCGCCAAAGCTGCTGCAGCAGGTCCCACTTGTCCTGGTTTTCCGGGACGGCCAGCTGGCCCAGCTGGGGGGAGGTTAAGGTCAGGCCCGTGACCAGGGGGCAGGACTCCCCCTGGCCGGGCTGGAGCTTGTCAATGAGCTTACCGTTGCCGTTGAGCAGCCACAGGGCCCCATCCTGCTCCAGGGCCAGGGGATGGGTGCACTCGGTGATCTCGATGCGCAGGGCGTTGGGCAGCTGGCGGCGGATGCGGACGGACTCCACATAGGGCAGCTGGTCGGTGATGGCGGCGGCGGCCTGGTGCTTGTTCAGCAGGAACAGGTTCCCGCCCTGGCGGATGCCGCTGGCCTGGAGCACCTGCTGCTGGGAATAGCGGGAGGCGCCGGTGACGAAAATCTGGTCCGCCTTGAAAAACAGGGACAGGGCCGCCACAATGGCGCCGCATATCATCACGAAGGTGAGCAATCTATAAAGAAACGCAAAGTTGCCCTGCCGTTTCCGGCGGCTGCGTCTGTGTCTGCGGGGTTGGGTCATCGGAAGCGCCTCCCTCTGTGTTCTCTGTGTGTATGTGGGCCCCCAGAAGGGCCAGGTCCCCGGGCAGGTCGCTGTAGCCCCGGCGGATGTGGTGGAGGTGCTCCACCGTGGTGACGCCGTGGGCCTGAAGCCCGGCGATCACAAGAGCGGCTCCGCCCCGAAGGTCCATGGCCCGGACCCGGGCGGCCTGGAGCCGGTCGACGCCGCAGACCACCGCCACCCGGCCCTCCAGCCGGATGTCGGCCCCCATGCGCACCAGCTCCGGCACATGGTGATAGCGGCTCTCGAAAATGTTTTCCACGAATACGGTGGTTCCGCTGCTGCGCAGCAGGGCGGACATGACCACCGCCTGGGCGTCGGTAGGGAAGCCCGGATAGGGGGCGGTGCGAATGGGGCTGACGGCCCGCAGGCGTCCGTCGGACACCAGGCGGATGCCGTCCTCCTGACAGGACAGGGTACACCCGGCCTGACGCAGGACGCCGGTGACGGTGGACAGGTGGCGGTAGTCGATGTCCCGGAGGAACACGTCTCCGCCGGCGGCGGCGGCTGCCGCCAGGTATGTAGCCGCCGCGATGCGGTCCCCTAAAATCCGGTGGCAGCAGCTGTGAAGGGGCTGCTCCGCGCCCTCCACTACCACGGTGGAGGTGCCTGCGCCGTGAACGCTGGCCCCCAGCTTCCGCAGGAAGGTCTGCAGGTCCACGATCTCCGGCTCCCGGGCGGCGTTGGAGATGGTGGTGACGCCGGAGGCTCCTACGGCGGCCAGCATGGCGTTTTCCGTGGCCCCCACGCTGGGGATGCTCAGAACGATCTCGGCCCCGGTGAGGCACGGGGCGGTGCAGTTCAGGCTGCCGCCCTCCTCCCGGATGCAGGCCCCCAGGGTCCGCAGGGCGGACAGATGCAGGTCGATGGGCCGGGCCCCGATAGCGCAGCCGCCGGGGTACGACAGCTCCGCCTGGCCGCACCGGGCCAGAATGGCTCCCAGGAACACCACGGACGAGCGCATGCGGCGCATAAGACGGTCCGGAATGTCCCAGCGGGTCAGGGTGGAGGAATCCACCTCCAGGTCCGGGCCGTTCCAGCGAACGGCGCAACCCAGGTGCCGCAGGATGTCGATGGATGTGTCCACGTCCTCCAGATGGGGACAGCGCTGCAAAACACAGACGTCCCCGCTGAGAATACACGCTGCCAGAATGGGCAGCACACTGTTTTTTGCCCCCTGTACCGTCAGATCGCCGGACAGGCGGCGTCCCCCTTCTATCATCAGGCTCATATGCCCCCGCCTTTCATAGCTTTTTCCCGCTATCCTATGCAGGGGGTGGGGCAGGGGGTTACTTGCGGATGCTCATGACGGTGTCATAGAGACGCTTTGTGGCGTCCCGGATGCCCAGCTCCGCCATGCCGCGGCTCATGTCCGCCTGGCGCTGGGGGTCACGGAGAATACCGGAGGCGGCCCGGTACAGAGCCTCGCCGGAGGCGTCCGCCTCCAGCAGCACCACGGCTCCGCCGTGCTGCTCCAGGATGCGGGCGTTCTTCTCCTGGTGGTTGTTGGTGACGTAAGGAGAGGGGACCAGGATGGCCGGAGTGGCCAGAGCCGTGATCTCGCTGATGGTGGAGGCACCGGCCCGGCAGATCACCAGGTCCGCCGCCCGCATGACGGGAGCCATGTCATAGATGTACTCCCGGACGTCCAGACCGACCAGGTTCTCCAGGCCGTCCTGCCGCAGACGCTGGGTCATGGCGGGGTAGCCGCTTTTGCCCACGCCGTGGATATGGTGGAAGGGCATACCCTCCGCCGCCTCCAGGCGGAAGAAATCCTCCATGTGGGCGTTCATATGGCTGGCTCCCAGGCTGCCCCAGAAGGACACGATCAGGGGGCGGTCATCGGTGAGGCCCAGCTTTTCCCGGGCCTGGGAACGGGTCAGGTCAAAGAAGTCGCCCCGCACCGGGGTGCCGGTGACGACGATTTTGTCGGGATGGCGATAGTGCTGGCGGCACTCCTCAAAGCCCACCATGATGCGGTCGGCGCTGCCCTCCAGCATTTTGGTGGTGAGGCCGGGGACCATGTTGGACTCGTGGACCGCCGTGGGAATGCCCATACCGGCGGCGCACTTGACCACCGGATAGCTGGCATAGCCGCCGGTGCCCACCACCAGATCGGGGCGGAAGTCCCGGAGGATGGCCCGGGCCCGGCTGTGAGATTTGGTCAGCATGGACAGGGAGCGCAGGTTGTGGGCCAGGCCGCCGTGGCCCAGGGAGCGCTGAAAGCCTCCCATGGAGATGCCCCGGAAGGCGTAGCCGGCCTTTTCCACCAGATCCCGCTCCATGCCGTCGGGGGTGCCCACAAACAGCACCTGCACCTGGGGATCCTGCTTCTGCATATAGCCTGCCAGGGCCAGGGCGGGGTTCACATGGCCCGCCGTGCCGCCGCAGGTGAAAATCACTTTCATGAGAGGGCCTCCTATCCGTTTTCCGGGGCAGGCATCTGCCGCGAGACGCTGAGTACAATGCCCATTTCCGCCAGCTGGCACAGCAGAGCCGTGCCGCCATAGCTGAAGAAGGGCAGGGAAATGCCGGTGGCGGGCACCAGGCCCGTGACCACGGCGATGTTCAGAAAGGTCTGGAGCCCGGTGAGGGTCATGAAGCCCACCACCAGCAGGGCACCGAACCGGTCCCGGGCGTGGAGGGCGATCCAGAAGCCCCGGAGGATCAGCAGGGCGAACACCAGCATGATGACGCAGGCGCCCACCAGGCCCAGCTCCTCGCAGATCACGGCGAAGATACAGTCGTTGTGCTCCTCGGGCAGGTACAGGAACTTCTGGCGGCCCTTGCCCAGGCCCACGCCCAGCAGGCCGCCGGAGCCGATGGCAATGAGGCACTGGGCGATCTGCCAGCCGTCGCCCCGGTACCACTCGGCGTTGAAGGGGTCCCGCCAGGTGTTGATGCGGTTTTCCCCGTAGTGCAGGATGCCCTTTTGCACCAGGATCACATACAGGGCGCCCACCAGGCCTACGCCGCCGATGCCCAGGGGGATCAGCCAGCCCTTGATGCCGCCCACAATCATCAGCACGATGCCCGTGCAGACGATGAGGATGGTGCCGGACAGGTGGGGCTCCCGCATCATCAGAAGGGCGATGACGCCCAGAATCAGCACATAGGGCCAGATGCCCTGGCTCCAGGTCTGCATCTTCTCACGCTTTTTGGAAATGGTGGCGGAGAAATAGATGACCACGGCCATTTTGGCCAGCTCCGAGGGCTGGAACCGCAGGAAGGTGCCCCGGATGCCCAGCCAGCGAGTGGCGTTGTTTTCCGTGATGGCGATGGGGTTGCCGGGGACGATGACCAGCACCAGCAGCAGGATGGAGCCCCACAGCAGCAGACGGCCCACGCCCCGCAGGCGCTGATAGTTCATTTTGCTGAGGCCGAACATGGCGGCCAGACCCAGCACGGCGAAAATGCCCTGGCGGACGAAGTAGTACGCGCCGTTGCCGTTGTTTTCATAGTAGGCGGAGGGGAAGCTGGCGGACAGCACCATGACCATGCCCATAGCCGTCAGCAGCAGGGTCAGCAGCAGAAACGGCAGGTCCACAGGGCCCCGGGCCGCTTCCCTGGACTGCTCCATGGCCTCCCGGCGCTGCTGGGTGCTCCAGGTGCCTACCAGGCGTTTTTTACTCTTGGTGCGGGCCATACGGTTCCCTCCTTTCCGGCAGGTTTCAGGTTATGCGCCGAAGCGGTCCATGACGCCCAGATAGGCCAGGACGCAGAAAATGGTGCTGACGGCGGCGAACACCGCCACCACCTTGGTCTCCTTCCAGCCGCACATTTCGAAGTGGTGGTGGAGGGGGGCCATTTTGAAGATCCGCTTGCCGTGGGTCAGCTTGAAATAGGTCACCTGGATGATGTCGGACAGGGTCTCGCACAGGTAGACGAAGCCCACCAGCAGCAGGATCAGGGGCATGTCATAGGCAAAGGCCAGAGCCGCCACCGCGCCGCCCAAAAACAGGGAGCCGGTGTCGCCCATGAACACCTTGGCAGGGTAGTGGTTATAGAACAGGAAGCCCAGCAGACCGCCCACCAGAGCCCCGGCGAACACGCCCAGCTGGCCGAAGCCCTGCCACAGGCCGCCCAGCACCGCGAAGAACACGGCCACAGGCACCGTGACGCTGGAGGACAGGCCGTCCACGCCGTCGGTGATGTTCACGGCGTTGACGGTGCCGATGATGACGAAGGCGGCGAAGATCATATACACCACCCACGGCAGCACCAGATGGGTGTTGAAGAAGGGGATATACAGGTTGGGACTCAGCATACCCTCGTAGCGCATCAGGCACAGGAAGGCCACGGCAGCCGCCAGCTGCAGCAGGAACTTCTGGGGAGCGGTGAGGCCGGTGTTCTGGTGGTGCTTCACCTTCTGATAGTCGTCGATATAGCCGATGACGCCGAACACCAGGGCGAACACATAGACATACAGGTGGGTGAAGTTCCCCTCCAGCATGCCCTTCCAGCCCAGGATCAGGATGGCAATGCCGATGCCGATGATGAACATCAGGCCGCCCATGGTGGGGGTGCCCTGTTTGCCCTTGTGCCAGGTGGGGCCCACCTCTTTGATGCTCTGCCCGGCCTTCAGCCGGATCAGTGCGGGGATCAGCAGCTTGCCTGCTGCCAGGGTGATGACCAGGCTCACAACGCCTGCCAGAATGATTTCCATCATGTTCTCTCCTTCCCGTCCCGCAGGGGACGCGGGTCAGCTTCCGTTTATATATTCTGCAATGATCTGTCTTTCATCCATAGGCAGCCGGTGGTCGCCTGTCTCCTGGGTGATCTCGTGGCCCTTGCCGCAGAGGATCACCGTGTCGCCGGGGCGGGCCAGGTCCAGAGCCCGGAAAATAGCCTCCCGGCGGTCCGGGATCACCAGATGGGGGCCGCTGAGGCCCGGGAGAATGTCCCGAATGATGGCCAGAGGGTCCTCGGTGCGGGGGTTATCGGAGGTGAGCACCGTCAGGTCGGCGTATTGCCCGGCGGCGGCCCCCATCAGGGGGCGCTTGCCCTTATCCCGGCAGCCGCCGCAGCCGAACACCGCGATGATGCGGCCCGGGGTCATAGGCCGGAGGGCCTCCAGGGCCTTGGCCAGGGCCTCCGGCGTGTGGGCAAAGTCGATGAAGATGCGGCAGCCCAGCCCCGGGGCCGGTACCGGCTCCATGCGGCCGGGAACGGCGGGCACCTTAGCCAGGGCTTCGGCGGCGTCCGGCAGGGAAATGCCGGACAGGCGGGCCATGGACAGCGCCGCCAGGGCGTTGTACACGGTGAAAAGTCCGGGGATGGACACGGACACGGGACAGGAGACTTCGCCCTCCCGGGCGGTGAACCGGACGCCGGTGGGGGAGAGGTCCATGTCCTCCGCCAGCAGGCGGCCTCCATGAAGCCCGTAGTCATACACCGGACAGGCGCAGTCCCGGAGAATGCGCTCCGTCCAGGGATCGTCGCGGTTTACCGCGGCGGCGCGGCACTGGCGGAACAGGGCCGCCTTGGCGGCGGCGTAGTCCTCCATGGCGCCGTGAAAGTCCAGGTGGTCCCGGCTGAGATTGGTGAAAGCGGCTATAGTATACGCCAAGCCGTGGACCCGGTCAAGTGCCAATGCGTGGGAGGAGACCTCCATCACGGCGTGGGTGCAGCCGGAATCG
>OGES01003056.1_pt1 | contig 10103 bp, 10 predicted proteins | sample 1570711 | NCBI WGS metagenome assembly OGES01 (sample SAMEA2582133, study PRJEB24529) | metagenome | biome: Human gut stool | place: China | collected 2011 | reverse complement strand
TCACTACATGATAATAAAACAAGAGATGACATAAATATACAGAAAAACCAAGCAAATTTCTTTCTCATACTTCTTAAAACTTTAATAATTACTACTATTTTCCTTCTTCTCTTTCCATTATTACATTTTTTTTCTTTACTTTGCCGATACAAAAATATAATATTCAGCCCAAAGTTATGCTCCATCCGATTATTTTTGTCCCAGCAATTTACGAAAACGTTCGTCCTCCTTAATCGCTTTCACCCTCCAGCCTTTAGCTTCTAGCTTTTAGCCTCTAGCTTATTGCTTTCAGCTTTTTAACCTCTAGCTTTTCATCCCGATCCCTGCCCCGAACCTCCCCGCTTTCTCCCCTTCTCTCCGATAGGAGAAGAAAAGGTCCGGATGACAGACCGAGCACATACCGGCCACTTCTATATTTTCATTTTTCACCCCACATGCCAGCAATTCTTTACGGTTAGCTTCCCACAAATCCACCTGGTATTTTCCCGGTTGCTTTCCCAGACCAACGATCGCCTGATTACCGGGAAATAACTGTTGAAACACCCGGGCCACTTCCTCTCCGACTTCGAAACAACATTTCCCGATCGAGGGGCCAATAGCCGCCACTACCCGTTGGGGATCGCATCCGAAATTTTCCTGCATTACCCGCACGGTTACCCCGACTATTTCTGCCGCTGTTCCTCTCCATCCGGCATGTACTGCGGCAACCACCCTTTTCTCCGGTTCGAACAGGAGTACCGGGACACAATCGGCAGACAACACCATCAGACATATCCCCGGCTGATTCGTCACCAAAGCATCCGTTGCCGGAATACGGCTTTCCCTATCCAAAGCCCCTCTCCCGGCTTCCTCAGCCGTAACGATCCGCACTGTCGCCGAATGTACCTGCCGGGCGGTAATCAGCCGCTCTACCTCAAATCCTGCAGCTTCCGCCAGGCTCCTGCGATTATGCTGTATGATCTCAGGATTTTCCCGATCGGAAAATCCGATATTTTTAACTCCCGAAGAGACAAAATGCATCAATTCCGGATAAGCGGATAAATTCCGGAACCGATAAAAAGGGAAATCCCCGCTAAGCAGTTTCTCCATATCCATTCATTTTAGATCGACAAAATTAGCCCAAGTTCGGATAATCCCCAAAGTTTAAGCTCCAAACCGTCATAAAAGTAAACTTTCAGCCGATTCCAACGTATGTTTAAGAAAAAAATATGTTACAGGACTATTTGACATTAAGGCAAGCATACCTCACCCGACCCGACACCCGGACTCAGATACATCAAAATTATGTCCGGAATTTGTTTTTATACGAAACTTTCCGGTTGGGCGGACACAACCTTCCACCGACAATATTCGAGAACATCGTCAGTACCGGTAAACCTCAATCGACAGAGACAACCCGTCAAGCCTACGATCTTTGGCAAGCCTGGCAATATTGTGAAAAACAAGCAGCCCTTCGCCAGCCTTTAGACCTTTCGTTTGTCAGAGCGGTTTCTGCCCGTATCATGAAGCATACCGGTGGCGAAACGACTACTTCTGTGGGACGTTACGATACTTCGTTAGGAGATTTCCGCCTCGGCGAGGATTATGACGAAGTATACCCTTTGGCTGATTTCCGTAAAATCCCCCTCCTGCTCGACAATCTGTGCCGGACTACCGAGGTACAACTAACCGAAGCCGGTGTAAGCGAGAACATTAAAATTGTGGCCAACTTCATGTACGATTTTATGCATATCAAGCCATTCGGTTATTGCAATCTGGAAACCGGTATCCTGCTCATCAACTTTTTGGAACTGAAAGAAGAGCATCCCCTGCTCATCCTGTTTGCCGACGACCGGGCAGAATTACTCAATGCCCTGAAACGGGGAAAAATCAGTGAGACACCGGAAACCCTCGAAGCATTTATCCTGCATGAACAGATTAAATTCTTCAATAGGGAAATTTAAAAGTAACTCATTCAAAACCAGCATCGAAAAAAAGTCTTCATTTTTCTTTGTAATTAATAATAGATGAGCTATCTTTGCCGTCCGATAATGGAAAGAATAATTATAAAATTTTACATACAATGAAAAAGGGCATACATCCTGAAAATTACAGACTGGTAGTATTTAAAGATATGTCTAATGGCACGACTACCATTACTAAATCAACTGCAGCAACAAAAGAAACCATCGAGATCGATGGTGTAGAATATCCGTTGGTAAAAATGGAAATCTCCAACACTTCACACCCGTTCTATACCGGTAAAGTGAAATTGGTGGATACTGCCGGTCGTGTAGATAAATTCATGAACCGTTACAAGGACCACATGGAAAAAAGAAAAAAATAATCGTTTCTCTCTAAATGAAATAAAAAAAGCGAAAAGAAGACTTTTCGCTTTTTTTATTTCCTTCCCTCTATTCCCTAAGCAAAATCAGCATTCGGAACAAAATGCTCCCTACTCGATTGTGGCACAGGATTTGTGCTATAGGTAATGAATTCTATTTTTACACAAAACATTGACAAAATGTCAGTTGTTACTCGTATAAAAATTTATAACCATAAAACAAGAGAGGACGAATAAATGGATAAAATAAATCTGAAAGCAGTGTTATTACAGAACATGGGAGAAGATTCGGCGGATTTCCTACCCATCATGGGGGACGAGAAAGAACTGCTGAATGATAATATGCAGATTCCTGACACACTGCCAATTTTACCGCTACGGAATACGGTATTATTTCCGGGCGTAATCATTCCGATCAACATCGGACGGGATAAATCTTTAAAGTTGATCAAAGATTCCTACCGGCAGAGTGCCCTGATCGGAGTAGTTGCACAAAAAGATACCAATACTGAAAATCCGGATATAAACGATCTTTACCAGATCGGAACAGTAGCTTCTATCCTGAAAATACTGGAAATGCCGGACGGAACCACCACAGCCATCATTCAAGGCAAGAGAAGGTTTTTATTGGAAGATATCCTTTACGACGATCCTTACCATGTTGGGAAGATCAGTTTGAAAAAAGAAGAAGGGGTACCTAAAAACGATCCGGAATACAATGCGATAGCAGAATCGTTGAAAGATATGGCTTCCAAGATCGTCAAATATTCCAGCCATATCCCTAATGAAGCAGGTTTTGCGCTAAAAAATATCGAGAGTATGCTTTTTCTGATCAACTTCATCTCTTCGAATACAGATGTAGACTATCAGAATAAACAAGAGTTGCTGGAAATCGACAACCTGAAACAACGGGCGATCAAACTACTGGAAATCCTGAGTAAGCAGGTGAGTTTACTGGAATTGAAAAACGATATTCAGAAGAAAGTAAAAATGGATATCGACAAACAACAGCGCGAATATTTCCTGCATCAACAGATGAAGACCATACAGGACGAACTGGGAGGTAATCCGACCGACGAGGAAATCAAAGAACTGGAGGAACTGGCCGAAACGAAAGAATGGAACGGGAATGTCCGGGAAATTTTCAACAAAGAGCTGAACAAGCTGAAACGGTTGAATCCTTCTTCCCCCGATTACTCGGTACAATCCAATTATTTGAGGGAAATGCTGGACCTGCCCTGGAATCACCTCTCGGAGGACAACCTGGATCTGGAACATGCACGCCAGGTACTGGATGCCGATCATTTCGGACTGGAGAAAGTAAAAGAAAGAATTTTAGAATACTTAGCGGTTTTAAAGTTAAAAGCCGATATGAAATCGCCGATTCTGTGCCTCTACGGCCCTCCGGGAGTAGGTAAAACCTCCCTGGGAAAATCTGTAGCCCGGGCCTTGAACCGCGAATTTGTACGGATGTCTTTAGGTGGATTGCACGATGAATCGGAAATCCGGGGACACCGGAAGACCTATATCGGAGCTATGCCGGGACGAATCCTTCAGAGTATCAAAAAAGCAGGAACTTCTAATCCTGTTTTCATTCTGGATGAGATCGATAAAGTGGGTAACGATTTCCGGGGGGATCCTCAATCTGCCCTGTTGGAAGTGCTCGACCCGGAACAAAACGGCAGTTTTCACGATAATTTTCTGGATATCGACTATGATCTGTCGAAAGTGATGTTCATCGCCACAGCCAATGACCTCAGCACGATTGCAGGTCCTTTGCGCGACCGGATGGAAATCATCGAAGTGACGGGTTACCTCATGGAGGAAAAACGGGAAATCGCCAAGCGGCACCTGATTCCGAAGCAATTGGAAAACCACGGAATTACGGCCGGGCATGTAACGATCCCAGACGAGATCATCGACCTGATCATCGAGAAATATACCCGCGAATCGGGCGTTCGTAGTCTGGACATGACCATAGCTAAAATTATGCGCCATGTGGCCCGGAAGGTCGCTATGAATAAAAAATTCACGATTACGCTCGACGAAAATAAGGTGAAAGAATATCTGGGAAGCCCGATTTTCTCCCGGGAGGAATATCAAGGGAACGAACTACCCGGTGTCGTGACCGGATTAGCCTGGACAGCCGTAGGAGGAGAAATTCTCTATATAGAATCGAGCTACAGCAAAGGCAAAGGGCATCTTAGCCTGACCGGTAACCTGGGAGAAGTAATGAAAGAATCCGCTACTTTAGCACTCGAATACATCAAATCGCATGCAAAAGAAATCGGGATCGACGAAAAGATGTTCGAAGAAAACGACATCCACGTCCATGTTCCGGCTGGAGCTGTTCCCAAAGACGGACCTTCGGCAGGGATCACCATGGTTACTGCACTAGTATCCGCCCTCACCGGCCGGAAAGTGAAAAAAGCCATCGCCATGACCGGAGAAATCACTCTCCGTGGCAAAGTATTACCGGTAGGGGGAATCCGCGAAAAAATCCTGGCCGCCAAACGAGCCGGAATAAAAGAGATCATCCTTTGCTGTGAAAACAAAAAAGATATCGACGATATCAAAAAAGAATACCTGAAAGGGCTGAAATTCCACTATGCGGATCATATCAAAGAAGTGCTGGAAACAGCGCTTCTAAAAGCATAAAGGAATCTCCTGTGAGACCTATGGTTTTTAGTTACAACGGCGATAGCAGTCCGACTTGACTTCTGAACCGTTGTAACTATTTAAAAGTATGTTTACAAGTATAAATATATATAACTACCTAAAAAAAAACTCATGGAAAATCAAGAACTGCAAACCACCCGGAATCAATCGATCGTTACAATCGGTGATTGGATCATTACGATGATCCTGATGTGTATTCCTTTTGTGAATTTTATTATGTTATTAGTCTGGGCTTTCAGTGCCGGTACTCCTGTCAGTAAAGCCAATTGGGCAAAAGCTACTCTTATCTTTATGCTGATCGGATTTGTATTGGTGATCCTGTTTTGGGGAGCCATCGGCGGACTACTCTTAAGCAATATGTAGACACAATTAAATTCAAATAATGATATTAAGATCTCCGGTTTTAATATCATTATTTGAACCGATATCCTACAACTACCGTATTTCCTTCCTCCCCCTGCTCCCGGTAGATTTTCATGAGATCGGGATGAGCCCGTCGGTAGGCCTCCCATTGTTCCTCATTCAAGGAGGCTTTCAAGCGGTCCAGCATCATACAGTAATCAGAAGAGGGAAAATAAAAATACATATAATCGTCGCACTGACGCATGCCCGGGTTCCAGTTATGGTATAATCGCAACACTGCATTCGGTTTATATCTGAAATTTCCCACCGACAACAAATCATCGTCCACTAAATCATAATTACAGGTTACTTTTTTCAACTTATCATAAACCAATAAATAATATTTTTGATTCACTAAAACTACAATCAAAACATATTTATTATTTTCCGACATCTCAATTACAGTCAAACAATTATCTGAATACCCAGCCTTTCCGCATAGACGAAAGTTTTTAAAAGAACCTTTATCTAAATAATAACGTAAGGTAACCGTATCTTCCGAAACCTGATAAATACTATTGTCGATATCAGAATAATAACAAAAGGTATCATTCACTACATACGACTTATTCCTTACAGCATATTTCCCTACTTTCTGACCTGGGAAATAAGAAATTTTTAACTGTCCGCTCTTCCAGTTTACCAGATTCACCAAACATTCCTCAGACCGATATGTCGATCCACAAATAGGTGTGTTTAAATATACTGCACAACTATCATTCAGCATCCACGTAAAATACCCCACTCCATATTCATAAGAGGGATACTCGGATTTCTTCTGCCAAAGCAACGTTCCGTCCAAAGCATAGCAATGAAAACCCAATACATCCCCGGCTAATACATTCGAATCAGGGGTCAATACAATTTCATGCGGCAAATAAAGATATTCATCCGGTCCACGGCCAAACCGGCCAAGAGTGTGCTGAAACTCACCGGCAGAATCGAATACGCTCAAGGTTACCACATCAGTCATGCCCTCGGTCACTATGGAAGTCGCAACAATCCGATCCCCCATTTTTACAAAGTCTCCGATTCTATTACATACGATCCCTTTAAAAGTCAGCACTTCATATCCATTGAAAAGCTCGGACATCTTCAATGTCCGGGCTTCATCAGGCTTAAAACGAATAACCGGTACCGACTCTTCCTGCATACTCCCGGAAGAACATGCCACCAAACAAAGCCCTATAAGAAAAACAATCGAAAAACGATACAACATAGGATTATTCTGCTATGAATTGACACTGAGGCCCCCAAAAACCTTGGAAACAAACGCAATAACCATATACTGTCGTTGCATTTTCACCGTTTTTTTCAAAATATCCGGAGATACAATACTCTTCTTCAGGTACATTTTTATCCCAAGCCCATATTTTTTGTTCGGCCCAGGCCGTCAAAACAAAAAACAAGGCTATTCCTATCAAAACGAATGATTTTTTCAATGCTGTTTTCATAATACAAAGGGTTTAGATTAATAATTGCAATATATTAATTTATATTAATAAAAACAACTATTTCTAAATAATTTATCAATAATGCCCGAAAATAAAAATTTTCCAGTGATTAAAGTCCGATAATAAAAACCACTCCGAAGCTGATATCCAACCAATTATAGCGCCACCGGCTATCGGTCACCCGTTTGTTGGAAACTTTATCCCTCATATACACTTCTTTATATTCCAGGCTCATCAAGCTAATATCCAAAGCCAGATACTCTTTGAGCCGCGCCCATAAGCCCGGTTTCAAGGTAGACACCCATAATTCGTGTTTTCCATCGTGTCCTTTTTTCAGAAAGCTTTTTCCCCAGCCATATCCACTGGTTCCCTGCAGGTATAACCGGACTCCCCCACGAGGAGCATACAGCCGGAAAAATCCACCTGTCTCCAGTGTATACTGGTGTCCCTCGTCATCCATCATATATTCGTAAGCCAGATCGGCTCCCAAAGCGATATTATTCGTCACAAAATAACCTGGCGAAACAATGCCTTTGATGGTATATCCCAGATTGACAATCTTCCCGTCATAGGTCACTAATTTCCCGCCTCCGGTGTAATTCAACCGGGCTCCGATCGTCATTTCGCCTCCATATTGTGCTTTGAGGGTCATACCCAAGCATAAAAATAAACCGAAGAACAGTATTTTCTTCATGATCTGTTTTATTTACCTGCACAAGCTATTCATTCAAGCTCTGCGTCAACTTCTTCACCAGCTTATACTTATTAAAAAATTCCTTCAACACAACCCGCAGAACCGTATAGGACGGAATCGCCAGAATCATTCCCAAAATACCGGCCATACTACCGGCCATCAAAATCACCAAAAATATTTCCAAAGGATGGGCGTGTACACTACTCCCATAAATAAAAGGCTGAAAAACAACATTATCGATCAATTGAGTCAACAACATCGCTATAGTCATATAGATCAACAGCGGCAGCATCTGATCGTAAAAATCCAGCCCCAAATTCAACACGACTCCCACAGCCAATCCGAAAAATACCCCGATCATAGGCCCGATATACGGTATCACATTCAAAACTCCGGTCACCAAACCGATGACAACCGCATTACTAAAGCCCAAACCGACAATCGTCAGTCCGATCGTATTCAAAGCCATAACCCCCAAAACTTCGAGCAATAATCCGACAAAATAACGGACCAGTAATTTTTGTATGGAATCCAAAGCATTCCGGGCCTGTTCTTCGAAGCGGGAAGGAAGCACCGCCATCACCATCCCTGAAAACAAGCGGCTATCCTTCAGAAAGAAAAATAAAATAAACGTAATGGAAAAGAGAGCGACAAAAATATCCGTCATCGTTCCGGCTACCGTCCCGAACCAGGTTTTCAGCTGACCGACATTAAACACTTTACTCAATAAATCCGTCACATAAGCATCCACATCCTGATCCTCATCCATCAAACCGTAATGCTTCATAAAATGTCCGGCATCCTCGATCGGGCTTTCCAATTCGGAAACGATATTAGACACACTTACATTGCCCAACGACTGAAATTCACGGATAGCGAGCGGGATAATGGTACTAAAAAAAAGAATAAATAATCCCCAAAGGCAAATCACCGTGATTCCGGCTTTCAAACCATCAGGCAAACGATAGCCCCGGATCTTCACCCGGCCTAATAAATCGATAATCGGCCTGCCGATAAAAGAAATGACAGCTGCCACTAAAATATAAACGATGACAGAAAAAAAATACCAGGAAAAGAAAATTGCCCCAGCTAATGCGACAATTCCTAACACATATTTGGTGACTGAATTCATTCCGCTCCCTTTTTTCAATTGCTTTTCTCCTCTCTTAATTTTCCAAAAATAAATAAAAACCTTTGATTATTTTCTTAAATACCTCAATTTTTAAAAAGATCGATCAAAACCGGAAATGAAGGGGTTTATCCTGTCTGTATTCCATATACGGTAATAAAAGTAAAAAGTAAACGCATATAAACGGCAGTCCTCCAAGGTGACTGACAGGAACCGGAAGTTCCGCCAGAAAGATATCTCCACGGATCCACCAACTTTAAACACCCAAAAACTCCTTGAACACGATAAACTTTATAAGCCTCTGCCCCCTCTAAACCGATTTTTTTTAAAGATTCAGAAAAAGAGCGAAGAAGATCAGGTTATTTTTAAAAACCTTTATATCTTTAATACGTTAATTTTAGATCGAAACAAACCGTTTAAAAACATGTTCATACGCCTTTGGCATATCTATTATGATGGTTTCAGCCATTTACCCAAATGGGGAAAAATATTGATCGCAATAGTTGTGGCCAAACTATTGGTCCTGTTTGTGGTATTTAAATTCCTGCTCATGCCGAATTATCTCAATACGACCTATACGACGGAACAGGAAAAAAGTAATCATGTACTCAACGAATTAATTACCAAACCTTAGCTTATGATATCAGAATTAACCACTACAACTTTGGTCGAATGGTCACGCTGGCAATTTGCGATGACCGCCATTTACCATTACATGTTCGTACCTCTCACTCTGGGGTTATCCTTTCTACTGGCTATTATGGAAACCATGTGGGTCAGGACCGGTAAGGCCGAGTGGTTGAATGCCACCAAATTCTGGATGAAGCTTTTTGCAATCAACTTCGCCATCGGTATAGCTACGGGACTGATATTGGAATTCCAATTCGGTTCCAACTGGTCGAATTATTCCTGGTTTGTCGGGGATATTTTCGGAGCTCCTCTGGCCATCGAAGGTTTGTTCGCTTTCTTTCTCGAAGCCACTTTCTTCGCCGTCATGTTCTTCGGCTGGAACAGGGTAAGCCGTCGTTTTCATCTGGTTTCCACCTGGATGGTATTCATCGGTTCCAACATTTCCGCTTTGTGGATCCTGGTAGCGAATGCGTGGATGCAAAACCCGGTAGGCATGGAATTCAACCCGATGACAGCCCGCAACGAAATGTCGGATTTCTGGGCGGTACTACTCTCACCGACAGCCATGAGTAAATTCTTCCATACCGTCACCTCGGCTTATACGCTTTCGGCTTGTTTTGTCGTTGGAGTAAGCGCCTGGTTTATTCTGAAAAAAAGACATTTCGAATTTGCCCGGAAGAGTATCCTGCTGGCCTCCGTTTTCGGCTTCCTGAGTATCATCGCTACGATCTTCACGGGCGACATCAGTGCCCAGGATGTTACCCGTACCCAACCGATGAAACTAGCTGCGAT
>OGES01003043.1_pt1 | contig 10134 bp, 6 predicted proteins | sample 1570711 | NCBI WGS metagenome assembly OGES01 (sample SAMEA2582133, study PRJEB24529) | metagenome | biome: Human gut stool | place: China | collected 2011 | reverse complement strand
TACTGATGACTTCGTCGATGTGGGAGAAGCTCATGCGCTCGGTTTTGCCGAGCTTGACGGGCTTGACTTTCATCATAAAATCAACCACTCCTTACTTTTATACTCTACGGATGTTGCGTTCTACGGGTCAAATTTGAGCAGACGCACATAAATCGACCCGTATCCTCCGAGGAAGTTCGGCGTTTTTCACAAACTTTTCGTGTCTGTCCCTTGGGCCGACCGAACCGAAGCTCCCTTTTTGGCGCACTAGGCCATTATGTGATACTAATGCAGTATACACCGGGAAAGCCCTGTTGTCAAGCCATTTTTCCCATTTCGGGCCGATTTTTTTGTCAAGCCCCCGCTTTTGTGGTACACCCGGTTCCGTGTCCGCTTTGTGCGTTTTGGGTATTGCTTTTTGAGTTTTGCACGTTCTCACCAAAAACACCCTTGTGCATTTTGTACAGGTTTGCTCTTGTGTTTCCGGGCAGACGAAAGGGGCACCCGGCGTGATGGGTGCCCCTTCGGGAGCTTTATTCCAGATAATCCCGCAGCCGTTTGGCCCGGCTGGGATGGCGGAGTTTGCGGAGGGCTTTTGCCTCGATCTGGCGGATGCGCTCCCGCGTGACGTTGAACTCCTTCCCCAGCTCTTCCAGAGTGCGGGGCCGGCCGTCGTCGAGGCCGAAGCGGAGCGTGATCACCCGCTCTTCGCGGGGCGTCAGGCTCTTGAGCACGCTCATCAGCTCCCGGCGGAGCAGCTGGCGGCCCGCTTCATCCACCGGGATCCCGGCTTCTTCATCCTGAATGAAATCTTCGAGGTGGGCGTCTTCCTCCTCGCCCACCGGCGTTTCCAGGCTGACCGGCTCCTGCGCCAGCTGCAGCAGTTCCCGCACCCGGTCCGGCTCCATCTCCAGCCGGACAGCGATCTCCTCCGCCGTGGGCTCGCGGCCATTCTTCCGCAGCAGCTCCCCTGCCGTCTTCCGGACCCGGTTGATGTGCTCCACCAGATGCACCGGGATGCGGATGGTCCGCCCCTGGTCGGCAATGGCACGGGTGATGGACTGCCGGATCCACCATGTCGCGTAGGTGGAGAACTTGAAGCCCCTGTCCGGCTCAAACTTTTCCGCTGCCTTCATCAGGCCGAGGTTGCCCTCCTGGATGAGGTCGAGGAAGGGCAGCCCCCTGCCCGCGTAGCGCTTGGCCACCGAGACCACCAGCCGCAGGTTCGCCTCGCTGAGGCGTCTGCGGGCGTCCGCATCCCCTGCTCTGGCAGCACGGGCCAGCGTCTGTTCCTCTTCTGCCGAGAGGAGCGGCACCTGCCCGATCTCCTTCAGATAGGCTTTCACCGGGTCGTCCAGCGCCACGCCCTCGGCAGAAAGCTCATGTTCCAGTCGGCCGATCTGGGCATCGTCCAGCAGCGGGAGGTCGGCGTCCTCTTCCTCCACCCGGATGCCGCGGGCCTCCAGCGCCTCATACAGCGCGTCCAGCCCGGTGACATCGTACTCCTGCTCTTCCATGGCGCGGCTGACCTGCTCCGGCGTCAGAAGGTGGTGCCGGGCACGGCTCGCCAAAATCTTTGCAAGTTCTTCCGTCTGCGACAATTTCCGCATGATTCCTTCTCCTTCCAGCTCCAGCCGGGAGGAAAGGGAGCGCTCAGTCTTCTGCAGGGAGAGTTCCCTGTTTCTTTTCTCGCATCGACTGGAGATACTGCTCTAAGTCTTCATTGGACATCTGGGCCGCCTTCTTCGCGATCGGGGTGCCGCGGGCGATGCGTTCCAGATAAAAGTTGATATCCTCGGTGGTACAGTTGACATCGCTGTATTGTGCCGCAAGGCGGCTCAGTTCATTCAGGGCCTCTTCGCTCTGCACAAAGCCGCGCAGGGTGGAAAGGCTGACCTCGATGCCCTGCGCCTGGCAGTCCAGCATGGCCTGATACAGCTCCTTCTGCTGGGGCAGGAGGAACTTTTCCGCCGGCAGTGCGGCCCGCACCCTGGGGATGTAGCTGGGCTCCCGCAGCAGTGCCGCCAGCAGCCGCTGCTCGGCCGAGGCCACACCCAGCGCCTGCGAGCCGCCTGCGCTGTAAGGAACATTGATCTGATCCATCTCACCGGAGTGCAGGCGGGAGCGGTTCTCCTCCCGTCGTCGCTTGCTGCCCGCTTTTTTGACGGCGGTGCCCAGCTGGGTCAGGATGGCGGTCTTGGAGATGTTCGTCTCCTCGGCCAGCCGTCCGGCGTAGACCTCCTGTTCGGTGGGGTTGGAGCGCTCGGCCAGCAGGTCCACGGCATCGCGGATGTATTCGAGCCGCTGGGCGTCCTGGGTCAGGTCGTATTGATCCCGCAGGCGCTTGAGCCGGAAATCCAGCGCGTTGCCCACGCCGTCCAGCAGGGCGCGGAAGCGGTCGGCACCATAGCGCTTGATGTACTCGTCCGGGTCCTTTGCACCGGGGATCTGAAGCACCCCCACCCGCACCGTGCTGTTCCGGAACAGTTCCAGCGAGCGGAGGGTGGCTTTCTGGCCCGCCTCGTCGGAGTCGTAACTCAGGATGACCTCATCGGCGTACTCACTGATGAGCCGCACCTGCTCCGGCGTCAGGGCCGTGCCGCAGGCGCAGACGGCGGTGTCGATGCCCGCCTGCTGCATACTGATGACATCCATATAGCCCTCGCAGAGGACGAACCGGCGGGAGCCGCTCTTTTTGGCGATCTGCAGCGCGAACACCGTCTCGGATTTGTGGTAGACCAGCGTTTCGGGGCTGTTGACGTATTTGGGCTTGGAGTCGTCCAGCACACGCCCGCCAAACGCGATGATGTTGCCGCGCAGGTCGAAGATGGGGGTCATGACCCGCTTCCAGAACAAACAGTAGATGCGCCCGGAAGCGCTGCGCTTGAACAGGCCGCTGGCGTCCAGCTCCTGCTGGTTGTAGCCCTTATCCCGCAGGAACTGATAGAGGGCCTGCCCATCGTTGGGGGCATAGCCGAGGCCGAACCGCACGATAGTCTTGTCGTCCAGCCCGCGGCGGCGCCAGTAGGCGCGGGCCTGCCGGGCCTCCTCGACCGTCGAATTCAGGCAGGCGTGGAAGAAACGGGCCGCTTCGCGGTTCATCGAGAGGATGCGGCTGCGCATCCGCCCGGTCTTGTCGTCCTCCTGCGGCTCCGGCATCCCGGCGCGGGCTGCCAGCATCTTGACGGCCTCGCCGTAGTCGATGCTGTTGATCTTTTTGGCGAAGCTGATGGCATCGCCGCCCGCCCCGCAGCCAAAGCAGTAAAAGCTCTGGGTGTCCGGGTAGACGTAGAACGAGGGGGTCTTCTCGCTGTGGAACGGACACAGGCCGCCATAGAGGCGGCCCTTCCGTTTCAGCTGCACATAGCTGCCCACCAGATCGACGATGTCGGTGCGGCGGTTCAGCTCTTCAATGTACTCGTGTGGGATCATGGCTCTTTTTTCCTGCTTCCTTTTATAACACGTGCCACTTGCGGGGCACGAACACATCCTCAAAGGTCCGGATGGCGAACTCGTCGCTCATGCCGCTGATGTAATCGGTCACGGCGCGGTCACGGCCCTCCTGATAGGCCAGCTGCAAATAGAAGTTGGACATCTGGTCGATGTGGGTCAGGTAGTATTCGTACAGTTCCGTGAGGACCTTTTCCACTTTCTGCTCTTCGCGCTTGGCGGTGCGGTCATTGTAGACATTGGCATACATGAAATCCTTCAGCGCAAGGAAGGCTTCCTCTTCCTCCGCGCCCATGGCCACATCGCCGTCACTGTGGGCGAGGATGCTCTGGATCATGGTCGTGATGCGCCGGGATTTCGTTTCGCCCAGCACAGCGGTGCATTCTCTGGGCAGGATCGCCGGGTCCAGCACCCCGGCACGGACGGCATCCTCGATGTCGTGGTTGACGAACGCGATCTGGTCCGCCATCCGGACGATGCGGCCCTCCGGGGTCGCCGCCCAGGTGCCTTTGGTGTGGGTGATGATGCCGTTCCGCACTTCCCAGGTCAGGTTGAGGCCCCGGCCGTTCTGTTCCAGCTTGTCCACCACCCGCAGGCTCTGGCGGTAATGCTTGAAGCCATCCGGACAGAGCTTGTCCAGTGCGCTCTCCCCTGCGTGGCCAAAGGGCGTGTGGCCCAGGTCATGCGCCAGGCTGATGGCCTCGGTCAGGTCTTCGTTCAGGCGCAGGGCGCGGGCGATGGTGCGGGCGATCTGCGCCACCTCCAGCGTGTGGGTCAGCCGGGTGCGGTAGAGGTCGCCCTCCGGCGAGAGGAAGACCTGCGTTTTCTGCTTGAGGCGGCGGAACGCCTTGCAGTGGATCACGCGGTCCCGGTCGCGCTGGAACACCGGGCGGATGGGGTCCTGCGGCTCCGGTCGGGCCCGGCCCCGGCTTGCATCGCTGAAGGTCGCCCAGGGGGCAAAGGTCAGCCGCTCGATCTCTTCGGTACGCTGGCGTACATCCATCCGGTATCCCTCACTTTCATGCTGGTTCCTGCCCCCTTCCCAGCGCAGCTGCGCCCGCAGCTATTGTAGCAGAATTGCTCTGTCGAAGGGGGAATCTTCCTGTCCTGTCCAAAATTATCCTATAAAAATCTCTCGGTGCTGCTGCTCACAGAGCGCAGCGGCCCTGCATCCGACTGCCAATAGCTCCCACTTCGGGGGGGCGGACGAGCGAATACGAGACGGAGAGGGGCATCAGAACGGTGCATAGAACGGCTGCGAGACGCTCACCTCGGCCCCGCCCCGCGTCAGCTCCCGCAGCTGTTCCAGCAGCGGCGGCTCGGTGCCCTCCGGCATCTGCCAGCGCAGGGTCACGCGGTCGGTGAACTGCGGGTCGGCGAGTTTGGCCCCGGCCGCATGGATGAGCAGAGCAACCCGCTCGTAGAGTGCGTAGTCCACCGTCACTTCCAGCTCCACCACGCTGCGCACCGTGACGACCTCGGCGTTTTCCAGTGCGCGGGCGGTCGCGGTGGTGTAGGCGCGGACGAGGCCGCCCGTACCCAGCAGCCCCCCGCCAAAGTACCGGGTCACGACCACGATGAGGTCGGTCAGGCCGCTGTGCTGCAGCACTTCCAGCGCCGGGGTCCCGGCGGTCTTGGCAGGCTCGCCGTCGTCGGAGTAGCGCTCCCGGTTGCCCTCCCGCAGGCGGTAGGCGTAAACGTTGTGCCGCGCGGTGCGGTTGGCCGCGCGCACCTGCTCCAGAAAGGCCACGGCCTTTTCCTCGCTGTCTGCAAACGCGAGCTGCGCAATGAAGCGGCTCTTCTTCTCCTCATATTCGCCGATGGCTGTGCCCCGGATGGTGCGGTAATCCTCCACGCTGACTCCTCCTGTTTGTGGTGTTCCTTGCAAAACAGTATACCATAAATCCGGGCAAAGAAAAAGCCCGACACAAGCATTGCTCGTGTCGGGCCTTCCCCGGATTTATTTGAAGCACGGAGATGTCATTTTGAAAGCGCTCTCGCTCAGACGAAGAGCTGCACCCACTGGTTGCCCCAGCCGAGGTTCTCGCCCTCGCCGGTTTCCTGCATCGGGCATTCCTCTTTTGCGTGACCCCATGAAATGAAAAAGGTGTCGATTTGTCAAGACAAACTCGGCAAATCGACACCTGCTGTTCAGATGAAGGTCGCTCAAAAGACGGGTACACATCGTGCCCGATTTGAGAAGCAACTGGCTGCCATTTTACAGGCCCTATAGCTTTGCGTCACAGCCTTTCGACTGTTTTGCCGAGAATATTCAATTCAGTAGATCTTGCATCATAGTCCAGCCGCCGTTCGTGCGGCTCCCTGACTACTTTTTTATTCTATCATGTTTGTCTTCATTCGTCAAGATTCTGCGGCCGGTTTTTTCCGTTTTTGCAGATCTTTTTCATGCCTCCCGGCTGCTGCTGTTTTGTTCTGGCCCGTTTTCTGCCGCCTCGCCCTCCCTTCCAAAAAAAGCATCCGGCTCAACGTTGCTTGCGTGAGCCACCGCAAAAAAGGAAATTTCTGGAATTTTTCCATGTTTCACGCAGGAAATGCACCCATTCACGCAGAAAAGTCTTGCATTTACCCCCCCCCCACGTGCTATATTTAGCTTAGCAGGCAACCTCTGTTTTCTGGTTCCCCAATCCATGTTGTGGTACGAGTTGGAAGGGACGGTGGCGCACCGCCCTGTCCGGTTCCAATATATTATAGAATATATGTAATAGGAGGTATTCTCAATGGTCTCTTATCGCAGACTCGCCATGCGCGTCCTGGGGCATGTTCCGGTGCCTTTCGGCAAGAAAAAGGCATCTCCCCCTCCCCGCGTTGCCGCACAACGGATCGCAGCTCTCGCTCTCGCCTGTGCCATGATGACCGGCATGACCCTTCCTGCTTTTGCCGCTACGTATGATATTGCCAGCGGCTCCATTGATATCCACGCTACGGAAAACGGCAATCTCATCAGCCAGTGGTTTATGAATGGGGAACAAAAAGAATACGTCAGCGACAGCAGCGGATACATCCAAGATCGTGAGGACAACGACATTACCATCACCGGCACAAGCACGGGGAACACGGTCACCATCGACGCAGACAAAGACCAGACGGCCAATGTCACCTTGGATAATGTGGAGATCAACGCCAGCTCGACAGGCCAGGCCGCTGTGGATGTGACCGGCAGCGGCAATACCAACATCGAATTGAACGGTGACAACACATTGACCGGCGGCAACTGGTATGCCGGTCTGCAACACAACAAGGAGACTGATGCCGAGGGAAATGAAACCAGCGGAAAACTGACCATCACAGATACCGACAACGATGGAAAATTAACTGCCACGGGCGATTTCGGCGGTGCGGGCATTGGCGGCGGAAATATGAAAGACGCCGGTAAAATCGAGATTACTGGTGGCAGCATTACCGCGACGGGCGGCCTCGATGGCGCTGGTATCGGCGGTGGCGGTTCTGGCGGTGATGCCGACATTACCATTTCCGGCGGAACGATCAATGCCATTGGCGGAACGGACCCGTGGGGGCAGCCGGGTGCTATTGGCGGAGCAGGCATCGGCGGCGGTGGTTCTGGCGGTAATGCAACCGTGACCATTACTGGCGACGCTGTTATTGAAAAAGCGAGCGGCGGCGGCGGATGTGCCGGCATCGGCGGCGGTTACTCCAGTAAAAGTGATGTGACAATTTCCGGCAATGCAACGATTGAAAAGGCTACTGGCGGCGAACAGTCTGCCGGTATTGGCGGCGGCGGTTGGATGAGTACCGGCACTGTAACCATCAAAGATAACGCAACGATCAAAAATGCGCAGGGCGGCGATGGCGGCGCAGGCATCGGCGGCGGTGTCTATGGCAGCACGACGGTGTCGATCGAAGGGACCCCCACCATCGAGAGCACGACTGGCGGCAACAATGGTGCTGGCATCGGCGGCGGTGCTCTTGGCCTTGGCGATGTGACCATCAAAGGCAACGCAGAGATCAAGAATGCAACGGGCGGCGACGAAGGTGCCGGTATCGGCGGCGGCGCGGGCAGCCTTGGCGATGTGGACATTGAAGGAAAGGTCACCATCCAGAATGCACAGGGCGGTATTGGTGCAGCCGGCATCGGCGGCGGCGCAGAATCCGAACCGGACGATGACGGAACCGGAAATAAAACTGGAAATAAGATTTCCATCAAGGGCACCGAGGCCGGTTCCCCCAACATCACCGCAAAAGGCGGCAAGGCTTCGGATGATGGACTTTCCGGCGGCGCGGCCATCGGCAGCGGCAGCGTTTATGAGAACGACCCGCAATCTCCGGAAGAAAAAGCCCCTGCCGCTATCACCATTGAAGGCAAAGTGACCATTGATGCCACCGCAGGCGGAAAACTTGCCGATAACGATGCAATTGCCATTGGCGATGCACTGACCGGAGAACAGAAGTTTGACGGTCTGCCAGTAGGTACTGTTATCACACGAAAAGATTCGGACGGCAAGGATCTCACCCAAGAGGGTGACAAGCCCACGGAACCGGAAAAGCCGGAGAAACCTGACCCGGAGAAGCCGGAGCCGGAGAAGCCGGAGCCGGAGAAGCCTAACCCCAACCCGGAGCAGCCCAATCCTAACCCGGACAATCCCTCTCAGCCGGAGCAGCCCTCTAACCCGGAGCAGCCCTCTGAGCCGTCGGGTGCGGTCTCGACTTTCGCTCCGGCCGAAGAGCTGACCGCCTCGGATGCAGAGTATCTCGTTACCGTAGAGGGGCTTTCCGTCACCAATGCACTGGGAAAGCAGATCACGCACACCTGCACACTGAATGCCCAAGGCAAGGTCCTTACCATTCGCACCAACAGCATTGTGGCCACCGCACATCTCACCATGGAGACCCTCCGGACGCTCAAAGCGCAGGGGGTAGAAACCATCCGTTTCTGCACACTGCTGTACCGTCCGACTTCGGTCTCCATCGACGCACTTCTGAATCTTGGGGTCGATGAAGCCGATATCCTCTGGACGCACAACGGGCTCCAGGCCCGCCTGACGGTCGGCGGCACCGATTCCAGCAGCCTTTTGCAATAAGACCCTCTGAACCATAACAGCCGGGAGGCTTCCGTTTCGGAACGCCTCCCGGCTGTTTGGTTATGTACACTTTGTCTTCCGGTTTTTTCTCCTTTTCCAGATCTCAACAGAATTTTGTGCGGTATTCGCGGGGGGTGCAGTGCTTGATCTCCCGGAACGTTTTAATAAAGTAGCTGCCGTCCGAGAAGCCGCATTCCAGACCGATCTCGCCGGTCTTCAGCCGGGTGGAGCGCAGCAGCTCGGCGGCCTTTTCCACCCGGAACTGCTTGACGTACTGGATGGGCGTGATGCCCAGCAGCTGCCGGAAGCTGCGCAGGCAGGCGCTCTCGCTCAGGGCCACGCAGGCCGCGATTTTCTCCACCGTCAGCTCCTCGGCGTAGTGCTCCTCCACGTAGCGGAGCATCCGCTTCATCCGCTCCGAGGCGATCTGCTCCTGCTCCGAGACCTTGGTCTTGCCGCCCACGCACTGGGTGCTCAGCAGCCGCAGCGCCGCCGAGAGATGATACCGCACCCGGTTCTCATAGTCGAACGGCTCGTCCGCCACCTCTTTCCAGGCGTCCCGCAGGAAGACGAGTACCTGTTTCTGCCAGGGCACCGCCTCGTCCAGCAGAAAAAACGCCGGGGCACCGGGCTGCAGCAGGGGCCGGATGAGCTTTTGCCAGAAGATGGTGTCCATGCCGCCCACCAGCCGGGGCTGAAAGACGCCGGAGTGGAGCAGGGCCGTGCCCTCCGCCTGCTCCACCGAGTGCAGCGCCCCCGAATTGAGGAAGACGCCCTGCCCGGTCTGCAGCGTCAGGCGGGTCTTGTTCACATCCACATGGAGGGGGCCCTGTATGGTGAGGATGTATTCAAATTCCTCATGCCAGTGCCACGCCACCGAGTAGCTGGCCAGGTCTTCGGCGTAGCAGGCGATGGGAAACAGCGCACTGCCGTGCTGCACCAGCTCGCGCCCTTCGGCGTCAGCCACGATGTCCGGTTCGCAGTGGACGCCGCCCTCATGGACGATTGTTGCGCAGCTCGTTTGATATGCCATATTGACCAGTTCCTTTCCGCAAATCTTTGAACATTTTTTATCAATGCCGGTTTTGTTGTACAAAATTTCAGATTTTCTCCTACCACAGCCGCTGGTTTCGTGGTATTATTTCATCAGAGGCCGCAAGTCCAGTATAACACCGAAACGGGAGGAACACAACCCATGACACAGCTTCTTCTGCCGGTCATCTATCTGGCGTTCATCAGCCTCGGCCTGCCGGATTCGCTTCTCGGCTCCGCCTGGCCGAACCTCTACCCCGCTTTCAGGGTGCCGGTGTCCTACGCAGGCATCGTCTCGATGATCATCTCCTGTGGGACCATCGTTTCCAGCCTGTGCAGCGACCGGCTGACCCGTGCGCTGGGCACCGGCAAGGTCACGGCCCTCAGTGTGGCGATGACGGCGGCGGCGCTGTTCGGCTTCTCCGTGTCGAGCGCGTTCTGGATGCTCTGCCTCTGGGCCATCCCCTACGGGCTGGGTGCCGGAAGCGTGGACGCCGCCCTGAACAACTACGTTGCCCTCCACTACGAGAGCCGCCACATGAGCTGGCTGCACTGCATGTGGGGCGTGGGAACCATCATCAGCCCGGTGCTGATGAGCCTGGCCCTGACCGGCGGG
>OGES01003042.1_pt1 | contig 10134 bp, 6 predicted proteins | sample 1570711 | NCBI WGS metagenome assembly OGES01 (sample SAMEA2582133, study PRJEB24529) | metagenome | biome: Human gut stool | place: China | collected 2011 | reverse complement strand
TGCTTATGGGTGCATTGACAATTGCCTCGGTAAGCACATTTACTTCTTGTAAAGATTACGACGATGACATCAGCAGCTTGCAGTCTCAGATTGACAAGTTGAATGAGATGGTAAGTAAGATCCAGGGTCAAATTGACAAGGGTGCAATCCTGACAGGTGTTAGCCCTGTAGAAAATGGTGTTAAGCTTACCTTGAGTAATGGTGATTCTTACACTATCACAAATGGTAAGGACGGAGCCAAAGGTGCTGATGGTGCTGCTGGCGCTCCTGGTACTCCAGGTAAGGATGCTGACATTTGGAAGATCGGTGACGATGGCTACTGGTACAAGAATGAAAAAAAGACAGATTGGAAGGCTGTAGGTACTGATGGTGCTGCAGGTACTGCAGGTACAGCTGGTAAGGATGGTAAGTACTATGTTCCAAATCCACAAACCGGTACATTCTTCGTTTATGGCGATGGTGATAAGGATGCATATGATTCAGGTGTTTCTTATCTTGCTTCTGGTATCATTACCGCAACTTGGTCTAAGGATGTCCTGACATTGAATGGCGTTAAGAATGAAGCTGGTGAGCAGATCGTAATTAACCTGACTACTGATTTGAAGGCTCTTGTATTCAGTCCAGAGTACTATTATCAGGGTATCGAAGCATTCGAGATGGCTACTTACAAGTTCAAGCCAAAGACAGTCGAGAAAGTTGATCCAGATGGAAATTATAAGACAGATGCTCCTACAACTGCATCTGCATTCTTCAACTATGCTCCTGATATGACTGCTTCTTATTTCCTGAACCCTGCTAATGCTAAGGTAGAGAATAAGGCTGAGTTGTTCAGTTTCATTTCAGCCGATAAGGAATATAAAACTCGTGCTACAGGTGCAAAACGTGACTTCAGAGTAGAGAAGGTTGACTTGTCTAAGAGTGGTATGGTAACCGTTCATACTAAGTACAATGGTGATGCTGTTAAGAGTATTGCTGCTGACAATCAGGTTACTGTTCTTGCATTGCAGTATAAGGGTGTTAACGGCACTGTTACATCTGATTTCGCTGCAGTTAGAGCTACAGCATACACAGATTTGCAGTTGAACTTGGCTAGTGTTCCTCATGCTTGCAATCACTTGTATGCTACAGCAGCTAGGGCTATTAATAATCCTGCACAGGCTAATCTTAAATATAACGATGATAAGGGTATTGACCTTCGTGAGTTGATTAATACCGATCGTGTATATCAGGGTGGAACCTGCCAAGGTTGGGATAAGAATGCTAAGGAAGACCTTGTAAAACAGGCTGGCTTTAAGTATTCATTCGAACTGGTTGGTTATCATGAGGGCACGAATAAAACTTCACAGAGTGCTCATGCAGCTATTGCAGCCGATGGTTACACAATGCGTGCCCAGATGCCTGAAGGTGGTAAGCAGCAGCCTTATGGCTATTCTGCAGAAAAGGCAAACAACTTGCAGAATCCTGCAACTATGAACCGTGAACCGCTGGTACGTGTTATCTTGACCGATACCGTTAACAATAAGATTGCTAGCGTAGGTTATCTGAAGTTCAAGATTACTGATAAGGATACTCAGGATCAGCAGGTATTCCCTATGGCAACTGTAACTACTCCTTATACCATCGATTGTGATGATGAGAACGTTATGAAGCAGGATTTGAAGTGGTTCGATATCGAGGAGCAGATCATCGCTCAGTTGTCTTTGTCTAAGACTCAGTTTGAGACAACTTACGACTATGAAGGCGCTGCATTAGATCTTGATCAGTTTGATAAGGCTGAATTGAACACAACTGCATTGCTTCCAGTTAACAAGATTGGTGTTGTTCAACATACAACAATGGATGTTAATGGCACTGAAACAGAGGTTCTTAAGTGGGCTGTTAATAATCAGAAGGCTTATGCTGCATTCAAGTCAGGTAAGACTAGCCTTACAACTTACATACGTTTCACCAAGAAGACTGATGCAACAAGCGTAGCTAAGCCAGATTATGTAAACAGCGCTGACAAGTACGTTTATGTTAAGTTCACTTGGACTCCATCTGCTATCAATTTGACTCCAAGCACTGCATTTGATAATGGTAGTAAGATTGTTTTTTACTGGTATGGCGCAAATAAGTTGGAAGCTGGTTCTGGTTTCGCAGAAATCCATGGTAACGTAGAGGCTGTTGGTTCTACTGATAATAAGAAGAATGGCGCTGAAACTGCTGCTGCTGACGACGAGTTCGTATTCAATATCAGCAATACATTGAAGGGCAATAAGCTTGCTGTCAATGAAATGAAAGCCCCTTATGCTGGTCTCAACTCTAAGTTGGTTCTTACTTATGAGTTTATTACTGGTCATGGTCTCTATGCAAATGCTGCTGGTGACAAGATCTTTACTGATCCTCTTCTCGCTAATTTGGTTGCTACATTGAATAAGACAACAGGTGTTGTTTCAATGAAGGACTGCAGCAAAGCTGCTAAGGAGTTGTTGAATGCTTATGCGCCTAAGACTGGTGAAGTTAACACTTTGGATAAGGTTCTTACAGCAAGAGTTAAGGTTGTAGCTACAATGTGCGGCAACATCGATGTTCCTGTTGAAAATAAGGAATTTGATGTTAAGTTCATCCGCCCTATCAGTATTACAGATGCTACTGCTAAGTTCGTTGATGGTGTAACAACTACAGCTCAGTTGAATCTTACATTCGTAGATTGGCGTGGTTACAATTTCGTAGGTACTCGCGTTCCTAACACTAACTACTTCACTTACTATGGTGTTAAGAGTATCGCTCTTGACATTCCAAATGCTAAGACCAATTTGAACAATAATTGGAATGACAAGTTGAGTGACTTGACAAACAAGATTAAGCTTAACTTCAATGCTCCAACAGCGGCTCAGATTGCAGCACAGGACTTCGGTACTATTACTTATAGCAACAATGGTAGTACAGTTGGTACATTCCAGGTTAAGATTCCTGCAACCGTAACTTACGATTGGGGTGAGTTGAAGACTGAGGTTGTTGTAACTATCGAGAAGACTCAGATCGGTGGTGCAAAGAGAAAGTAAGATTTAGTTTTTACTAAGTAAATATTGAAATGAGGGCAGGCATGACTGTACGGCATGCCTGCCCTTTTAAATAAGGGATAGATTATGGTTAAGAAATTAAATGGAATCGTTTGGGCTTTTTTATGCGCCCTTCTGTTGATAGCATTTGCTGGTTGTTCTGACAAACCTAAAAAGGACAATGGGCTTACTGGTTTTGAGCAAAACTTAACCAATAAAGATTCTGTTGAGGTTACTCAACTTGTTAATACATTCTTCCAATATGCAGAAGCAGGTGATTATGGTTCTGCTGCAGGCATGTTGTATAAAAACAATGTTGATTCTGTATACGAAGAACCACAGCCTCTGAGCAATGAAGAGATGGCAAGTATAAAGAACATGTTGTCTGCACTTCCTATCAAGAGTCATACCATTGACTACATCAAGTTTAAAGAGGTTTATGATAACGAAGTGAAATGCACTGCTCTTATTATGGAAGCACATGATAATGTTCCAGAAATCAAGACAGCCTTTTATTTCAAGCCAATAGACCATCTGGGTAAATGGAGGCTGTGCATGGTTGATAGCCGTCGTGGTGATAAGACCATCATCACTCCAGAGCAGAAAGATTCCATGCAAAATCTATACAACAAAGAAATGAGAGACAAGAAACGCTCTCAAGGTAAAAAATGAAAAGATTAGTTCTGATTATTATTTCACTTATCGTCACATGTTGCCAGTTACAAGCTAAAGACAAAGAAGGGACCATAGCATTTGGTAAAACTTCATTCAACTTTGGTACTTTTCAGAAAAGTACAATCAGAAAATGTGTCTTCCCATTCAAGAATACTGGAAATGCTCCTATTAGCATTAGTGCGGCAGAAGCTACCTGCAATTGCACGACTGCTATTTATACAAAAAGTCCCATCATGCCAGGTAAAACAGGATATGTGACTATTTATTATAATGGAAGGAATTACGGTACTGGACATTTCCGTAAGACGGTTGACATCAGGTCAACAGCCAGTAATGGACTTGTCAGACTGGTATTGAAGGTATAACCAAATAATTATCAAGATTATGAAATCAGTTAAGCTGCTTGACTTCCTGAACAAGAACACAGAGGCAAAGGTTGTAGTAACCGGTTATGCTGACAAAGAAGTATAATATACCTTCTGAGCGCATTACAGAAGAATCTAAGGGTGCACGTGTGCAGCCTTTTGCAGAAAACGCAAAGAACCGTGTAACGATCATGATCGCTAAGTAGTACGGTAAGTTTATAATGCGACAATCAATTATTTTAATTGGTGGCGGGGCATCCTCAGGGGTGCCCCGTTTTTCTTTCAGATATCCCTTCCTTCTCCCGCTCATTTTGTTATTTTTTCACCATTTCTTGCAGTTTCTCAATATTTTGTTGTACCTTTGCAACGTATTAAAAAATAAGCGATTATGGGACGAGCTAAAAGAATACCTTACGGAGTGTCTGACTTCATCGACATCATTGAGAGAAATCAATATTATGTCGATAAGACCATGTATATACCTAAGTTAGAGGATGAGCCTGATGCCTTGTTCTTTATTCGCCCTCGCCGTTTTGGCAAGAGCTTGTTTATCAGTATGCTGAGGGCTTATTATGACATCAAACGTAAAGATAAGTTTGATAAGTTGTTTGGCAACCTTTGGATAGGTTCGCATCCTACAGAAAATCAGGGAAAGTATCAAGTCTTGTTTCTTGATTTCTCCAAGATAGGAGGTTCGATAGACCAATTGGAAGAAAACTTCAATGCCTATTGCAATGAATGTATTGATAGCTTTATCGAAACTTATCAGGAGTATTATCCCGAACGAGTAGTGGAAAGTGTGTTGAAGGCAAAAACTGCTGCCAGAAAGTTGAATGCCATTGGGATTGCTGCAGAGAGAAAGAATCTTCCACTTTATCTTATAGTAGATGAGTATGACAACTTTACCAATGTTGTGCTCAATGAGCAGGGGGAGGAAGTGTATACGGCTCTTACCCATGCCAGTGGTTTTTATCGGGAGATTTTCAAGGTGTTTAAGGGAATGTTCTCTAAAATCTTTATGACAGGCGTAAGTCCTGTTACACTGGATGATTTGACCAGTGGATTCAACATCGGATGGCATATCTCTACCAAGCCTGCCTTTAATCAAATGCTTGGTTTCTCTACCGAAGATGTAAGAGAACTCTTCACTTATTATAAGGAGAACGGGGAGATTCGTCCTGATAGTGATGTGGAGGCTATCATTAACGAAATGAAACCATGGTATGACAATTATTGTTTCTCGGAAAGTGCCTTGAAAACTCAGAGTAAAGTTTTCAACAGCGATATGGTATTCTATTACTTACGCAATTATCGTGAGACTGGTGAATCTCCTAAGCTGATGGTGGATCCTAATACCAAGACAGACTATGGCAAGATGAAGAAATTGCTGCAGCTTGATAAGCTGGATGGCGACCGTAAGGGTGTGCTGCGCACCATCATCGAGAATGGAGAAATAATAGGTAATATTGAGGAAAGTTTCCCTGCCAAATTGTTGGTAAGACCACAGATATTTATCAGTCTTCTGTTCTATTATGGAATGTTGACAATAAAGGGAACACGTGGAGAACAGCTGGTGCTTGGCATTCCAAATAACAATGTGCGCAAGCAATACTATACCTATCTGCTGGAGCAATATGACGAAGTCTGAAACCGATATGCCGATGCTCCAAGAGTAGAAGCCTTGCGTCAAGGTACCAAACTCCATAAGATAATTATGCAGTTTGAAGGGTATCAGTTGAGGAAGATAGATGAAATTGATTAAAGAAGATAAGCATTTTGTCTCTTAAACTCTGGGTTTTGGTTAATTTTACATCTTTTTTTCCTCATTCTCATTATTTTGTTGTACCTTTGCAGCTAAAATAATAATAAATTGCAAGAAAATGGGAAAGATTATATTGACGGGCGACCGTCCTACAGGTAAACTTCACCTGGGTCATTACATCGGCTCTCTGCAGCGCCGAGTACAACTTCAGAACGCTGGCGACTTCGACAGAATGTTCGTTTTCATGGCAGATGTTCAGGCTTTGACTGATAATGCCGACAATCCTGAGAAGATTCGACAGAACATTACAGAGGTGGCTCTTGACTATCTCTCTGCGGGCCTCGACCCACAGAAGTGTACACTCTATATCCAGAGTATGATTCCAGAGTTGGCAGAGTTGACTACCTATCTGATGAACCTCATCAGCGTATCTCGTGTTCAGCGTAACCCAACCGTGAAGACTGAGATCAAGATGCGTAACTTCGAGGCAAACATTCCGCTCGGTTTCTTCTGCTATCCTGTGAGTCAGGCTGCCGACATCACCGCTTTCAAGGCTACAACCGTGCCTGCCGGTGAGGACCAGGAGCCTATGCTGGAGGTAACCCGCGAGTTGGTTCGCCGCTTCAACCAGACTTATGCACCTGTATTGGTAGAGCCGGAGATTCTGCTTCCAGAGATTGCCTGCTGCCGTCGTCTTCCAGGAACTGATGGTAAGGAGAAGATGAGTAAGAGTCTCGGCAACTGCATCTACATGAGCGACGATGAGAAGACCGTTTGGAAGAAGGTGAAGAAGATGTCTAACGGTGAGCCACGTATGAGTATGGAAGAGCCGGGACATCTGGAGGGTAATGCCGTGTTCACTTATCTCGAAGCATTCTCTACACCAGAGGACTTTGCTGAGTTCTGGCCTGAGTTCAAGACTTTGGATGAGTTGAAGGAGCAGTATGTGAAGGGTGGTATCGGTGACGGTACCTGCAAGAAGTTCCTGAACAGCGTCATCAACAAGATGCTCGACCCAATCCGTGCCCGCCGTCATGAGTTTGAGCAGGATATTCCTGAGGTATTCAACATCCTGAAGAAGGGTAGCGAGGATGCCCGCGAGTTTGCAGCCCAGACCATGGATGAGGTTCGCAAGGCTATGCGTATCGACTATTTCAGCGATGCTGCCTATATTGAGGAGCAGGCTGCGAAATTTAAGGTTTGATGATGATGTAAAAGATAGAAATATAAAGTGAAAAGGCAAAAGTTATCGTCTGCTGGTAACTTTTGTCTTTTTTATATTATTATGATATGTTTTTAACGCAAAAAACAAAATAATTTCTTTTCTTATCCTTTGTTCTCGTTTTTTTTTCTTATTTTTGCAAACAGAATAAATAAAAGAAGCAGAGTATAATGAAAATGAGAAAAATGCTCCAATACAGACTTGCTGATTTAGATAGTATGCTGGTATTGCTCTTCGCTTTTTTGCAACCCATCTCGGCTCAAAAAGCTGATGACAATGTGCATATATTGCAATGCAATGATAGATACGTCTTCAAAACTGATGACGCAGGTAAGACTATTGTTGTTAACACTACGGATTATGAGTATGGTGTAACCCAATATTCCGCTCTAGTTCAACCATGTGCTTATTACGGAGAGTTTATTCGTTTGGACAAGGCACAGTGTAAGGGGTATGCACAATACAAGTCAGCCATTCCTCGTAATGTCTTTTACGATGATACCAAGATTTGCTACTTTAGCTATCAGATTCCAAAGGTTGGCAAGACTCTGAAGGCTTCTTTTACTCGAACCTATCTCAATCCTATTTATTTCACAACTATTCCTTTGTGTGAAGCTAATTATGTAGAGCATAAGAAGATAGAGGTAATCAAGCCAAAGGCCTTCCAGCAGTTTCGGATAAAAGAATATAATCTTCCTGCTGGTATAGAGAAAAGTACTACATGTAATGCTGAGGGAGATTCCGTTTTTACTTATGTGATTCATTCCTTACCTGCACAGCAGATAGAACCTAATTCTCCATCTTGGGGATATAGTGCTCCTCATCTCTTGGTGTTGGGAGCATTCCAAAGTCTGCAAGATATGTTTGTCTGGTCTAATCAGTTGGCTAATGTGGATTGCTCTATTCCTAATCAAGAAGAAATACTAAGAGAGATACAGAAAGGGGCAAAAAACGATTATGACAAGATAGCCAATACTTATGCCTGGGTACAGCAGAATATCAGATATTTGGCTTTTGAGGCAGGCATTTCTGCCCATCAACCGGCAACACCTGCTGAAACTATTCGTAAGCGTTATGGTGATTGCAAGGCTATGGCTCTTTTGCTCAAAACCTTGCTCAAGGCGCAAGGCTTTGATGCTCGTCAAACGGATATAGGGACATGGGATGTACCTTATTCTTTGCAGGAAAATCCTTCTATTGCATCTATTGATCATGCGATATGTACGGTTTTCTATCAGGGAAAGCCATATTATCTGGATGCTACGAATCCATATATTCCTCTAGGCTATGTGCCAGACAATATACAAGGAAGGATGGCTTTGGTAGAAGACGCAGATAGCTTTCGTATGAATAAGTTACCTGAACTGGCTGCTGATTCTTGCTTTTCTTCTATAACATATCAGGCAACCTTAGAATCTGGGGATGATGGAAACTACGATATAAAGGGAAAATTGTACTCTAAATGGAAGGGTGATATGAAGTCTTGGATATTAGTGGGGAATGACGCTACGGCACAAGATGAAAAAGAGAAGGCCTTGGTGGCAGCGATGGGGGTTGATGAACGATTGGATAAGATTGGGGATATAGTGATGACGGGAAATCGTCCTCGGGATGAGTCTTTGAATATCACTGCTTTTTTTATGAAAAAGGGAGCTGGGCAACTGGTTGACGGTACTGTTTATTTAGATGCCAATCTCGATGAGAGCCTTTTTCTGACTCCAGTGGATACAACCAAACGGATTTCCGATTACATGATAGGCTTGCGGTCTAAGGAAGTACGTGATGTAAAGATTTTGATTCCAGAGAAAATGGAGGTCAGTAGTCTCCCCGCACCTTATCAGATTCATACTGCATGGGTTGATTTTTGTCGCACTTATTCTCAAACAGGCAATCAGATTGTTATGCATAAGGAGTGTGTAATACACCACAGACGTGTTCCGCGAAGCGAAATCCCTGCCTGGAATAAGATTATAAGTGATTGGGGAGCAGCTTGTAATGAGCAAGTAGTATTAAAGGAAAAATGAGTTAAATGTATTATTCATAGTCAAAAAGTTGAATTATGGGAAAGATTAAAGTAATCCGAGTTGTCTTCAGTATTCTGTTGGTACAGCTCTTGACGTTGTCAGTGAATGCTGACGAGAAAGCTGATTATTTGAAGTTGGCGCAAAAGGTGCGGCAAGAAGTTTGGAGCAGTACGCCTGCTGACTTTCAAAAACGAACGGTTCCCGACAGATACAAGAATGCTTCGGCCGTCATACTATCTTATTATCGGGAGTTGAGCACGGATTATTATCGTAAGGCAACGGCTGATCTGGTGCTCAATCTTCGCCTTACTCGTCAGATAGACTGTACGGATATGGAGCGTATGTTAATTCAAATCAATGACAAAAAGGCGTTGAAGGATTATTCTGAGTTTACTTTCAAGACGAAAAGTAGAAAGTGGACCTGGGGATATCATCATAAAACGCAAACGGTGCTTGGCATTCGTGTTATAAAGAAGAATGGTAACGTACAGGAAGTAAGTTTAGATGACTATGTAGATGTCAAGGAAGGCAAAAATGACAAGGACTTGAGTCAGAAGATAGCTGTGCCTGGTTTGGAAGTGGGAGATTGTATTGATGTCTTTTCTCTAGACCAAATAGATACACAGGAACAACAGCTGGATCCTTTCTATTTTGTTCTTCGTCAAGACGAACCTGTCCTTTATACCAAGGTTCACTGTGTGCTAGACCAAAGTCTTGCCACCGTCTATCGGACGATGAATGGTGCCCCTGATTTTACTCAGACCACAGACAAGGACAAAAATGCAGTGCTTGATATGGTTATGGATAAGCCGGTAGATGCAGAATCATCCATTTGGTATAATTCTTTGGAGCAGTCACCTTTTATAGAGATGTATATTACCCCGACCAAGGCTAAAGTGGCAGTAGTAGAGAAAGCTATGCGCCAAAAAGGTGTTCGAGGCAATCCTGATGTAACACCAATCCTGCAAGACGATTGGAAATTGCTGAAATCTTATGTGTCTAAGGGGGGATATTCTCCTGCTGGTCTTCCTAGTACGTATAAGAG
>OGES01003031.1_pt1 | contig 10162 bp, 8 predicted proteins | sample 1570711 | NCBI WGS metagenome assembly OGES01 (sample SAMEA2582133, study PRJEB24529) | metagenome | biome: Human gut stool | place: China | collected 2011 | reverse complement strand
ACACTTGGAAAACAATTCTTCAGATAGCCATCAGCATACTGACCGCTATCGCTACGACGCTCGGAGTAACGAGCTGCATGGGATAAAAACAAAAGAATGTGTCATAAGTCTAAATAATGGTAGCCGAAGACGGGTTGAAAGCCCAAAAGCTCCTAGCCCAGGGCAGCGCCCTGGGTTTTTAAATAGATACAACAAAGTCGCCCTGTAAGGGCAAAAGCCTTCAATTTCAAAGCTTTTGCCCTTACAGGGCGACTTGTTTGCGTCCGTATTTACCCAGGGTGCTACCCTGGGCTAGGAGCTTCTGCCCCTTCAGGGCGTGTGGGGCAAAACATGTTAAAGTTTAGCTACTACTGTAGCCGGTCATGAAGGGTCAAAGTCATTAAGGGTCATTTTCATTTTCTTATGCCTTGCCCCTAGAGAAAAATCAAACCGGTGTATCGGTGGCTGAATCCTTGAAGAGGTCATCGGCTGATGGAATCTCATCTTCATCAAACCACTTCTTCAACTTGTCCTGAGCCTTTGACTTTACATCTTCTGAAACCTCACCCCAAACTTTCTTGAGCACAAACAGCAATACGGCCAGGTCATCGCCCAAACCGGCAATAGGGATGGCGTCTGGAATCACATCGAGCGGACTGATGAGATAACCCAAGGCTCCTACAATCAGAGCCTTGTCCTTCAGCGAAACCTTGTCGCTCTCTAACGTATAATAGAGAATGAGCGCTGTATAAACCATCTTGGCACCGGCACGTTTGGCAACATGCGAAATCTTCTCGACAAATGCACGCTGGGTGAACTTGTCCTTATAGTCCATAAAGTCTGGTAATGTCATACTACTTATAGTTTATAGTTTATAATTTATAGTTTACAGTTACGACCGCTTCTCGTAGAAGAGGACTGCCTTGATGAAGGTCTCCATCTTAGGCTCCTTATGATGGTTCACGCGATAGGCGATGATCATCTGGAGAAGTGCCTTGACAAAACACGCCAGCAGCAGACCGATGATGACGGCTATGACCGTGGCTAGCATCTTGCCGTTGTCGTAGACGGGTGACTTATCCGGGAAACAGGACAGCACCAGTACGGGGAGGACGGTGATGAAACCGCCGATGGTGAGCTGGCTGCGCTTGGAACCGCCCATGTCGAGTATTGCCTGCTTATCGAAAAGATAATCATCCAGCTCCATACGGGTAATGCCGTAGTTCTCAAACTTCGGGAAATCGGGTTCATTGCCATATTTCGCTATCTTGCCCGTTACCTTATGTTCGAAATCATCTAATATCTGCTTTTCCGGTTCTCTGAGTTTCATAATCTTGCTAGTTTTTAAAATCGTTTAAAAAATGAATGCATCTTATACCTTATTATATATAAAGGCTGCGATGCTGAAAAAAAGAAAGCAGTGCCCCTGTAAGCCGAGTTCTGTGTTCCTATATCAGATATGCTGTTATGCTGTGTTCATATCAGATATAAGAATGTCTGTCATTTATCTAGTCCCAAAGTCACCCTTGGGCTCAAGCACTCTACCCTCCACAGCAGCCCTAAGGCAATCGGACGAGCCGCCCTCAATCTGCGGTATACATGAGCTTACAGCTCCCAGATGGCACAGCCTGGCGATCACCCGCCAGCTGGTGGTCTCTTACACCACCTTCTCACCCTTACTCTCACCACCCCAGACTGGACAAACGGGATAAGTGAAAGCGGTTATTTTCTTCTACCGACACCTACTGTCACCAATAGCTTCTAGTTTCGGAAGTGGGATGCTCTATGCTGCCCGGACTTTCCTCTCGCACCTGAAAGATGCCAGCGACAGACCGGAGCACTGCTTTCGACATGCAAAAGTACAAAAAACTTTTGATACTATCGCACGATTCCTCTCTTTTTTATACATCATTAGTTATTCGCAAGGCTATTTTTCACTCTTTTCCCCGGTTTAACGGAGTTTCTGAGTCCCTATCGTTTAACAGATATTTATCAATCAGCAGAAGATAGTTACGTATACAAAACTAATGTTTTCATGCTTACATTCAAATATTTGTGAATTTAGGGCATTTCTTGTTTAATAGCCGTTAAAGTGTTAATTTGAAATGTTAAAACGGAATAAATTTATGCAGAGAATGAAGCGTATCTCAAAAAATGACCCTATATTTGCAACCGGAAAACAGAGCGGTGCATGACAAGCTGACTTTGGCATGATATTAGCTGCTGCAGTTCCAAGGAAAAGAAAAGTAAACAATAAAAAAATAAGAGACATGAAAAAATTAAGTAATTATGTTGTGGCTGTGCTCTGCGTTGGTTCGCTCGCATTTTCAGCCGGTGCTTTCATGAAAGTAAATGCTACACCTGCAGTTACCGCTGCGCCAGCAGGTCAGCCTGTAGACTTAACCTATGCTGCCGAGAAGGCGCTGCCTGCTGTAGTACATATTAAATACGTACAGAACTCGAAGGTGAAGACAGTAGATGTGCAGGACGACCCATTCGGAGGATTCTTCGACCCGTTCGGCTTCTTCGGCAACCCGGGACAGGGCAACGGAGGCACACGCAAGCAGAAAGTACAGACTCCGAAGAGAGAGGCTACCGGTTCGGGTGTCATCATCAGTCAGGACGGTTACATCGTTACCAACAACCACGTGGTAGAAGGTGCTGACGAGCTGACCGTAACGCTGAACGACAACCGTGAATTCTCCGCTCGCATCATCGGAACCGACAAGACTACCGACCTCGCCCTCATCAAGGTAGACGGCAAGAACCTGCCTACCCTGCCTATCGCCGACAGCGACAAGGTGAAGGTGGGTGAATGGGTCATCGCCGTGGGCAACCCATTCGGACTGAACAATACGGTTACAGCCGGCATTATCTCTGCCAAGGCACGTTCACTCGGTGCCAACGGTGTAGAGAGTTTCATACAGACCGATGCTGCCATCAACGCAGGTAACTCGGGCGGTGCACTCGTCAACACCCAGGGCGAACTGGTAGGCATCAACGCCATGCTCTATTCTCAGACCGGTTCTTACTCCGGCTACGGTTTCGCCATCCCTACCTCTATCATGAACAAGGTGGTAGACGACCTGAAGAAATACGGCAGCGTACAGCGCGTGATGCTGAGCATACAGGGAAGCGATGTGCTGAACTATATCAACGCCCAGAAGGAGAACGGCAAGGAAGTGAACCTGGGAACCAACGAGGGTGTTTACATTGCCAAGGTTGATGAAGACGGCAACGGTGCTGAGGCAGGACTGAAGGAAGGTGACGTGATTACCAAGGTTGACGGCAAGAAGGTGACCAAGATGGCTGAGCTGCAGGAAATCCTGAACGGCAAGCGCCCTGGAGACAAGATGAGCATCACCTACCTGCGCAACAAGAAAGCAAGCACCAAGACCATCACGCTGAAGAATGCCCAGGGCAACACTTCGGTTATCAAGAGTGCAGACCTCGATGTTCTCGGTGGCAGCTTCCGCCCTATTACTGAGAGCCAGAAGAACCAGCTCAACATCAAGTATGGTGTAGAGGTGATGAAGGTGAACAGCGGCGCCCTGAAGGATGGTGGCATTTCACGCGGTTTCATCATCCAGCGCATCAACGACAACAACATCACATCGCTCGATGACCTGCAGAAGGCTGTGAAGAGTGCTTCTACCAGCAAGGACCCAGTGCTCTACATCCAGGGTATATGGCCAACAGGCAAGAAGGCTTACTTCGCTGTTCCGCTGCAGAAAGACTAAGGGTAAGAGTTTTAAGAGAAACGTCTCATGATTGAGTAGTGAAAAAGGCTTTTTTACTGCCAAAAAACTCAAGAAACAGACAAAAAACAATAAAATAGTAGGTATTTCTGAAAAATATCTACTATTTTTTTTGGTATTTAAACAAAAAAGTGTATTTTTGCAACTACTTAAAATTTGATGCCAGCATGAGACAATTAAAAATTACTCAGTCAATTACGAATCGCGCAAGCGCATCGTTGGAAAAATATCTTCAAGATATTGCTCATGAGGAGCTGCTCTCTACAGATGAGGAGGTGGAGCTCGCTCAGCGTATAAGAAAAGGTGACCGTAGGGCATTGGAGAGATTAACAAAAGCCAATCTCCGTTTCGTGGTGTCTGTTGCCAAACAGTACCAGAACCAGGGGCTCAGCTTGCCTGATCTTATCAACGAAGGAAATGTGGGGCTTATCAAAGCCGCACAGAAGTTTGATGAAACCCGAGGCTTTAAGTTCATCTCTTACGCCGTATGGTGGATTCGCCAGAGCATTCTGCAGGCCATAGCCGAGCAGAGCAGAATTGTGCGCCTTCCGCTCAACCAGGTGGGAAGCGTTAACAAGATTAACAGAGAGATGAGTAAGTTCGAACAGGAGTTTGAACGCAAACCGAGTTTAGACGAAATGGCTGACCGCGTAGACTTGCCGGAAGACAAGATTGAGGACGCCATGAAGGCTTCGTCAACAAGCCGCCACCTGAGCGTGGATGCTCCTTTTTCAGACGATGAAGAAGGCAGCATGCTCGACCTGCTGGCCAATTCGGATGATCCGACCGACAATGAACTGCTGACAGAGTCGCTGAGAGCAGAAATAGAAAGACTGCTCAAGACGCTGCCGGACAAAGACCAGAAAATCATTGCTGCCTTCTATGGCATAGGAACACCGGAACTGACGCTCGAAGAAATCGGAACCAAGTATCATCTCACCAGGGAAAGAGTACGCCAGATCAAGGAAAAAACGATAAGGCGACTCCGGAACAAAACGACAGATAAACTGCTGAAGTCCTATCTGGGATAAGGAAATATCCTGCATGACTGATGGGGCAGACAGCACAAAACAAAATAAGACAGAAAAAGAAATGAAAATTACAAAAATTGCATTAGCATCTATTGCATTAGCATGTTTCAGCTCGCTCTCTGCATCAGCCAAGAACGAAGTTAAGACTGCATACATCTTTGGATTTGCCTCGTCGTTTAATGACTCTACAGTCTATTTCACAGACGTTCAGAAGGTTGATTCTGCCTATTTCACCCGCAAGAACAAGTTTCTGATAAGCCGCGAGAACTATTCATACCAGTTGCGCGACTATCTGGAGCAGAAAGGTGCCGGCAACCGCACGTGTATCGTGATGTTTGACTTCAACCAGAAGAAGGCTGAAAAGAAATGGAACAAGCTCTATGCAAGATACATTCAGAAGCCAAAGGCTAAGAAGGCAAAGAACGGACAGCAGATGAACGATGCGCCTAGCCCTTATCAGGTGAAGACCATCAACTCTACTGATTTTCATTTTTCATCTGTTCAGCCAAACGATGAAGAGGTTGAAGAGGTAAAAGTGAAGAAGGCTAAAAAAGCCAAGAAAGAAAAGCGCAGAAAAGGCGCTAAAAATGAATAAGAAATCAAACTTATCCTTACTCTGCAAAGTAAAAAGGACAACATTAAATGAAGAAGCCATTCCCTTTCAGCCGGGAATGGCTTCACTTTTTATATCATATCATTTTCTACTTCAAATTCTGCTTGAACCAGTTTGCTATCTGGCGAAGCAGATGGTTGCGGGTATTGCCACCCGAAATGCCATGATTACGGTTCGTGTACCACAGGGTCTTGAAGTCCTTGTCTGCCTGAACCAATGCCTCAGCATATTCGAAGGTATTCTGCGGATGAACATTGTCATCTGCCAATCCGTGACAGATAAGCAACGCACCATGCTGCTGCTTTACTCGCTCGATAGGGTTCACCTTGTAACCCTCCTCGTTCTCCTTAGGAGTGCGCATGTAGCGCTCAGTATAAACCGAATCATAGAAGCGGTAGCAGGTAGGAGGAGCCACAGCCACACCTGCCTTGAACACAGGACGGCCCTCACTCATACTCATCAGCGTATTGAAACCACCATAGCTCCAGCCCCAAATGCCGATATTATCCTTGTCTACATAAGGCAGAGAACCCATGTAGAGAGCTGTCTCAACCTGATCTTTCGACTCTAAATCGCCCAGACGGAGATAGGTAGACTTCTCAAACTCAGCTCCTCTACCGCCTGTTCCACGACCATCTACGCAGGCAATGATAAATCCTTCCTGTGCAAGATAATAATCGAAAGCACCGCCATTGCCCATACTGCCCGTGCTCCATGAATCGAGCACCTGCTGGTTGCCCGGACCGGAATACTGGAAGAGGATGACAGGATACTTCTTGCTGGCGTCGAAATCTACAGGCTTCACCATCCAGCCGTCCAGTTTCACACCTTCGGAAGTGGTGAAAGAGAAAGTCTCGCGCTTGCCCCAATTATACTTCCGGGTCTTTTCGAGCAGCTGCTTGTTGTCTTCCAATGTCTTGATAAGCTTGCCCTTGTTGCTGCGTACGGTGAAGACATAAGGATGGCTGTAGCTGCTCCAGGTATTGACGAAATAGCGGTAATCGCCCGAGAAGTAAGCCGAGTTAGAACCAGCCGCATCGGTAAGGCGCTCCACCTTTCCGTTCTTATGAGCCACGTAAACCTGGCGGTCGTGCGCATTGAGCTTGGCAGCCTGGAAATAAACATCGCCCGTCTTCTCATCCATTCCGTAGATAGAGGTAACATCATAGTTGCCCTTCTCTACCTGGCGCAGGAGCTTGCCGTTCATATCATAGAGATAGAGATGCATGAAGCCGTCGCGGTCGCTAGGCAGCAGGATGTTCTTCTTGCCCACGATGCTGTTTTCAATCACCTCTTCCTTTACAAACTTAGGCACACTCTCCTTGATGAGCATCCTGTTCTTGCCGGTGAAAGGATTGACTGCATAGAGGCGCATGTCGTCCTGATGGCGGTTCATCGTATAGACAATCAGACTGTTGGCGTCTGGCGATGTCTTGATGCGTGGATAATAGCCGTCGGAATCTACAGGCACATCGAGCGCCACGGTCTTGCCGTTCTTCATATCATAGCTCCAGAGGCTCACCTTAGAGTTGTCCTGTCCTGCCTTAGGATATTTATAGGAATACTCTCCCGGATAGTCGTGATACTCGCTATGGGTAGGATGAGAACCTTCGAACATCTGCAGAGAATAAGTCTTTACGTGCGATTCGTCGAAGCGTATCCAGCCGATGGCAGTTCCATCCGCATTCCATGCAAAGGCGCGGTTGAAGCTGAACTCCTCTTCGTAAACCCAATCAGGAATACCATTGATTACCTCGTTGAACTTACCGTCGCGGGTAATCTGGGTTTCCTTGTCTCCATCGGTAACAAAGAGATTGTTATCCTTTACGAAGGCGATGTGGCGTGAATCAGGCGACCAAGTAGCCACCTGCTGGTTAACGCCCTGGGAAAGTTTCTTCAAACTCTTCTTGGCAATATCATATATGAAATACTCAGCCTTGAACGAGCGGCGGTAGATAGCCTCGCGATGGGTCATGATAAGCAATTTCTTGCCATCAGGACTGATTACATAACCCTCAATCTGTTCGAAGGGAGCCTTGACTGCGTTCACATCGAAGAGGATGCTCATCTGCTTGCCCGTCTTGAACGAATAACTGATAACCTGCTTGCCATCATTGCTGATAGAAGCGTACAAATCGGTGCCATCAATAGGGTTAATACCGGTAACATAAGAGGCAGCAAACTCGCCGGAGGTAATGGCCTTCAGGTCGAGTTTATCTGCAGCTTGCATTGCTGAAACCATCATGACAGTTGCAATAAAAACTGGAAATCTTTTCATGTGTTAATCTTTATGTAATGCCTCAATAGGCGAATAATCTTCGTCCTTGAGCAGTTGTTCTACCGTTACTTTAGGGTTGCGCTTTACATAAGCGTTGATTGTATTCACATACTTGGTCTTGAAAATCTCCTTGCCCATCGCCTTGTTGACAGCCCACATAATCTTGCCCATGTGCAGATCGCGGTCGAGCTGCGGACGGGTGTCGAACTGATCCATCGGATAGATGCTCAGCAGATAGAAGGTAAGGCAATCAGGCACAATATACTGGCGCGACATGGTGCTGCGCTGCTGCGGCGTATAGAACTTCTTGTAGAGCGGATAGTTTGCGCCCATGTATTTATCGAGCGAAATTCCTACTGAGTGCTGTCCTACTACGATGCTCTGGTCGAGAGCGCCAATCTGGGCATAGAAACAAGGCTGCTGGAGCTCCGGAATCCAACTGTTCAGACGCGAGAAGGCAGATTTCAGCTGCTCGTTGATGTCTTCCATATTGGCAAATTCTGCCTCAGCATCGGCAATAAGTGACTGCAGGGTAGAATCCTGATAGAACATGAGGAAACGGTTGCTGATATTGGCATCGGTAATGGTGCCAAGCTGGAGCATTTTCTCTATCAGCGTACGGGTTTCTATCGGGTAATCGGTGTTCATCTGCTGCAGGGCTGAGAAATCACCGGTAGTAAGATATCTGCTTTCCAATCGGTCGTAACGCTGTACTGACAGGGGCACAGCCTCTCCTTCCTCGTTCGGCTTGAACTTAAACTCGCAGGCCGAACTGAGAAGCACGATTGCTAATATGACTATATAATTAAAAAACCTTTTCACGATAATTTACAAATCTTCGAGTTACGACTGCAAAAATACTAAAAATTATTTAAATTACCAAGCTTTTTTGCTAAAAAATCATACGCATTCGCAAAAAAAATGGGTTTTTCTCTTAAATTTGTTTGCAAAATAGCCAGCAATGAGCAAAAGGTAAGGCTTTTTTGCTCATTACTGGCTATTTGCGCAGTTTTTCTGCTTATCGGATGATAAAAGAAACTGCTTATCGGATCATGACAGAAACTGAAACCTGAACAGGCTCTTCTATCTGCTTCTTCCAGGCTTTCAACCACTCATACCACTCCTTCTCGCCCTTGAAACCATAGGTTTCGTTGGCACTGGTATAAGCAAGCTTATAACTGAGCTGGCTGCCTGCAGGTTTCACTACCTGAGTATAACAATCCTTATTGGCTGGCTGCTGACATACCAGGGCTGACTGTGGCACATAAATGCCCAAGCCTACGGTCTCCAGCTTGTGCTTTCCATCGTCCTTGCCTGTTGGCCAGTCGCTGCCGTAACAGCCTCGCAATCCCTTGCCATCAGCAAATTCGCTGGACCCCTTTACGTTGATGAGTCCTGTAGCAAACTGATAATCAGAAACATCCTTGTTGAAGAATACATCTACGTCGAAATCGCGATGACCGGCATAGATGGTGTAACGGATGGTGGCATTGACAGGCTGCAAACCCGGAGCCGGAACCCAACCCTTATCCACTACCTCGACGATGGCACGGAGCGGACCTTCTGAAATGACGCGCTGCTCCTGGTATTTCACGTTGTTGAACAGCACTTGGTCTTTACCATCCCAGCCACGGAGCGCACCCAGTCCGTAGGTATTGCCTACCCAGAGACAATCATCGCCCGAACCAGCCTGAATCTGCTCATCTGAAGGATAGAACTGCGTATCCTGAACCACCAGTCCCTTGTTGATTTTGCCATAAAGGTCGATGGTCTGACGATGGTCGAAATAAACACGCATGGCAATCAGTTCACTTTCGAAGCAGATGCCATGAGAATGGACGTAGTGATAAGGGTCCTTGGTTTTCTTATCAAAAGAGATGCTGCGCAGATAAATATCCTGCCTGTTCTTAGCCAGCTTCCTGTTTCTGCTAGGCAGACAGAGTTCTGCAAAAGTACGAGCCGGATACTGTGCCTGCTCACCCTCACGATAGAGCTGCACCTGATAGGTCTTGGTTTCTTTCTTGCCCAAATCGGCAAGGAAACAGAGTTCATCGTTGGTACAATCGCGGTTGGTGTCGTCGAGCTGGGAAGGAATCTCCTTGCCGTCAACGGTTACTACAGCGCGCTGAATGTCGCCAATAGCTCCCAACTTGCTGAGATCTACCACCACCGGAGCATCGGTTCTTGCCACCTTGGAAGGATTGGAAACCGACACCTGGAAATTAGCCTGCGCCTGGGCTGACAGAACCATCAGCGAAACCAGCGCCATCATCATTTGTTTTTTCTTCATAGATTTTTATTTTTAAGTTTGTTTCATTATTGTCTACAACTGCGAGAAGAGTTTCTTACCCTTGGCGTAATATTGCCAGATGATAGAGAGATTGTAAACCTGCGGAATCTCCTCCTTCACCCTACCCGCCTGTATCTTTCTACGATCTTCGTCAAACTCATGTTTCCATGCCTTGAAAGCCCTGCGCGCCTTGAAGATAGCCTTGAAGTCACC
>OGES01003026.1_pt1 | contig 10191 bp, 12 predicted proteins | sample 1570711 | NCBI WGS metagenome assembly OGES01 (sample SAMEA2582133, study PRJEB24529) | metagenome | biome: Human gut stool | place: China | collected 2011 | reverse complement strand
GACGAGGACAAGGACAAGTTCAGAAAACTTGTGAACCGATATATCCGCAGTTACGGATTTATGGCTCAGATTATGACGTTTATCGACCCCGACCTCGAGCGCCACTATGTGTTCTACAAGGTGCTGTACAAGGCGTTGCCATACACAAGGGAAACGTTGCCAATGGAAATCCTTGACAAGGTGGACCTCGACAAATTCCGCCTGCAAATGAGCTTTGAGGGCAACCTCGAAGATTCCACAGGCACACTAACAAGTTCGCGCATCGGTGACATCAACAAGCCTGCTCCAGATGAAAAGAAAAATTTGCAGGAGCTGCTGAACATAGTGAATGAGCCATGGGAGGGATTCCTCGACTCGAACGATAAGATAATCCGCACCATTGTTGATGAACTGCAAAGCGACACCGACTTGCTCAATGCTTTTCGTGCCGGGAACAATCCAGACTTGCTTTCACAACTCATAATCGACAAGATTATGGAAAAAGCAGGCGGACAAATCGACAAGTTCTTCAGCCTGCTGAAAGAGGTCTCGGAGGGAACTTCGTTCTCCAAGGAATTTGTCAGAGGTTTATCGGATTTGCTCGCACGCAACACTCAGATTGACAGAAATCTACCGCTCGACATAGACAAGCTAACAGAGGCGATTTGCGAGCGTATGGATTCTACCTTCGCTGCGCTTCGCGCCTATATTCGTCCACTTGGCGAGGTAGTGAGTACTTTGCTGAAAGTACTCCAAGCACCTTCTACTTCGTCATTCGACGGCATCAATGACATTGTGGTTGATTCGCTCAACCAAGTGTATTGTGCTGAGAATTTGCGCCTGATTGACCGCCGCAGGCATTTTAATACCCTTGTCGGTGACTATGAGGCATTCCTCAAAAAGTTGTATTACTTGATGAATGGCAAGGATATTGAGGTGGAAGACGGACGCATGGCAACATTCAAAGATGCCATATTTGCATTTCGTTGCCTGCGTGGCTTGCGCAACAACCCGGAGCCAGCCTATCAGCAATTCAACACATATCTTGAAAACCTGCGTGCATGGCGCAATGCAGAAGCTCACGAGGCTAATACCTCGACAGAGCAAGACCTCGTTGCTGCAACTCATATTGTAGTGGCGATGTACTTGTTTGTGGTGTCGCAAGTCACCACAGATCTCGAAATATCTAATTACTATAATGAATAGAAGCATGAATTTTCATTGGTCCTCAAGCGAAAAGCGTTGGAAAGATAGCTTTACATTTAGTTTTGCTATCTTGACTATCGTTCAAACAGTAGCAGAAATTACCGGGTTTTATGATTTACCATTCATTTCGTCTATGGCGTGGTGGCAGAAACTTTTATGTATATTGGCAATATTTTGTATTTTGACAACACTCACTTTTATAGTAATACTCGTCATTTCTCTTAGAGGCATATCATTATCCATTGGTAATAATCAAGTAAGAATTAAGCAGGCTGATATTTTCAAACAAGATGGTTTACGTCTTATTCCTTTCAACGAATACTTTGATACCGAAGTTGACGATATAACCATAGCACACAATTCCCTAAATGGAAAATTTATTGATGATCATATAACTGACATTAATTTGTTGAAAGACGTTATTCTCAATGCTCCTAAAGTAAACGGTTTAAATTCAAATAGTGTTAATGGAAAAAAACAATTTCCATTAGGACGCATCATCAAATTTAAAGAGTATATATTATTGGCATTTACCCATTTTGATGAGAACAAGTCGGCTTATCTTTCTCACACTGATTATGAAAAATGCCTTATACAAATGTGGAAAGAAATTGATAGAGTGTATGCAAATACCCCCGTTTTTATACCATTATTAGGCTCTGGTATTACCCGATTTACTGACACTCCAAACAAAGATAACCTCTCGCTCATAAAATGTCTGCTATGCACACTCAAAATGAGCGGTGTTCACATAAAACAAACAATCACAATTTGTCTCACAAAAAAGACAATGAATGATATAAATATTTACGAACTTAAATCAAAATAGTATGGCTTACAGAACTCGTACTTATGTTGCCGGAGATTGGACAGGCGACAAAAATGCTATCGACCAATTATTTAAATGGAATGATAGCAATTATTGGGGGCTCAGTTTTACCGATGCACACGATTTACATCAATCGTATGACAGAAGTCTAAACTGCTCTATAAAAAAATCCCTTTGTCAAAGAATGGATGCATCAAAAACATTTGTTTTAATAGTAGGCTCCAAAACGATGTCATTGACTGCTGGTAGTTGCCAATATTGCAACTCGTATTCAGGATATTGGGGAACCTGCAATGCTGGACATAGTGTCAGTCTTAAAAGCTACATTGAATACGAGTGCGACAAGGCTGCACGCGATGGCTTAAATATAATTGTTTTATATAACAGCACATCCGTTAATCGAAATTTATGTCCAGATTCTGTTCGTTGGAAAGGTGTTCACGCAAAAATGCAAAAGTGGGAAAATGGTACATTATATTGGGATTACAAAAGTGTAAAAGAAGCTTTCGATGATACCAATAAATAGATGCAGTCTTTATTTATAACGTATTGCCTCGGAGATACCTCCGGGGCTTTTTTATTTGGTTGTAATTCCATTCGCATTATATGGTATTGCCGTGTCAAAACACATCTTTTTTGGGGTGGCTTAGTTGTGTGGGGTGTGTGTGGCGATTACCGAGCGGTGGCTTTGTGGCGGCTTGGGCTTCTTTTTGTGGGCTTCTGAATATGGTGATTTGCGCTGTCGAAATACACTTCCACTTACTGGGGTGGTGGGTTGTTTGCGTCGTTTTTTGGGGTTCATTGACGGCGAGAGATATTAGTCATTTTCGTTTTTCAAGAATTTGATTGATTGTCATATAACTTTAGTGCAAGCTCGAGGCAGCATTGAGTTTACATCGCTAAGTTAGCGATTTATCTACGCTCGAAAAGGGTGAAACAAGCAGCCTCGAAAAATCTTCCTTTTTATTCCTGTGTCGTAAAAAGAGTATTTGTCGGTCTTGCCCTTGTCGGCTGACATTGCCCACAAGTGGGCAATTGATTGCATTCGCTCCTTTTTGCAATGTAAATCAAACGCGCCCCGGCGCACAGTTATTAACAATCAAATTCTTACTAAAATGACACATATCTCTTTATTCGCAGCAATGAACTCTTTTGAAAACGACTACAACGACGAGTTAATTGAATATCAAGTGGAAGTGGTTACTTTCGACGGCGATGTGGAAATCGTCAGTGTTGAAGCCCACAATGAACAAGAAGCCGCTGACAAAGCCGCAGCCATCGTCGGTAATGCCGATTACACTATGGTTTACTAAGCCATTTATCCCAAGAAAGATGGTCAGCCACAGGCTGACTTTTCTTTTGCTCTTTTCATCACATTCCGTAAGCGGAACAAGTTAGCGATTAGAGTTTCAAAGCGTCTCTTACCTTTTACCAACAACCTCTCTTTCGGGACTTTGGGCTGATTGCCGTAGCGATTGCAGTGCATAGAGCGGCTCTCTACAAGTCTGCGCAGCCTTACATTCTCGCACGCAAAGACTTTCACTCCCTGCCTATAAGAAATATGGAGCGACCGCTTTCGGCTATTACCGCTGATGGAGCTTGCCTTTGGCGGCAGACTTTCTTCAAATTGCCGTGATAGTTTTGATGCACGACATTGGTTGTCCGCGATTGTCGCACCATTCATTTTCCTGTGCAAAGTTAGGACGATGTTCAGGCCACAAGGGCAAGTTTGCACTCCGTGTTCCTCCGATTTTTAGCAAGCGAAAAATGCGGCAATCACCCTTGCTTTACAGACTGCTCGAGGGCGACTTTTCGGGGCAGTGTAAAAGAAAATCTTTTACGCTGACACATTGTTTAACTCAAATTTTTTAAGTTATGAAATTACAATTCGGACAACTGATTATTGGCGAGAATGAAGTAGAACGCCTCGAAGAACTTGGCTACACGCCTGAATCTCTAAAAATCGCAGTATCGGAGCATAAGAGCAACTGCCACGGCGAGCCGAGCATCTATTGCGGCACATACGGCAAATACAACGACGGAAATCTCTGCGGTCTGTGGATAGATGTTTCCTCTTTCGACGACTACGATGAGTTTATCAACTTCTGCAAGGCAATACACGCCGACGAGGATGATCCCGAGCTGATGTTTCAGGACTACGAGTGCTTCCGAACTCTGCGAGCAATGCTCAAAGGATGCGGTGGACGCTTTCATCGGCTGGGGCAGCGAGGACTTGGAGCATTTCGAGGACTGCTACTGCGGCGCATACGACAGCGAGGAGGACTATGCGAGAGAACTCATTGACGATTGCTACAACATTGAGAAGATGATGGGCGATCTCGCGAACTATTTCGACTACGAGGCTTTCGCCCGCGACTTGTTCATGTACGACAACTATTTCGACAACGGCTTCGTGTTCCGCCACTATTAAGCGAGCCTTTCACTCTCTCCAAGAGCCGCCGCAAGGTGGCTCTTTAATATTTTTTAGCAAACATTTTTGGCATATTCTTTGTTGATATTTTGACTGAAGCAAAAATGTTCGTAAATTTGCATCAGAAAAATATCCTGTCGTGACTGAACGGCTACGTGAAAAGTGCGTAGCTCACAAGTGTAGGTTACGCAGGACTATTTTTTTGCCCTTTTGGTTCGTGTCAGATTGCGCGTGTGATGCTTTGGTTTGAAACTCCAATGCCTGTAAATTTGGAACCAGCGGTCACTTTCTTCTTTTATCGGAGTACTTATACCAATATTGAAATCCGGGTAAATCTCTCTTATCTTTTGATTGATATGCTTGTATAGTTTCAGTTTCAAAATCGTACGCTTACCAGGCTTCTCGTCACCATCTGATTTTAATTTATCCTTTTCGTTTAGCTTAAAGCATATTGCACCAAGTATCACATCCATAAACTGGAGTGGCAAATGTGATTTAGAATCTACTTCAGAAATACCTTTTTCGACAAATCTCACTCCCTTTGCCTTGAAATCGCTATCATTATTCAAAGAATATAAATGCTTCACGAAGTTCTGCTTGTCGCTTTGGCTTAATGGAATTTCATCAAGATACAATCTTATACCCTCGTTGTCATTGGCGAAAACCAAGCCAAAGGCATACTTGATAAACTGATAGTAGAGTATTGGATATTCCTCTTTTCTTTTTTCTGGAGTGAGTTCTGGTTCATACTGATTATGCCTAAAGAAAATGCGGATCTTCAACAATCCTTCTTTCCCCATAGCGAATAGTTCATCTACTAATCTTACGTATTTTTCAAAATGGTAAGCGTTTACTTTTTGCCATTTAATTTCATCTACTATTCCAAGTTCTTCTTTCACTTTGGTCATTCTTTGCAATACTTCTTCGCGATGTTCAGACATAATCAAAATTCCGCCGCAAAAATTGGAATAGTAGCTTCCATGTTTATCACTTTCGTCAAGCCATATATGTATCATAAAGTTGTTGTCGTTTAATTCTTTTTGCAAAGATACGACTTTTTGACGAGTTTTCTTGTCTTTTGCTCCGCTATATATATTAGGTAATTTCGTGGCAAACAACTGATAATGATATGCCACAGACCAACTATAATCTCCACTTGAAAGGCTTTGTCGGAGGGGCGGATTTCGACCGCGACTTCGTGGACTTCGTGCTTGCCAAGAATGCCGGCAAGGACGTGAACGTGCTTATTGATTCGCTCGGCGGCAATCTCGCCACCGCTCTCTCCATCGCCTCGGCTTTCTCCAACCACGGCTCGGTGTCGGTCCACTTCGTGGGCATGAACGCTTCTGCTGCAACTATCGCATCGCTCGGTGCGAAGCACATCTCCATCGACAAGAATGCGATGTACCTTGTTCACAAATGTTCAACGGCTTTCTTTGAATGGGGTTCGCTGAACGCTGACCAGTTCCGCTCGCTTATCGCCGACTGCCAGAAGCAGGCTGCCGACCTTGATAAGCTCGACGTGAACATCGCCTCGATGTACGCCTCTAAATGCAAGAAAAACACGCAGTCACTGCTCGACCTTATGCGCGTGGGCGGCTGGCTTTCTGCCAAGGAAGCCCTCGACTGGGGCTTCGTTGACGAAATCACCGACCTTGCCGACGAGCCGGCTCCGAAACTTACGGCTGCCGGTATGCCGTTGCCGAATGTTCCTCTTGACAGTGAGGAGCGGAGTGTGGAGAGCGGAGAGAAATTTTTGCGATTCTTCTCTCGCTTAACCTCCTTATTTGCTAACAAACCAAAATCTGCTATAATGAACAAGTCCTACACATCTATCTGCTCGCTGCTCGGCGTGGAAAGCATCACGCTCACCAACGGTTCGGCTTCGCTCTCTGACGAGCAACTGACTGCAATTAATTCCGCTCTCGAAATGAAAGCGCAGGTGATTGCCGACCTTGAAGCACAGGTGGCTGCACTGAAAGCCGCACCTGCCGTTTCTTCCACTGCCGTCGTCGATGACCGCAAGGTTGCCGTCACCGAGCCGAAAAACGACTTCGAGCAGTTCTGCAACAACGTGAACGCCGCTCGTAAGCTCTACGATTCACTCTAACCTCTAACCCATAACCACTAACCTTCACGAAAAATGGCTGGTAAATTTTCATTTTCTCCCGAAGATTTTCAACAGGCGGCTATCAAGTACCGCTCGGAGCTTCTGATGCTGCCAATCATCGGCTTCATTTCATGACTTCGCGTCCCGGCATCCGCTACAAGGAGCGTGTCGGCACTATGACCGGCGACGCTCAGTTCGCTCCCTACAATCCGGCTCGCTCCACCGACTACAATCTGGACCTCTCATATCGTGAGATTGAGACGTTCTTCGGCTCTGTGGTGGCTAAGTTTGAGCCCAACTCGGCTATTTCCACGTTGCTCGGCACTGGTGCTACAAAAGGCGACGGTCAGATGACCACGCCGACTGCGAAGCATGTGCTTTCGCTGATTGCAAAGAACCTCTCGGAGCATCTCAACGATGCCATCTGGAACGGTGTGCGCAACGCCAACGGCACTACCACCAAAGACCTTTTCAACGGTTTCGACACGATCACGCAAAGCGAAATCACCGCAGGCGAGATTTCTGCCGCCAAGGGCAACTATATGAAGCTGTCGGAGGAAATCACTTCCGCCAACGCGGTCGATGTCGCCAAGGAGATTCTGTTCTCGCTCGACCCTCGTCTGCGCTCGCAGGATTTGTACATCTACTGCTCGCAGGAATTCGTTGACAAGTACAACGAGGGCTACTTGCTCACCCACGGCGGCATTCCGTACAACACACAGTATGGGCAGCAGTCGGTGGAGGGCTCGAACGGCAAGCTGAAGTTCGTGCCGCTCTACAACAAGGCGAACTCGAAGTTTATGCACGTCACCACCAAGAGCAATATGCTCGTCGGCTTCGACCAGATGGGCGACGTTGAGAATGTGATGGTCAAGGAGTACGAGCCATTCATTCTCACTTACATCGCCACAATGTTCTTCGGCGTGCAGTTTGAGTCGCTCGACAAGCGTCGCTTCAAAACTATTGAGATTATTTAGCGGAGAGTAGAGTGTGGAGAGCGGAGAAAAAACGCTTCGCACAATCCATAAAGGCATCGGCTAAGAAAGCCTCTCCACACTCCGCTCTACGCTCTCTACTTTAACTCGCATCTCTTTACTCTTAACTTTCAGAACTATGGCAACAAAATGCAACTCTATACAGAAGTCGCTCGTATGGTGTCAAGGCACGCCTGAGCTTCCCGGTGTGAAGCGCCGCATCTACTATCTCGCAAAGAGCGGGATTGTGGCGTTCCCGACACTTCCGAGAGACGACAACGGCAGACCGATTTCGGCTGTCCTTGAAGGCTCATTCACGCTCGCCGCCGACCAGAAGTGGCGATACATCGATATTCTGCCCGACAAGTCACAGCTCACTTCGGAGGCGCAAGGGGAACTCCCGAGCCAGACCCAGCTCAACAAGTTGACTGCCGTTCACCCGGGCGTGGGCGCTGACGCTTCGGCGGCTGCCGCCTACATCAACAACTCCGATAACGTGTTTATCGTGGAGGACATGAAAGGCAACTATCGTGTACTCGGCAACGACAAGTGGGCAACTAAATCCACCGTCGCACAAGACCTCGGTCAAGGCGCAACAGGCAACACTTCCACCACTATCAGCGTGGAGGCTACCGACGAAGTGCCTGCGCCTTTCTACAAAGGCACTATCGAGACGGAAGACGGTGATATTGACGCGAGCAATGGCTCACAGGTTAATGGATAACATCTCTAACCACATAACCATATAACCTAATGAAGAACGCCAACAGCGGTGCGATAGACCTGGACGAGATGCTTAACGGCATCAACGTGCCATCTCTTGAAGTGCCCGAGCTTGGCGTTTCTTCTGATAACACCCTCTCCACACTCCGCTCTCCACTCTCCACTAAGAACTTGTTCGAGGAGAAGAAGCGAAAGGCGTGGAAGCAACTTGACACTGCGGAAGCCAGATGCGATTTCTCTCCGAGCCGTATGAAGATCACCAACCGTGGCGGTGTGTTCTTCATCACGCTGTGGAAGAAGTCGGTGTATGGGCGCACGCTTACCGACATCAAGGGTGACGACAATATGGTCGAATTCTTTGCCGATAACATTGTGCAGCTTATCCGCCCTGTCCTCGGCTCGTTCCTTTCGCAGGAGGACTATGCAGTGGGGCCTACTCCGAAGCGCCGCCACAAGGTGCGCAACTTCGCTACGCTCATCTCCATTCGCATAGCCGAACAGCTCGGATTGCCTTTCTTCGAGGACTGCGCTTTTGCTCCGTCGAAGCATCGTGTCGGCACGGTGTTCACGGCGAACAATATTCCACCGCACCGCAACATAATTGTGTTTGACGATTTTGTCACTACCGGGCAGACGCTTGTTTCGATGCAGAATCTCCTCGTTTCACTCGGCAAAAACTGCGTGTTCTTTGCCGGAATTAACAATAAACTATAATGGATAACAAATTCACTGAACTTATAAAGCAGTGGCTGGAAACGCCGAGCGACCAACGTGATTACTCCGTTGGCGCGTTGTATTTGCTGAAACTCAGCGGCAATCAAATTATGTACCGCAATTTGGTTGCCAACCCCAAGGGCAAAGCTGAGTTTATTGACTACCAGCTTCAGAAGTATTACAATTTCAGAGTGCAGTTGCTGACGCACGAACAAGTCGAGGAAATGCAGGAGCAGGTCAACAAGATTGTAGAAATCAACAATCTTGCTGACAGATTAGAGATTAAAGATGAGAGTTTAGAGAACAATGCCTCTCCGCTCTCCGCTCTCCACACTCCACTTGCAAAGGGCAAACGTGACGACCACGATTCACTCCCGGACGAAATCAAGGCGAAATATGTGGAGAACCTTTCGATTCTCCAGCGTATGCGTGAACTGCATCTGAAGCTGCGTTCACTCTCGCTTGAAACTGCTCCGTGTCCCGATTCGGAACGCTATCCGTTCCTCAAAGAACTCATCGAACTCGACAAGAAGATGCACGCCAACTGGGAGGAATACGACCACTTCGCCACAGGTACGAGCGAGGAGGAACGAGGTACGAGCAAGCCCCAAGCCCGCACCACCCAAAAGAAGAAAACTCGTTCCTCTTAACTCGTACCTATCGTGAAACGCACCGCCTCCATATCCGACATTCTCCGTCCGCTGAAAGATGCGCCCTGCCAGGCGTATCTTTCCAATGCCGTGCAGGTGGCGGACATTCTGGAATGGATTCTGTCGCAGGTGGGTGTGGCGGAAATTTGGCAGACTTCGTTCTCCATTTCCGAGGAGTTTCTGCGGCGGCTCTACTTTATCTGCAAGGATAAGCGTGTGAGCCGCATCAATCTTGTTCTCGACCACAAGGCTACGAACAAGACGCTCAAACTCTGGGCGTTCATCAGCCAAGTGATTGAACGCACTTATCTTGCCGACAACCACAGCAAGATTTTGCTCGTGAAGTCGCAAAAGGGCGACATGGTGTCTGTCGTGACTTCACAGAACCTTACACGTGGCAACCGTGCCGAATCGGCTTTCATCAGCACAGACCCCGGTATTTTTGCCACGCTGTTTTCACAAGTTAATGATTTAATAACCAACCATTCTGTTCCGCTCAATGACTTATTCAGACAACGTCTTACAACAGATTGAGAAATTCGCTTCGATTTATTTGAAGATTTCCGATATGGCGG
>OGES01003023.1_pt1 | contig 10201 bp, 8 predicted proteins | sample 1570711 | NCBI WGS metagenome assembly OGES01 (sample SAMEA2582133, study PRJEB24529) | metagenome | biome: Human gut stool | place: China | collected 2011 | reverse complement strand
CTGCTTCCTTTCGTTCTTCCACAAATTTAAAATGTTCTGCCGCCTGATTTTTCGGAGTATCTACCTCAAACCGGTTTAAAAGATTTTTAAATTCCAAACGTTTGCAGAGAAGGTATGCCTCCTCCGTATACAGTCCAGAAATTCCATTTAGCTTTGCTCCTGCAAGATCATAATCAATATCCGCATGGATCTCGATCGTCGCAAGTGTCTTACTCATCTGTGCTAAGTCATAATACTCTTTTAAATTTTTGCTTGCACGCGGCGGCTTTAATTCATCCACATGCGCATAGGCATTTTCAATGCTTCCGTATTGCGCAATGATCGCAGTTGCCGTCTTTTCACCGATCCCAGGCACACCCGGAATATTGTCCGCTGTATCACCCATCAGTGCCTTGACATCTATAAATTCGATCGGTGTTACCTGATACTTTTCTTTTACCTCTGTGGCATTGTAATCTTCAATCTCTGTACCGGTGCGCTTTGTTTTTGGGATACGGATCTTTATATGATCCGTTGCAAGCTGTAAAAGATCACGGTCGCCGGAAACCACGGAAACGGTAAGACCTTTCTGTTCGCTCTGTTTTGCAATGGTTCCAAGCAGGTCATCTGCCTCGTAACCGCCTTTTTCGATTGTGGTGACTCCCATCGCCTTTAACATTTCTTTTATGAGCGGAACCTGTTCTCTCAGTTCCTGTGCCATCGGCTTTCTCGTGCCTTTGTATTCGGCGAACATTTTATGGCGGAAAGTCGGCTCTGACACATCAAATGCAACCGTCAGATAATCCGGCTGCTCCTCCTCTAAAATCTTGAACATAATATTCAAAAATCCATAGACTGCATTCGTATGAAGTCCCTCCGAATTCGTCAGATCCGGGATTCCGAAAAATGCCCTGTTCAAAATACTGTGTCCGTCAATCAATACCAGCTTTCCGCCCATTGTTCTCTCCATTCTCTGTCTTTTAGATTGCTCTTGTGTAGCGTTTCAGCCACTCATTTTCCTCCGGTGTCATATACGGGGAAATGGTATCATATACCATCTTATGATAATCATTTAACATCTTTTTCTCACGTGCGCTTAAAAGATCCGGATCGATCGCATCAAGATCGATCGGCGCATAGGTAATATTTTCAAATTCCATGAACTGACCATACTCATTTTTCTCAGCCTTACGGCATACAAGTTCATTTTCCGTACGGATGCCGTATCTGCCCTCTAAATATACGCCCGGCTCATCTGTCGTGATCATTCCTTCTTCTAAAACACCATTGTCATGACGCTCCGGCACAACTCTCCAGCGGAAACCATTCGGTCCCTCATGTACGTTTAACACATACCCAACGCCATGTCCGGTACCGCATTTATAATCAATGCCCATCTCCCAGAGAGGACCACGGGACAAAATATCAAGGTTTAATCCGGTACATCCATATAAGAACTTCGCATGTGCAAGATTCATATTCGATCTGCATACGGTTGTGAAATGCAGACGCATCTCATCTGTGATCGGTCCAAGTGCCATGGTTCTTGTGATATCCGTGGTTCCCTCAAAGTAATGTCCACCGGAATCCACCAGTAAGAATCCTTCCGGTTTTAATTCCGTATCTGATTCCGGTGTTGCAGCATAATGCATCATCGCAGCATTTGCACCATAAGCACAGATCGTATCAAAACTCAACTCAATAAAATTCTCCTGCTCTCTTCTTCGCGCTTCAAGATAGTCAGAAGCCGAGATCTCTGTCATAGGGACCTTGCCGATATTTGTCTTGAGCCAGTACATGAACTTCGTAAATGCAACACCGTCTTTTACATGTGCAGCTCTGGTGTTATCCACCTCCGTCTTATTTTTTACTGCTTTCATAAGCTCGGTCGGGTTCGGTTTATCCACAACTTTGATTGCTTTATCAAGACTGTTTACGATACGGTAATTAACCATGCCGCGGTTCATCAGCACGACTGCGTCTGCCGGGATTTCCGGTACATAATCGTAGACCGCATTATATGGTTTTGTAATGATATGGTTTTCATCCAGATAAGCACGGATCTTATCATCCACTACTTCCTCCTGTAAAAACCAGATACACTCTGTCTCGTTCAGCACAAGATAGGATAATACGACCGGCACATAATCAATATCGTTGCCGCGGATATTTAAAAGCCATGCTATATCGTAAAGAGATGTCAGAATATGAACATCTGCACCGTTCTCCTTCATAGCTTTCCTAAGATCTGCGATCTTATCCGCAGTACTCTTTCCGGAATATTTTTCCTCCAAAATAAATAAAGGCTGTTTGGACAATGCCGGACGATCCTCCCAGATCAGATCGATCAGGTCTTCTGTCACATGCATGGACACATTTTTTTCTGCTGCAATCTTTTCCAGTTTGCCGCCCCAGGTACCGTTTACAACACGTCCGTCAAATCCGAGACATCCGCCCTCTTTTAATCGATCCTTTACAAATTCATCGACTGTCGGCACGCCCTCTTCGCCCATGCGGTAGAGTGTGACTGTGCTGTCTTTCAGCTGATTCTCTGCCTGTACAAAATAGCGTCCGTCCGTCCAGAGCCCTGCCTCATCCAAAGTGATAACGGCAGTTCCCGCAGAACCGGTAAATCCGGTAATAAACTTTCTCGCCTTAAAATGATCTCCTACATATTCTGATTCGTGAAAATCAGCAGTCGGCACAACGTATACCGTGATGCCTCTCTTTTCCATCTCCGCACGCAGTGCCTTTAATCTTTCCTGTATCATTCTTTTATTTCCTCTTTCTTATATATTTCTAATATCACACCCGTTTGTCAGGCATCCGTATACTCAAAGAACTTCGTATCGATCTCCGGGTAAGAACGTTTCAATGAGATCGGTCTTCCGGAACGGTTCAAAAAGCAATGGGAACTCTTTCCGGTCGTGCGGAGTTCTCCGGTCTCCTTGTCCGTCATCCGGTATTCCACATCCATCTTGATACCATTATAGCGTGTGATCTTCGTCTCGATCACGACCGTATCATCAAAATGTACCATACTGTGATACTCGCAGGATACAGAGAGCACCGGACTGATAATCTCCATCTCCTCCATCTGTTTATAGCTGAGTCCGATCTGATCCATCAGATCCATCCTCGCTTCTTCCATCCATTTGATATAATTTGAATGATGGATGATTCCCATCTGGTCCGTCTCATAATATTTTGCATGATGCTCATATGGGCGGATTTTGATTTCATCGGCATTTTCATTATAAATTTCTATCTCTTTGTCTGACATATAAATCACTACCTTTCTCAAACTCCTCCAACGTATAGTATCTCACAGAAACGTTTTAATTTCAATGGTGCCTTTTTATCCATGCGATCAGTATCACGATCAGAATACAGGCAAGGGAAAACCCGGCTCCCACCATAAATCCCGGTGTCTGGTAGCGCAGCTCGACCGTATGTGTTCCTTCGGTAAGATATGTGCTGATAAACGCCTCACCAAACACTTCCGGATCCGTCTGTTCTCCATCAACATATAATTTCCATCCGGCATCATCCGCCACCGCAAATATCAGTCGTCCTTCTTTTTTCACATCAATGGTTCCAGTGATTTTCGTATCGGAAAAGGAAGTCATCTCCATCGTCTGCTCATTTAACGTCTGATAAGCCGTATCTGCAGCATCGAGATTCAGGGCATATGCCGTAATATTCACTCTTTCTTCATTACTGTTTTTAATCCTCACTTGTGTGCCTGCCGTACAGTATCCAAGATCAAGTGTATAGCCATGCGAAACTTTTGTGAAAGACTTTGTCCTGCCGTCACTGATCTCTTCCGTCATGCTGTCCACAGTCGTCGATTCATAGGTTGCAAAAATGTATGCATCCTCCTGCACGTCAATCGTTGATTCCCCGACCACAGATTCGGACGGGATCTCCGTCAGCATCGGCTCATCTGCACCAAGAAGCTCTGCAAGTCTGTTCTGTGCCTCAATTTCATCTAAATCAGAATAATCCCACGCATCAATCACATCCTCATCCATCATAAAACCAAGTGGGAGCACATATTTATTTTCGTAAAGATACGTATTTCCGCTCTCTGCCACAAGGGTGCGGATCGGGTTTGCTTCCATTGCGTTATCAGCGATCACATAGCGCAGGGACAGCATTGCTGATAACAGCGGTGTTGCCCCGTTTACACAGTAGAAATTCTTGCCGCCTTCCATTCCGACTGCCTGGTAAAAATGACTGACATCCAGATTCATCAGCGATGAAAACTGCGTTGCGGAACGATATCCATACAGCGCCGCATCATTTTTCGTTTTGCGCTCTAATTCTTCCGTGCGGTAAAATAATATGCCCTTATCCTGTGCCTGATTTTCCGCCTCTGCAAGCACTGCATGATAGTCATCCATGGATTTCACATAGGCAGTCCTGCTCGTCGTATCAAATCCGGTCACATTGTAGTTAAAAAATAATTCTAAAAGCATCGCTGCACAGCCAAACGAGAGCATGATTTTTTTCAGTTCTTCCCTGGTCGCCTTTTTGATCTTTCCAATCTTTTTTACCACATCTTCCAGGATACATTCCTCCGCATAAAAATAGATCAGCAGCACCACAATATAGCTGCCCAGAAATACATAAGTTGCCGTTGCCGCGCTCTCTCCTAAGATCGTCCCATCGGAAAAATGACAGGAAACTGCCATCAGACCAACCGATGCCACTCCCGCTGCGATCACATCTAAAAATCTCGTTCCTTTGAAATGCAAAAATGCCTCGTAGGATACCGCAAGCATCAGAAATGCATATAAAAAGGTCTGTCTGCCCGGCAGGGAATCCGGGAAGTGCATGCCATGCCAGATGAAATCAAGTATATTATTCGAAAAACTGATGACAAAAAATGCTGCCAGAAGTCCGCGTGAAAGCTTCTTTTTCCAGGAGATCTCACGGTTAAAAAGATACAGTACAAACAAAAGAAGCACAAATACGCCACAGTAAATATTCGGCCAGTGGTCTTTGCCCGTATAAGGTTCTGTCATCACCGAGTGTCTCCCCAGCTCTGCAATGATGTTAAAATACCATTCCATTGTATCCGGAAATGAAATATTCTGTGAGCCGCTCGCTCCAAGGGTGATCGCCTCAGGAATGATCAGTATCGCTCCCGTCCCGCCCGCCAGAAGGGAATAAAGTGCGAAACGGATCCACGCACCGATCCCGGTCTCTTTATTTTCCAGCCATGTGATCACAAACCAGATCACCTGAAAAATGCATACCATGATCGCAATGTAATAATTACTGATAATGCATAAAGACAGCGAGATATAATAAAGCAGTACCTTTTTCTCTTTGATCAGTTTTTCGAGCCCAAGAACAACAAGCGGCGCTAACATCATACAGTCTAACCACATGATATCCCATGCATAGGCTGCGGAGAATCCGCACAATGCATAGGCTGTCGCAAAAATACTGACCGCAATATGATTTTTTTCAAAGTGCTCTTTTAAATAATAACCAAAAAACAGTCCCGCAAATGAAATTTTCAAGATCACAAGCAAGGTCATAAATTCGATCACATGATTTTGCGGACATAACAGCAGCAGCCAGTTCAGGGGGCTTGCCAGATAATAGGCATACAGAGAGATGAAATCTGCCCCCAGTCCGACATTCCATGAGTAAAACAGACTGCCGCCATGTTTGATCTTATCCATCAGCTCCGTGAAAAAAGGACAGTACTGATGGTACATATCAATGTGTAAAATACACTGCTCTCCAAACGGATAAACGTCATGAAGGATACATATCACAACCAGAATAAAAAATGGCAGAAAGAATGAAGCAAGAAGCGGCATTCTTTCTTTCCACAATTGATTTTGTAGTTTCTTTTCTCTTTTCAAAACAAAACCTCTCTTTTTATCATTTTCTAATTGACAGTTCCATGATCAAACAACTCATAATACTGCAGTTTCCGGTAAATATCCATCTCATCTTTTTCATCGGAAGCCCGCACTTCACTGCCATCTGCTTTTACCGTACGCACGGCAGAAATGACCGGATATTCTGTCTTTAAATGCATCAGATAGGAACGGTATTCGTCCAGTGGAATCCCTGCACGCTCTAACACTTCTGCTGCAAGATAATTTGCACTCGTATCTGCACCCGTTTCCTCATCAATATCATAATTTGCCCATACCACATAAGGAACCTGATAACGCAGTTTCTGCTGTTCCTCTGTCAGGTGATTCCAGGACATTCCATTTTTTGCAAGAACCGTAGATGCAACGGCATCACTCGGCTGGTGATCCCCGAAGAAAACGATCACTGTTTTTTCATCTGCATCTTTAAAATAAGAGATTAAAGACTCCAACGCTGAATCAGAAAGTTTTACCAGCGATAAATACTGCTGCAGCGAAAAATTAGTGGAATCTTTCACTGAGATATCCGGGGTAAAATTGCCATACTGATCCTGATATCCACCGTGATTCTGCATTGTCACATTAAAAACAAACAATGGTTTATCTGTTTCTTTATTTTCATAAAATTCGATAATCTTATCCACCCAGCTCTCATCACTGATATACTGTCTCACATACTGTGGATTCACATACTCATCTTTAAATACACTTTCGTTAAAACCTAACATCGGATAAACCGTATCACGTTCCCATCCGCCTGCATTGTATGGATGTGTTGCAATCGTCTGATATCCTAATGTTTTCAGATAATCCGGAAGTGCCTTTAAATCCCCATTGATATACTGCTGGTACGGAATACTTCCCTGTGGAAGAAATGCCATGGTATTGCCGGTCAGAAATTCAAACTCGGTATTTGCCGTATTTCCGCCACATACAGATACGTTTAACATTCCGGTAACCGTATTTTCTGCTCCCTGTTCCAAGCTGTGAATAAACGGCATGTAATCCTCATTTGTCTCAAAATCACCCAGAACCGACAGATCCGAAAACGACTCATTCATCATCACAATGATATTTGTAAGTTCTTCATCCTTTTGTGTATCATCTTTTGCTGCCGGATCAGTATCCTCCGTCATTGCACCTCCTGCTCCGTAGGAATCAAGCACTGCCTGTGCCTCCGAGTCACTGTAATGCTCCGGTTTATCGATCGACATATATGCAAGATTCATCACAAATGTGACTGCCATTCCATCCACATCTGTCATGTAGACCGGTGTAAACAGCTTATTATAAAGTCTGTGGCTGTTCTGAAAACTCTCCTGCTGTAAGGTTCCCGCAAACAGTGAAAGCACCACAGCCACAAGTGCTGCCGGAATAAGCCGTTTCCAGAATACAAAACGTGTTACTTTTACCTTTATAAAATGAAATAATGCGATTGCCACAAGAAACACCAGTGTTACCACGACCATACGCGTATCCGGCATAAAATTATAATTATCCGCCACACTCGCCGCCGTTTTCCATGAAAAAATATCCCACGGCACAATCGGATTTGTACGGAAACGCACTACATAACTGTTTGCAATACCATAGATCATCGCCACACCATAAACGATCCGGTGTGCTGTCTTTAATTTTCCTGTCAGCAAAAACAGTACAATCGTTACCAGTAAAAACAGTACAATATTAAAAAACTGAGCCCACGGACGCACGACCATAAACGGATTGTGTGAATACCACTCCATAAGATAAAAACATGCCGCAGGCGGCAATATGACAAGCAGCAACGTTATGATACTGCTTCCTGCCTTTTTTAAAATATCATTCTTCTTATCCGACTTTTTGTTCCTTGCTGCTATTTTCTCATTTCTCTGCTCTTTTAATTTTTCCCAGAAACCTTTTGGTTTCGTATTTTTTCTTTTTCTGCTAGCATTCATGTCAAACCTCATTTCAAGGGTGTATCTTCCCTTTAGATAATTAGCCGAATGATATTTTAGCACATTCCTCCAGCAAATAACATCTATTCGTAAAAAATTCATAAATTCATAAGTTTCCAGTATTGCAACACTATTTCCCAGCCTTTATTTTTTGCATGTTCTGTCGAATAAAATAGTTATTTTGACGCTTTATGTTAATAAAGCAATAATCTTTCCCACAGACGTCTTTATTGTCTTGACATTTCAAATAATTTTTTTTAACATGAAAATATATACAATACCTGTATCGATTTGAGTGGCGCAAAAAGGAAGATGAAAATGAATAGTGAATCTGAAATCAACCGTCTGACAAAAGAGAATGAAACTTTCCGAAAAATCATTGAAACACAGCAGCATACGATCAATCTTCTCATTGATCATTTTATTGCCGGTAATACAGATAAACAGATCAAAAAGAACTAAATTTTGTATTTTTATTAAAAAAACAGAGCGACCGTCTGCCGCTCTGTTCCTTTTATCCGTGATAAAAAATCTTTCTTCAAAATATACAATCTGCTGTTTATGATCTTTTTGGGCACAAAAAAAGCTGCTGACGGGAATCGGACCCGTGACCTCCGCACTACCAATGCGACGCTCTACCGACTGAGCCACAGCAGCATTGTGTTTTTCAACACCTGTATTACTATACTATAGGATTGTACGCTTGTCAAGCATAAAATGCAGGAAATTTTTGTAATTTTTCAAAAAATTTGCACAATCCCAGATCAACATTCCATGTCTCACCGGGATTGTGTTCTTCGGGTCTTCTGGCCAGATGGTGTTTTGTCACCGCATCCGTTATGTTCTTCCCGTTTTGTTTCAATCAGCCTCTCCTTTTTTACATCCGATTCATAATCTTGATGTGTGACTTAAAAAGAGAATAATATTTCATTCCCTTATCTTTGCCATAATGTCCCTGCAATGCAGCTCTTAATGAATTGAGATTCTTTCTCTTCGCATTTGCCTTATACAAAAACGAGGAAAAATCTTCCGGACAGTCCAGTTTTGGATCACTGTAGGCAAATACTGTCTGACAATAAACATCAAACTTCTCTTCCTCACTGATCGCATTCTGATTCTCACGGCAGATTGCATATGCAGAACTGTTCTTTGCCTCCTGGTAAAGTTCTTTTCCGATCTCTTCCCCAAAGAACAATACCAGTGCATTGTGAAAATCTGCAAGACGATCTTTGCTGATGCAGGTAAGCAGGCTGCGGATAACCTCATCCTGTTCCTTTGAAATCTCTGGTGTCTTCACCATTATATTCTTCTCTGGATCTGCATCTGACAATTCTTCATCCTGCTGATTTCCATCTGCTGTTTCATCCGGTCTCATAATTTCATCCGGCATTTCCATCTGAATCTCTTCTGGTTCAGACATTTCTTCTGATTCCGCATATTTTTCCGTCTGTACCTGTTCTTCCGCAGTTACCGTTTCGTTTTTCATAGACTCAGCTGTCTGCTCCGTCGCAGCTTCTGTCTCGTGTTTCAGAAACTCTGCCGTCTGCTCCGTCGCAGCTTCTGTCTCGTGTTTCAGAAACTCTGCCGTCTGCCCTGTCGCAGCTTCTGTGGAATTTTCCAAAAACTCTGCTGTTTTTGTCTTCTGCTGTAATCTGCGGCTTAATTATTTTCCGCTGATACGCTGTACCGGCATATTACGCTGTTTCCAATAGCGGACTGCTACATCAAATCCGGTATCATTTGAAACGATCACATAACAGTTTTCCTGATTCTCACACAACATATACCCAAGCTGTGTAACAAGCTGGAAATCAAGTGCATTGCTTCCCTCAAAACATTTTATAAACTCTGCTTCTTTCTCCGTCTCCTTTAATAACCTCACATTTTCGTAATTCATATGCGGGCTCTTTGTCGTATAAAATACAAGAACCTCGTCATCTTCCTGCGAGGATACCAGAAGTGGCACCCATATATCTCCTACATTCTCACTGTCAACCAAATAAATTTTTCCCATTCATTCTCCTGCTGACAGAATCCTTTTTTATTGTACCACATTCCGCTTTTATACTGCAATGTCGTTTTTCCGCTGACGCTTCTTCACTTTCCCGTGTTCTGTTTTATAAAATATCGATGTACTCGCCCGCAAGCGCCTTGTTCATGCTGCGCACCGCACAGAATTTTCCGCACATGGAACAGGTGTCCTCGTGCTCCGGTTTGCGGTCCTCGCGGATCTGTTTTGCGGTCTCGGGATCAATCGCACATTCCCACTGTGCATCCCAGTCCAGCACACGGCGGGCGTCTGCCATCTTGTCGTCAATCTCTCTTGCGCCCCGCACGCCCTTGGCAATGTCTGCCGCATGCGCCGCAATTTTCGATGCAATG
>OGES01003022.1_pt1 | contig 10208 bp, 8 predicted proteins | sample 1570711 | NCBI WGS metagenome assembly OGES01 (sample SAMEA2582133, study PRJEB24529) | metagenome | biome: Human gut stool | place: China | collected 2011 | reverse complement strand
CGAATTATGCGCTTACGGATGGAATGTTTCGTTGGCTTGTTTATGATGAATATCCTATTGATGTTAGTCGTCCGGCAGCCAAGGATAATGACACGTACCTGACCCCGGGAGGATTCGCATGGATCAAGATATTCTTGCGTTGGATATGTCCGGTACTGATCGTGGTGTGTGGTTGCGTGATCTGGGTGATGAGGCGGATGAAGTAAAGTAAGTGTTTCTGATCATACAAAGATTCAGGTTTTAGCCGTAAAATGGCTGATACCTGAATCTTTTTTTAGTAGATAATGGTTGAAGGTGTTTCAAGTCTCGGATTAAGCGTTAAATTTGTCGGAATGGATATTGAAATTTAGGGTACATGCAATTATCAGAAGATCAAATTATAAAATTAGCCCCGGATGCGGCATCCGTGAAAGCCGGGAAGGGATTGGCCTCGGCAGCGAAATGGGTGTTGCGGGGAGCGAGTGACCGGGCGTTATGGGGGCATTGTCAGGGAAGTGGTAAGAATCCTTACCAGACGCAGGTCGATTTGCAGAATATCGCTTTCAAATGTTCGTGTCCCAGCCATAAGTTTCCTTGTAAACACAGCTTGGGGCTTTTGTTTTTATATGCTTCTCAGCCGGATTTATTCACGACAGGGGAAGAACCCGATTGGGTGAAGGAGTGGTTGGAGAAACGGGCAGGGAAAGCGACGGAGAAGAAGGAAAAAGCGGATAAACCCGTGGATGTAGAGGCTCAGGCGAAGAGGCAGGAGGCTCGACATAAAAAGGTGTTGAACGGTGTGGACGATTTGCAGGGCTGGTTAAAGGACCTTGTGCGAAGTGGTTTGTTAAACGTTCCGGAGCGGGCGCAAGCCCTGTTTGCCGGGATTTCCAAGCGTATGGTCGATGCACAGGCTCCCGGTTTGGCGGGGATGATGCGGCAGTTACAGGAGATTCATTATTTCGGTGAGGACTGGAAGTACGAGCTGACGGCGGGAGCAAGCCGGGCGTACCTCGTGGCGGAAAGCTACAAGCACCTCGATCAGTTGTCCCCGGAATGGCAGGATGAAATCCGTACTCTCGTGGGATACCCGCGGGCCAAGGAGGAGGTGTTGGCTAACGGGGAACAGGTTTCCGACGATTGGTTGGTTGTTGCTTCGGAAATTCTGCAACAAGACCGGTTGACGGTAGAGTACAATTGGTTGTACGGCCGACAGACCGGTCGTTATGCGCTCTTCTTGCAATTCTTAACACCGGGAGCTTTGACGGAAACCGCTTTATTACCGGGTAGTGTTGTTGCGGCTGATGTGGCGTTTTACAAAGGCGTGACTCCGACCCGGGTATTATTCCGTGAACAGAAAGGTACAAGAGAACCCTTTATCCCATCCGGAAAAGGATGTTGTGCGGGATTGGCAGAGGCCATGCAGCTCTATCGGGAGAGTATGACTCGTAATCCTTTCACGTATGAAGTACCCGTGTTGGTTAGCGAGGTGCGTCTTGTGATGCACGAAAAACAGGTGTGGATTAAGGATAGCAACGAGTATCTGATTCCGTTAACCTTGGGAGAGGCCGGCAAATTGAAAGGTTTTGCCGTGACCGGCGGACGGGAATTCACGGGGTTCTTCCTTGCCGGGGAGCGGTCATGGAGAGTGTTATCGTTATGGATAGAAGATAAATATTACACGTTAAGCAATGAGTATAACGGATAATGTCATAAATATAGCCTTGTTGGGAACGGCTAACCGGGAGATGACTTCCGGCGAGTTACCGGAAGATCTTGCCGGGACGTTGGAGCGGGTAAAAGAGAACGCTACAGACGGGGAGGAGGTCTTCTATAAGGGGGCTGCGGCTTTTTTTGCTTACTATCGTTCGGGTTTGGAACCTTTGAAGTTAAAAGATCCTGTTCCAGTTTCAGAGGCTGGGCCGGAAATGCGGCCTTATGTCGGTCAGAAAGCGGCCGCAATACTAAGTATTTTGCTGGGGGAAAAGTATGCTAATATGTTGCTTTTTTGGTACCGGAAAGCGGCAGAGCGGGAACAGTTGATTCCGCCGGAATATCTGCCGCAAGTGTTGACACGAGTTTTTCAGCCGGGGAGCCAGACGGCAAAACGGGAGCGGCAATTACTGATCTCTTTGGTGGGTAACCGGGGGCGTTGGTTATTACCCATTATGGGATATGCTGTTTTGCAAGAAGAGGATGATGATACGTGGGAAACGGCCACTCATGTCGATCGAAAACTGATACTTTCACGGGTACGTCGTGAGAATCCTGCCCGGGGTATCGAGATGTTACGTGCTGAATGGAAAAACGAGTCTGCCCAGCATCGTGCGGAGTTTCTGGCTTGTCTGGAGACCGGTTTGTCGGTAGCGGATGAGGATTTTTTAGAGGAAGTACGGGGTGGTGACCGGAGTTCTACCGTGCGGGACGAGGCGCTGCGTCTGTTACGTATGATCCCGGAATCCCGAATCTTGCACTTGTTTGCCGAGACGTTAAAGAAACATTTGCATTATCGTCGTTTGCTTGGTTGGTCTGTGGACCCGATTGCTTACACGGAAGAATTCAAGAAGTTAGGAATAAACGAAGTGAGTAGTAATAAAGGCGAGAGCGACAGTGATTATATCCTGCGACAAATGGCACAATGTATGCCTTTGTCCTTTTGGTGCGAGTTTTTCGATTGTGATCCGGAGACGGCAGCCCAGCGGATGCGTAAATCACCCCCTTTTTCAAAACATATTTACTTGACGGACACGATACTGGGTTATAAAGACCGGGATTGGGCTTACCACGTGATGAAAGATGAACGGGTACTTCAGTCTCCCGACTTGATGCAATTGGTTCCCTTATTATCCGTGGAACAGCGGGAGCAATTGAATTTAAGCGGGAAAGCCGACCGGAATTTTTACATCAGTCAATGGTTCGACGAGGACGATAGCGAGTGGGGAGAGAAATTCTCCCGGGGCGTGTTGAAGATGATTTACGCCATGGACTATTGTTATTATGACCGTCCGACCTGCGAGGCGCTGGCTTTACGCCTTCCTGCCTCGATGTATGATTACGTGTCCACTTTAGGGACGTCACGGGAGAGTAGTGCCAGCCACTGGGAGTTCACGGTTCGTTTGCAACAACTGTTAATGATGAAAAAGGAAATAATACAGGCGTTTTAATTTTAGATTTTAGATTTCAGCCGCACGGGGTTGGCGCTTTTTAAAGGATTCTTTCATCTAAAATTGTTTGGGTATAAGAGACAAATATCAAAAAGTAAAAATATGGGTTTATTATTAAGACAACATGCGGAACAGCAATTCGAGGAAGAGTTGCACGAGTTAAAGAAAAACGAGACAAATAAAGTACCGGAAAATTGGCAACTATCCCCGCAATCGGTGGTTACCTACCTGATGGGCGGGAAACTGGCAAACGGTTTCGAGGTGACCCCGAAGTATATCGGGCATCGTCGTTTGATGGAGATCGCTGTGGCCACGTTGGTTACGGATCGGGCATTGTTGTTGTATGGTCTACCGGGAACAGCCAAGAGCTGGGTAAGCGAGCATCTGGCGGCGGCTATATCCGGTGATTCTACCCTGATCGTGCAGGGAACGGCAGGGACGGGCGAGGAGGCTATCCGTTACGGGTGGAACTATGCCAAGTTATTAGCCGAAGGTCCCAGCGAGGGGGCTCTTGTACAAACTCCCGTTATGCGTGCAATGAAGGATGGCAAACTGGCCCGCATCGAGGAATTGACCCGTGTCGGTTCGGACGTTCAGGACACGTTGATCACGATTCTTTCCGAGAAGACGTTACCTATTCCCGAGCTGGATCGTGAAATACAGGCTGTCAGGGGCTTTAACGTGATCGCTACTGCCAATAACCGGGACAAGGGTGTAAATGACTTGTCAAGCGCTCTAAAACGCCGTTTCAACACGGTAATCCTGCCGTTGCCCGACACGATCGACGAGGAAATCGACATCGTGCGTCGCCGGGTGGAGAGTTTCGAGGCCGTTATGGACCTTCCGGCAGAGAAACCTGCATTGGAAGAGATTCGTCGAGTGGTTACCATTTTCCGGGAGTTACGTCAGGGAGCAACCGAAGATGGTAAGACCAAGTTGAAAACTCCCAGTGGTACGCTGAGTACGGCCGAGGCCATCTCCGTCGTGAATAACGGTTTGGCCATGTCCGGGTATTTCGGTGACGGTCGGTTAAACGCCACGGACCTTGTATCGGGAATTATTGGGGCGGTTGTGAAGGACCCAGTGCAGGATCAGGTGATATGGCAGGAGTACCTTGAAACGGTCGTGAAGGGACGCGATGGCTGGAAGGACATCTACCGGGCATCTCGGGAGATGTTATAATGACTATTAATATACACAATGGTGGATGGAATACATTTTTTAGGCATACGGCATCATGGTCCGGGGTCAGCCAAGAACGTGCGAGCGTACTTGGAAGAACTGGAACCCGATGTTATTTTATTGGAAGGTCCCCCGGAGGCGGAGCCGCTTTTGCCGGGAGTACTTCATGAGCAGATGAAACCGCCCGTGGCCTTGCTGGCGTATCAGCCCGACGAGCCTCGAAGGGCCGTGTTTTATCCTTTTGCCGAGTTCTCACCCGAATGGCAGGCCATGTGCTATGCCATGAAAAAGGAGGTGTCATTACGTTTTTTTGACTTACCTCTGGTGCATCATTTAGCTCTTTGGAAAGAACGGGAGGAACAAGCTGAGGCCGAGAAAACCGGCGAAGAGGGGAAGTGCGATGAAGTACAGGGGGAGGCATCTGCAACCGAGGCCCCGGAAAAAGTTCAGGAAGTTGCCCTTCCGGAATTACTGCCCGTTGATCCTTTTGCTCATCTGGCGAAGGCGGCCGGGTACGATGATCCGGAATTATGGTGGGAAGTGAACTTTGAGAATCGTCAACGTAACGAGGAGGTGTTTACCGCTGTGAAAGAGGCTGTTTCGGTGTTACGGGAGTATTTTCCCAAGACCGATCGGGAGACTTTGTTGCGGGAAGCGTGGATGCGTAAAATGATCCGGGCGGCCCAAAAAGAGGGTTTCAAACGTATAGCCGTGGTGTGCGGGGCTTGGCACGTGCCGGGTCTGGAGAAGATGCCCACGCAGAAAGAAGACAACGAGTTGTTGAAGGGATTACCGAAAGTGAAGGTGGAGTGTACGTGGATTCCGTGGACCTACGATCGGTTGTCTTTCCGGAGCGGTTACGGGGCGGGAATCGTTTCCCCGGGGTGGTACGATCATTTGTGGCATTATCCGGATGACGACGGAACCCGTTGGATGAGTAAGGTGGCTGCCCTTTTCCGGACGAAAGGTATGGATATTTCCGTGGCTCACGTGATCGAGGCCGTGCGTCTGGCACAAGTTGCAGCCGCATTACGTAGTTTGCCCCGTCCTTCTTTGGAGGAATATAATGATGCCGTGACCACGGTGATGGGATTCGGTGACTCGATTCTGTTACAAGTGATCCGGGAGGCCTTGGTGATTAGTGATCGCATGGGGTTTAGGAGGTCCTATTGGGATTCAGACTACCTTGGAGGGTCAGTAGAGAAGTTATTGAAACGCTTGCGCTTACCCCTCACGACCGAGGTGAAGGAATTCCAGCTGGATTTGCGGAAACCGATGGATTTGGAGCGGAGTATCTTTTTCCACCGCTTGAACTTGCTCGGTATAAAGATGGCCCGTCCGTTACGGGTTGATGGGATGGGAACTTTCAAGGAGGCTTGGTCCGTTTATTACGAACCGAAGCAGACTCTTGCCGTGATCGAGAAGGCCGTGTGGGGAAATACTTTGTCCGAGGCAGTTGTTGCGTATAACACCCATTTGTCGAAAGACATCACGTCTATATCCGAGTTGGTGGGCTTGCTGGAACGGGTGATTCCTGCGGATTTGCCTGCTCTCGTGGAAGAAATGACGTCCCGGTTGGATGCGCTTTCCGCCTCGACAACCGATGTGCTGGAGATGATGAAGACTATCCCCGGTATGGTGAACGTGGTTCGTTACGGGAGTGTGCGGAATTTGGATTACGGGAAGGTCAACGATATGCTGAACGCCATGATGGCCCGTGTGCTTGCCGGGGGAGTGCTGGCTTGCACGAACGTGGACGAGGATGCGGCAGTGGAGGTCATGGAGCGATTGGTGGCTGTCGATTATGCTATGGCCACGGCGAACCAACCGGGATTGATGGAGATGTGGACGGAACTGGTGAACAAGATCCGGGAAGCACGGGGTTCTCATCCCTTGCTGTCCGGTTATTGTACTCGTTTACTGCGGGATAAGAATATCTTTGGATACGAGGAAACGGCCCAAACGTTGAGTTATTACACGTCTCCCGGGAACACGGCATCCGACACTGCATTCTGGTTTGAAGGATTCCTTAAATCATCGGGTACTATCTTGTTGCTGGACGATCAGTTATGGGATTTGGTGAATAGTTGGCTGGCCACTCTGAATGACGGGAGTTTCATGGAGTTATTGCCCATACTCCGCCGAACTTTCAGCGAGTACAGCCTGCCGGAACGTCGTAAACTCGGTGAGAAAGCCAAGAGAACTTCTGCCGTGAAACGGGTAAATGCGGAAAGCGAGGCGTTTAACGGGGAAGATGCCCGGAAGGTAATCCCGTTGATAGAGCGGTTATTAGGCATTTGGAACGAGAAAGGTAAAAGATAAAAACTAAAAGATAAAAGTAGGAAATCAAAAAACGTTGGCCTGTGTAGGAGGAATTTAAAATCTAAAATTTAAAATCTAAAATGGAAGAAGCTCTTTTAAAGCGATGGCGATTAATACTGGGAGGAAACGAGGCGGATGGAACGGGAGTTTCCCTCTCTGCCGAGGAGAGTCGCGTGGATGCTGCCTTGAATGCTTTGTACGATAGTGACCGTAAAGGGGGATTGAGTGGTTCGGCTCCCAAGGTGAGCCGTTGGTTGGGAGACATCCGGGAGTTTTTCCCGCAGACGGTTGTACAAGTGATTCAAAAGGACGCAATCAAGCGACTGAACTTGACTTCGTTACTGACCGAGAAAGAGATGCTTGAATCGGTGGTGCCGGACGTGCATCTGGTGGCAACGTTGATGTCCTTGAGCAGGGTGATACCGGAGAAGAACAAGGTTATTGCCCGGGAAGTCGTACGTAAAGTGGTGGACGAGCTGATGAAAAAGCTATCGTCACCCATGCAACAGGCCGTTACCGGAGCTTTGAACCGTTCCAGCAGGCGGAGAAATCCCCGCTACAACGAGATTGACTGGAAGACGACGATCGAGAAAAACCTACGGAACTACCAGCCGGAGTACAAGACGATTATCCCGGAGGTTCGTATCGGTTTCGGCCGGAAACGCCGGGCGTTGAAGGACATCGTGCTGTGTCTCGACCAGAGTGGTTCGATGGGGGCATCCGTGGTCTATTCGGGAATATTCGGCTCCGTGCTGGCCTCGATTCCGGCCGTACAGACCCGTATGGTGGTGTTTGACACCTCGGTAGTTGACTTGACGGATGATTTGCAGGACCCGGTGGACTTGCTTTTCGGCGTACAACTGGGTGGCGGTACGGATATTGACCGGGCCTTGGGGTATTGCCAGACGGTGATCACTCGTCCCTCAGACACGGTGCTGGTTCTCGTGACCGACTTGTGTGAGGGGGGGAACGAGCGGGAGATGCGCAAGAAGATGATTTCTCTCGTGCAGAGTGGGGTGCAATTGATCGTGTTGTTAGCTCTGAATGACGACGGGGCGCCTTTCTACGACAAGGAGAACGCTCAATTCCTAGCAGAACTGGGGGTTCCGGCATTTGCCTGTACCCCGGACAAGTTCCCGGACTTGATGGCGGCGGCCTTGGCAAAACAAGATATAGGAATGTGGTTATCAAAGAATATACAGTGAAGGAAAAAAGAAACAGAGCGGAAATCGTGGAACGATGCGTGGAATTATGGGAGGCCTCTGTGCGAGCTACCCATGATTTCCTCGTGGAAGAAGATATAGAGTTTTACAGGCCTTTTGTGCGTGAGAATTGCGAGAAGTTGCCCTTGCTACTTCATTATGAAGGGGATGAAATTGTAGCCTTTTTGGGGTATGACATGACATCTATCGAGATGCTTTTCGTGGATCCGGATTACCGGGGAAAGGGCATCGGTCGTGATCTTATCGAGTGGGCGATCGAGGATGTTCATGCGGAGACGGTGGCCGTGAACGAGCAAAACGGGCAGGCCGTGGGCTTTTATGCCCGGATGGGGTTTGAGGTGGAACGCCGCACGGAAACGGATGGTTGCGGGAAACCTTACCCGATCCTGTACCTGCGTTTAAAGAATCCCTCTCAGCGAATGGTAAAGGTGACGGGGGATAAGAAAGCGTATCTTCATCTTCTACTGGATGCGGACCCGTGTGAGGCGATGGTTGACCGTTACTTGGAGGAGGGCGATATGTTCATTCTGGAGAGGGATGGGAAGGTGATCGGGGAGGCTGTTGTTGATGAAAAGGGGGAAATCAAGAATTTGGCCGTGTTGCCGGAGTATCAAGGGAAATTGTACGGGATGTACATTCTTTCTTTTCTGGCCGGTTATTATAAAAATCGTTTTTCTTGTTTGTGGGTGGGGACGAGCGAGGGTGGCGTGGGGTATTACGAGCGTTACGGTTTCGTGCAGGACCACGTGGTGAAGAATTTCTTCACGGATAATTACCCGGAACCGATCATCGATAACGGGAGGCCTTGCGTGGATATGACTTTACTGCGTTTGGAGATTCGTTAAATAGGACTATTTTTTGGGATATGCTTGCTATTCTCTCCGGATGGTAGGCTAGTTGTTTAACTAAATGTAGCCTATTTTACTAGGTAAGGCAGGCTAATACCAAGCTTTTAGTTTTTAGCTTTTAACTTTTAGTTTCTTTTTGTATTTTTGGCACGGAAATCATTTAATAAGACGATATTATGGGATTCTTTAATAAAATATTCGGAGGCGGAGGAAATGAAGGGAAGAAAGAGACTTCAGCAGATCGAATACTGCGGGTTATCAAGGAGAAAACAACAACGGAGTGCGTGACGCTGATCCCGTCAAAAGGAACAACTAAACCCTGGGAGAGCAAGATCGGGGGGATGCCCTATATGCCTAAAGGGTTTGACTATCCTTACGAGGAGGCGGGAAGTACGGTTGTCACGGAAGGACAAGCACCTGCGGTGGCTGCGAGCGTGGCGGCCGGACCGTTTGCCGGATTAGATGGAGGTACAACCACCGTGCCTTCCGCAGCCGCAGGAGAGGCTGTTGAACAGGTGGAAGAACGAAAGTTGTTGCCCTTGCGTTTCTTGGCACAGGTGAATTTCAGCGAGATGCCGCCGTTGGATGGTTTCCCGACAAAGGGAATTCTCCAGTTTTATATTGCGGGAGAAAATGCCCACGGGTTGAATTTCGAGAATCCGGAAGAGCAGAAGGGATTCCGGGTGATTTATCACGAGGAAGTAGTGGAATATGAGACGGCCTTACTTTCCGTTTTGCCGACAGATGGCGTGGAGTACCCGGATGGTTTCCCGGTGGATGGTGAATTAAGACTGAATTTCGAGAAATCGTCCATGCCGATGGGGGGCGGAGACTATCGTTTCGATAAATTGTTGTTGGATGCCTATAACGAGGCGAATCCCGATGCACGGGTGGCCTCTCTGGACCGAGCCCCGGAGGATGAGCTGGATAAGGTTTACGATCAACTGGATATGGGAGGGCATCGTATGGGAGGGTATCCCTTCTTCACGCAGCTTGACCCGCGGGAGTATCATCAGGAGTTGAAGGAAAATTCAATCTTGTTGTTCCAGTTGGATTCAGATGAAACTGATGATTACAAGATCGTGTGGGGGGATTCCGGCGTGTGCAATTTCTTTATCCGTCCGGAGAACTTGGCTAAACGGGATTTTAGCCGGGTATTGTATCATTGGGATTGCTACTAGGAAGTTTAAAGATAAAAACTAAAAACTAAAAACTAAAAGTTGGAGGCCGGTAATGACTTCCAGCTTTTAGTTTTTATCTTTTATCTTTTAGTTTTCCTGCATCCACTCCATGTTTGTCGGGTATTGGAACACTTTCAGTTTGAAAAGTGGGAGAATGGCAAACAAGTGGTCGAAAATGTCGGCTTGTACCCGTTCGTAGATTACCCATTGTTTTTGTGCCGAGAAACAATAGATTTCTAACGGGATTCCCGTCGGGGTGGGTTGTAGTTGCCGTACCATGTGGGTCATGTCGAGGTTGATGTTGGGGTT
>OGES01003015.1_pt1 | contig 10229 bp, 5 predicted proteins | sample 1570711 | NCBI WGS metagenome assembly OGES01 (sample SAMEA2582133, study PRJEB24529) | metagenome | biome: Human gut stool | place: China | collected 2011 | reverse complement strand
TCACCTCTCGCTATCGAGAATGCTCACCGAAATCTGCTCGATATGGAAGACGACGAATAGCTATGGGAACTCCCTCTGCCATAGAAATTTGCCGTACAGACCTCTTTACGAAAACTGAGGATTTGCAAAAACTTTATCCGCAAACATTTGTGGATAAAGTGCTTCGTGTGCGTGAGATGTACAACTGGTTCATCTCAAATCCAGACGGCACTGACCGTGAGTTCGTGGCTGAACTGCTGCAACGCCACTCGGTGTCAAAGGTGACGGCTTACTCCGACCTTGCCATTGTCAAGTCGTTGCTGCCGATGCTCGCCTCGGCAAGCCGCGATTTTCACCGTTGGCGTTTCAACGAGATGATTATCAACACCTACAAAATGGCGGAGAAGCGTAAGGACACGAAGACTATGGAGCGTGCCGCCGCATCGTACGCCAAATACAACCGTGTGGATTTGGAGGACGAGCAGGTTGTGCCGTTTGAGATGATTGTTGTTCAACCGTTTGTCGCCACGTCCGATCCCTCGGTGCTTGGCATCAAGCCAATCCCCAACATTCAACAGAAGATTTCCGATATGATTGCCAAATACCGCGCCGAAACGCTCGACATCGAAGATGTGGAGTTCGAGGAGGCTGACCTTGAATTTGACACGCTATTTCCGCTATCAAAACCCGACAACGATGGAGGAGAAGAAAATCTACTTTAACAACCCACAGCGGCTCACGCAGTTGATCGCCGCTAATACCAGCGTCATTGTGGCTGGGCGGCGCACAGGCAAGACGGACAGCATCGCTGCTCCGTTTGCTTTGCGCAATATGCAGCGGATGCCGGGTTCGACCGGCGGCATCGTTGTGCCTACGTTCAAGCACGGCTTGACAAACACGCTGCCGGGATTGCTTGCGGCTTGGAAGCGCTGGGGATTTATCAACGGCATTCACTATGTGGTGGGTCGCCGTCCGCCAAAGTCGTTCAAGCGACCGATTATCGAGCCTAACGACTACGAACACGTCATTTCGTTCTACAACGGCTCTTGCGCCATTATCATCTCGCAAGACCGCCCCGGCTCGTCAAACTCGCTCACGCTCTCGTGGCTGCTCGTTGACGAGGCGAAGTTTATCGACTACCAGAAGTTGAAAGACGAGACGCTGCCTGCCAACGGCGGCATTAAAAGCCATTTCGGGGCGCACTCGTGCAACCACTCGATGATGGTGCTGTCCGATATGCCGCAGACGCAAAAGGGTTCGTGGTTCTTGCACTACTGCGACAAGATGGATCCCGAACTTATCCGCACTATCGAGGGAACGGTCTATGAGATTTGGCGGACAAAGGAACGGATTCGCGCTTTGCGCAGTGGAGAGCGGAGAGTGGAGTGTGGAGAGGCAGACCCAGTGCCGGCGTACTTGAAAGGCTATTTGCGCCGACTTGACCGCAGTCTGAATCAGATGCGGTCGGTGGCAGTGTATTATCAAGAGTATAGCAGCATCGAGAACTTGCAGCTTCTCGGGGAGAACTACATCAAACAGATGAAACGTGACCTCACGCCGCTGACGTTCCAAACGTCTATTCTCTGCCAGCGCATCGGCATCGCCAAAGACGGCTTCTACTCCTCAATGCGAGAGGGACACAAGTATAATGCATCTGACTTTGAAAGCCTCGATGCGGCTTTCAAAAGTTTAGCGGTTAGTGGTTATGGGTTAGAGAAAGATTCTACAAGTTCAACACTAACCTCTAACCATTCACCTCTAACCTCGCAATGCGATGCGGACGTGAACACGGAAGCACCCATTGCGATAGGTATGGACTACAACGCCAACATCAACTGGATTGTGGCAGGGCAGCCAAGTGGACGGCGACTGAATGTTATCAAGTCGTTCTATGTGAAGTTTGAGCGGAAGATACCGGCACTCGTCGATGATTTCTGCCGCTACTATGCGGAGCATCGCTGCAAGACGGTGGTCTTTTACTACGATGCCACCGCACTCGGCTCAAACTATGCCGTCAACGAGCAGGACTTCCGCTGGGTCGTCGTCCACGAGTTTGAGCGTCACGGTTGGACTGTGGAGGCCGTGTATATCGGCAACCCGATGCGCCATGATGAAAAATATCTGCTCATCAACCAAGGCTTTGCCGGCAAGCAACGCCTGATGCCTTTCTTCAACCGCCAAAACAACGACGACCTTATCCTCGCCCTCCAGTCCGCCGGCGTAAGCCGCGGCCGCAACGGCTTCCGCAAGGATAAAGCCGGAGAAAAGTTAGCCGAAAGCGAAGAAGACCTCCTCGAACACCGCACCGATGGCACCGACGCTTTCGACACTCTCTATATCGGCTGCGAAAAATTCCCATATAGGGAAAGTTACTCCATAAATTTCAGTGGCGTATTGTGAAATAAAAAAATAATCGTTACTTTTGTTGGCATAAACACTCACAAAAATTGAACCTATTATGCCAACTAATAAAGGAGCTCTTATTCGCCGCCAAGTAATCGACAAATGCTTGAGCGGTCACCGATACTACTCCATTGCCGAAATTATGGAACGATGTAATGCCAGGCTTGAAGAACAAGGATTCCGTACAGTTACTTCAGAAAACACCATACGAAGTGACATATATGAACTCGAAGCGCAATATCCAGAAGCAGCGGTAGCGCAAAGACGCGATGGCAGAAATCTATCATACCACTATCGCAACGACAATTTTTCCATATATCATCTCCCTCTGAGTGATGATGAAATGATAGGGCTCACTCAGGCGTTAAGCATCATAAACCGTTTTGAAGGGATGCCGGCACAGGAATGGTTGTCGAATATGATTAAACGCTATGCTCCAGCACTTAAAATAGACGAATCAATATCTAAAAGCGTCGGCTTCGATGACAACAAAAGTCTAAAAGGTCGTGAACACTACACCAAACTCTTGCAGGCTATTGTAGGCAAGCAAGTACTACTTATCCGCTACTGTGGCTACAACAATCCCAAGGAAACTAAATCAATCATTCACCCTTACTACTTAAAGCAGTTCAACAACCGCTGGTTTCTGCTCGGATTCAACGAAGAGTTGCAATGCCTCACAAATTTCGCCCTTGACCGAATTTTGGAAATAACGCAAATCCCCAAAAAGTACGTTCCAAACGTGCAATACGATTTCGACGCTTACTTCGGAGAGATGATTGGCGTTTCGCGCGGCATCGATGACAAACCGGGAACAATTCGACTATGGATTAGCAGGAAACAATTGCCTTACATTTTATCGAACCCGATGCATACGTCACAAAACGTAATTGAATTTTGCGACAATGGGGCAATATTTGAACTTTCTTTAATAATCAACTATGAGCTCGAACAACTTATTTTGTCCCTCGGAGAAAATGTAAAAGTGCTGTTGCCAAGCGATTTTGCGACACAAATCAAGCGACGCATCAGCGATTCATTAAAAAATTATCAATATGCGCAGTAAAATTGAGCGTATTGTTTTTAACTTTGTAGCAAAATTTTAAAAATACCATTATGACAGCGCAACAACTTGCTTCCCTTATTTGGGACATCAAAGATATAATCCGTGACGTTTATGAAGACCCGGAAGTGGAAAACGTGATTTTACCTTTCACGCTATTGCGGCGTATGGACTGCGTTCTCCAAGACAAGAAGTCCCTCATTGATGCCGAGCTCGACAAATTGCCCAAAGAAGGACCGAATGCCGAGATGATGCGCCGTATTCGCCTTGACAGCCTTATGCGGCAATATAATCTCTCATTCTACAATTCTTCTCGATTCTCCCTTTCCTCACTGCCCCAAGTGCCATCTGAAATTGCCGATAATTTCAAAATTTACCTTGAAGGATTCACCGACAATGTAAAAGACATTCTCAATAATTTCACCCACGAGGACAGCGGCAGCGGCGACCTCACACGCATATATTCGCGACTTGAGCGTGCCGGACTGCTGTATGCCGTTACGCAGGCTTTTGTGATGAAAGCAGACCTGCGTCCGGAAGTGGTTGACAACGCCATGATGGGTACGGCTTTTGAGACCGTGATTCGCTGGTCGAAAGAGTCTTCAAATACTATGGCAGGTCAATTTTACACTCCAAAAGATATTGTTCGCCTTCTTGTGTCGCTCGTGATGTGTGGCAAGGAAAAGGAAATCAATACCATCGGTCAGCACTTTTCTATCTACGACCCATGTTGTGGCACAGGCGGTATGCTCACCGTGGCTAAGGAATACCTTGAACACGCCACCGACCGCACCGACATGAAAGTGCTGCTCTATGGTCAAGAGAAAAACGAGAAGACATACGCCATCTGCCGTTCCGATATATTGCTGATGAGTGATGCCGACGTGATGAGTGGTGGCGAAATTGCGGTGGGCAATACTCTGACCGACGATAAGTTTGCCGGCAAAACTTTCAACTATATGCTCGCCAACCCACCATTTGGCGTAAAGTGGAAAATGTTTGAGGAATCCATCAAGGCTGAAGCCGAAAAAGCCGGCGGACGCTTCTCCGCTGGTCTGCCAAGCACAAGTGATGGCTCGTTGCTTTTCTTGCAACACATGATCAGCAAAATGGACGGCAACGGCTCACGCATAGGCATAATCCTCAATGGATCTCCGCTTTTCAACGGCGATGCCGGAAGTGGCTGGAGCAACATTCGCAAGATGTTGCTCGACCGCGATTTACTTGATGCCATAGTCGCCATTCCAAAAAATCTTTTCTACAGTACAGACATCCAGACTTACCTATGGATTCTCGACAACAACAAGCCCGCTTCGCACCGTGGAAAGGTTCTGTTTATAAATGGGTTCCAAGAGCCATACCAAACACTGCTGCAACGCAACCTTGGGAAAAAACGCTATGACATAAGCGAACGTGGCGCACGCGAAATTTTGAATATGTATCGAGCCTATACCAGTGCGCAGACCGAGGTTAACGGCGAAGTGGTGGAAGCCGCCAAGTTGCTCGACCGCGAGGATTTCCTCTACACCAAGGTTACAGTGGAGCGTCCGCTGCGCCTCACTTTTGAAGATACCGGGGAAAAGCTGCTTAATGCAATTGGCAATAAGTGCTTTACTAAAAAAGACTTGCCATTTTTCTCTCAAGTGGCGGCTCTGAATGGCGTAGATGCAAAGATGAACGATGCAGAGTTTTTCACTTTCTTGTTCAACGCTCTTAAAACAAAGAAAATACAGAAAGGCTATGTGACTAAGCTCCGCAACTTTGCCACAGTAAACGAGGATGCACCTGAAATCTTTGACGTACCCGGTAATGCAAAATCAGGCTTCGTGCCAGACTCTGCTTTGCGCGACACAGAGATAATTCCTTTTAAAACCGACATCGACGAGTTCTTTAAGAACGAAGTGCTGCGATTCGTGCCCGATGCTTGGATGGATCGCACCAAAGACAAGATAGGCTGCGAATTCCCATTCTCAAAGCTGTTCTACGTGTATAAGCCTTTGCGCTCACGCTCCGAGATTCTCGAAGAACTCTTTGCCCTCGACCGTGAGATGGAATCCGAACTCAACAACCTTAAAGCGGAGGAATAAGCAATGAAGCGTTATGACAAATATAAACAGACCGGCACCCCATGGATTGGCAAAATCCCAAGCCACTGGGAAAGCAAACGACTGCGCTTCGTTTGCGAGTTTAGAAATGGATATACCCCCTCTAAAGCAAATCCAGACTTTTGGACTGACGGCACTATTCCATGGTACAGAATGGAAGATATAAGGGATAGCGGTCGCCATTTAAAAGAGGCGAAGCAATATGTAACAGAAGATGCCGTGAAAGGCGGAGGACTTTTCGATGCCGGCAGCTTTATTTTAGCAACTACAGCAACCATCGGTGAGCACGCAGTGCTAATTGTTGATTCGCTTGCGAATCAACAATTTACGAATTTAAAAATTCGTAAATCGTTGAACGCAGTTGTAGATAATGAATTTTTCTTCTACTTTCTCTATGTCATTGATGATTACTGCAAATCAACCACTAAAACAGCGACTTTTGCAGCTGTCAATATTGATGACCTGAAAAACTTTGAAGTGGCAATCCCTCCATTACAAGAACAGCACAGAATCGTTAATTACATTAATAATGCCATTAGCACATACGATGCTGTGATTTCGACGCAGGAGCGGAGGATTGCCTTACTTGAGGAGTTGAAACAATCAGTCATCACCGAAGCTGTAACCCACGGCATCAACCCCAACGCCACACTCCGCCCTTCCGGCATCGACTGGATCGGCAACATCCCACAACATTGGGAAGTAATGCCTCTGAAAAGGCTGTGTACTATGAATAAGGGGATAACTTTTACAAAAGCAGACATTGTTGAGGAAGGAGAACCCGTGATAAGTTATGGCCAAATACACTCTAAGGACAATGACAAAGTATCAATAAACGATGAATTAATACGTCATATTCCTAATTCGTTTGTCAAACAATCTGTCAATTCTGCCGTGTCTGAAGGTGATTTTATTTTTGCTGACACATCTGAAGATTATGAAGGTTCTGGCAACTGTGTATATGTTGATAAGCCAAAAAAAATTTATGGCGGATACCACACTATTGTCTTAAAGATGAAATCGAAGCAAAATAAGTATTTAGCATACTTATTTACAACAGACAACTGGCGTTCTCAAATCCGTTCTCGAGTTAGTGGCGTCAAAGTATTCAGCATAACGCAGCAAATCATTTCTTTAACAACCGTCATTCTTCCGCCCCTTTCCGAGCAGCAAGAAATAGTTGCCTATATTGAGGGGAAAATTAAGCCGATAGACGCATCAATCGCCAAGGCGAAGCGAGAAATCGAGTTGCTGAAGGAACTGAAGCAATCGGTAATCACCGAAGCGGTGACTGGTAAAATCAAAGTTTATTAATTATGTACACACCACCTTTTAACATAAGTTCGCAAGCCATCAATCTTATTGCCGAAATATCGGCACAGATTGAACGATACGCCATACGCCTCGAAAACGAGGGGCTGCTTTTGCGCAAAGCCAACCGTATTCGCACGATTCACTCATCTCTTGCCATCGAGGGAAACAATCTCAGCGAGGGACAGGTTCGTGACATCATTAATGGCAAAAACGTGGTTGCTCCACTGCGTGAAATTCAAGAGGTGAAAAATGCCATACGCACCTACGACCTCTATAGCTCGCTAAACCCGTTCAGCATCGATGATCTGCTGCGTGCCCACGCCTCGATGATGGAATCGCTCACCGAAGATGCCGGTCATTTCCGCCGTGGCGGTGTAGGTGTTTTCTCCGAAACAGGGTTGGTACATATGGCTCCTCCGGCATCGCGTGTACCTCAGTTGATTGCAGACCTGTTCGGGTGGCTCGCTTCGTCGACCGACCATCTGCTCATTCGCTCATGTGTGTTCCACTACGAGTTTGAGTTTATTCACCCATTCAGCGACGGCAATGGACGCACAGGGCGACTGTGGCAATCGCTTATCTTAGGTAAACTGCACCCGCTCTTTGAGCATCTTCCGGTAGAGAATATGGTTTATAACAATCAGCAAGCCTACTACGATGCCATAGCCGAAAGCAGTGCACAAGGTCAGTCGGGTCCATTTATCGATTTTATGCTTGGTGAGATATTGGCAACTCTGAAAAGCCATCAAGGCGACAGGCTGTCGGAAGAAAATGTCGGTATAAATGTCGGTATAAATGTCGGTATAACTGATGCAGAACGTCGGTTGTTGGCATTGGTTGCCGCCAATGCGCGAACCACAGCCGTTCAAGCCGCCGAAGCATTAGCCCTTTCCAAGCGACAGGCCGAACGTATCTTTGCTTCATTACGCAACAAGGGCGTTATAAGTCGCCAAGGTGGAAACAAAGCTGGAATCTGGATTATCAACAAATAAAAAAAATCAAAGAATCTATGACCACACTAAACGAAACCTATTTCGAGCAACATATAGCCGACCTCCTTGCCGGCAGCCCCCTTTACACACAGCGCACAGCCGCTGATTTTGACATAGAAAACCTTTGTGACCGAGCCATGCTGCGCCGCTTCATCGAGGCGCAGACAGACAAGTGGAAACGTCTGGTGCAGCGCTTCAAAGGCGAAGATGCCGCATTTGAGGCAGTGATTAAAGAATATAATAACAAATTGAACCAGGGCTTCGGCATGACTTATTTACTTAACAAGGGCTTGAATATCCAGGGCATAAAAGTGAAGCTCGTGCAGTATAAGCCGGAATATGACGACCCCGAAAGCGAGTTTCAGCAGCTGTATCTGCAAAACCGCTTCAGCGTGGTGCGTCAGATGCGGTACAGTAAGTTGCCGCCCGACAACCTGTGTGAGCTTGATCTTACAATACTTATCAACGGCTTGCCCATCATCACTGCCGAATTGAAAAACGAGCAAACCGGACAGACATACGTGAACGCCATCTACCAGTACCAACACGACCGCAATCCGCAAAACAGGTTTCTCAGAGCGTGCCTTGTGCATTTTGCTGTCGATAACAACTATGCGTTCATGACTACAATGCTGCGTGGTGAAAACACACGGTTTCTGCCTTTCAACCGCGAAAGCCAAAATTCTGCGGTTGATGGAGATTACCCAACATGCTATATGTGGCAGCAAATTTGGCAAGCCGACAGCCTGCTCAATATATTGCAGCATTTTATAAAGCAATACGAGGAAACAGACCGCAAGACAGGCAAGAAGAAAAAGGTTACGGTGTTTCCGCGCTTCCATCAGCTCCGCGCAGTGCGCAACCTCTGCCGGTGGGTGCGCGAGGACGGTGCAGGAAACAACTACCTTATAGAGCATTCGGCAGGCAGTGGCAAGACAAAATCAATGGCATGGCTCGCACACCAGCTTGCCAACATGACCGATATCGATCATCGTCCGATTTTCGACAGTATAATTAGGGTCGCCGACCGCATTGTGCTCAATGCCAATATGGCCGAGGACGTGAACAACTTCGAGACCGAAGCCGGCACAGTGAAAGACATTCGCCGTGGCTCCAAAAATCTTGCCGAGGCAATCAACGATGGAAACCGCATCATTGTGAGCACAATCCAAAAGTTCGGTTATGCGCTCAACAATTTGAAGCGCGACAAGCGCCGCCGCTATGCAGTAATCGTAGATGAGGCTCACACCGCCATAGGCAGCGAAAGTGCCAAGGATTTGGTAAATGCGCTCTCTACTGATGATGAACTTCGCCACTATGCCGAGCAATTCGGCGCCGATGACTACGACAGCGAAATGGACTCAATGCTCGCTTTCTTGCAGGCGATGCGGCAAGAAATGGCTCATATCAGCTATTTCGCATTCACAGCAACGCCCAAGGACAAAACGTATGCCCTGTTTGGCAAGCAAACTGCCGACGGAAAATATGTGGCTCACGATTATTATACAATGAAACAGGCTATCGAGGAGAAATTCATTCTCGATGTGCTTCAAAACTATACAACATTCGATACTATGTACGCCTACGCTGAGAAAAGTGGGCTGACAGATGACGAAAAGTCTAAAGAGTATGAGGAACGAAAGTCTGTAAAGCTGATACTGCAAGCGCTCAACAAAGATCCATACAACATGGAGAAAAAGGCGCGAGTTGTACTCGACCACTTCTTTAGAACATCGATTCACAAAATAGGAGGACAAGCCAAAGCCATGATGGTGTGCGATTCGCGCGCATCGGCTGTGCGCTATAAGCAAATCATCGACCGCATAATCGGCAGCGATTATAATGGAGCGATAAAGACGCTCGTGGCTTTCTCTGGAGCTGTGGAGCTGGACGGACACGCCTACACCGAAGATAAACTGAACGGATATGGAATAAAAGACAACCGCATTCGCGACATATTCGAGGAACCTGAATATCGTATGCTGATAGTGGCTGATAAATTCCAGACCGGTTTCGACCAGCCGTTGCTACACACTATGTATGTCGACAAAATGCTCGGTGGCATCCAATGCATCCAGACGCTTAGCCGCCTGAACCGCTGCTATCCCGGAAAGGAGGACACTATGGTACTCGACTTCCGAAACAATGCCGATGATGTGCTGAAAGCATTTCAAAAATACTATAAGGAGACATCGCTGCAAGGCGAAGTGGATGTGCAACGCCTGTACTCTTTCGTTGCCGAGATAGAACAATACAAGGTGTATAATCCGGCAGAGGAAGAAAACATAGTGAGACTCCTGCTCAAGAAAGAATCGGTGGAGAGCGTACCTTCACTTGTCAAGCGCATTGTGGACGAACGCGTAGTTCCTATTC
>OGES01003012.1_pt1 | contig 10238 bp, 7 predicted proteins | sample 1570711 | NCBI WGS metagenome assembly OGES01 (sample SAMEA2582133, study PRJEB24529) | metagenome | biome: Human gut stool | place: China | collected 2011 | reverse complement strand
TGGGGAGATGGCGAGGAAATATCATTGTAGAACAGATGTGTATGATTCTACAGGAATGCTTTTGGCTAAAGACATTAGAAAAGCTAGTTTGTGTGCTTTAGCAGCTGAACTGACATTTACTCTTTCTCCTGATTCTATTGATAATGAACGAATGAGGTTTTTAAGTAATATTGATTTGCTAGACTTCCCAGGTTCATGTCCGCGTGAAAAGATTTATGAAAGGGATATAGAGAAAGAAATGTCTAAATTAATCCGGCGCGGACGTGTTTCCTATTTATTTAATAAGTATTCTAATGCCAAAAGAATTGGAGCTATACTCTTTTGTAAAGATGGAGGAGATGGAAAGGATACTGAAATGGGGGAGACTCTAAATAATTGGATTGTTGACAATATTGGTGAGACACCTCGGGAACGGAGTGTGTTTATAAAAGATGCAGGAGGTATTTCGCCATTTTTTGTTGTTGCTACAAAATTTAATTTTGAATTAGCCCATACTAATCAAAAACGTGGCGATAACTTAAATGATAAATGGGATGATAGATTTAAACCTCTTGCTGAAAAAGTATTGAAAGTATGTACTTATGATTTGTTCAATACGACAGTAGGAGTGCTGCTGCCTATCCTAACACTAAATGTGCAGGATGCTGTTATGCGTTTTGCAATGGATAGCAAAAGCAACCGCAAGGCAATTATATCTGTTGCAATGAAAATACTGCTTGTGGCTAATACAGTTGTAGCAGTGGGGCTTATCGTAAATGCTGCTTTTGGGATAAGCTCGTTAGTAAAAGACTATTCCATATTCTTTTTCCTCATGTTTTTTATGCAGTCATTATCTGGTGTGGTTACATATTATATAAGGGGAATTGACAAAATCGCAGATTTATCAGTTTCCAGTGTGCTTGTATCGGCATTTACGATTGGCTGTAATATCGTTTTTCTGGCGGTATTTCATTGGGGATTAACTGGCTATTTTTTGGCTAATATTATCGGCCCTTTGGTACAGTCCTTGTATCTGATTGCTCGATCGAGGTTAATTCATGACACGGATTTAAGAGCGGACTTTTCGGAAGAAAAAAGGGCAATGCTGGATTACTGCAAACCGATGATAGCTAATTCCGTCGCATGGTGGGTGAATAATACATCGGATCGATATGTGGTCATCTTTTTTTGCGGTTTAGCTGAAAATGGTATTTATTCTGTAGCCTCCAAGATACCTTCTATTTTAAATATTTTTCAGTCCATTTTTTCTCAGGCATGGACTCTATCGGCAGTAAAAGACTTTGATCCGGAAGATAAAAATGGTTTTTTTGCCAACACATACCGTGCATATAACTGTCTGATGGTTCTGCTTTGTTCGGCTATTATTGTAGCAGATAAAATATTAGCGCATTTCCTTTATGCAAAAGATTTTTTTGTCGCATGGAAATATGTGCCGTGGTTGACGATTGCTATTGTTTTTGGCTCTTTATCAGGCTACGTTGGCGGCTTTTTTTCGGCAGTAAAAAACTCAAAAATATTTGCGCAATCCACAGTTGTGGGAGCGGTAAGTAACATTGTTTTGAATCTAGTTATGACTCCATTTATGGGAGCTTTGGGCGCTGCCATTGCAACAGCTGTTTGCTATTTTGTAGTGTGGGTGATACGGTACTGGCATTCAAAAAAATTTATAAAGCTGAAAATTAATTTAAAAAGAGACTTGATAACATATGTTCTGCTGGCGGCACAGTCAATCGTATTATTGCTTGAGGATGGTATTGTACTATATGGTGTAGAAATAGGAATGTTTTTGGTGATTGTAATATTGTATGCGGGAGATTTAATGTCAATTGCTAAAAAAGGAAAACAAGCAGTTCAGAGATAATTGTTGGTGAAAAATAATGAGAATTGGAATTATCACATGGTTTACAGGGCCTAATTATGGAACGAATTTACAGGCGATTGCACTACAGTATTATTTAAGGAAACAGGGATATGAGGTTGAACTAATAAATTGTGAGGTAGAATCAGAGTATAGTAAGAATCGTAGAACTTTTATTGAGAAAATAGAATTCTTTCCAGAAAAATGTGCTCAAAAATTGGCGTGCAGAGTCTTTTTTAAAAAGGAAAAAGCAATTCGAGATGAGAAACTGGTAAAAACAATTCGAAAAAATTGTATCCTTACAAGGCGATGCGAAGCTGAGAAAGATCTAGTTGAAGTGTTTAATTCCTTTGACTTGCTTATCAGTGGAAGCGACCAAATATGGAATCCGAATTGGTATCACCGTTTTTATTATGCTGATTACGAAGGCGTTACGACACGTAGAATATCCTATGCACCGAGTATGGGAGTGACAAAGATTCTGGACGAAGTTGAACCAGAGATAAAAAGAAGTGTTTCAAAGTTTGATGCAATCTCCGTTAGAGAAGAAAATGCGGTTTCACTACTAGAACCATACTCTAAGTATAAACCAGTCGTTGCTGTTGATCCGACATTGCTGCTGGATTCAAATGACTGGGCATCAATTCTTCCTCCTACTGGAGCAGCACCAAAGAGTGACTATGTGCTTGGATTCTTTATTGAGGGGAATTTTGACCATCTCCATGCTACGAAAAAATTTGCAAAGCAAAAGAAGATGAAATACGTTTTTGTGCCATATAGCGGTCTATCGTATTATCAAATTGGAGATAGGTGTGCGGATGCAGGGCTTGAAGACTTGTTGGAACTGATTCGAAATGCACGGTATGTAATAACAGATTCTTTTCATATTACAGTTTTTTCGATTATTCATAGAAAGCAGTTTTATTCTTTTATGAGATATAGAGAAAACCCTGTTACAAGTACGAATTCTAGAATCCGGAATTTATTGCACACGGCAGGATTAGAAAACCGTGGACTGGAATTTGGAACAAGAAAGATTAAGGAGTTACCAGATATTGATTATGCTCCGCATATGAAAATGCTCCAGCAGGAGATTGAGAAGAGTAAAGAATTTTTACAAAAAAGCATTAGAGGTGAGTATAGAGGTGAAGTGTAGTGGATGTAGTGCGTGTGCCGCTGTGTGCCCAAAGGAGAATTGCATCAAAATAGAATATAATGCAGATGGATTTCTAAGACCGGTAAAGGATGACACGGTGTGCATACATTGTGGCTTGTGTGAAAAAGTCTGTCCGATGAATGCTGCACATGGCTGCTCTTTGGATGAGTGCGAATTGTACTCGGCATGGGCAGATGCAGAAGGACGGCAGCAGTCTTCTAGTGGTGGCATAGCAGCGGTACTTGCGGAATATGCAGTAGCGCATGGCTATGAAGTCTGTGGTGCAATTATGGATTATAATACATTGAGTGTGCGGCACAAGATTTTTGAACGGGGAGAAGATTTGAAACCCTTGCGAGGGTCGAAGTACCTGCAAAGTAATGTCTTTCCGGCATTTTGTGAAGTACTAAATAGATTGAAACAATTTCCACAGAAAAAATTTGTGGTATTTGGAACGCCATGCCAGATAAGTGGTTTTAGAAATATTTTGGAAATTTATGGGTGGCTTGATAGAGTCGTTTTGATTGATATTTTTTGTCATGGAGTACCTTCAAATTTTTTGTGGACAAAATATATGAAATGGGTTATGAGAAAAATGAAATTGAATGCTACAGATAATATTAGAAGCATACTGTTTCGAGATAAGTCATATTCATGGCATGAATATTTTATGAATATTAATGGGGGGGGGTACTGCCTATGTGGCGAGTAGGGGAAAAGACCCTTTTTTAAAGCTGTTTTCAATGGGTGTTGTGAATCAGGAATCCTGTTTTACCTGTCCGTTTAGAAATAAAACATCTGCAGATATTCGATTGGGTGACTATTGGGGTGAACGCTTCAAAAACAATGAAGATGGCGTTTCTATGGTTCTCATTAATGGAAGCAGAGGATTAGCATTGCTGAATGCTATAAGTGATCAAGTTACAATAAATAGACAGGACATAACAGATCGATTGGGTCAGCAGCACACAGATTATGATTATCCTAAATACTATGAGAAATCGCTGGAGTTGCTGAAGAATAGCAAATCTGAGTTCAAAGACGTAATTGGTTTATATGAATCGAATTTTGATCGATTTAAGAGAAGGGTCAAAAAGATTATTAAACGAATGTTATGTGCTTGAATTATCTGTAGGTGCTTTATTCAATAATCCAGCGAAAAGGAGATTGGATTATATGGAAAAAGTATCTGCAATTGTTGCAATTTATAAATCAGAAAAATTTTTGCCGAAACTAATTGACTCTATTATCAATCAAACTTGGCAGAATCTTGAAATTCTGCTTGTAGATGATGGCTCACCAGATAATAGCGGTGCCATTTGTGATAATTATGCATCGAGAGATGACCGTATCAGAGTAATTCATAAGAAAAACGGCGGCGCATGTGAAGCCAGAAATGTTGGTCTTGCGGAGGCAACTGGCGAGTATATCCTTATCATTGATGGTGATGATTGGCTGGAACTGGATTATGTAGAATACCTGATGAATCTGATTCATCAGACTGGTGCGGAAATGGCCATGACGGACAAGATATTTACAACACGTGATCGGGAACAAACGAAAAAAGATGCTGTTGAAGTATGGACACCAGAAGATGCTTTCTGCGGAATTATCTATCCTAAGTTTCCGATTGGACCTTGGAACAAGATCTATAAGGCATCGCTTCTCAAAGAACATCACATAGATTTTAACAGACCTTGGTCTGGAGAAGGACTGTACTTTTCTTCAATGGCAGTACAGTGCGCAAATAAGGTTGCTGTTGGACATAGAAAAATCTATAACTATCGACTCAACAACACAAATAGTGGACTGACTCATTATAATCTAAAAATGGGAACTAATGCGATGGTGAATATTCGCTACATTGGTGAAACAAGAATCGTTAAGACAAAAAGAACAGAAAATGCTGTTAATTGGCATATCTGGAAGAATTACGGGTATGTGCTATTTTTGATTATTGCTACGGATTCGGTTAAAGAAAATCAGGACTTATATGATGAATGTATACATAATCTGAGAACAAGGCTCTTTGGGGTGCTTGTTCACTCGGAATTGGGACCTAAAACAAAAGCACATATGCTTGTGCAGGGACTGTTCCCCGTTTGGTGGGCCAAAAAAGATTTGCGGAATAATCAAGCAGCATTAGCAAATGATAAAATGGAGTGATAGTTATGGGATTTGGAATTAAAACAAAATTAAAAAAGTTGTTCCCTCAGCCGATAAATACGCCAATTATTATAATGCCGTCATCTGGATCAGAACTTAAGGATAAAGTTGTACTAATTTCAGGTGGAACTGGTGGTATTGGTTTAGAAATAGCAAGAAATTTTTTACTATCTGGCGCAAAAGTGATTATAACAGGAACTAATGAGCGAAAATTTGAAAAAATAAAATCTGAAATTTCTAATGATAAGTTGAAATTTATAGTATTGGATTATAAAGAACCATCCTCATTTGAATCAAAACTTGGTGAGATAATTAATATATGGGGGCGTTTAGATATATTTGTAAGTTCAACGGGTGTTCATGTTGATAGAGATGGGCTTGATTTCGTAAATGTCACGCTTGATGAGTATGACACCATTATGAATATTAATTTGAAAGGTACATACTTTATGTGCCAAACAGTAGCAAAGTACATGATTGAAAATAAAATTAAAGGACATATTTTAATAATATCGTCTCAGTCTGCATTGGAACCATCATGGTCACCGTATAGATTATCTAAGTTAGGAATTGATGGCATAACAAAAGGAATGGCACAACGTCTGTTGGAACACGGAATCATTGTGAATGCGATAGGGCCGGGACCGACAAATACATCTATGCAGAAGAACTATAGAGAAGGTAACCTATATACACCATTGAATCCGATAAAAAGATTTACAACACCAGAGGAAATAGCTCAAATAGCAAAGATACTAGTTAGTGATTTGGGAAATACAATAGTTGGTCAAACTATATATATGTCTGGGGGAAGGGGAATCGTGGAAATTAGATGAGTTGAGTCTCTGAATAATAGATTTTTGGATAGAGATGTGCAGCAGGCAACATCTGTGGTTGCCTGAGATGTGAGATAATATGTTACAAAGCGATTTAGAAAGGAATAAAATGGCTAAATACTTTGAAACAGACGGCTTCCGTGGAGAAGCCGGAATTACATTAACAGCGGATCACGCCTATAAGGTTGGTCGCTTCTTAGGCTGGTATTATAATGCTCTCCGTGAGCGCAACGGTGACACCGACCCTGCTCGTATTGTTATTGGTAAGGATACTCGCCGCAGCTCGTACATGTTCGAGTACAGCCTTGTGGCTGGCCTGACCGCTTCTGGTGCAGATGCCTATTTGCTCCATGTTACCACTACTCCATCTGTGGCGTACATCGCTCGCGTGGATGACTTTGATTGCGGCATTATGATCTCCGCCAGTCACAATCCGTACTACGACAATGGCATCAAGCTAATCGACTGCTACGGCGAGAAAATGCCTGAGGAAACTCTGCTGCTGGTGGAGGACTACATCGATGGCAAACTCCATGTCTTTGATAAGGACTGGCCGGAGCTGCCCTTTGCACACCGGGAGCACATCGGCTGCACCGTGGACTATGTGGCTGGCCGTAACCGCTACATGGGCTACCTGATCTCGCTGGGCATCTACTCCTTCAAGGGTGTCAAGGTCGGTTTGGATTGCGCCAATGGTAGCTCCTGGAATATCGCAAAGTCCGTGTTCGATGCGCTTGGCGCAGATACCTATGTCATCAATAATAATCCGAATGGTCTGAACATCAATAACAATGCAGGTTCAACCCATATCGAGGGTCTTCAGAAGTTTGTTGTGGAGAAGGGCTTGGATGTTGGTTTTGCTTACGATGGTGATGCCGACCGCTGCCTGTGCGTGGACGAAAAGGGCAATGTTATCACTGGCGACCATATCCTTTACATTTACGGTTGCTACATGAAGGAACGTGGTAAGCTGTTAAATAATACTGTTGTCACCACAGTTATGTCCAACTTTGGTCTCTACAAGGCTTTCGATGAGCAAGGTATCGGTTACGCTAAGACCGCTGTCGGCGATAAGTATGTTTATGAGTACATGGCTAAGAACGGCTGCCGTATCGGCGGTGAGCAGAGCGGTCATATCATCTTCTCCAAGTATGCAAGCACTGGTGACGGTATTCTGACCAGCTTGAAGATGATGGAAGTCATGCTGGCGAAAAAGAAGCCGATGAGTGAACTGGCAGCACCGCTGAAGATCTATCCGCAGGTGTTGGAGAATGTCCGTGTGACTGATAAGAAAGCTGCACAGAATGACCCGGCAGTGCAGGAAATTGTAAATACGGTAGCTGAGGCTCTGGGCGATACCGGTCGTATTCTGGTGCGTGAGTCCGGCACTGAGCCGGTGGTTCGTGTTATGGTGGAAGCACCTGATCACGATACATGCCAGAAGTATGTTGACGAAGTGGTCAACGTGATCTGCGAAAAGGGATATAAAGCGTAAAGGCAATGACGACTCTGGCAATTACCCGGAGTCGTTTTGCATAAAAGGGAAAGTATAATAGAGAATTAAACAACGGGAGGGATAAACCTATGTGTGGAATTGTTGGTTTTACAGGAAACCGACAGGCAGCACCGATCCTGCTGGATGGCCTGTCGAAATTGGAATATAGAGGATATGACTCGGCTGGACTGGCTGTTCGTGACGGAGAAAATCTGGCACAGGTTGTGAAAGCAAAAGGTCGCCTGTCCAACTTGATGGAGAAAACGGATAACGGCAATGCTCTGAGAGGAACCTGTGGTATCGGCCATACTCGTTGGGCTACTCACGGTGAGCCGAGCCAGACGAATGCACATCCGCATGTTTCCGGTAACTGTAGCCGTTCGGGTTCTGGCGCGGTTGAATCTGAGGTTGTCGGTGTTCATAACGGTATCATCGAGAATTACGCCACGTTGAAGGAACGTTTGCAGCAACGTGGTGTGAAGTTCCGCAGCCAGACGGACTCCGAGGTGTTGGTGCAACTCATCGAATATATCCAGATGAGCAATGACCTGGACTTGTTGGGTGCCGTACAAGTGGCCCTACATGAGGTCATCGGTGCCTACGCCATCGCGATATTGGACAAAAGGCATCCCGAACAAATCATTGCCGCACGCAAGAGCAGTCCGTTGGTGGTGGGCATCGGGCGCGACAATGAGTTTTATCTGGCCTCGGATGCCACCCCTATTGTGGAATACACCGACAAGGTGGTGTATCTGGAAGACGGAGACATCGCCGTCATCCGTCCCGGAGACGAGCTGAAAGTGGTGGATATGGACAACACGCGCATGCACCCTACGGTGAAAACGGTGGACATCAACCTCGGCCAATTGGAAAAGGGAGGCTATCCGTATTTTATGCTCAAGGAGATTTTCGAACAGCCGGATTGCCTGCTTGATTGCATGCGCGGGCGTATCAATATAGATGCCGACAACGTGACGCTTTCGGCGGTCATCGACCATAAGGACAAGCTGTTGAGCGCGAGCCGTTTCATCATCGTGGCGTGCGGGACGGCGTGGCAGGCGGCGCGTATCGGCCAACAGCTTATCGAGAATTATTGCCGTATTCCCGTGTATGTGGAATATGCGTCGGAGTTCCGCTACCGCAATCCTGTCATTTTGCCTACCGACGTAGTGATTGCCATATCGCAGTCCGGCGAGACGGCCGACACGTTGGCCGCCATCGAACTGGCACGCAAGCAAGGGGCTTTTGTGTTCGGTATCTGTAATTCCGTGGGGGCCTCCATCCCCCGGGCCACGCATACCGGGGCTTACATCCATGTGGGGCCGGAAATCGGCGTGGCTTCTACAAAGGCGTTCACGGGGCAGGTGACGGTGTTGGCCATGTTGACGCTGGCTTTGGCCAAGGCGCGTGGAACGATTTCCCAGGATGAATATGTCAAGATGGTGCGGGAACTGGTGGCCATACCCGAGAAAATGAAAGAGGCGTTGCAAGCAAACGAGCAGATTGCCCAAATGGCCAAGATCTTCACCTATGCACACAACTGCCTCTACCTGGGCCGCGGCTACTGTTATCCCGTAGCACTCGAGGGAGCCTTGAAGTTGAAGGAAATTTCCTATATCCATGCCGAAGGGTATCCGGCAGCAGAGATGAAGCACGGTCCCATCGCGCTCATCGATTCGGAGATGCCGGTGTTTGTCATCGCCACACGTAACGGGATGTACGAAAAGCTCATCAGCAATATCCAGGAGGTAAAAGCCCGTCAGGGACGTGTCATTGCGCTCGTGACGAAAGGCGACACGAAGATACGGGAGTTGGCCGACGAGGTGATCGAGTTGCCCGAGACGATGGAATGCTTCGACCCCTTGGTGGTGTCCGTTCCTTTGCAGTTGCTGGCTTATCACATCGCCGTGTGCAAAGGCAAGGATGTGGACCAGCCCCGCAATCTGGCCAAGTCGGGGACGGTGGAGTAATCGTATTCCGGCTTTTCCCGTTTCCAAGCCTTTTCGGGAGAAACTTATATACAAAAATCAATCTGCGCCAAACGTTTTTTCAATCTCCTTTGATTGATTTACCGTTTGGCGCAGAACGTTTCATCATTCTCCGCAGATTGATTTTGAGGATTCAAGTGCTTGAAAATCAAGTGAGTTTTTGTTTTTCTGAATCTTTACGTTTTTTCGGCCTTGGGCAGGCGTTTACGGCTTGTTCTTCGCGCGGAAAGCCATGTTTTTCCGATATAAATCCCTTTATACTCGCTGGTGAACTGTGTTGGGCGCGTACACATCGTTAATTTTTGTTCTTCTGTTTGCAAAAACGACAGACTTTTACGAACTTTAATGTGAAACCAGACGGCATTTCCCCGTGGTAGAAGGCAAGGAAATGCGGAAGCGGTTCTTTAAAAATAATCACAACCTAAAAAACTTAATTTACAGTTTGAAACATGAAGAGGAAAAGCTTATTGTCAATGTTGTGGCTATGCCTGTGGACTTTTGCGGGCAGCGGGCAGGCTAAAAGTGTGTCCACACGCATTAATTTGGGGGAGACTCCATGGAAATTTACGAAAGTGGTGCGTCAGGAAATCAATTTGGCGAAGGATGCGCAGGTATTTCTTGACGGAAAGGCCGTTTCTGTGGTTCACGACGGTGACGTCCACTCGGAATGGAAGCCGGTGAATGGGATCAGTAGCAATTTATTGGGGATAGGCATATAGTTTCGCAATACGGAACAAGA
>OGES01003009.1_pt1 | contig 10258 bp, 6 predicted proteins | sample 1570711 | NCBI WGS metagenome assembly OGES01 (sample SAMEA2582133, study PRJEB24529) | metagenome | biome: Human gut stool | place: China | collected 2011 | reverse complement strand
GCTAAAAGTCAAGCTGGGATGGGAGCTATGCCTAAAGGTATATATGAAAAATCATTTGGAAAATAAGAGAAAAATGATGAATCGTAATGATTTGATTAAGTATTTACAACAAGAATATATCTGTGATGTTGATTATCCGTGGGATAAATACCCTGATTATATCATTATTCGGCGTAGAGATAATCAGAAATGGTTTGTTGGAATTTTTACCATTAAGGGGCATCAAGTAGGTCTGGAAACAAATGAACTCATGGATGTAGTCAATGTAAAATGTGAACCTGATTTGCTTCCAAACCTAATTCATAAAAAGGGAATCTATCCTGCCTATCATATGAATAAACGCCACTGGATATCGGTGGATATAGAACGTTATGAAGATCTAGAGAAGCTAAAGATGATGATCGATATAAGTTATCGATTGGTAGAGAAGAAGTAATAGTATTAATATTAATATAAAATAACTGACTACGTTTTATAGTCAGTTATTTTTATTGATATTATTAGAATAAAAATTATGTTATTATGAAAGAAACATGTAATCTATTATATAGGGGAATGCATATGATAACAGGAGAAATTAAAAATAAAGTAGATAAGATATGGGAGAATGTCTGGGCTGCAGGCTTAACAAATCCTTTATCTGTAATCGAGCAAATTACATATTTAATGTTTATACGTGCATTGGATGATCAAGAAATTAATAATATTCGCAGTAAGACTTTACTTAGTGCGGATGTGGAATTGATTTTCCCAGAGTCGGATATTGGTCAAGATATGCGTTGGAGTAATTTTAAATTCAGAAATGCTGATGAAATCTATAATATTGTTTCTAATTTTGTATTCCCTGCGATTAAGGCTATGAAGCATGGGAAATTGCCAGATTTTGATGAACATGGCAAGCTAATACCAATTCCTGATACTGATGAAACAAAGGATGGTTTTGATTTCTTTGCTAAGCATATGTCTACTGCTACGTTTATAGTTCCGACTGCACAAGTGCTTGAAAAAATTATTACTGGATTAGATGATCTATATACTCATGACATTGCAAATTTAGATATGCAAGGTGACTTGTATGAATATATGCTTTCAAAATTATCTACAGCTGGAACGAATGGACAATTTAGAACACCAAAACACATACGAGAAATGATGGTTAAGCTATTAAAGCCTACACCTCAAGATATAATTTGTGATCCTGCATGTGGTACAGCTGGCTTTTTAGTATCTGCTGCGGAATATGTTCGAGCAAATCATAGTAAAACAATGGATAAAGCTGATTGGAAACATTATGAAAGTAATATGTTTACTGGCTTTGATACAGATACAACAATGCTTCGTATTTCTGCAATGAACTTAATGTTACATTCTATCAAATATCCTCAGGTTGATTACAAAGATAGTTTATCAAAACAAAATGATATACATGATTCATATACTATTTGTTTAGCCAATCCACCTTTTAAGGGAAGTTTAGATGCAGCAACAGTTCATGGTGATTTACGCAGTATAACCAATAATACAAAAAAAACAGAACTATTATTTTTGGCACTGTTTTTAAGAATTTTGAAAAAAGGTGGTACTTGTGCTTGTATTGTACCTGATGGGGTTCTATTTGGTTCATCTAAAGCACATGTAGCTTTACGAAAAGAAATTATTGAGAACCATCATTTGCGTGCTATTATATCCATGCCTTCGGGGGTTTTTAAACCTTATGCAGGGGTGTCTACAGCGATTATGATTTTTACAAAAACTCAAGCTGGTGGAACCGATAATGTTTGGTTCTATAATATGAAAGCAGATGGTTTTAGTTTAGATGATAAACGACAACCTATTGAAGACAATGACATTGCTGATATTATTGATCGTTTTGAACATATTGATAGTGAAAGTGAACGGAAGCGTACTGAACAAAGCTTCTTAGTAACTAAACAAGAAATCGTGGATAATGGATATGATTTATCTATTAATAAATATAAAGAGATTGAATATATCCCGGTCGAATATCCTCCAACTAGCGAAATGTTAGCTAATATTAAAGCTTTAAATGAGCAAATTATGGCTGATACAGCCGAACTAGAGCGATTATTAAATGAATAAATTCATATTTGGTGAGCAAAATGAGTTTTATGATGTTGGCTGAATTATGTGATAAAGGATCATCTAGTTTAGCTCAAAAAGATTTATTATTTGATAGTGGTATTTATCCAGTATATGGCGCAGCTGGTGAAATAACGAAAGTTGATTTTTTTCATCAAAGTAAACCTTATTTAGGACTTATTAAAGATGGAGCTGGTGTAGGTAGAGTAATGCAATTACCTGCCAATTCATCTGTTATTGGTACTATTCAATATTTATTCCCAAGAGAAAATGTTGATTTGAAGTATTTGTATTATCTTATTAAGTATTTAGATTTAGGTAAATCTAATACCGGAGCAACAATTCCACATATATATTTTAAAGATTATAAAAAAAGAAAAGTTAAGGTTAGAGAATATAGTGAACAAAAACATATTGGACAAATATTGGAGTTAATTGATAGCCATTTGAGTACATATAAAAATGTTCTAGATCAATATGATTTACTTATCAAATCCCGATTTGTTGAATTATTTGGTGATATAGACTGTAATACTAAGAATTGGCCTATTATAACTCTTGAAAACTTAGCTGAGTTGATTACAGATGGTGAACATTCAACGCCCAAGAGATGTAATGAAGGAATTTATTTACTTTCAGCAAGAAATATTTTAAATCATTCACTTAAATTAGATGATGTTGACTATATTGATGAAACTGAATATAGTAGGATTTCTAAAAGAGTTATCCCAAAAGCTGGGGATATATTACTATCGTGTTCTGGTTCCGTAGGCCGTTGTTGTGTGGTACCACTGGAAATAAAATTTCAACTAGTCAGAAGTGTTGCATTAATAAGATTTAAAAGTGATATTACCCCTATTTTTGCTGAGTATATGATAACCAGTGATTGGTTTCAAAGACAAATTAATAGTTTAAAAACTGCTTCATCACAGGCGAATCTCTTTCAAGGTAGAATTAAAAAGTTAAAAGGATTTGTGCCTGATATATATCTCCAATACGAGTTTATTAAAGTTGTAAATCAAATCAACAAATTGAAATTTGTCCAAATAGTGTATAATTAAACTAAGTATTATATAAAACAGATGAAGTTATATGTATAGGGGATTATATATGGCTAATTTTGATTTTCTTAAGGAAATAGTTGAATATAAAGTTTTTGCAGATGCGGCTATTGAGGCAGAGCGTGTATTTCACTCCTCTCCAGCTATGTGTGCAATTGGTTGTCGTAAGGCGTTAGAGTTAGCTGTTAAGTGGGTATATACTGCAGATACTAGCATGATTATGCCTTATAAAGATAATCTTCAATCACTTTTACATGCAAAATCCTTTAAAGATGAGTTGCCAGAATCTTTGTGGCGCGAATTACAACCAATCGTAAAAATGGGGAATTTAGCTGTCCATTCCGATACAAAAATTTTGCCAAGAACGGCTATTATTTCATTACAGGCATTATTTAATTTTATTGAATGGATTGACTATTGTTATGGTTATGACTATGTGGAACGTACATTTGATGAAAATGCAATTCCTAAAACTATAATTCCAGTAGATATTAAGAAAATCAAAGAGCAAGAAAGTTTGATTGCTCAAAATGCCCAACAAATTGAAAATCTATATTTAGAAATTGAAAAGCTTTCAAAACTACTATCTTCTGCAAAATCAGAGCATATTATAACTCGTAGTTTACCTAAAGTTCCTGAAACAGAGGCTGAAACACGTAGGTATATAATCGATGTTGATCTTAAATTGATGGGATGGGAATTTGATGGTCCCAATAAAAATGTGTTTGAAGAGTTAAAAGTTTCAAACCCATATGTTTCAGGGGGATCAAATCTTAGTGTAGATTATGTATTAATGGGACGTGATGGTAAGCCTCTTGCATTAATTGAGGCTAAGAAAACAAGTCGCGATATAAATGATGGTAAGACGCAAGCTTTAGCTTATGCAAATGCATTGGAACGTGAATATGGGCAGCGTCCAATTATTTTCCTTTCTAATGGGTATGAGACTCATATGTGGGATGATCTTGAATGGAATATGCGTCGTGTAAGTAGTGTATATGGTGAAAGTGATTTAGAACGACTAATTACTCGTAGAAATTTAACTAAGCCTATCTTGAGTACAGTTTCAATTAATGATGATATTTCAGCTCGCTATTATCAAAAGGAAGCGATTAGGGCCGTTTGTCAAAATCTTGAAAATAAGGTTAGACGAAGCTTACTTGTTATGGCAACTGGTACAGGTAAAACTAGAACCTCGGTAAGCTTAGTTGATGTGCTTTTTCGTAGTAACCAAGTGACGAATGTATTGTTTTTAGCAGATAGAATTGCATTGGTTAGTCAAGCCAAGGATGCATTTAGAGAACATTTACCATCTGCATCGTTATGTAATCTTTGTGAAAGTAAAGATGATAAAAATGCTCGAATAGTTTTTTCTACATACCCTACAATATTAAATGCTATCGAAAAATCTCTTGATGGTGATGGGAAACGCCTTTTTACACCAGGTCATTTCGATTTAATAATTGTAGATGAAAGCCATCGTAGTATTTTTAAAAAATATAGAGCCATATTTGAATACTTTGATGCTATTCTTGTTGGTTTAACTGCTACGCCTAAATCTGAGGTGGATAGAAATACATTTGACTTCTTTGAGGTTGAAAATGGAGTTCCAACATATGCATATAGTTATGATGCGGCTATTAAGGATAATTACTTAGTGCCATATTATAATTTTGAGATAGAATCAAAGTTTTTAACAGATGGTATTGTTTATGATGAGCTTTCAAAAGAAGACCAGGAACGACTGGAAGATGAAGCTATGGATCAGGCAGGGGAGTTCCAAGGTAATTATTCTGCTACGGAAGTAAACTCTATTATTTATAGTACAGATACAATAGACTATGTTCTAAGAGAATTAGACCAGAATGGTATTAAAACTCATAATGGGGACTCTTTAGGCAAAACAATTATCTTTGCTCAAAACAAAAAGCATGCTCGTCTAATTGAAGAAAGGTTTAATTGGTTATATCGTTCTTCAAAAGGGAAGAAGGCACGAGTTATTGTTAGCTCCGATCAACATGCATTACATTTAATTGATCAATTTAAATTTTCAGATGGTGAACCAGATATAGCAATTTCGGTAGATATGTTAGATACGGGAATTGATGTGCCAGCATGTGTTAATTTGGTATTTTTTAAACGTATAAAATCAAAGACTAAATTCTGGCAAATGATAGGGCGTGGGACTCGACTTTGTCCAGAGAAGGAGTTTTTCGATAAAAACAATGGTGATTATGTAGGTAAGAAGTACTTCTATATCTTTGATTACTGTAAAAATTTTGAGTATTTTAGAAATCAAAAAAATACGGTAGAAGTAAAAGGTAATAGTGCTACATTAGGTGAAAGAATCTTTGCTAAGCGGGTTCAAATTATTGCACGACTACAAACAGAAAGATATGGTAGTGAAGACTATCAAAGTTGGCGTTTAGAACTTGTAGATGAGTGCTATAAGGAAATTACTGATTTAGACGTAACAAAACCGGTTGTTCGTTTACAGTTAAAATATGTAGGCAAATATAGTGTTAAAACTTCACTTGATTATTTGTCAAATATTGATGAACATGATTTAATTACCTATGTTGCACCTTTGATTTGTGCTGATGTTAAAGAAAATTTGGCACGAGGATTTGATAACTTTGTATATGAAGGGATTTTGAATCTTTTTAATGGGCAATCTATTGACTATTTTAAGAAACGTATGATAAATCTTTCCAATGCTTTACTACAGAAAATTAGTATTGAACAAATTAGAAAGAAACAAGATTTCTTAAAGTTAATAAAAGAAGATGCATATTGGCAAATAATTAATGCTTTGCGGTTAAATGATCTGAGAAAAGAGCTTAGAGATCTAATTCAGTTTCTTGATGTTGCAGAACGTAGAGTTATTATAACAACAATTACAGATTCAATATTATTAACTAGAGAAGGCGATACTCTTATGCCTGAAGTTTATGAGAGCTATCAAGAAAAGGTAGAGTCTTATTTCTTATCACATCAAGATCATCCAACAATTCAAAAACTTATCAATAATTATCCAATTGATGAATCAGATTACAAAGCGTTGGAACACATTTTTACTCATGAGTTAGGTAGTCCTAAGGATTATGAAGAACATTTTAAAGATAAAGAATTTGGATTAGTTGTTCGAGATATTGTAAAAATGAAACCAGAAGCTGCTGAAAAAGCTTTTTCAGATTTGATTAACACAAAGTCTATGAATAGTGATCAGATTAACTTTATTAAACAAGTAATTAACTATATTGCAGTTAATGGTTATATGGAATCTCCAAAAGTAATGTTAGAACCACCGTTTGATAGACCTTTTGATATGTGGAAACTTTTTGATCAAGGTAAAGCTGTAGAAATTGCAAATATAGTTAATCAGATAAAAAATAATGCTTGTTTGAAGGTATAAAATGTTGACTCAATATTATTTGATAGGAGTATATTATGTGTAATATTTTAGATAGATATGGAGAAGAATCTATATTGGAAAATCTTCAAAATGAAGAACTTGATTTAGATTCTGAAGAGTTAAGTGATGAAAGTGAAACTATTTCATCTGAAGAAAAAAATAAAAGAAAATTATATGTTGATAAGGTTGATAAATCTACATCCGATTTGTATAGGATGATCATAGAAGGCGAACTTATATTACAGCCAGAGTATCAAAGAAATTTTGTGTGGACTACAAAAACAATGTCAAAATTTATTGAGTCTCTACTTTTATCGATTCCAATACCTACAATTTTTTTGGCTGAAAATAAAGATGATACATATGAAGTTATTGATGGACAACAACGTTTAACGACTATTTTTGCATTTATGAAGGATAGTAAAGTTGAAGAAAATACTAAAATTGATGTTGAGCTAAAAAATTTTCCTTTATTAACTCTTAATGGATTAGAAACATTAGATCAATATAATAAAAAAACATATAAGGGTTTTGATGATTCGATTCGGAGAAAATTTAATAATGTTTCGTTGCCAGTTGTAATAATAAAAAAAGACTCTACAGAAGATATTAAATATGATATTTTTAGTAGAATTAATAGTGGCTCTGTAAAGTTAAACTCTCAAGAGTTATTAAACGTTATGTATCGAGGTCCATTGATAAAAAAATTAAATGAAGTAGCTCTTGATGATATGGTAAATGTAGTTTTTGGAAATCGTCCAATATTAAAGAAACGTTTTGGCTATCAAGAACTTTTATTGAGAGCTAAAGTTATGTGTGATTTTATTGATGAAAGCTCGTGGAAACTTAAAATTTGTAAAGCAAATAATCCAGATGTATTAGGCAAAGATGAACGAAAATATTCTGGATTACTAAATAAAGCTATTCTTGAGTATTTAAAGGATAATCGAAATGACCTTAGTGAGACTGAGGAATTATCTCGTTTTGTTAGAGAGAGCGTATATAAGGTTTTATTGGTTTTTGGTGATAGTTCATTTAAGCGTGGAAGTTTAAAAAACATAAATAAAAGCATTGCTGAACTTCAACTTGTTGTTTTATCTCATTTTACTATGGAGGAGATAGGGTTATATAAAAATCAGATAAAGGAGTCGTTTGATAATTTTGTAGAAGATGTTGATATTACTATTTTTACGAGATCTACTAATAGTACTAGTAATGTAGAAAAACGCTATAATTGGGGAAAGATTGTTTCGCAGATAATTAGAGGTTAATCTTATGTATAATGTTATAAAAGAACGTTTTGATGCATATAAAAAAATACATGATGATATTCTACCTCGTATTGATCATGAAACTGAAACGGATAAAGCAAAGGTTTTGCTAGAGAATTCTTTATATTTATCAATCTTTACTACTTTTGAATGGTTTTTACGTATATTGATTGATAGCTATGTAACTAGTATTACTCAAGAAGGTATTCGCTTTATTGACTTATCGGAAGGAATTGCAAAAAATATTTTCTTAAATCATGAATCTCGTATTAATACAGTTTTTCGATTAAAGTCAGAGAAACAAAATCAGGCTTTTAATAGTTTCTATTCTATGATTAAAGATAATTATAGTAAGTCAGATTTAGAACCCTTTATTCATTTTGAATATTTGCATAAGAGTAAGCTAGACGGATATTATAAAGATGTTTTTGCACAAATGTTTGGTGATCCTGATTTCTTAGATAATTTAATGGTTGAGGTTACTGTTAATGATGAGGGGTTAACTAGAAAAACTAGAGAAAGTGCATCAAAATTTTTATCTGAATTTACTGAACAAGTTAGAAATAATATTGCTCATGAAAACTCTGAATTTAGAATGCCTGAACAATATTCTTTTGATAGTGTAATAGAGCGTTTTCTACAAATTGTTAAAAATTTTGAAGATACTTATAAAACTTATACTAAGTTCGAAATTACTAAAACTTCTGATAATTTACTTGATAGGGCATAATCTATATCAAAGTGAGGCATAAATGGTTTGGTCGCCAAAATTTGCTTCTAGATTTATTGAATTGAAAAAACGGTCTGACATTGATATGTCAGGCCGTTTCTTTATGTTTAAATGGAGTTATTAGTTGTGTAATTCTCGTTTGCCGTATAATTTTAGGGCTATAGCAATAATTGTATTTATTACAAATAGAGCGGCAAAGCATTCTAAAGCAGTAGTATAGCCATATCCTGCTTCGTGAAAGTATGATACGAGCATAGGGCCCACGATGCCAGCCAATCCCCATGCAGTTAGAATACGACCATGAATAGTAGAAAGTTGACGTATACCGTAGAGATCTGCAAGATATGCCGGCATACAGGCGAATCCGCCGCCATAGCATGTGATAATGAGAAGGATTAAAATTTGGAATGTTAGCGCGCTATTCGTTTGGGCGAGTAGATAGAATGCGACGATTTCTATAATAAAGAATAGTATGTAAGTCTGTGCTCTTCCAAGGTAATCGGAAATAGTAGACCATGCAATACGCCCCCCACCATTGAAGATACCAATGATACCAACCAGCGATGCAGCTGCCACAGGTGTCATACCAATGGTTTCTTGCGCCATTGGGGATGCTAAGGATAGGAGACCTATACCACAGGTAATATTAATAAAGAATACCCACCAAAGGGCACCAAATTGCCAAGTTTTCATGGCATCATTGGCTAGCATGCCATGGTTATGAACGTACATGGTGGATTTATCTTTAGTAGTCCGAGTTAGGTGTTTTTGTTGAGGTGCTTTCAAATAGAGAGAAGAGGCGCCCATAACTACGAGATAGATTATACCGAGGATAATGAAATTATCTACCAATCCAACCTGAGCTACGAGGTATTGCATAAGAGGCCCCGCAATGAGTGAAGCAAATCCAAAACCCATAATGGCTAAGCCGGTAGCAAATCCTGGGCGATTTGGAAAGTACTTTACGAGCGTAGACACTGGTGTTATATAACCAATGCCTAGTCCAATACCACCAATGATGCCGTAGAAGAGGTAGAGTAAGGTAAGATTATGTATGCTAAGTGCATAGGCCGTACCGAATAATCCGGTTACCCAGAATAACATAGCGAGAAGGCCACTTTTTTTAGGACCTATTTTTTCTGCAAAGGATCCAAGAAAACCCGCAGATAGTCCGAGCATTAAAATGGCTAATGAGAATGTCCATGTTGTTTGCGATAAGGTAAAACCCATATCTACCATGATTGGACGTGTAAGTACGCTCCATGCGTATACGCTACCAATGGATATGTGTAGACCAATGGCTGCTAATGCAATAAACCAACGATTTCTCATAAAAAAACTCCTTTCGTATAGGTGAGATATTTAAATATAGATAAAGAAGCATTTGTTACGAGAAGGCAATAAAAAAGACCATCTGAACAAAAACTTGCCCAGACGGTCGGCTATCACACGATGTGTGCTACTGTGCATGTAGTCAATTCTACGTATCCGTCAGCCCAGTAGGAATATGTTACTAATATAGCAATTGAGAGGATATATTGTCGGTGATATAAGTCACTATCGTATACTCTATGAAGATTTATAATTGAAATAAGGAAAGAAATCCTTGGATTTCTTTCCTTGTTTAGATATGATATAATTTATATCAAAGTGAGGCATAAATGGTTTGGTCGCCAGACTT
>OGES01002996.1_pt1 | contig 10312 bp, 10 predicted proteins | sample 1570711 | NCBI WGS metagenome assembly OGES01 (sample SAMEA2582133, study PRJEB24529) | metagenome | biome: Human gut stool | place: China | collected 2011 | reverse complement strand
TGAGGACACTTTTTCTTTTCCTTCATCATTTAAAAAGATTAAATAGCGATAATATAGCGGCAAGCGTCTGGCAGTAGCCTTAGGAATCTTAATTTCATCCATTAAGAGGCCTCTTTCTTTTATAAATACGAATGTGAAATATTTACTAATCAAACTAATAATAGGCATTCTTTAAGGATAAATCAAGAAACAATTTTCACAAAGGCCATATTTTCATAAAATTTAAAAGATTCACTATGTTAAAATAAGCACTAGGAGAAAATAATTATGATTATTGCACAAGCACAAGACCTCGAACAACGTTTTGGAGGCAATACTATCTTCAGTAACATTTCTTTCTCGGTTCCTGACAATGCCAGAATCGGTCTTGTTGGACCTAATGGAGCCGGAAAAACTACCTTATTAAAGATCATGACTGGTCAACAAGAACCAACTAGTGGTCAATTTACTATTAATAAGGGATTAAAAGTCGGCTACATCGCCCAGGAAAATGGCCTCGATGAAGACAAAACAATCTGGGATGAAATGCTTACTGTCTTTAATGACTTAATCGAAAAAAATAAAAAAATCACTAAAATGCAAGAGCAAATTGCCGACCATCCCGAAGATGAAGACTTGCTCAAGCGGTATGATCAATTAGCTTACGACTTCGAACAAGAAGGCGGCTTTACCTACCAGGCTGAAATTAAGAGTATTCTTAACGGTTTTAATTTTAAAGAAAATACTTGGAATAAGGTAATTGGCACCCTTTCTGGCGGTGAAAAGACACGACTTGCCTTTGTTAAATTGCTTTTACAAAAGCCACCAGTACTGCTGCTTGACGAACCTACTAACTACCTTGACTTAGATACTTTAGATTGGTTAGAAGCGTTCCTAAAGAATTATCAAGGCGCAATTATTACTGTTTCTCACGACCAGTACTTCTTAGATCACTTAGCTAATCAAATTTTTGAACTGAACTTTGGAAAGCTGACTACTTTCAAGGGTAATTACAGTCAATACGTTAAAGAACGTGAATTGATGGATAGCCAGCAAGAAGCCGCTTATGAAAAACAGCAAGAAAAGATTAAAAAGGAAGAAGAGTTCATTCAAAAGAACCTAGTTCGTGCTTCTACTACTAAACGCGCCCAAAGCCGGCGTAAAGTTTTGGACAAGATGGAGCGTATCAAGCCACCTAAGCACAAGCAAAAAGTTCGTATTAACTTCACTAGCGAACGTCCTTCTGGAAAAGAAGTACTGATCGCTAAGGATCTGACGATCGGCTATCCTGATAAGGTAATGGTTTCCGATATCGACTTCCAAGTCAATAAGAATGACCGCGTTGCTATTATCGGCCCTAACGGAATTGGTAAGTCTACCTTGCTCAAAACCATTATGAAAAAGCTTGAACCAAAAGGTGGTTCAATTAAATATGGTGCAAGTTTAGATATTGGTTACTATGATCAAGAACTCCAAAGTTTAGATCCTTCAAAAACTGTTCTTGATACAATTTGGGATCGTCACAAGACAATGCCTGAAAAAGACGTCCGATCTATTTTGGCTTCCTTCTTGTTCACTGCCGAAGATATTGATAAGACAGTTGGTCAATTATCTGGTGGTCAAAAAGCGCGACTGACTCTAACTGTTTTGTCTCTTGAAAAAGATAACTTCTTACTAATGGACGAACCTACCAACCACTTAGATATTGAAGCTAAAGAAGTTCTTGAAGAAGCACTAGATAATTACGATGGAACATTGCTCTTCGTTTCTCACGACCGTTACTTCATTAATGAGTTAGCTAACAAGATTATTTCTGTTCGCGATGGCCACGCTAAGATCTATAATGGTAACTATTCTTACTACCTAGATGAAAATGCTAAGCAAGCTGCAGCTGCTCAAGAAGCAGAAGCACAAAAAGCAGAAACTGAAACCACTCCGGCTGCCAGTCAAAATAAAGGTAAACTATCTTATCAAGAACAAAAAGCACGCGATTCTCAAAAGAGAAAATTAGAACGTGCAGTTAGCGATGCCGAAGCTAAGATTGAAAAATTAGAAGCAGAAGAAAAAGAAATTCAAACTGAAATGGCAAATCCAGATATTGCCGCTTCATTTGAAAAGCTTGGACCACTGCAAGAAAAATTATCTGCAGTTCAAGAGCAATTAGACCAGGCAAATAGTGACTGGGAAAATGCCTTGGATGCACTAGATGAATTTGAATAAAGTAAAAGATCAAGATTGACTATACTCAATTTCTACAATACTTATAAATAAAAATATGCCTAGTTAGACTAACAAAATCTAATTAGGCATATTTTTTATATTGGTTAATATTAATATCACTTATATCCATTTTGATTATTTACTTTCTGCCACTCCTTCTGGAACAAATTGCCAATAAGTACCATCTTGACTTTGATAGGCACCGTTAGAAGTCTTTTTTAAAATGAAAGTTACTTTACGCGTTTTAAACTTGTAACCATTTCTCAACTTTTCGGTTTTAACTCTGCCTAATTTTACCCATTGGCCTGCTTGTGGACGTTCATTTTCTTTCAATGAAAAAGCATTTAGAATGTCTTTACTTAATTTTGAAGGTTTGCTTTCTTCATTACCCCCTAAGCGTGTAGCCAGATAGGCTGTATTTTTGTCAAACATCAAATAAAAAGAATTACTCAGTTTATTATCTGATTTTTCCAAAGTCATTAAGCTTTGATTAACCCAGCCTTTAGGGACAGTCGTCTGATTATGATAAAACCATACTCCACCGCCTACTAAAAGTAATAAAGCTACCAAAGCAGTCACAACTAATTTCTTATTTTTCATCTTTGTCCTCCCTTCTAGGTAAATGTAACCTACTTATATTTTATTGCTCACAATTATCACATCTTTTTTCATATTTACTTAATTAGTTGCGTCAGACACAACTAAATTTGCCACCGTTCAATACAGTCTTGATATCCACAATTAATCAGCAATTTCTTTATTTCATCTGCTTTTCCTGTATTGCCTTCAAATAAATAAAAATATAGATCATAACATATTTTATAAAGTAAAAAATGACCAATCGGTTCTAAATTTTTTAAATAGCTCAATGCATTTTGAATATTACTTCCAGCTATTTTTTGCTTATAACAATAGCAAAGATAATTATTGCAAATAATTGCTATTCTTTCTTGCATACTTTCAGAATAAGTATGTTTTTGATAATGCTTTAACAGTTGACTAAGAAAATAGTCTAGCTGTTCCAAAGTAAATATTTTCATACAGTCAGAAAATAACTGTAATGCTCCAATATTTTCAAACCAATTTTCATGCTCGGAAAATTTAGTAACTATTTTATTTTTAAAAGATGGACTTAAGTCAGCTAAATTATTTTCTAAAGATGCGATAGCAATTACGGTTCGATATTTAAAAATCTGATGCTCTTTTAAATCCAAAATTTCATTTAAGTATATTCTTAATTCTTCTCTTTGATTATTATTAAAAGCGTACATTATCTTTTGCTTTAATTCTTCAGCTTTTTTATCTTCAAAAGTATAATAATTGTCTTTCACCTTATTGAAAAAGTCACTAATATCAATATGGTGTTTCAAAATAATTCTAAACAATGTATTAATTGAAATATTTTCTAATCCTCGTTCAATCTTAGAATAATGCCCTTTGTTAATAATTCCCTTCACCATATTTTCTTGCGTTAATCCTAATTTTTGTCGCTCTTCATACAGTGCTTCTCCAATTGTCATAATTTCATCTCCTAGCATTTTTATTATCTATTAATTTTTTGCTAATTATATTTCAATGGTAAAGCTTAGAATATAGCAGAAAACACTAAAAATCAATATTTAATATTAAAAAAGTCTTTAGGCCACATTAAAAAAGATCAAGATTCTCAAAAAATAGAAAATCTTGATCTTTTTTAATGTCTAATTTTATTCAAATTCCTTACGAATCTGTTCACCCTGTTCGTCCAACTTCGGTGCATCTTTTTGCAATCCATAAGAATTCCAAGTTCCATACTTGAGTGGTGAACCTAAAACTTCATTGCCATCGGGCAAAGTCTTAACCATCCCGCGCTCAATAATTTGATCAAGGCGTCTGGTCTTATCCACATTGAGCACTAAACCAGCTGGCACACCTGCTTCGTGTAAGATCTTATCCCACTCAGCAGCAGGCTTGGTCTTAAGCACATCTTGCATTGCATTTTTTACTTTTTGCCAGTTCTTCTCACGCAAATCATTTGTCTTAAAATCTGCTTGATTCATCCATTCTTCATGGCCTAACGCATGAGATAATAATCCCCATAAATGATCATTACCACAACAAATAGCAATTGGCTGGTCTTGACAATCAAATGTATCAAATGGATACATATCAGGGTGACGATTACCAATTCTGTGTGGTACTTCATGTGGCCCAAGTGCCAGCATCAAGTCCTGCACCATTAAGGAAAAAGTAGAATCTAGCATCGAAACATCTATTGTGGTTCCTTTTCCAGTGCGTTCTCTTGCCACTAAGGCAGTGGTAATCGCGCTATAACCCATGATTCCTGCAACAACATCAGAAACTGAAGTTCCAACACGTGTTGGCTTACCGTTCGGTTCACCTGTAGCATCCATTAATCCTGAAACAGCTTGAATAATGGTATCGTAAGCAGCTTGCTTTGACCAAGGTCCATATTGTCCAAAGCCAGATACTGATGCAAAAATTAATTTAGGATACTTCTTCACCATTTCTTCTGGAGCAAAACCTAAACGCGCCATCACGCCTGGACGGAAGTTTTCCACAACTACATCTGCTTTGGCAATCATTTTTTCAGCTAACGCATGATCTTTTGGATCTTTCAAATCTAAGGCAATTGATTCTTTTCCTGCATTGCAGATTCTGAAATATTCACTTGAACCATCCGCAATGTATGGTCCCATGTGACGCGTATCATCCCCTGTTTTTCTTTCAATATGAATTACTCGTGCACCTGCGTCGGCAAGCATTCTTGTACAAGTTGGACCTGACAAGACATGAGTGAAGTCCACAACCAAGATTCCTGCTAATGGATATGGCTTCTCTTTATCTAAATGAGGGTTGCTTGCTTCTAACTTGGCATAATTTGGTTCTGACATTTTTATATACACTTTCTTGTTTTAACTGTATTCAAGTCTTATTTTAGATAAAAATGAGCAAAATAAAAAGCCGTTTGATAGCAACGACTTTAATTTTAATTATCGTAAATCAGAATGAAATAATTCATTATGAGACCCTAGTCTAACCAATCGAAAGACTTTTTTATTTCTGTTTTTTGTATGAATAACAAGCAAGTCAAGTTTCCCCTCAAATAAATGAAACTCAAAATATCCTACATAATTCAGCTCTTCATTAGTTAAAAGATGTGGATCATATTCTTCCGGTATTTCTCCAGTTTCTTGCATATATGAAGTTATTGCTTGAATTTCATCCCATAACTCAGTAACTTTCTTACTCCAACGATTTACATCCTGAATAAAAGTATCTTCGGCTTTTATTTCATACATTACTCTAATTCCTTTGCACGTTTTTTCATATAACTAATCAATTTATTAGTATCTTTAAAGGCTGGAGTATCGTCTTCAATTAAGCCCATATCCTTAGCTTCTGCAAGTAAAAGAGCTTTCTTAGTATCTTCTGTAAGCGTATCAGAATTAGTTACTGAAAAGGGAATTCCATTATGTCTAATAATTTGTTTAAAATACATTTTAATACTAGTAGACATATCTAAACCTAGATTATCTAAAATTCTTTTAACTTCATCATGATCTTTAGAATCTGCACGATAACTATATGTATGTGCCATATTAATCACTCCCCTTTCTGAAATTATACTACAATTTATATACATTGTATTTGATTTTAACTAGATATAATCTTACTTGAATTATAAAGAATCTCATCAGGCTCTATTCTCAAAATCAATGTCCATTCAAATAATCATTAGCCTTTTCCAAAATAGAAGACAGATCTTCGAAACTGAATTCCTTAAAGTTTTGCTCTCTAATCCTTTTTTGCGCATCTTCATAGTTTAGCCAAGCAGTTTGCCTAATTTCACTTTCTTGCCGTTTTATTTTCTGATCAGGATTGTATTTTGCTAAAAATAAAGTTACAGTCTTTTCAATTTCTGAAGTAACTTGATATGAATAGCTTTCACTAAAATCAAAATTAAATTCAGGCTTCAAACCTACTTCTTCAAAAATTTCTCGTTTTGCAGCTTCTTGCGCTGTCTCTCCAGCTTCAAGATGTCCTTTTGAAAAAGCCCATGCACTCTTGAATTGCTTATAAGGCTGACTTTGAATTAATAAATATTGGATTTCGTTATTTTTCTTGCGCCAGATAATTGCACCTGCTGAATGTTCATGTTTCATGATATTTTCCCTTTAACTATAATTCTTCTTTAAATCCATTCCTTGCCCATAACCAAAGCGCAGATTGAAAATCAATAGGTACATAATTGATACCCTTTAGTGCTTCAATCCAAGCTTTTATTACATAATCCTGTACTTTTGTGTTTTCTACTTCTTCATCTGTAATCAGCCCAAGTTTATGCGTAGCTCTAATAATATGCCGATCTGTAGCAATATAAATTTGATTAGTATTAATCAAAGGTAGATTCGTATACTGATACATCACGTATAACCAGTAATTACACAATTTTTTACCAGACAGGTATGGAAAATCCTTTTTCTTTTCTACCTGCATATAATGACGAACTTTTTGAATATCATTGTCAAAATAAGCAAAAAAATCAGTTACTTTTCCATTGAAATTATTATCTAAAGTCTGACAAAGCTTAATCCAAATTTGTGTCTGCTTATTTTTCTGCAAAGCCAAACTATATCTAGTTAAGGCTGCCTGTACTTCAGTAAAATCTTTATCTACCACTTCTTGTGGATTAAATACAAAACTAGTTTCATTATCTTCAAAAGTAGCCGTAGCACTTTTCCACAAGGTATTAGAATTTCGTTGATAGTCTAAAGCAGTTGGCAATGTATAAAAAATGGCATTTACTTCAGAATTAGAATCTAAATTTTGAGGACGTGTATCTTCTGGCATATCGCTTCCCCAGTGACCTGATTTATATATTTCAGTTAAATGCTCAAGTTTATTTAGTAGTTCTTGATTCATTAATATATTTTCCTCTTCCAAAATAAAAAAGGTTTTGTTGGACATAATTATATCCAACAAAACGTTTTTCTACCTATTCATTTGGAGTAAATTGCCAATAAGTTCCATCTTGACTTCTATAGTCACCCCTAGATGTCTTTTTAAAAATAAAGGTTACCTTACGTGTATGAATTTTATAACCATTCTTAATCTTTTCTGTCTTGACACGTCCCAGTTTTACTTGTTCTCCCGCTTCAGGTAAATCTTTTCCTCGTTTCGAAAATGCTCTTTGAATTTCTTGATTTAGTCCAGACTTCTTGCTATTTAAACTTCCATTAGCTCGTGCCACAAGGTAAGCTTGATTTTTTTCAAATCTTAAAAAGAATGGATTACTTAACTTATTATCTGGTTCGCTCATCTCTGTTGCCAATGTTCTATCCACCCAGCCTTTAGGAACAGTCGTCTGATTATGATAAAACCATACACCTCCGCCTACTAAAGCAATCAAGACAAAGGCTAGCACAACAAATAACTTTTTATTCTTCATAAATTTCTCCACCTCTTCCATTTTTACTTGATTAAAATTTTGTAAAAATAGTTTAATATAGTCAATTATGTTTTAATAATATTTTTATAACAACAAAAAAATAGAGATACGTAAAAGCATCTCTATTTCTATCCTAATCTAAGCCGCATTTTTCAAAAATCTCATCTACATGCTTCAAGTGATAATGATAATCAAAGGCATCATCTAAATCAGCTTCAGACAAGTAGTTCATAACTTCGCTATCTTCAATTAACTTTCTAAATGAAGTCTGTTCTTGCCATGACTTATTAGCCAATTTTTGCACCATGTCATAAGCTTTTTCACGTGACAATCCTGCTTCATCAATTAGCTTCAAAAGCACCCGTTGTGAATAAATCAAACCATAAGTACGGTCCATATTCTTGAGCATTGTTTCTGGGAAAACATCAAGGTTAGTCAAAATCCGGTTAAACCGGTTTAACATGTAATCAATTCCAATTGTTGCATCAGGTAAAATCACACGTTCAGCACTTGAATGAGAAATATCTCTCTCATGCCATAAAGCTACATCTTCATAAGCTGGCACCATAAAACCACGCATTACTCGAGCCATACCGCATAAGTTTTCAGAACCAATTGGATTATGCTTGTGAGGCATTGCAGAAGAGCCTTTTTGACCAGCTCTAAAGTGTTCTTCAACTTCATGAATTTCACTACGTTGCAAACCGCGAATTTCTGTTGCCCAATTTTCAATACTTGTAGCAATTAAAGCAATCGTAGCGATGTAGTAAGCATGTAAGTCTCTTGGCAAAACTTGACTAGTAACTGGTTGCTGAGTTAATCCTAGTTGCTTTAAAACGCTAGTTTCAACTGCTGGTGGGACATTAGCAAAAGTACCAACCGCTCCAGAAATTTTACCGGATTCAACATCTTTAGCAGCTGCCTTGAAGCGTTCAATGTCACGATTAATTTCTGCATACCAACGAGCTAACTTCAAGCCAAAAGTAGTTGGTTCTGCTTGAACACCATGAGTTCTTCCCATTTCAACGGTGTACTTATACTTACGAGCACTATCTGCAATTGTTTCTTTTAAGGTCTCTAAATCTTTAAGAATAATTTCGTCAGCTTGTTTTAAGATATAGCCTTGTGCAGTATCCACAACGTCAGTTGAAGTTAAGCCAAAGTGAACCCACTTCTTTTCTTCGCCTAAACTCTCAGAAACTGTTCTCGTAAAAGCAACAACATCGTGGTGCGTAATTGCTTCTAATTCACTAACGCGTTCTACCGTAAAAGAAGCATTATCAGCAATTTTCTTAGCATCTTCAGCAGGAACTTCACCAAGCTCTGACCAAGCATTAGTTGCTGCAATCTCAACCTTTAACCAAGCAGCATATTTATTTTTTAATGACCAAATTTTGCCCATTTCGGGACGAGTATAACGTTCTAGCATAAATTACATTTCCCAAGGATTCTTCAAAACAATAGTTTGTTCACGATCTGGACCAACAGAAACAGTAACTAGAGGAACACCAACTAATTCAGAAACACGGTTCAAGAACTTCTTAGCGTTTTCTGGTAAGTCTTCCCAAGTCTTTACATTAGTAATATCTTCATCCCAAGCTGGTAATTCTTCGTAAACAGGCTTACATCTGTATAATTCTTTCAAGCTTGCTGGGTAGTAGTCAATCTTCTTACCATCAAGTTCATAAGCAGTAGCAATCTTAATCTTGTCAAAGCCAGAAAATACATCTAATAAGTTCAAGCTTAAAGCATTGATACCAGCAACACGCTTTGCGTGACGAAGAGCTACTGAGTCAAACCAACCAACACGACGTGGACGGCCAGTAACAGTACCATATTCATGAGCAGTTTCACGAATGCGATCACCAACTTCATCTAATAATTCAGTTGGGAATGGACCTTCACCAACACGAGTAGTGTAAGCCTTGCAGACACCAATTATAGTATCAAGACGATTAGCACCTATACCAATACCTGAACAAATACCACCAGAAATAGTATTAGATGAGGTTACAAATGGATAAGTACCTTCATCAATATCAAGCATCACACCTTGCGCACCTTCAAATAAAACTTTCTTATTTTGGTCAAGTGCATCATTCACTAAGACAGAAGTATCAGTTACATACTTCTTCATTCTTTGACCATATTCATAGTATTTATCAAAAATGTCTTCAAATTTAAGTGCTGGCTTACCATAAACCTTAGTAAATAATTCATTCTTTACTTCAAGGTTAGCACGCAATTTTTCTTCAAAGGTGTCTTTTTCAAGCAAATCACAAACGCGGATTCCAATTCTTGAAGCCTTGTCCATGTAAGTTGGTCCAATACCATTCTTAGTAGTACCAATCTTGTTAGCCCCCTTAGCTTCTTCTTGATATTCATCTTGCTTAATATCATAAGGCATAATGATGTGGGCACGATTAGAAATTCTCAAGCCACTAGTATCAATGCCACTCTTTTCAAGATTTTCTAATTCGCCAAACATTACTTCTGGATTGATTACGACACCATTACCAATAACTGTATTGTCCTTGGCTGCAAAAATACCAGAAGGAATTAAACGCATCTTGAAAGTTTGACCATTAATATCAATAGTATGACCTGCGTTGTTACCACCATTTGAACGAACTGCAACTGCAGCATCCTTACTCAAAAAGT
>OGES01002992.1_pt1 | contig 10325 bp, 8 predicted proteins | sample 1570711 | NCBI WGS metagenome assembly OGES01 (sample SAMEA2582133, study PRJEB24529) | metagenome | biome: Human gut stool | place: China | collected 2011 | reverse complement strand
TAAAATTCAATTATCAGAATATCAGTGTCCTGTTTGAAAAGGATGGAAAATTCACGGTAGTGAATAAGAATCTGTTTGCGGGTACAGACCAGTTCCGCTGTGTGGCAGTTTTACAGAAAAATGGAGTTGTGATAAAAAAACAGGAGATCAAAACAGCAGTACCACCGCTTAGTTCTTCCGATTATGAGATACCGTTTGCAGTTTTGCGGGCAGATGGTCAGAATCAGAAAAAAGAAGAACCGGACGTGGAATATGCACTTACGGTTTCATTCCTTTTAAAAGAGGACAGAAGCTGGGCAGATGCAGGTCATGAAGTTGCATTTGGACAGAAGATTTATAAAAAGAGTACCGTTTTCCATTCATCCCAAAAACCAATCCGTGTGGTTCACGGAAAGGTAAATATCGGTGTGAAGGGCGAAGATTTTGACTGTCTGTTCTCCATGTTGAATGGTGGACTTGTTTCTTACCGTTATGCGGGAAAAGAGATGATCGAAAAGATCCCGATGCCGAATTTCTGGAGGGCACCGGTTGACAATGATAACGGAAGTATGGCACCGGCGCGCTATGCGCAGTGGAAGATCGCCAGCATGTATATCAGCCACAGAAATGGAGGAATGTTTGACAATGTTCCAACGAAAGTGGAAGAAAAAGATAATACCGTAAAGATCACCTATACTTATTTTATGCCGACAACACCATCAAGTAAATGTGAGGTGTCCTATACTGTTTTTGGTGATGGAACGATCGAGACAAAACTGATGTATGATCCGGTGGAGGGACTTCCTGATATGCCGGAGTTTGGTATGATGTTTCAGTTTGATGCAGATTATGACAATCTTACCTGGTATGGTATGGGACCGGATGAGACGTATGCAGACCGGAGACATGGTGCGAAACTTGGAATCTACAGTAATAAAGTAGCTGACAATATGGCAAAATACTTAGTTCCGCAGGAATGCGGCAACAAAGTCGGTGTGCGCTATGCGCGTCTTGTGGATGCAAAAGGCAGAGGTATTCTGTTTGAGGGAGATGAATTAAGTTTTTCTGCACTCCCATATACACCGCATGAACTTGAAAATGCAGCACATGTTTATGAACTGCCACAGGTACATCATACGATCGTCCGTGTGGCAATGGCACAGATGGGAGTCGGCGGCGATGATAGCTGGGGCTCATGGGTGCATCCGGAATACCATATTGATGCGACAAAACCATTGGAATTTACATTCCGGTTCAGAGGAATATAGTGTAAAAAAGAAAGGAATAATTTTATGAAATTTGTAAAAGGAATGGATTTGTCTACACTTGCAGAGTTGGAGAAGTGTGGTGCGAAATATTATGACAACGGAGAAGAAAAGGATATTTTGGAGATCATGAAATCTTATGATGTGGATACGATCCGTATCCGTGTCTGGAATGATCCGTGGTCAGAAACAGGAGAATCTTACGGTGCAGGAGAAAATGATCCAAAGACATCTCTTGAGATCGCCAAAAAGGTGACAAAAGCAGGTTTTGGTGTACTTTTAAATCTGCATTACAGTGATTTCTGGGCAGATCCGGGAAAACAGTTTAAACCGAAGGCATGGGAAAGTTATGGTGTCAAAGAGTTAGAGCAGGCAGTTTATGATTTCACGTTAGAGATGATGCATCTTTATTTGGAAAACGGTGTCAATATCACGATGGTACAGGTCGGAAATGAACTTTCAAATGGTCTGCTCTGGCCGGAAGGCAAGGTGCCGAACTATGATAACATCGCAACATTTGTCAATGCCGGTATCCGTGCTGTCCGCAAAGCAGATGAAGAGCGTCTCGCAGGCTCTATCAAAGGTGTATGCCCGCAGATGAAGGAACTGTCAAAGATTCCGGTTATGATACATCTTGACAATGGCGGCAACAATGCACTTTACCGTGAATGGTTTGATAATTTTACAAAACGCGGTGAGGATTTTGAACTGATCGGATTGTCCTATTATCCATTCTGGCATGGATCTCTTCAGATGTTAAATGACAACATGAATGATATCGCAAAGCGTTATGGCAAAGATCTGATCGTAGCTGAAGTTTCCATGGGATATACAATGGAAGATTACAAAGATTATGAGAAACTGTCCGACGAAGAGCGCAAAGGATATGCGACAAAGCCGGCATTGGTCGAGAAAATCGAATATCCGATGACCATACAGGGACAGTACGATTTTATGGAAGATTTCTTAAAACGTATCAGCCATATTGACGGTGGAAAAGGAAAGGGATTTTTCTACTGGGAGCCGGCATGGATTCCGGTTCCGGGTTCCGGCTGGGCAACACCTGCATCTTTAAAATATATACAGGATCCGGGACCATGTGGCAACGAGTGGGCAAATCAGGCATTATTTGATTATAAGGGAAATGCGCTGCCAACATTGAAACTGATCCGCGATTTTGAAGCATAAAATAATTGATGATAAGAAAAGGTTTTAAAATCCTGCAACATTTATGTAAAAATGTTGCAGGATTTTCTGCACTTTGTTGCAGTTTGCATTTCAGCCATTGCAAAGGGAGTTGGATGCAGTATAATAGGATTATCAAAGAAAACAAAACAAATGCATCCTGTTTTCCAAGGATAAAAAAACGAACAGGATGATGTGTGGCAAAATAAGAACAAATGATGTATTAGAAGAAATTAAAGGAGGATTCAAGATGGTTTGGGAGAACGTACTGGCAAAGTTTAAAGAGTTATTTGGAGATGAAGGTGAGATTGGTGTTTATTTTGCACCGGGACGTGTGAACATGATCGGAGAGCATACCGATTACAATGGCGGTCATGTATTTCCTTGTGCACTGACGATCGGTACTTATGGTGTGGCAAGAAAAAGAAATGATAAGAAGCTGCGTTTTTATTCCATGAACTTTGAGCAGCTTGGCGTGTTAGAGTCATCGGTAGAGAATTTAAAACCGGAGAAAGAAGCTGACTGGACAAATTACCCGAAGGGTGTAATGTGGGCATTTGGAGAAAAAGGCATGAAAGTAGAGCAGGGTATGGATCTTGTATTATTCGGAAATATCCCGAATGGTTCCGGACTTTCTTCTTCTGCATCCGTAGAGGTTTTAACAGGATTTATCTTACGCGATATGTTCGGATTTGACGTGACAAATCAGGATCTTGCACTGATCGGACAGTATTCTGAGAATAAATTTAACGGTGTAAATTGTGGTATCATGGATCAGTTTGCTATCGCAATGGGCAAAGCAGGACACGCAATCTTCCTTGACACGGCAACTTTAAAATATGAGTATGCACCGATCAAACTGGAAAATGCAAAGATCGTGATTTCCTGCAGCAATAAAAAACGTGGACTTGGCGATTCCAAATACAATGAGCGCCGCAGTGAATGTGAGAAGGCATTAGCAGAGTTACAGAAAGTTGTTTCCATTGAAGCACTCGGAGATCTGACAGAGGCACAGTTTGAGGAACACAAAGATGCCATTAAAGAGGAAGTGTGTGTAAGACGTGCAAAACATGCAGTCTATGAGAATCAGAGAACGATCAAAGCAGTAGAGGCGCTGAAAAATAATGATGTTGCTTTATTTGGAAAACTGATGAATGAATCACATGTTTCTCTCCGTGATGATTATGAGGTAACCGGTATCGAGCTTGATACTTTGGTCGAAGAAGCATGGAAGATCGATGGTGTGATCGGATCAAGAATGACTGGTGCAGGTTTTGGCGGATGTACGGTCAGTATCGTAAAAGATGAAGCTGTGGAAACTTTTATCAAAGAAGTTGGAGCCGCTTATGAGAAGAAGATCGGATACGCAGCAGATTTCTATGTTGTTGAGATCGGTGACGGCCCGGTGAAATTAGCATAAAAAGAGAAGTGTTTCATTGTCAGAAATGACATAGACAGCATAATTGTGTATGCGCGACAGAATATAGTCCGGATACGTAGAATAGCGTAGAGGTGAAGAAGAAAATGATACAGGAAAAGATTTTAGAGTTAACAGAATATGGTCTGGTGACAGGACTGGTTGCACCGGAAGATAAAAGATTTACCATCAATCGTCTGTTAGAGCTTTTTAAATTAGATGAGTTAGAAGAGAACATTGTTACAGCTTATGAAAAAAGAGAGCCAATGACACAGAAATCTGCAGAGAAAGCATTAGAGGGTATTCTTACAGAGATGCTTGACTATGCGGCAGAGCAGGGACTGATGCCGGAAGATACGATCACCTACCGCGATCTGTTTGATACAAAGATCATGAGCATGCTTATGCCAAGGCCAAGCGAAGTCATTACAAAATTCCGTGGACTTTATAATCATCAGTCTGCCCAGGCAGCAACCGATTATTTTTATAAATTAAGCTGTGATTCAAACTATATCCGCAGATACCGTATCAAGAAAGATTTGAAATGGACTGCAGATACTGAGTTTGGTACATTAGATATCACGATCAATTTATCCAAACCGGAAAAAGATCCAAAAGCGATTGCAGCAGCGAAACTTGCAAAACAGAGCGGTTATCCGAAATGTTTACTCTGCAAGGAAAATGAGGGATATGCAGGCCGTGTGAACCATCCGGCAAGACAGAACCACAGGATCATTCCGGTAACGATCAATGGCAGTGACTGGTTTTTCCAGTATTCTCCTTATGTTTATTATAATGAGCACTGTATCATCTTTAACGGACAGCATACACCGATGAAGATCGAGCGTGCTACTTTTGGTAAACTGCTTGATTTCGTAGAGCAGTTCCCGCATTATTTTGTTGGTTCAAATGCAGATCTTCCGATCGTTGGCGGCTCTATTTTGAGCCATGATCATTTCCAGGGCGGTCATTATGAATTTGCCATGGCAAAAGCTCCGGTGGAAAAAGAGATATCATTCAAGGGATTTGAGGATGTCAAAGCAGGTATCGTAAAATGGCCGATGTCCGTTATCCGTATCAGCGCAGAGAAAAAAGACCGCCTGATCGAGCTGGCAGATAAGATTTTACTGGCATGGAGAGGTTACACAGACGAGGCTGCATTTGTTTTTGCCGAGACAGACGGAGAGCCACATAACACGATCACTCCGATCGCAAGAAGACGCGGCGATTTATACGAACTGGATCTGGTATTGCGTAATAATATCACAACAGAAGAACATCCGCTTGGTGTTTACCATCCGCATGCAAAACTGCACCATATCAAGAAAGAGAATATCGGTCTGATCGAGGTTATGGGACTTGCAGTGCTTCCGGCACGTCTGAAAAAAGAGATGGCAGATTTAGAGCAGGCATTGCTTGATGGAACATCTATCCGTGAGGATGAAGTCCTTGAAAAACATGCAGACTGGGTAGAAGAGTTCCTTCCGAAATACGGATTTACATTCGGTACCGGTTTAGAGGGCGAAGTTACTCCGGAAAGACTGCATGAGATCGTGCAGACAGAGATTGGTCTGGTATTTATGGAAGTATTAAAAGATGCCGGTGTTTACAAATGCACGGAAGAAGGAAGAAGTGCTTTCATGCGTTTTGTAGACAAAGTGAATGAATAGTCATATTAACTTTTTTCTATTTGTATATTATCCTAACACATAGAGATATTTCTATGTGAGGTGATTGATTTGGAAAAAATCTATACAGAGACAGCCAAAATCCTCAAAGCGTTGTCTGATCCTAAGAGACTGCGGATCATCTGAAAGGAGGTTTTCATGCGTAAGAAAAAGGTAGCATTTATATGTGTACATTATCGCTATTTCCATGGGATGTGATGTCGGATGTCCGTATATCGGCAGGGAGTTTGATGATAACTGGGGATTGCCTGATCCGACAGGATGTGATGATAAGGTAGTTATGGAAGTGATAGAAGGGATTGAAAAGAATATTTTAAGATTAAAGGAAATGTTTCGCTGATAATCTTGACATTATGACAGACTTTAGTATTATGGTTCTTGAGTAAAGGAGGAAGCTGAAAATGCGTACATTGATTGCTTATTTTTCAAGAGCGGGAGAAAATTATTTTGGCGGTTCCATAAAAAATATAACGGTTGGAAACACAGAGATCTGTGCTAGACTCATAAAAGAATTTTTAGACGCAGATCTTTTTAAAATTGAGATGAAACAGCCGTATTCGGATCAGTACCGGGAGTGTGTTGAACAGGCAAAAGTCGATTTTGCGGAAAATAACAGACCGGAACTCATAAATTATCCGGAAAATATGGGAGATTATGACACCATTATTCTCGGATATCCGAATTATTGCGGGACGATACCGATGGCAGTGGCAACGTTTTTGGAATTCTTTGATACTTCCGGAAAGAAAATCCTTCCGTTTTGCACGAATGAGGGAAGCGGTATGGGCAAAAGTGAGGAAACGATAAAAGCACTGTGCCCGGATGCGGATGTCAGAAAAGGTAAATCCATTATGGGCGGTCAGGCAAAGAGTTCAAAGACAGAACTTGAAGCATGGGTAAAGCAGAATATCTGATCTGCAAAAATTTCCGTTTGACTTTTAAAAATAAAATAATTATAATTCAAAAAAGAACGAGTAGCAAATCTGCGTAAATCCAGTTTTTGCTACTCGTTTTTTCATAGAAAATTACATCTTATGAATGATTGCCATAAAAAAGTGTGTAGCTTATCAGCGTAAGTCCAGCTTATATGATAGGTGCACACTTTTTTTGTGCAGAAAACAAGATGCAAAACAAGGAGGATTTAAAATGGCAGAGAGTAACAAAATGAAGGAGATGCCGGTAGGTAAGCTCATGGTTCAGATGGGGATACCGATGATCTTATCGATGGCATTACAGGCGGTCTATAATATCGTGGACAGTGCCTTTGTCGGAAACATGAAGGTGGAAAGCGAGGCGGCATTAAATGCACTTACGCTGGTATTCCCCGTGCAGATGCTTATGGTCGCAGTCGGGATCGGAACAGGAGTAGGAACGAATGCGCTGCTTGCAAGGACGCTCGGGCAGGGAAACAGCAAAAAGGCGGCGAAAGTTGCAGGAAACAGCCTGTTTTTAGGTGTGATCATTTATGCAGTATGTCTGTTATTTGGAATTTTCGGGGTAAAAGCATATATTTCTTCGCAGACAGTGGATGCAGAAGTTCTTTCCATGGGAACGGATTATTTGAGAATCTGCTGTGTGATTTCTTTTGGAATCATTTTCTTTTCACTGTTTGAAAAATTATTACAGGCAACAGGACGTTCACTTTATTCTACGATCGGTCAGGTTACAGGAGCAGTGATCAATATCATTCTTGATCCAATCATGATCTATGGTATCGGACCGGTCCCGGAAATGGGGGTAAAGGGTGCTGCCTATGCAACGGTGATCGGACAGGTGGCATCGGCGTTACTGTTATTTGTTTTTCATATCAGATTAAATAAAGAATTTGACCACGGAATAAAGTATATGAAACCGGATACAGGCATTATAAAGGAAATATATGCGATCGGACTTCCGGCGATCATTGCACAGGCATTAATGTCTGTTATGGTATACGTAATGAACCTTATCTTAAAATTTGCTCCGGCAGCGCAGACTGCATATGGGCTGTTTTACAAAGTGCAGCAGTTTGTATTGTTTCTTGCTTTTGGACTGAGGGATGCGATCACCCCGATCATAGCTTTTGCATATGGCATGCGCAGTAAAAAGAGAATCCAGGATGGAATCAGATATGGCCTTTTATATACCGTTGCACTGATGATCTTTGGCATTATCATTACAGAAATTTTCCCTGGAGCATTTGCAACTTTGTTTAATGCCGGACAGTCGAGAGAATATTTTATCGGTGCAATGCGGATCATTTCCATCAGCTTTCTTTTTGCAGGGATCAATGTGGCATATCAGGGAATTTATCAGGCACTAGATGGTGGAATCGAATCACTTGTGATCTCACTTTTAAGACAGCTTGTGATCATATTGCCGTTAGCAGGAATATTTTCTGTGTTTGTAAGAAATGGTCAGGCAGGGGTTTCACTGATCTGGTGGGCATTTCCGGTCACAGAGTTTATAGCATGTCTGGTAGGATATGTATTTTTAAAGAAAATCAGAAAAACAAAAGTTGACAGTTTAGATTAGGGAGGGATGAACCATGGCAAAAAGAATTATCACGATCAGCAGGGAATTTGGAAGCGGAGGACGTTTTATCGGCGAGAAAGTGGCAAAAGAGCTTGGAATTGCATATTATGACAAAGATATTATCAGCCAGATCGCAGAGAAGTCAGGACTTTCACCGGAATATATCAGGGAAAAAGCAGAATTATCCACAAAAAAAGGGTTGTTTGCGTATGCATTTACAGGAAGGGATATCACGGGAAAATCCGTGGAAGATATCGTATATGAAACGCAGAGCAAAGTGATCATGGAAATAGCACAGAAAGAGGACTGTGTGATCATTGGAAGGAACGCCGATTTTATTTTAAAGGACAGGGATGATGTGCTGAATGTTTTTATACATGGGGATATGCCACAAAAAGTGGAGCGTATCTGCAGGTTATATCATGTGACGGAAGCTGATGCAAAGAAAATGATAATGGATATAGATAAACGCCGCAGCACAAACTATAATTTCTATACGGAACAGAAGTGGGGTCTGGCAGCGAATTATACGTTAGCGTTAAATAGTTCACAACTTGGATATGACAGATGCAGACAGATTATACTGGATTGTGCAAAATAAAACAATATTAGTGATGCAGTACACCGGCGAAAGATAGAATCATTGGAAAGAGGAAGTACATATCCGGATGAAAACGGCAAATGAGAAAACAAAAGAAATGGATATGTTAAATGGAGGGGCGGTGCGTACAGCATGCTTGTTTCATTTACAATCCTGATCGTCGCAAATATCAAGGAACGGAAGGAAAGGGCATGGACGCCGGTATATCTTCCATACTGGTATTTCTGACATCATCGATCTCACTACTTTCGATCTGGTGGTTAAAACCACAGAAGATGCGGATTGCTGGAATGGCAACAAGTATTACGTCCCTGTTTTATCAGATCAGTATAAAAAACTGGGCAGGGCTGCTTGAAATCGTTGTGATCTGCAGTAATATCCTGTCTTTTGCAAAATATAAGAAAGAAACAAAATAAGTGACAGATATCTGTCAGCCTAAAAAAAAGATACCTTACAGAAAAAAGGTATCTTTTTTTGTGCCCTTTTTTTTCTTTACAATGATGTCAGAACATGAAAAGGAAAAAGGAGTAGTCAGTATGCAGGATACATATCAGTTTATCGGAGAGGATGCCACATTTAACTTAAAAAATGCGGAAAATTACAGTTATCTGTATTTCCCTGTGGCAGGAGAAGCAGGAATCAAAAGTGCAGTGACACCGAATCTTTCAGGTGACTGTAAGATAGATCAGAATACTTTTTTACTTGAGCCGGTCAGTGCAGAAAATCTGCATGAAAACCGCAGCAGCAGGAACTTCTGGTGCCATGTCGCAAATGCTGGTAACTGGTCGGCAACAGGCATTTCTGCGGAAGAAGAGTCGAAGAAGTTTACCGGATTGTCAGATAAAAATGAAGTGACAGCAGGACTGATGTGGCATACCGTGACGAGAACTTCAGATAAATATCAGTTATCTGCAGAAATCACATCGTTCGTTCCGGTGGATGAGAACGCAGAGATCATGTATGTGGAGATCACAAATATCGGGAAGATGCAGGTGCGGTTCACACCAACAGCGGCAATCCCTTTATATGGAAGAAGTGCAGATAATATCAGGGATCACCGACATGTGACATCTTTACTGCACCGGATCAAAACGGTGGAAAACGGTGTGCTTGTGACATCGACACTTTCATTTGACGAGCGTGGGCACCGTAAAAATGATGTGACCTACTTTGTCTGTGGTTTTGATGGAAACGGCGAGCCACCAAAAGATTTTTATCCGGTCGTGGAAGATTATATTGGAGAAGGCGGCAATTTCGAGAGACCGGAGGCAGTTGTAAAAAATCTTGAAGGTGTGAAGGCAGGATGCAGCTTTGCAGGATGCGAGGCGGTCGGAGGACTCCATTTTAAAGAGGTGGTGTTAGAGGCAGGTGAAACTGTGTCCTACACAGTCCTGATCGGAGCGTTAAAGCAGCAGGAAGCTGCAGAAGAAAAGACAGATTATGAGAATACAGGCAGTGATACAGTGACAGATTGGAAAAATGCTGACGTAGAACATGGTATCGCAGAACTTACCGCAAAATATAAAACAGCGGACAAAGTAAAAAACGAATTTGCCCGTGTGAAAGCCTATTGGGAAGAAAAAGTAAATGTTTCTTATCATACAGGAGATCTGGTGTTTGACAAATACATGCACTGGGTAAGTTTTCAGCCGATCTTACGACGGATCTACGGCTGT
>OGES01002983.1_pt1 | contig 10379 bp, 8 predicted proteins | sample 1570711 | NCBI WGS metagenome assembly OGES01 (sample SAMEA2582133, study PRJEB24529) | metagenome | biome: Human gut stool | place: China | collected 2011 | reverse complement strand
GTTGATACTCTGAATCAGTCCGGTTGTATCCTTCCATGCGCCGCCTGTTACAACGACTGCATCGCCAACTTCAAGGTCAAGCTCAACCTTTTCCTCACCACCGGTGATTCCAAGGTTCACCATTTCCTCATCCGTAAGCGGTACCGGCTTGGATCCCGGTCCGACGAAGCCCGTAACACCTCTGGTATTGCGGACAACATACCAGGTATCGTCGTTCATGATCATGTTGATCAGAACGTAGCCCGGAAACAATTTCCGGAGTACCTGTTTCTTGGTTCCGTTCTTGACTTCAACAACTTCTTCCATAGGAACACGTACTTCCAAAATCTGATCCTCAAGATGACGGTTCTCAATTGTTTTCTCAATATTGGCTTTTACTTTGTTTTCATAGCCCGAATAGGTGTGGACTACATACCAGTTTACTTCTGACATTCTGACACCTTTATCCTTATTTGATCAATAAATTGACGAACTCGATTACAGCGCTGTCAACCAGGGTGATTAACCCGCAGGTTACTGCAGAGATCGCTACGACTGCAACGGTCTGCTTGCCCAGCGTTTTGTTGTCAACCCAGATGATTTTTCTGAACTCTGCTTTCAAGCCCTTGAACCAGCTCTTTTTGGATGCTTTTTTTTCAGTTTCTGCCATTGGATCACCTCTTACCAAAGATTATTTGGTTTCTTTGTGCATTGTGTGCTTTTTGCAGAATCTGCAGTACTTCTTTGTCTCCATTCTCTCAGGATGGTTCTTTTTCTCTTTTGTCATGTTGTAATTACGCTGTTTGCATTCAGTACATGCCAATGTGATTTTTACGCGCACGACTTCCACCTCCACTGTGTATTTGCGTTATCGCTTGTGATCCTTGCGGATCAGCGGCGGTCTCTTCATTTCTGCCCTGTTTTTGCTGCTCGTACTTCAGCAATTTCAGGCATAAAAAAAAGACCTTCTTCCATGTCGCTGGTTTATTGTAGCACAGGAACTGCCTGTTGTCAACAAAATTCACCAAAGTACGCTGAGATTTTTTATCAGGATCGTATCGTTCACCGGTGTCCGGCGAACTGTAACACCCTGTTTGTTCGAGACGATTCCGGACAGGAAATGATTCTGCGCGCAATTTTTCCTGCGCGCAGAACCATTCTCTTATTCTTTCCCTGAAAAAGCCTTACGCATCCGATCTGGAATACGCGTTTTTCATCTGGTTGCTGAGTTCAAAGAGTACCTTGTGCAGTGTTGCACCCGTCTCTTTTTTCAGCATTTCAGCGATTTTGTTGTTTGCTTCTTCTCTCAATTGTGTCTGTTTTGTTTCGTCTGTCTCCCCTGCAAGTAGCGCATCGTATTGGTGGATCAGTGCATGGCCTTTTGCCATCACCTTTTCCTGATACCGCTCAATGTGAAAGATAGAAGACTTATAGGATGCATCTGCCATTGCTGCCACCATGCGGCTTGCCCAGTAGAAGTTATCTGTGGAAACCTCTCCCGTTGTGTTGGAAAGATACTCCGGTGTTGTCGTCACATCGGTGTAGAACGGAACCAGCACATTGAATGTATTTGACGCAAATGCAATCCACTGCAAAATGCCGTTGTCTCCTTTGTGATCCGGGCGCATCTGGATGACAGAAAGGAAATCGGTCCGGTTGACACCGATGGAGCGATATGCTCCCTTCCACGATTTATCGCCGTATGCGGCATACGGGGCGTACGGTGTTCCCTGATAGTGGGAGGACAGTACGTATTTCACATCCTCTACGGTGATCTTCTTCTCCGGAACCATCATCCACGGAATATCGTCGGATACCGGTGTGTAATCGGCATCCGGTCCGTCCCATTTTTTCGTGTGCGGGTTCAGACAGCGCTCCATGAACCAGGCACGCGGTGTATTGTAAACGTGATCGGAATCATCGTGGCTTCCGAAGGCATCGCGCGGATTAAAATTTCCATCCATAGAAAGATCCAGATGATATGTTTCAATAAATTCTTTCAAGTCTGCTGAGCACATATATTCCTTCTGTTCGCCGAGTGCATCCTCCAGATCAAAATGGTCGATGCCAAGCTGGTTCGGCATGGCCACATAATGGTCATCCGGCACTTTCACTGCCATCCAGTGATGGCCGCCGATCGTCTCCAGCCACCAGATCTCATCGTGGTCCTGAAATGCAATGCCGTTCATCTCGTATGTACCGTACTGCTCCAGCAGGCTGCCAAGTCTTTTGACACCTTCTCTGGCGCTTTTAATATAAGGAAGAACAATATAAACGAGGTCCTCCTCGCCGATTCCGCCCGGAACCTCTTCTTTTCCGTCTTCCGCCGGCTGATAAACGACAAGCGGATCAGCACCCAGCACACGCGGATTCGATGTGATTGTCTCGGTCGCAGTCATGCCGACCTGCGCTGCATTCACGCCGCTTGCCGCCCAGACACCCTCGCCTTTTTCTGCGTTTGGCACTGCAGTGTACCGCATCGGATTGTCCGGAAGCTCAATGGTCAGATGAGAAATCTCGGTTTTATAGGTTCTCGGCTGCTCCTCCGGGTGAATCACTACAAATTTTTTCGATGTATAATGGCCTGCACCAGAATCGTCGTTTCGCGCGATCATGGTGGAACCGTCATACGATGCTTTCTTTCCAACTAAAATGGTTGTACAAGGCATAGCTATAGCCCTCCTTTTGCTGTCTTATGCTTCCGATTATGACATCTTCAGCTGCGATTTGCAAGCACCATGTTATCTGTCGTTTTCTTCCTTTTTCACAAAATAAACCGTATCAATTCCTTCTCCCCTGTCATCCTTCAGCCGCCGGACAAGACTATATCCCAGCTTGTCCAGGATATGCTCCTGGGCCCCGTTCGTGGACCAGGTACGGAGAGTAATCCGGCTTCCCGGAAATTTTGCTGCGATGTCCTTTTCTGCTTCTGCATACATTACCTCCGAAATTCCCTGTCCGCGGTAATCCGGCCAGACGCAGAGGGTGGTCAGATAGCAGGAATCCGGATATGCTTCCAGATTTTCACAGTTAAAATGATCCTTCCAGGTCATAAAGGCCCGCACGACTCCCTCTTCCTTCCACAACACCACATGCTGACTGCAGATATTCTCCAGATATTCTGCAATTCCATCCGTCTTTTCTTCTGTCTCGGCCCAGTTCGTCTGGGATGTACTGTTACGGTGGGAAAGCGGCGGAACGAAATCCTGATCGCACAGCTCCAGCAGCTGCCGGATTTCCTCTTTCTCTTTTCGATCCTCTATCCCGTCCCTTACAACGACTCTGCTCTCGCAGCACATCCACGGAAGCCGGCATACGAGTGCTACGGCTGCACACATGCCATCTTCTACGCTGGCGGCATCGAGCCATTCTTCTCTGGTATGCGCTCCCCCGCCCCGGCAGAAACCGACGCAGATAGCAGGAATATGCCGCGACAATGGGATATTACAGTCTGTGGATGCTTCAGAGCATACCGGTTCTTCCCCATCGGCTGCCTTCAGCGTTTTCTGTGCGCACCGCGTCATACGTGCCATCTGGACAGGATCGGTTTCTCTTGCGCACGGCCGCTTTCCGACGAGCTTGCAGGAATACTGTACCTCCTCACTCTGGCGTGCTGCTATGGTCTCCTCCAGATATGTTTCGCAGGCTTCCAGGCTCCGGTAATCCTCCGAACGGAATTCAAACAGCATGGAGGCATCCTGCGCAATCGTATTAACAGAGGTTCCTCCCTCTATTTTTCCCACATTGTATGTTGTATGAGATGCTGCATCCGTCTGAAAACGGTAAAGCTCTCCGATCAGGCCCGCAAGCTCTGCAATAGCATTTTTTCTTCCGAAATTCAGGAAGGAATGACCGCCCTTTGTTTTTGCCGAAATCCGATACCGGACAGACCCGATGCAGATGGGATACATTTTATCCCGATACAGATCAAAGGCTGCCATTCCGCACAGATTTTTTTCATAATGGTCGACAAGCGCGCGAACTCCGCACAGATTGCCAAGCCCTTCTTCTCCAAGATCCGCTGCAAAAATCAGACCGCATGGAAGCTCCGGCTCTGTCTCATGAACGTATTTTGCCGCCATCAGAAGCATCACGACATTCACGGTATCGTCTGTGATGCCGGGACAACGCCAGATCATTCCGTCTTCTTTGATCTCCAGCGGCTCCTCCAGCGAAAACACGGTGTCCAGATGCGCCGTATACAGAACCTTCTTTTCCTGTTCCGACCGATACTCCCAGATTACATTTCCAAGCTCATCCGTATGAACCGACTCCATGCCCTGCTGTTTCATCCATTCCATGCAATATGCGATTCTCTGATCTTCTTTTCCCGTTTCCGTCGGGGTCAGTGTCAGCTCCCGCAGCGTCTGCAGCGCAAGTTCTTTGTTGTTCCGGCAAAAGTTTCGGTATTCTTCTTCTATTTCCCATTTTTTACGCATGAAGTACAATCCTTCCTTCTTTGTATTCCCATTCTGTTCCATATCTCTTGCTCACGCGGGTGAGATATTCTGCAATTTTTTCTGCTGTTTTTTCGTCTGCCACGTACGGAATATTTTTTTCTGCGTTTTCCCTGTCCATACCAAGCTCGACCGGCAGAAGCTCCAGATGTGTGCATTTCCCCTGACAGATCTCGAAATACGGCAGCACACTCCGATAGACCTCCGGAATTTCGTAGAGGGAATGTGAGGACTGCTCCTGCCGCCTGGCGATTCCGATGGATGCTGCCGTGTGAATATTCAGACCATATTTTTCCATGTAGTCCGCAGGCAGAAGGCGTACATACTGATTTTCAAAAATAAAATTTCCGAGGCAGTAGAAAATCGGACAGTCATGATACAGTTCGATTCCCTTCAGCTGATGCGTTCCGCCCCCGATCACCGCGCTGGCACCCGCATCGATACAGGCGTGTGCAAATTTCTCCAGAAAATAATCCGCTTCCTCGTCATTGTCCTTACGGATTTCATGGGAATGTACCATAACCAGGACTGCCTCACATGTCATCTTCGCTTCCCGGATTGCATCGACGGTGCGTTTCACATCGATCGGATTCGGGCTGGAGCTTCTTCCCTCTGTTCCGTCCTTGCTGATTTCAAACATTTTCCCGCCAAATTCCATGACACCCTCGGGAAGCGGAGCTATAAATCCCTCCTGCCGGTGCAGATCCCGCAGTCCGTTGATTCCAGTCACCTCTGCAATCTTTGCAAGATCCTGCGCATGTTTCTCCGTAATGGTATATTTTTCCGAAAAGCGCAGCGGATTTAAGCCCGGCCTGCCAGGCTGCCGTTCCGTCTGGCTTCCCGCCCTGGCTGCATTTTCAAAGGTAGAACAGATATCAATCACCGCAATCTGTCCCGCTGTTGTGTCCAGAATGGCAGGACGCGATGCTTCGTAAAGATTTTTACCTGCTCCGGCATATGCCACATCCTTTTTTTTCAGTTCGCTGATCGTAGATGCAAGTCCTTCGTAGGAATAATCCATCGTATGATTATTCGAAATCCCAAGAAAATTAAAACCGTAACGCAGGGTATCTTCCAGACACTTCGCATCTGCCGTCAGCCATGTTCCGCCGGAATACGCCGATGCGTAACAGCTGCCGTCCGATATCGTCGTTTCCAGATTCGCCATCCGAACCTCTCCCTGCATCAGAAATTCGCGAATCGGCAAAACATCCTGATATCCCGGCAGAAGCCGTTTCATAATCAGAATATCACCTGCCGCCGATACTCTTATTGTTCTGTTCATTCTTTTTTTGCCTCCCGAACGATTCCTGCTCTCTGCTTTTGGAATCGCATCTTTATCCATTCTTATTTTTTCGTAACGGTTCAAAAGTCCCATCCCGGTTTTTCTTTCCTTTTACATGGTTCCAAATCGTTACCTTTTCTCTCTGTATCTGCTGCTTCTTTCTACCAGATCCGCAAAAAGGCGGTTCATCTCCGGCGCTGAGTGGATCAGCCCTTCCGGATGCCACTGTACGGCCACAATCTGTCCGTTGCGGCTTTCTATCGCCTCGATGGTTCCATCCGGCGCCGTTGCTGAAACCACGATGTCCTCTCCCGGCGTACGCACTGCCTGATGATGCATGGAGTTTACCGCATGGGTTCCCGCCCCGAGGATTTCTGCCAGATGGGTTCCCTCTTTAATTTCCACATGGTGATGCAGATAAGACCGCTCCAGGGACTGCAGATGCAGAATTGTGGTTTCCTTCTGTGTATAGATATCCTGGTACAGATCACCGCCGCACAGGACATTTAAAAACTGAATTCCTTTGCAGATGCCAAGCATAGGCATTCCCATCTCTTTTGCTGCCCGTCCAAGTGCAAACCAGGCCTCGTCGATCTCCGGACGGATCGTCTGGATCTGCGGTTTTGGCTCTTCTCCATAATACCACGGATTTAAGTCCTCTCCGCCGGGAACCAGAATTCCGTCGCACACAGCAAGTATGCCTTCCGGATCCGCTTTCATGGCAACTGCCGGAATTACCATCGGAATTCCGCCGTTGTTCAGAACTGATTCGATATAATCGCTGTTGACATACATTCTCTCCGCACTTGAAAAAAGTCCCGGCTGTGTTTTATACGTATTTCCCAAGATTCCAATGATCGGTTTTCTCACTTGTAAACTCTCCTTTTTTACCAGATATGCCGAAAACGGCTTCACCTTTCCTGTGAACCCGCTTCCGGCATGCTTTTTCTTTCGTTATCGAATATTTTACAGTACATCCTGATGGCAGATATGACGGATCTTTTCCTCATCTAAAGCACGAATGACATTGGCTGCCATTGCGCTTGCTGCCTCCAGGTCTTCTTTTGCGCAGAAATTGTAATGGCTGTGCGCATAGCGGGATGGAACACCAAGCACCAGACACGGAACTGCTTTTCCTGTCACGCTGATTTTTGCTGCGTTTGTGCTTCCGCCTCTTCTTACGCTCTCCTGGTATTTAATTCCGCATTTTTCTGCTACTTCCTCGGCCAGTGAAATAAACTGCGTATTGGAAATATAGCTGTTGTCCAGGATACGAATCTGAACACCCTTCTTCATGCAGCCCTGTGCCTGTCCTGCGCTGATGAAAAAGTCATCGGAAGGAGATCCCTCAAATACAATGGCAAGGTCCGGTTTTACAATCTGACTTGTTACCACAGCACCGCGGGTTCCGACCTCCTCCTGTGCTGCAAAGGCGCCGACAACATTAACCGCAAGAGAAGCCTGCTCCTTTTCCAGCTGTTTCATCGTATCTACGATGCATGCGCAGCCGGCACGGTTGTCAAATGCTTTTCCGAAGCAGATTTCATGCTCTGCATCGTATTCAAAGGTTACATCCGGCATCATCGGATCACCGATATGGATTCCGAAAACGTTTTCAACCTCCTCGCGGCTGGTTGCTCCGACATCCACATACATTTTTTCAATTTCCAGAGTCTGGCTGTTGCGTTCTGCTGTTGTCATGAAATGAACCGGTTTCGCACAGATAATACCATGTACCATCTTTCCAGATCTGGTGCGGATCCATACCGCATGTGCCGGAAGGCTGGTCAGATGAAAGCCGCCAAGCATGATAATGCCAAGGCATCCGTTGTCCTGGATATTCTGTACCATGAAACCGCATGCGTCCAGATGGGCATCCAGCTGGATGACCGGACGGGAATCCTGCTTTGTTCCCGGCATCCGCACATACAGGTTATTCATTGCGTCATTTTCTACATCAAATTCTTTGCAGTAATCTGCTATGGTACGGATGACATCCTCCTCGAATCCACTTGGTCCAAATGCATCGGAAAGCTTACCAAACATTTCTATATCCATTGTTTTATCCTCTTTTCTTTGGGTTTCTGTCAGATTTATATTCTTAATATACAACAAAGCAGTGTGCTGTGACAATATCCATCCAGCGATCTGTCTCCAGCTTATTTGTGAAGGTATCTACCTTCTGCATTCCCGGATAAAACGACATCGTGTACGCTTTTTTCCAGTCTTTATAGGTTACCTCATATGTAAAGTGCTCCGGAAGAGCCACCTGACACTCTTTTTTCTGTCCGGCAACTGCCTTTTTTACCCCTTCCCGGATTTCGGATATCACTTTTCCTTTCGCTTTGCACCACGTTGCCGCACCGACACCATGCTTCGTTTCCACTGTCGTAATGCCCGGAATCAGTTCTTTGGCCTGACGGCAGATCTCTTCATCTCCGGAAAGAAACAGCACCGGTACGTGATGTGATGCTGCTGTATAGCTGTTCAGCATGCACTCACTCATCACTTTTCCATTCAGATGAATATACAGGCTGTTTCCTGTCGATGTGTGGCTGATCGAAAAATTCGGATCTCCTGCCGGTGCATGATATCCAAGATACAGTACACCGTCATAGCTGTCGTCGATACCATACATCATATTATACGGATGACCACTCTTTCCCCGGATCAAGGTGACATACTCCGGCATTTTCAGCGGGTCAATGTTGGATGCATCTCCGTGACCGTCCTTTACGACAATCTCATCCGCGCCCGCTTCATGTGCTGCTTCGCATGCCGCAACGACCTCTTCGGTCATCTCCTCTGCAAATCTCTGGTATACGCTTTCCTTCTTATGTGTTTCATCGGTCAGTGCCACTCCGGCACAGCCCTCGATATCTGCACTGATAAAAAGCTTCATTTCTGCTGTTCCCTTCTTTCTTTATCATAAAGATGACAATATACGTAATGTCCGTCATCCACTTCATACCGCTCCGGCGCCTGTGTTTTGCAGCATTCCATGCATTTTGGACATCTGGTATGGAATTTGCAGCCTGTCGGCGGCTTGTGGGCGGATGGGATGCTCCCCTCAAGCAGAATTCTTTCTCTTTTTGCCGTCGGATCCGGAACCGGAACTGCGGAAAGCAGTGCCTGCGTATACGGATGCATCGGATTGCTGTAAATTTTCTCTTTTTCTCCGACCTCCACGAAATTGCCGAGATACATAACGCCGACACGGTCACTGATGTATTCCACAACGCTCAGGTCATGTGCAACAAAAATATAGGTCAGATCCAGGTCATGCTTCAGTTCATTTAAAAGATTCAGAACCTGCGCCTGAATAGACACATCCAGTGCCGAAACCTGTTCGTCTGCGATGATCAGAGACGGTTCTACCGCAAGTGCACGGGCAATTCCGATTCTCTGGCGCTGACCGCCGGAAAATTCATGTGGGTAACGGTTTGCATGGTAGTCATCCAGTCCTACCCGGTGCAAAAGATCCAGCACTTTCTTTTCCAGATCCGCTTTATCCTGATACAGATGATGCACCAGCAGCGGCTCTGCAATGATGTCAAAAACGGACATCCGTGGATTCAGGGACGCATACGGATCCTGAAAAACCATCTGTACCTTTTTCCGGATGGAACGCATTCTCCGGTCATTGTACTCTGTAATATCTTCTCCATCCAGATACACATGGCCCGATGTCAGATTTTCCAGTTTGCAGACGCCTCTTCCCAGCGTGGATTTTCCGCAGCCGGACTCGCCTACAATTCCGAATACCTCTCCTTTTTTCACCTCAAAGGTAACTCCGTCTACCGCTTTGACGAATTCCTTTTTCCCAAATCCGCTTCCGGCAACCGGATAATAAATTTTCAAATCCTCTACTCTAAGTAATGTATCTGACATCCTAGTCACCTGCCTTCTCTACGTGATCTGTTTTGAGCTGTCCGCTTTCGCAGAGCCAGCATCTGCTGATATGGCCTTCTTCGATCTGGAAAAATCCCGGTTCTTCCTCGCGGCATTTTTCCGAAGCGTATGGACATCGCGGCTCAAATTTGCAGCCTTTCGGCATATATTTCGGGTTTGGAACGTTACCCGGAATCGACTTCAGTTCTTTTCCGGCGTCTCCCAGTCTCGGAATCGATCCCAGCAGTCCCTTCGTATACGGGTGGGACGGATTGGCGAAAATTGTTTTTACATCTCCGCGCTCTACCACGCGGCCGCAGTACATAACGGCAACATCATCGCAGACCTCTGCGACAACACCAAGATCATGTGTAATAAACAGGATGGATGTACCTGTCTCTTTTTTCAGCTGATTCATCAGATCCAGTATCTGTGCCTGAATCGTTACATCCAGTGCAGTCGTCGGCTCATCCGCAATCAGCAGCTGCGGACTATTCGCAAGAGCCATCGCAATTACAACGCGCTGTTTCATTCCACCGGAGAACTGATGAGGATCGGGATAGAAATAGTCTTTTTTCAATTCAAACTCAAACTTGTCGTGGTTCTTCCACAAATAATGGAAGGACGCAACGAAGGACCCAATCTGAGACAACGTTGTCGCGATAGCTGTTCCATCAGCCTGCATTCCAAGAAACGCAACAAAAAACAAATCAAGACCAATGTTGATAACTGCAGCAACACTGATGAAGTATCGTAATTTATTTGCG
>OGES01002977.1_pt1 | contig 10387 bp, 8 predicted proteins | sample 1570711 | NCBI WGS metagenome assembly OGES01 (sample SAMEA2582133, study PRJEB24529) | metagenome | biome: Human gut stool | place: China | collected 2011 | reverse complement strand
AAACTGCGACGCCACCCTTAGCCGGGGAACTCATAGCCCAACAAACCATCATTTGCCGGGAAACCCGATTCACCCACCACAGATCTCCGTGATCAGTTTCACCCACTTATCCGGATAAACTGCAAGCAGTTCTTCATGCTGCAGATCCAACTCATGCAGAACCGGTCTTTTAAAATGCTTTTGATATCGCGCACGATACTTTTCTCCCATTTTAAGGGCATATAAAATATGTATCTCTGTTCCCGGCGGGTCGATCTGATCTGGCAGTGGCGTGATCAGATCAGAGTAAAACTGGTTTTCAACAGTCTTTTTTGTAACGCGGCTCATATCGACATCCGGAGTCTTTATCATATCCATAAATGCCCTGATATAACCATTTTCTTCCGCCATCATCCTGTCCATTTTCTTTTTCATGAAAGGAATTTTCATCTCTCCTTTCGTGATAAACGGATAAAAAACCGGCATCATCAATTTCGTCATCAGCTTTGCCCAGAGTTTTCCGGACTGGTCTAAATCAGAACCGCCTAAAATACCATAATCCATATGGATGTTTCCGCGTGCTGCGAGCAGTCCGACAAAGGAACCACCCAGCGAACAGCCATACGCAGCACAGATATGTCCGTCAAATTCTTTCTTTATGTACTGCTCTATCTTTTCTGTTTCCTCTGTCATCGTTGGAAACTCTGTCTGCTCCGTCTCATCAAATCCATCATAGGAAACACATGCCACCTGAAAATGTTTCTCTAACGGCTCTATTACTTTTCCAAAATTTCCTTTCCAGTGACAACAGGTTCCCGGGAAAAGGAAAATAACCGGTTTTTCTTTCTCTCCAAAACAATATACTTTCATAGAATTCTACCTTCTTTAAAATGTTTTTCATATGTTAGTTATTTCTAACTAACTTTATGATAACACTTGTATAAGAAGGTGTAAAGCTGTTCTGTTTTAGAGTTATTCTTCCACTTCCCATGAATCGCACAGTGACCGTACCCGGATCTTAGGCACGCCTTCTGCCCCCTCCGGCAAAACAGCCGTAATCTCATAAGGTTCTTTTCCGGTCAGATGCATAAAATTATCCGACCAGACCAGATCCACATTACTCTCCACTGAAACGAAAAATGCCGGAGCATCTGATTTTAACCGCACCGTCAGCAGATCGCCTTCTATCATTACATCAAAAGTAATCTCTGCTTTTTTGATCTGCATATGTTTATACGGTTTTGGCATTTCAACCTGACGGCTCAAAGTTCCATCGGAGTGTGTAAATACCGCCTCCACAAAAACTTCACTTTCCCTGCCTTCTATCACATCTTTCAAAGAAACCGGCCCCATTGCTTTCACGGACAACGGTTCACATACTGCACGCTGCGAATTTTTCCAGAGAACTTCCCCCAGCATATTTTTCACGAAAACCGTGACATCAGACGATACTTCCTGCATTGTCTCATTTTGCAGATATGGCGTATAGACTGCATCTTCAGATACCTTTAAGCTGCCGAGTACATCCGCATAAAAATGTCTTGAAAAATACTGCAGTGCCTTCCATCTTCCAAAATAATCAATACTTGCCCAGGATGCGACCGGCCAGTTATCATTTAACTGCCAGTAAATTGCACCCATACAGCGTCCCCTGTTTCTGCGCCAGTGTTCCACACCGCTTTTGATTGCGATTGCCTGCAGCACCTGGCTGATATAGATCAGACTCTCAAAATCTTTTGGATATAAAAAGTTCTCCGCAATATAATGCAGAATTTTAGCATTTGCAGAACCATTTTTCTGATGACTCTCCATAACTTCGGAAAAGATATTGCGATCCTCAGGCAGGGTAAAGGTATTGATGGTTTTTTTACAAGGGAACGACTGGAATCCAAATTCTGAGCAAAATCTAAAATAGTAATTTTCATAGTCAGAAAACGGCTTTTCTCCATGCCATACATCCCAGTAATGACGATCCCCGATATCATCGCTGTCCGGGTCCGTAAAATTACCGCCGGATGATGGGGAAGAAGGCCAGTAAAACGTTGCATCATTTTCACTCTTTAATGCTTCCGGGATCAGCTTTTCAAACATTGTCAGGTAATCCTGTTTTAATGCATCCGAATGATCATTAAAACCACCCCAGTGATCCCAGGCTGATTCCATCTCATTGTTGCCACACCAAAGTCCAAGACTTGCGTGGTGTCTTAATCTTTTTACATTATCTTTTGTTTCTTCTATAATGCTCTCCCGCAACGCATCCGTAAGTTCGTAGACATTGCAGGCATACATAAAATCCTGCCATACGATCAGACCATGCTCATCACAGTAATCATAGAAAACATCCGCCGGATAATATCCACCACCCCAGATACGGATACAGTTAAAATGACACGCCACCGCAATATCCAGCAATTCATAAATGCGCTCAGGTGTAATCTTTGAATAAATACAGTCCTCCGGGATATAATCCGCACCCTTGGCAAAAATCTTTACCCCATTGACACAAAATGCAAACTCCTCACCCCATGCATCCTTTTCCCGGCTGACCGTCAATGTACGCAGACCAATGCGCAGCTCTTTTACATCCAGAAATTCTCCGCCCAGAAAAAGTTCCGCACGCACCGTATAAAGCGGCTGTGCACCGTATCCGTTCGGCCACCAGAGTTTCGGATCTTCAACCAGACATTTTCCATCCGAAAAAGAAATCTGTTTTCCATCCGGTGTCTGCAACGTGATTTTTACCTCAAGATTATCTGCATTCTCTGCCAGTGTCGAATCATTGTTTCCCACACTTTCTTTCAATATCCGGGCATTACTTTCCGCACTCTGTGGTAATACCAGATACTCAGCTTCCGCAATTTCACCGTCCTGTGCCTTTTCCGGCAACATCACTTTTGTTTCTGCCGACAGAAAAACTTTTCCATCTATGTGTTCCTGTCTGATATGCAGATCAGACAGTTCTGCCTTCTCATAGCTGTCAATAAAAATATCACGCCAGATCCCCATATCCGGTAACTGTGGACCCCAGTCCCAGCCAAACATGGAATGTGCTTTCCGGATATACTGATTTCCTTCCATCGCACCGCATGCCGTGTAATGAATCTCTTTTCCCGCTGCCGGCACATGTTCGTTTACATATGCGATTGCAGAATGGATTTTCACTGTGATATTGTTTGTCCCGTTTTTCAGGACATTTGTGCACAGGATCCGGTAACGAAGATGCATGTTATCCACATGCTTTATCAGCATGCCGTTGATAAAAATATCTGTCACCGTGTCGATTCCGTCACAGCAGAGTGCATACACTCTTCCCTCTTCTTTTTTCAGTTCAAATTCCCTTGAAAAAATAAAATCATTTTTCAGCAGCTCTCTTGTCGGGTACTCATTCATCCGGTAAAATGGATCTTCAAGTAAACCGTGTTCTGTCAGTCCGGAAAGTACTGAACCCGGAATCTCCACCGGGCAGAGCAGTGTTTCATCCGCTTTTTTTAACTGCCAGGTACCATTTAAATAAAATTTTTCATGTTGTGCCATAAATATTCTCCATTCCCTTTCGAATCATTTTTTCAAAACTTTCCCGGAAATGCATATCATCCTCCGTGTTTCTCTTTTTTGGTCCTTTCAGATGATTCTTCCCGGATGCCCGCCTCGCCTTTTTATTCATATGGCGCTCTAACAGCATCCGGTCGATGTTATCATCCGTGTACCACCTTCCGGACTGATGGATTGCAAATGCACCTTTTCCAAGTGCCATCGCCGCTACCCCATAATCCTGTGTCACAACGATATCTCCCTTCCGGCATAAATTAACCAGTGCAAAATCCACCGCATCTGCCCCGGCACCAATGATCTTTACTTCACTGTAATCAGAATATAAAACGTGATTCGTGTCACATAACAGCGTCACCGGTATCTTATATTTGATTGCAAGTTCTTCCACGATTCCCACCACCGGGCAGGCATCCGCATCCACATAGATCTGCATAAATTCTCCATTCCTGCATTTTTATTCATCATAATAAAATGATCTGTCAAACATACATTCCATTATTTGTATCTCAAATTCCTGTATGCCATAGAAGCTGTTTGTTCTGCTTACCTGTTGTATTATAACAAGGATCTTCTATAATTTCCAAATAAATCCGATCAAAAAAATTAGGGAAGCCCATCCGACCTCCCTAACTTATTTCTCATATAAAATGTTTGATTTCTATTTCCTGTTTTTCGATCAATAATTACTTATTTGTCTTCAGTTTATATGTTTTTCCGAATTCGCCATAATATTTTTTAGAACCTGATTTCACAAATCCACGAACGCGGAACTTATACGTTGTCCCCTTCTTTAACTGTATAATGTTTGCAGATGAAAAATCAGATGCTACCGTCTTTACTTTCGTAAACTCCTCTAAATCCGGATCATACATCCACACTTCATACCCGGATACGCCCTTTTGCTTTTTCCAGGATAATTTTATGGACTGCTTAGTTGCCGCAACCCGTTTTATATTATTTACTTTATTCGGGAGTACAATAACAGTTATATTGCTGGTTACACCTTGTGATTTTACGGAAATCTTACAGCTTCCCGGCGCTACTGCAACGATTTTTCCTTTTGATGAAACCTTTGCAACCGATGTTTTTGTTGACTTATATGTAAATTTCGTATTCTTGACAACTTTATCTGATTTTTTTAAAACTGCATCGATTGTTGTTTTGTCGCCAGGCTCAAGAATAACCTTTTTTTCAGAAAGCACTATTTTTTTCTCTGATTTTAGCTGAATGTCAGCAGTTGCATGTGGCTGTAATCCTAAATAATAAGTTCCTGCCATCAGAGAATATTTTTCTGTTCTTTTCAATACTCCTGACCGTGTTCCAACATTATATTCTTCGCCTACTCTTTCGCCATCTGAATTGTAGAGCTGAATCCAGCAGTCACTTCCACCTGTTTCCTGTGCAAAAAGTGTAAGATTTGTCTTTTCTGTCAGTTTTACAGTAACAAAATCATAATAATTCCACTCATGGCTGTTCCATGCCAGAATATCTGCCTTCCCTGCCTGTGGTGAATCATTTGCCGCAATATGGTATAACTTATCCAACTGAATCTTCGGCGCATCTTTCATTTCCCTTGTTGCCTTGATCGTTTGTTTTGCCATAACCTCTGCCGGCTTTGCAATTCCCCCGACAATCATGCCACAAAGCATAATTGCGCATACTGCCAATAGTCTGATTTTCTTTTTCATTCTCATTTCCTCCTTTTTCTATTTTTTATCATATATGTATGTCTCCTTCTTGTCAACATTTCGCAATTTGACACCTCTATCAGAATCACTTAAAATGAAATCCAGAAACTTATTAATTCATAACCATAGATTGCCCGCAAAGCGTACACTCTATTATTTTACTAAATGACAAGGGGTTTTTTTATTATGGTAGATATTCCAATGAGATCCTCTGCTCCCGTCACCAGGCAGACCGTTCTTTCCATCAACGAGCGGAAAGTCGAGGGAGCTAAAACAACACGAACTATCACTTCGATCAACCACACACAATCTCAGACTGCATCAAAAACATCTTCCGGAACGACTTCTTCCATGCAACACACTGCCATGCACCCTAGTGCTATGCACCCCAGTGCTATGCACCCTGCATCCACACCGGCGTCAAAACCTTTACCTCCACTGGTACATATGGTGCAAAAAGGTCAGAAAACACCGCTGGAGAATTCCGGAAAACTCACTTCCATAAAGGCATGTCTTGGATGGAATGTCAAAAATCCTGCCTGTGATGTGGATGTGTCCGCATTTCTGCTCGGTGCATCAGGCAAGGTGATCGGTGATTCCTGGTTCGTCTTTTACGGGCAGACTAAAAGCCCTGATCACAGCACGGTTTTTCATGTTGAGGACGGTGCTGACCGCGAAAGCATTTCCGTTGATTTCACCAAACTGGATACATCCGTTGCCAGAATCGTATTTGTGTTGACGATCAACGAAGCATTAGAAAAAAATCTAAACTTCGGAATGCTTCAGGACGCTTATATCCGCATTATGGATTCTGCCGGTGCCGAATTAGTCAGCTTTAAAATGGATGAATATTACTCAAATGTAACATCCATGATGATCGGCGAACTGTATCTGCATAACGGCGCATGGAAATTTAATGCCATCGGAAACGGCGTGGCAAAAGATCTCGCAGGATTATGCGAGATGTATGGAGTTCAGGTTATTTAAAACAAAGGATTAGATTTTGGAGGGAATTTGTTATGTTAACATTTGAAACAGTAAACGAACTTACTTTAAAGGTTACCTGCACAGGCAGTGATGTGCTCTTTACAAAGGCCGGTGCTTTTATTGCCGGAGAGAATGCCGGTGGAAAAAATTACAAATTTGAGAAGGTTTTACTCGGACCACAAAATAATATCGGTCAGGCTCTGCTCGGTCAGCTTGCACGAAGAGTGACCGGAGAAAATCTCCCACTTATGAAGGTAACTTTAAATGGTGATTCCGTTACCTATTACGCAAATTACGGACAGCACATTGTTGTCTATCATTTAGAACAGGGTGAGACGATCTCCGTAGAATCTGAAAATATTCTCGCTTTCTCCCATGATTGTGATTACAGTGTCCGTTTTATCGGTGTCGGTGTGCTTTCCCAGAAAGGTCTTGCCACCTCCACTCTGACCGCGCGCGGAAAAGATGCATATGTCGCCGTGCTCTGTAACGGCAACCCGATTGTTTTAAGCAACGTGATGTCTCAGGATACGCTCTCTGTGGATCCGGATGCTGTTGTATGCTGGGTTGGAAATGGACACTGTGATCCTCAGGTGACGGCAGATATCTCCTGGAAAACATTTATCGGACAGGCTTCCGGTGAGTCTTATCAGTTTGAGTGGCATGGGAATTGTCCGGTTACGGTGATTATTCAGCCTTCGGAACGCAGCGGCGGAATCAGTGTGAGTATGGATTAGTGGTACATACCTGTAAAGGTTAAGATGCCTAAAGAGGAGGGTTTAGTTTTGTGGGGGTAAGTTTGTGCGAGGGGGCACCTGTATTGCATGCTGCCAGGCTGTAACCTCTTTAGAATTTTAACTTTACAGGTAAAAACGGAGTCTGTTGCAAGTGGCATCATCCTGGGTGGATGATACCTTTTGCAACGGACTCCGTTTTTATTTTCAGACATTGCTCTAATAGGGCATCTGAAAATATTTTTTTCGGATGCATCTCATCTATTTTTTTCCGGGTTACGGATGTTTTGGGGATTTCATATTTTTGTGTGAATCCGTGTGGGACAAGTCCGCGGTCGGCGGTTAATATCATGGGGATATCAAAGGCGCTGTCTCCGGCGGCAATCACGAATTCCGGTTTTAGTTTCTGTCTGAGGCGGTCTATTGCCGTTCCTTTATTCAGAGAACGCGGTACTACATATACTTTTTCGCCGTTGGAAAAGACATCTGCATATTTTATATTGAGAGATGTTTTTAAATCATTTACAACTGTTTGGGGATCATTACATTTTGTAAAGAGAAACAGCTTTTCAATATACCGGAGTTCGAATTTTCTGCGTGGATCTTTTTCTAGCAGTTCCATTGCAAGATTCATTTCATCCCTGCTATCCGACACAAGATGCAGGGAATCCTGATACCACGCTTCATCCCGCATACCATCTACCAGAAGAACACCGCCGTTACAGACTAATGCATAGGGGAATTGTCCAATTCCAAGGTCGATGCGCTGATATTGTTCCAACGTTCTTGTGGTCGTTGGAACAATCAGCATTTCATTTTTTACCTGCTGCAAAAGACGATATGTTTCCTCTGTGATGTAGGATATTTCCCTCCCCTGATAGAATTCCACATTTCGCTTCCGCATCCCGATGTCATGTTTATAGGAATAGATGATCGTATTATCTAAATCAGTATGAAAGACAATCATTTTTTCGAAACGATGGCTTTTCTTACCATATCAACCGGAATGATAAGTACCGCTAACAACATGGAAACAAGCAATGCTTTTGCATTTAAAGTTGTTGTGCTGAATACCTGACCACCAATTTCAATAATGATGGTCTGCAGTACAAAGATCGCACCCATGACAATGATAAAGTTCTTATTTTCTCTGATGTGTTCAAATACATTAAATTTCTCTGATCTGGTATTTAAACTGTTAAAGATAATGGAATAAATGAAAAACGCAAACATAAATGTTTTTTCATATAATTCCGGGTCAGCACAGCCTGCCGGTGTTACAAAATCTGTAATCCCACCAATGTTTTCCAGGATCAGGATCGAACCGAGTGTAATAAATACAGAACTGGTTCCGATCGCAGATTTGATATAAGTTGTTAAAATGTTATCTTTTCTGAGTGCCGGTTTTTCATTCATGTAACGGTCAAGGATCGGCTCTCCACCAAATGCCATGGCTGCCAATGTATCCATGATCAGGTTGATCCATAAGATCTGTACAATGGAAAACGGCTCTGTCCATCCGAGGATCGGTGCGATGATGTTCATCAAAAGGGTACTGATATTTACCGTCAGCTGGAAGATCAGGAATTTACCTACTGACTTAGACATCGTTCTACTGTTTAATACGCAGTCTTTAATGGATGTCAGACTGTTATTTAAGATGACAACGTCACCTGCCTCCTGGGCAACTGCTGTACCGTCTCCCATGGCAAATCCGATATCTGCCTGTTTTAATGCCGGTGCATCATTGACACCGTCTCCTGTCATACCGCAGACATTATCAAGCTGCTGTGAAATAGAGACAAGTCTCTTCTTATCAAGCGGTTTTGCTCTGCTTACCACACGAAGGTTCGGAAGTTTTTTCTTTAATTCTTCATCTGACATCTGCTCTAATTCCTCATGGGTAAGAACAACGTCATTCTTCTCATCTTTTAAGATTCCGGCTTCTTTTGCGATGGCAACTGCTGTTTCCTCAGCATCACCGGTTACCATAACAACCTGGATACCGGCATTGTTTAAAATCTCAACGGTCTCAACCGCATCGGTTCTTACGTTATCTCTTAAACAGAGCACTGCCATCAGAACTGTTTTTCCATCTGCGATTTTGGCAACAGAAAGCAATTTCATCGTTCTCTTTGCCTGGGCGAGCATCTGATCTTCCACGGCTTTTTTATCTGCTGCAGTAAATTCTTTTTCCTCACCGGATGGAAGCATATAATGCGTTACTTTACCGATGATATTTTCTGTTGCACCTTTCCAGTAAACCAGTCCGTTTTTCAGTGTAACAGTCGCACATTTCTTCTCAGAATCAAATCCGCTGATATCAGCAACTTTATCCGGATCATTTTTTGAATCATCATAACCGTGCTCTAATGCATATCCTAAAAGAGCCCTGTCCATGTTGTTGCTTCCGATCGGTTTTCCTTCAGATATTTTTGCAAGGTTATTTAATGTGATCGCTTCAATAAATTCCTGATTAGGAATATGATCCACGATTTTACCATCACCGGTGATAAATTCCACTAATGATAAATTACCCTGTGTGATGGTTCCTGTTTTATCACTGAATAAGACATTCATGTATGCAGAATCCGAAAACGCTGCCTTATGACTGACAAGAATATTTTTCTTGTACATGGACTCTGTGTTCATGGACTGCACCAGACTGTTCATCATTGGAAGACCTTCCGGCACCGCCATGATAACGATGGACGCCATCAGCATGACTGCCTCTGCGACCAGAAGCAGAACAAAAACAACTGTGACAGGTTCATCCGTACGGATCAGATTCAGTACAACATCTAATACACCGGCAATGGCGGCTGCGGATACACCTAGTTTACCGATACCGGCAGCTACAACTTCCAGTTTCAGACTTGAAGTATCTTTTCTCTCATCCTCTTCGCTTTCATCCGTCAAAGCTTTATTGATCTTACCAAGCTCAGATGCATCACCGATCACAGTTGCGACCATATAACCTTCGCCGGAGGTCACTACCGATCCCATAAATACTTTGTTAGCAGATGCATAATCTGTCGATTCAGCCTCATCACCAATTCCAGAGAGACGGGCAGACGCGCCACATGAATCACCATTTAACGCAGCCTTGGAAACTTTGATGTGTCCTTCAAATAACACACCATCCGTAGGTACTTTATCTCCTGCCTGAACCAGGATCGTATCACCTTTTACGATCTCACTGGTAAGGATATTGACCAGTTTTCCATTTCTCACGACTTTTGCATAAGTCTTGTTATACTCTTCCTGCAATGCCTCACTTCTCGAACTGTTGCGGTATTCCGATAAAGTACTGAAGCCGGTTGCAAGCGCAATTGCCAAAACAATACTTATGATCTCAACAACATCATTTTCTCCCGCTAATGCCGGTACAAATACACCGATAACGGAAATAACGATTTTCATGACCAGTGCTGCACATAATACTTT
>OGES01002966.1_pt1 | contig 10434 bp, 10 predicted proteins | sample 1570711 | NCBI WGS metagenome assembly OGES01 (sample SAMEA2582133, study PRJEB24529) | metagenome | biome: Human gut stool | place: China | collected 2011 | reverse complement strand
GGGATTGTCGATGGTGCGGTGCAGCGATTGCAGCAGCCGGTTCATGTCGATGGGTTTTGTGAGGAAATCCTGCGCTCCGTTGCGCACGGCCTTGACCGCCGTGTCGATCGACGTGTCGGCCGAGAGGGCTATGAACGGGATGCCTGCATCCGGAACCTTGCACTCCGTGTCGGACAGAATCACGTCGAACGGAATCCTCTCGCACAATGCCGAGGCCGCAGCCTCGTTCTCGACGGCTTCGGCCGAGAACCCTTCATACTCCAACCGCTCGCGCAGAATGTTTCGCACGCTTTTTGATTGGTCCAGAATTAAAACCTTTGTCATAGCTTTGTTTTTCCGAAATTTTACCTACTTTTGTCCCAAAGTTATGATTTTCCGCCGTGTAAAACGAATCCCGGAGGTCTCGCTCCGGGGTGCGGAGAGTGAGAAAAACGATCTTTAAACGGTCTATCGCAAAGGTCCGGCCGGAGGCTCCGGCGGACGAATCGCACTAATGTGCCGGACCGCAAATACAATATGAAAAAGAATTACAATTACACACGACGCAAGTTGTACCTGCCCGAGTACGGGCGCCATATCCAGGAGATGATCGACTCGCTGCTGGAGATCGAGGACCGCCGCGAGCGCAACCGGCAGGCGCGGGCCGTGATTGCCGTGATGGGCAATCTGAACCCCCTGCTGCGCGACACGGCCGATTTCACCCACAAACTCTGGGACCACCTTTTCATCATGTCTGATTTCCAGCTCGATGTGGACTCTCCCTACCCGCAGCCCTCGCGTCAGGAGCTGACCGCATCGCCCCGCCGGATGACCTATTCCCAGGGGCGGATCACCTATAAGCACTACGGCAAATACGTCGAGCGTATGATCCGCGGCCTGGCCGACGAGCGCAACCTGCGGACGGTCTCGCGCACGGTGGACAATCTGGCCCGCTACATGCGCACGAAGAGCTACGAATACAACCAGGAGCACCCCAACAACGAAGTGATCGTAAAAGACATCAAGCGCATGTCCGGGGGAGCGATCCAAATCGACGAAGTTGCCTTGAACAATCTCCGAAGCGACTATAAACAGCCCTTTTCGTCGCGTCCCCAAAAGGGGGCGCAGCAGCACCGGCAGCCCCACCAGCAGCAACGGCAGCAGAAAAACCGCAGCCAGCAGCCCTACCGCAATTTCACGAAAAACAACGGGCCGCACCGCAATTCGTCGAAATAAAGGGCGCCTATTTGCGGAAAATTTATATCTTTGTTCTCCATTAACCGCGAAAAAGATCGTAAATGAACAAGCAAACGCTTTTCGTAACGCTCACGACGGCCGCCCTGATGTGTGGCTGCCAGTCGTCGAAAGTGAAGATTTCAGGCCGCTTCGTCGGCGGCGACGCGAAAAATATCTATCTGGAGCAGGTTCTTCCGCTGACGCAGTCGGTCGTGGATTCGGCGGCGCTGGCCCCCGACGGCAGCTACCGCATGGAACTCACGGGCGTGGCGAAGACCCCGTCCTTATACAATGTGATCTACGACGGCGAGCGCATTCCGCTGCTTCTGGCCGGCGGCGACAGGCTGACGCTCGGTTCCGTGGGCAGCGTCATCCGCAACTATACGGTGGAGGGTTCCTCCGAGTCGGAGCTGCTGCGGCAGTTCTACCAGGCCTTCGTCACGGGGGCGCAGCAGCTGGAGAACATGGGCACGGAATTCGCGCGCAAACTCACGGACGAGGAGCGCAAGTCGCTGATCAAGGAGTATACGGCCGAATACTACCGCATCCGCCGCGAGCAGCTGCGGTTCATCATCGAACACAAGGCGTCGCTGGCGGCGGTCTACGCCCTCTACCAGCGGCTTCCGGGCGACACGTACCTGTTCAACGGCGACAGCGACGTGGTCTACTACCGCACGGTTGCCGAGGCGTTGCAGGAGAGCTACCCCGAATCGCCCTACCTGCAATCGTTGCAGGCCGAGATCGCCCGCATGGACGCCCGCATCAGCCTCACGTCGCAGATCACCGAGGCGCGCCATCCGGACCTCGAACTGACGGACATCTACGGCAAGAAGATCCGTCTCTCGTCGCTGGCCGGAAAGGTCGTGCTGCTGGATTTCTGGTCGGCGGAACTGGGGTCGAGCAATGCGCTGAACGCCGATCTGAAGGAACTCTATCGGAAATATGCCGACGCACCCGTCGGGTTCGAGGTCTACCAGGTGGCCGTCGATACGTCGAAACCGCTGTGGATCACCGCCGTGCAGGAGCAGCAGCTGCCGTGGATCTCGGTGAGCGACCTGCGCGGACGCGGCTCCTCGGCGCTGGGACTCTACAACGTGCAGAAACTGCCCGCCAACTTCCTGATCGACAAGGAGGGGACGATCGTGGCCAAGAACATCTACGGCAAGAGCCTCGAAGCGAAACTGGACGAGCTGACAAAATAGAATCATGTATTATTTCGCATCCGACATCCACCTGGGAGCCGGCGATGCCGCGACGGCACGGGCGGTCGAAAGACGCTTCGTGGCGTGGCTCGACGACGCGGCCCGGGATGCGGAGGCGATCTTTCTGGTCGGGGACATCTTCGATTTCTGGTTCGAATACCGGCGTGTGGTCCCCAAGGGCTTCGTGCGGACGCTGGGCAAGCTGGCCGAACTGACCGACCGGGGCGTGCGGGTGGTCTTCTTCACGGGCAACCACGACATGTGGGTCGGCGACTATCTGGCGCGCGAGTGCGGGCTGGAGATCCACACCTCGCCCGAGGTGATGACCCTCTCGGGCAAAAAGGTCTTCATCGCCCACGGCGACAACATGAAGATCGACGGGCAGCCGATGCTCAAGTTTCTGAACCGCATTTTCCGTTCGCGGACGTTGAGATGGCTCTTTTCGTGGGGCGTGCATCCCGACTGGGCGCTGCGCTTCGGCCATTGGTGGAGCGGCAGGTCGCGCAAGGGGCACGGCGAGGAGGCGGCCCGCGGGGCGTCGCTGACCGAACCCTACACGGGGTCTTCCGAGCCGCACACCGAGCCGCTGGTCGAGTATGCCCGCGAGTATTCCCGGACGCATGCGGTCGATCTCTTCGTTTTCGGACACATGCACTTCCCGCGCGACTGCCGCGAAGGGCGGCTGCACGTGGTGAACCTCGGCTGCTGGGCCGAAAATCCCTCCTACGCCGTGCTGGACGCGGCGGGGGAGCTGACGCTGAAAATGCCGGGCAAGACCTCGGTTTAGCGATAAAACGATTAAATGACGATTCTGTGAAACAATACCTCGATCTGTTGCGCCGGATCAAGACGGAAGGCGTCGTGCGGGGCGACCGCACGGGAACCGGGACCAAGGGGGTCTTCGGCCACCAGATGCGTTTCGACCTGTCGGAGGGCTTTCCGCTGCTGACGACCAAAAAGGTGTTCCTCAAGGGGGTTATCCACGAACTGCTGTGGTTTCTGCGGGGCGACACCAACATCAAATATCTGGTGGACAACGGCGTCCATATCTGGGACAACGACGCCTACCGCCACTACAACGAACTGTGCGTGCGCCACGGGGTGCTGCCCGTCGGCCGGGAGACGTTCCTCGCCTCGGCGGGCGTCGAGTCGCCGATCGAAGGCTACCGCTTCGGCGACCTGAACCATGTCTACGGCTACCAGTGGCGTTCGTGGCCCCGGCCCGACGGGGGCGTCGTCGACCAGATCGCGCAGGCCGCCGGGCTGATCCGCACCAATCCCGAATCGCGGCGCATCGTGGTCTCGGCGTGGAACGTCGCCGAGATCGACGCGATGGCCCTGCCGCCGTGCCATGTGCTGTTCCAGTTCTACGTGGCCGGGGGGCGTCTCTCGTGCCAGCTGTACCAGCGCAGCGCCGACACGTTCCTCGGCGTGCCGTTCAACATCGCCTCCTACGCCCTGCTGACCTGCATGATGGCGCAGGTGTGCGGCTTGCAGCCCGGCGAGTTCATCCATACGCTGGGCGACACGCACCTCTACCTGAACCATCTGGAGCAGGTCGACGAGCAGCTTTCGCGCGAGCCGCGTCCGCTGCCGAAACTGCGGCTGAACCCCGCCGTGAAGTCGGTCTTCGACTTCCGTTACGAAGATTTCACGCTCGAAGGCTACGACCCGTGGCCCGCGATCAAGGCCCCGATGTCGTTTTAAACCCGCAGCAGATGAATATCCTGATTCCGACCGTTTCGTCCGAAAGCGTCGAGGCCCTTGTTTTCGATCTGGGAGGCGTCCTGCTCGACGTGCAGCTGCAACGCACGCTCCGGGCTTTCGAGGCGCTGGACATCCGCGGACTGGGAGCCGCCGAGGTCATCGACGGGAACAGGGCGTGTTTCCGCGACCTCGAACTGGGACTTATCACGCAGGAGGAGTTCGCGGAGGCTGTGCGGCGGACGTTTCCCGCCGTCGCCGCCATCCCCGACGAGCAGCTGCTGGAGGCGTGGAACGCCATGCTGATGCCGTTCGACGTGCAGCGCGTGGAGTTGCTCCGGGAACTGGGGAAGCGTTGCCCGGTCTACCTGTTGAGCAACACCAACCTGCCCCACCGCATCCGCTTCCGGGAGTTGTTCCGCGAGCGTTTCGGCGGGAGCTTCGACGAACTGTTCGTGCGGTGTTTCTACTCCGACGAACTGCATCTGCGCAAACCCGACCCGGAAATTTACCGGAGCGTCGCCCGGCAGATCGGGACCCCGCCCGGAAAACTGCTCTTCATCGACGACAACGCCGCCAACGTCTCCGCGGCCCGCGGCGAGGGATGGCAGGCCTGTCACCTGACGGGCGGAATAACCGTAACAGACCTTTTCGAATTATGATAAGTTTGATCGTAGCCGTCGCCGAAAACGGCGTTATCGGCGACAGGAACGCCCTGCTGTGGCACATTTCCGAGGACCTCCGGCATTTCAAGGCCGTGACCACGGGCCATCCGGTCGTCATGGGCCGCAAAACCTGGGAGTCGCTCGGGCGTCCGCTTCCCAACCGGACGAACGTCGTCATCACGCGCCAGAATATCGAGATCCCCGGCTGCACGGTGGTCCATTCGCTGGAGGAGGCCGTCGCGCTGTTTCCCGCGGACGAGGAGGTGTTCGTCATCGGCGGGGCGCAGATCTACGCCGCGGCGCTGCCGCTGGCCCGGAAGTTCTACCTCACACGGGTCTTCCGCGCCTACGAGGGCGACACGCGTTTCCCGGCGTGGGACGAGCGCGAATGGCGGCTGGTGTCGTCGGAGTCGTTCTCCGGCGGGAAAGATTACCCCTGGCCGTTTGCCTTCGAGCTTTACGAACGGCGCTAAATTACGCATTTATACCACCGCCCGTCCGCCCCGGATTCCCTACCTTTGCACTGCAAAGGTTTTTTTTGTATATTAGGTATGGGGAAGTATTTCGATATGCTCATGGAGGATGTGCGGATGAAGGAGGGCCTTCACTCGTGCATGAACTGCGGGGTCTGCACGGGCGTCTGCCCGGCGGCCGAGTTCTATAACTACGACCCCCGTCAGATCGTCTCCATCGTGCAGACGCGCGACGACGAGGCCATCGAGCGGCTTTTGAAGAGCGACACCATCTGGTACTGCGGCGAGTGCATGTCGTGCCGTCCGCGCTGTCCGCGGGGCAATACGCCGGGCTATGTGATCCAGGCGCTGCGCACGCTGTCGCAGAAACTGGGCTTCTTCGTCGAGAGCGAGAAGGGCCGCCAGCAGCTGGCCCTGAAACGCATCATCGGCGAGAACATCCTCCGCACGGGCTACTGCATCGTCCCGCGGCTGGTGAAACCCGACCTGCATCCCGAGCAGGGGACCGTCTGGAAATGGATCTACGACAACGACCGGGAGATTTACGGTCAGTTCACGCCCGTCTACATGCGCCACGGCGCCGGGGCCTTGCGCCGTCTGGACGAGGAGTCGCTCGCCGAGATCAACGAGATATTCAAGGTCAGCGGCGGCAGCGAGATGTTCGACACCATCGAGCGGCATTCCGACCGCAAGGCCCGCGAAATGGGCTACGAGGAGGGCGCCGACCAGCAGTACATGATGGATGTCTTCCTTTCGAACAGCAACGAACATTATTGACGATGACGATGAAGCGAAAGAGTTGGCAGGACTACCAGAAGGAGATCGCCGACGACCACTATTATTACGCGCGCAGCTGCATCCGGCAGAATTTCTTCCCGGGCAGCGAGAAGCTGTTTATCGACATGCTGCGCAACGACCTGGGCAAGGACCTCTCGGACGACCCCAAGCACTCGTCGTGCACGGGGATCGGCTACCATTCGGACATCGTGCCGCTGGAGACGATTATGACCGTTGTGGCGCGGCAGTTCGCGCTGATGGGCGAGGCGGGGTATGAGAACCTCGTGACCTCGTGCATCACCTCGTTCGGCGTTTACACGGAGATTCTGGCCACGTGGCACGAGTTCCCCGAGACGGAGGAGAAGACGCGCGAGAATCTCTGGAAGGCGACCCGGCGCGAGTTCAAGAAGCCCGCGAGCCTGGCCCACACGTCGGATGTCGTGTTCCATTTCCGCGAAGAGATCGCCGCGCGGGCCAAAAAACGGCTCGTCAACGCCGCGACGGGCGAACCGCTGAAGGTCGTCGAGCACATCGGCTGCCATTACGCCAAGATATTTCCGAAATCCGGGATCGGAGGATCGGAATTCCCCTATGTGCTGGCCGGCATGGTCGAGTCGTGGGGCGGCGAGTGCGTCGACTATCCCGAACGCCGCCATTGCTGCGGATTCGGGTTCCGCAACTACCTCGTGCAGGCCAACCGCGGCTATTCGATCGCCAACTCGCACAAGAAACTGGAGAGCATGGCGCCCTACAAGCCCGATTTCATCGTGGCCAACTGTCCGGGCTGCGCGATGTTCCTCGACAAGTGGCAGTACGCCATCGCCGAGATGGAGGGCACGACCTACGGCCAGAACGGCCACGGAATCCCGGTGCTGACCTACGAGGAGATGGCCGGGCTGGTGCTGGGCTACGACCCCTGGGAGCTGGGCATGCAGATGCACCAGGTCGACGTGGAACCCCTGCTGGACAAGATGGGCGTCGAGTACGATCCCGCGGCCAAGTATCTGGGCCGCAACGGGAAATATATCGGAAAACCCGAGTCGGCGGTGGTCAACTGCTGCCCGACGGATACGATTTACGACATCAGAGAATAATGAAAAAACGAGTTATCATTATAGGCGGCGGCGTTGCGGGCATGCAGACGGCCCTGCGTCTGGCGGAACAGGGCGTCAGCCCGGTCATCATCGAGAAAGAGGCCGAACTGGGCGGCAAGCTCCGGGGCTGGCACGTGCTGTTTCCGTCGTTCACCCCGGCGCAGGAGGTGCTGACCGAGTTGCGCCGCAGGGTCAACGAGAGCGGCATCGAGGTGATGACCTCCACGGAGGTCGCGGGCTTCACGAAGGAGAGCGTCACGCTCGCCGACGGGCGGACGCTGCCGTGCGATTCGGTGGTCGTGGCCAGCGGCTTCACGCTCTTCGACGCCTCGATCAAGGAGGAGTACGGCTACGGCATCTACGACAACGTCTTCACGACGGCCGACATCGAGCGCATGTTGAACGAGGGGCGCGTGGCCAAGGCCGACGGATCGCGCCCCAGGCGCATCGCCTTCCTGCACTGCGTGGGTTCGCGCGACGAGAAGGTCTGCCAGCAGCACTGCTCGAAGGTGTGCTGCATCACGGGCGTCAAGCAGGCCATGGAGATGAAACAGCTCTTCCCCGAGGCCGACGTTTTCAATTTTTACATGGACATCCGCATGTTCGGTCCCGGTTACGAGGAGATGTACCGCGAGGCGCAGCAGAGATACAACATCCACTTCCTGCGCGGACGCATTTCGGAGGCCAGCCCGACGATCGACGGACGGGTGCAGATCAAGGCCGAGGACACGCTGACGGGCCGCCCCCTGCGCATGAGCGTCGACATGCTGGTGCTGATCGTGGGCATGCGGGCCAACGACGACAACGAAGCGTTTGCCGCAGGCGCCGGGCTGAACCGCGCTCCGAGCGGCTTTCTGGCTCCGCGCGACATGTTTCTCGGCAATGTGAAGAGCAACGTCGACGGCATTTTCTACGCCGGGACCATTACGGCGCCCAAGAACATCGGCGAGTCGCTGAACGAGGGCATCGCCGCAGCCGACGCCGCGGCCAAATACGTGGAGGCATAGCAATGGCGGCGATCAATTTCGGATACACCATTTCGAAGCCCCGGGTCATCGACATCGACCGCAACAACCTGCGCAAGAGCGACGAGATCCTGCGCGAGATGCCCGAGTTGCAGACCTGCATCGGCTGCGGGGCCTGCACGGCGGTCTGCACGGCGGGCAACCTCACGGAGTTCAATTTCCGCAAGGTCCACACGCTGGTGCGCCGCGGCGAATACCAGGGGGCCTACGAGGAGATGAACAAGTGCATGCTGTGCGGCAAATGCCGGCTGGTGTGCCCGCGCGGCATCAATACGCGCGGCGTGGTGATGCTTATCAAACGTAAACTGGGGGATTTCTGACGATGACTTTCTACGCGCCATTCTGTCTGCCGTTCATCATCGGCGCTGCGGTGATGTTCGCCGTCCTGGCCTGGAAGTGGGGGACGTGGCTCTACCGCCTGCCCCGCGCCGACAAGAAACGGATTCTGTTCGGAATACCCACGCGCCGCACCCTGGCCGCGGTGTGGGAGGTGGTGAGCGAATCGCTGCTTCACCGCCGCATCTTCCGGGTCAACCCCCTGCTGGGGTACATGCACATGTCGCTGGCTTTCGGCTGGTTCCTGCTGATCGCCGTGGGGTGGGCCGAGACGATCGCCTATCTGGGCTTCCGCTACGTGCCGTTGCAGGGACACGTCTTTTTCAAGTATTTCGCCACGGGGCTGGAGCATAAGCCGTTCTTCGATTTCACGATGGACCTCCTGCTGCTGTTCGTCCTCTCGGGCGTGGCGCTGGCCTGGGGCAAGCGTCTCTATTCCCGGGCGATGGGCATGCGGCGCACGACGAAGCACGTCCCGGGCGACCGGGTGGCCTTGTCGGCGCTGTGGTTCGTGTTCCCGGCGCGTCTGGTGGCCGAAAGCGCCACGTGCGCGCTTTACGGCGGCGGGGGATTCCTCACCGGGAGCCTCGGGGAGTGGATGTCCGGGCATATCGGCGTGATGCCGCTGATGAATCTCGAAACCGCGGCGTGGTGGTTCTATTCCTCGTGCCTCGGCGTGTTCTTCGTGGCGCTGCCGTTCTCGCGTTACATGCATATTTTCACGGAGATACCCCTCATCTTCCTGCGCCGTTACAACCTGCGCTCGGGCGAAAAGGAGTCTTCCTACGATAATTTCCAGGTCGAGGCCTGCTCGCGCTGCGGCATCTGCATCGACCCCTGCCAGTTGCAGAGCGTGCTGGGGATCGACGACGTGCAGTCGGTCTACTTCCTGCGCGACCGCCGTTACAACATGCTGCGCCTCCAGACGGCCGACAACTGCCTGATGTGCGGCCGCTGTGCCGAGAAATGCCCCGTCGGCATTGATCTCAACACGCTCCGCGTCAACTCGCGCGACAAGATGCACAACGTGCCCGACGAACGCCGCTACGGCTATTTCAAGGGTCTCGACCGCTCCGAAGGTGCGGGCAAGGTGGGCTATTTTGCGGGCTGCATGACCCTGCTGACGCCGCGCACGATGTCGGCGATGTCGGCGATCTTCGAGGCCGCGGGCGAGGAGGTCTGGTGGGCCGACCGCGAAGGCGGCGTCTGCTGCGGCCGGCCGCTCAAACTGGCCGGCGAGACCGATTCGGCGCGCAAGATGATGAAATACAATGCCGACCTGTTCCGTAAGCACGGCATCACGACGCTCGTCACGTCGTGCCCGATCTGCCTCAAGGTCTTCCGCGAGGATTACGACCTGCCGGGTATCGAGATCCTGCACCATTCGGAATATATCCTGCGGCTGATTCGTGCGGGCCGCCTTTCGCTGGAGCATGGCGCGATGCGCTTCACCTACCACGACCCCTGCGAACTGGGGCGCGGCAGCGGCATCTACGACGAGCCGCGTGCGGTGATCGAAGCCGTGGGCGAATTGCTCGAACCCGCCTCGACGCGCGAGAACGCCCTCTGCTGCGGCTCTTCGGTGGCCAATACGGCCATCTCCGACGGCCAGCAGGTGCAGATCGCCCGGTCGGTCGCCGCGCAGCTCGACGCCACGGGGGCCGAGGTGATCGTCACCGCCTGCCCGCTCTGCAAAAAGGCCATCGGCCGCGGCACGAAGAGCGAGGTGCGCGATCTGGCGGAGATCGTGGTTGCAGCTATAAAATGATTCGATCCTCTAACCGGTTGACAAACAGCGTGCAGGGTGTGTGAAGGAGTTTTTTCGCTGAAATTAATTTGCCGGAATGGAAAATTTGTCTTATCTTTGCACACGCAAAAGCGATAGATCATCGGTCTAAAGATATATCGCGGGATGGAGCAGTTGGCAGCTCGTCGGGCTCATA
>OGES01002961.1_pt1 | contig 10463 bp, 17 predicted proteins | sample 1570711 | NCBI WGS metagenome assembly OGES01 (sample SAMEA2582133, study PRJEB24529) | metagenome | biome: Human gut stool | place: China | collected 2011 | reverse complement strand
GTTGAAAATACGGTGTAAATCGTGGGATTTCTTGTTTTACAACGACCCCGAAATGGCTGGAATGTGCCTTATTTTTGCCTTACGACTCAAAAAATGCCTCTCGTGTGCCTTACCGTGTGCCTCATACTGGATGCCCGGCGGGGCGGTCTGAGGGCAAAGAAAAAGCCTATCCGGCGTGTTCCGGGCGGGCTTTCGTACTGCTTGGGGTGAATTTATCAAGCTGTGTGCTGCTGGGCTACTATCTGGGCGGCTTTCATGGCCGCCTGTTGATAGCTCATACCAGCCGGGGCAAAAACAGAGATTGCTTGGTCAGACACAAAGCTCACGCTTTCCAAACTGGGAAATGCTTTGCTGCGGGTAACATAATACCTACGGCCAGCGATATTGAACAGATAAACAGGATGATTCCCAAATTTCAGCTTGGTCAGCATTTCACGATACCCCCTTCCAGCAGCTTGGCCACGCTCTTGCCGGCCTTTGCTGCGGCTGCATCCAGTGCGGCCAGCTTCCACAGAAACCCGGTGTCTACCTTGGCGGTCAGGCTGTCGCCCTTGTGGATAGCTGCCACGGTATAGCCCTGCTGGGCATACTGCTGCCGGATCCAGCTCTGCGGGGTCTGGTTCAGGCGGTCAAGCGTGTTCATCCGGGCACCATCCAGCACGATGCTTTCCCGGTGCAGGGCACGGGGCTTTGCTTCCCGCTGGTCGATGTACTCCACCTCAAAGGCGTGCAAGCTGATTTTCTTCTCCAACTTCATGGTCATATCCTCCCATCATGCCCGGTGGGCTTCCATCTTCCCGCCGGGGGTCTCTGTTCGTGTTACTGGACTTCCAGCGGCTGCACCTGCGATGCACCGAAGAACGATGCCCGGTAGGTCTGGCCGTCTCCCTTGCTGCTGTGGATCAGCACCGCCTGAAACAGAGCCTTTGCACCATGCTCCACCATGTACCCGGCGGCTTTCCAGCCCGCCCAGGTGTTCACAGGCTCGGTGATCCCGGCGGCCTGCTGGGCTTCCTCGATGCGCTGGGCGTTGACCGGAGCAGCCTTTGCGCTGTTCCATGCCCGGTGCAGGGCTTCGGCAAAGCTGCTCACACCCTTGCGGTACAGCTTCCACGCTTTGTGCATGATCTCGGAGAGATTGTACTTCTTCATTCTGTCCTCGCTTTACTTTGCGGGTCAGCTCCTGTATAATGGGCTTGACCCTTTGGTGGGTTTGGCTCGGTAGTTTCGTTGGTAGCGGACACCGGGCCATTTTCTTTTACACAGCATATCGGGAAGTGGGTTACATCGCTTCGCTAATTCTCGGTATTTGCTCTCCCGGTCTTACTTCGCCCCTTGCCTTCCGGTCGTGCTTCCCTTGCTGTGTCTTTATTATATACCATTGTGCAAGTACATTCAATGCGCGGAATGCACAAAGATTTACCATTGCATAAGTACAAATTGTACACTTGCGCAAGTGTATTAAATGCGCTATAATAGAGTGGAAAAGAGGTGTTAGCATGGGAACAGCCAGAACAAAGGCAAATAATAAATGGAACGCAAAGGCATACGATCGTGTGAACCTCGTTCTAAAAAAAGAAACCAGCCCCACGAAAGATGAAGTTCAGGCGGCGGCAGATGCCAAGGGCGAAAGCCTGAACGCCTATATTGTGGAAGCGATTCGGCAGCGACTTGAATCGGATGTGCCCACAGAGGACACCGCCGGGGAATGAACAGGAAGGACGTGAGAGCATGGCTGACATTCAGAAATACAGTGAACAGACGTTTGAGAGTATCAAACACATCAACGAATACGGGCAAGAGTTCTGGTATGCGAGAGAGCTACAAGCTGCTCTTGAGTATAGCCAGTGGAGAAGATTTGAAGAAGCGATTGAACGCGCAAAAATCGCTTGTGAACAGAGCGGAAACCCTGTTGCAGACCATTTTGCCAACGTCGGCAAAATGGTCAAGCTGGGTTCCGGCTCAGAGCGAGAAGTTAACGATTATGTTCTTTCACGGTATGCCTGCTATCTGATCGTGATGAACGGTGACCCCCGCAAAGAGGTCATTGCTGTTGGACAGACCTACTTTGCCGTCAAAACTCGCCAGCAGGAACTTGTAGAAAACTACGATGAACTGACGGAGAATCAGAAGCGGATTGCAATCCGACACGAGATGGCAGAGCACAACAAGTCCCTTGCAGAAGCCGCACAGATGGCCGGTGTCGAAACAAGTCTGGACTATGCCACGTTCCAGAACTATGGGTACATGGGCCTGTATGGCGGTTTGAGGGCTGCGGACATCAAGGCCCGGAAAGGTTTGAAAAAGAGCCAGAACATTCTTGACCACATGGGCAGTACAGAGCTTGCAGCGAACCTTTTCCGTGCTACGCAGACGGATGAAAAGCTCCGCCGGGACAACGTGCAGGGCAAGGCAGCAGCCAATCAGGTGCATTATCAGGTGGGCGCAAAGGGACGCCAGACCATCAAGGATCTGGGCGGAACAATGCCCGAAGACCTTCCCACGCCTGAAAAGAGTATCAAGCAGCTGGAACGTGAGCAGGGAAAGAAGAAGCTGAAGGAGTAAGGCATACATGACTTGTCTGCTTTGCAAGGGCGAAATGAAGCCCAGCACGACCATTCACACAGTGCAACCCAAGAACTGCGTTGTGGTCATCAAAAACGTGCCCTGCCTGAAGTGCGAACAGTGCGGCGAGGTCGTTCTGTCAGCTGACACGGTGGAGAAGATAGAGCACATCTTGCAGACGGTCGAAAAGGCCGTGGCAGAGATCACCGTTGTGAACTTCCCTGACTGCGCGGCATAAGCCCGCCGGGGCTGCCAGAGCGTAGATAAGACCACGGTAAGGAAAATTACCCACAAGCAACAAGAAAAGCCCACAGGCGCGCGCTGACACGTTCTGTGGGCTTTGTCATGCAGCGATTTTGTTGAGGTCAACAGAATCGTGTGGCTGAAGTGCTGCGCCCGGCGGGTGCTGCACGTTCAAAGGGTTTGGGATGCTGCCCAACAAGTCCTTGCAAGGCAAGGGGCTTTGTACATACAAAGACACTGCTTGCAGCGCCTATGGTGGTACCACGGCGCACTGCTTGCAGTGGCCAGATTTTCACCGCTATTCCACCGCTACGGCGTCAGGCCGCTTCTCAGGATGGCAATCATAGTAGCCGCTCTGTTCCAGCCGGGCGTAATGCGCGGCTTTCATCTCTTCGATGGTGGCGCGATGCTCAGGGGCAAGTTGGGCTGCTTCTTCCAAGAGGGTAATATACTGTTCACTGTTCTGCTCTTCCAGATATTCCACAGTGCGCTCCTGAACGCTGCCGCTGCGCTTCCATGCACCAAAGCCTGTCCCGCGCCATGCCCTCGTTGAAATGATGTCATCGTGCCAACGCTGGAGCTTGGGCAGTTCTCGGAGCTTTCGGATGCAGCAGCGCTCAATTTGGCGGATGGTTTCGCGCTGCACTCCTAGCTCATTGCCGACAGCCTGCAGGCTCTGGCAGTCGTAATAGCGGCGGCGCAGGATATGCGCTTCACGTTCGGTCAGATTCTGGGTCATCGCTTCTTCCAGCGCGGTATGCAGCTCCTCGGTATAGATTTCATCCTCGGAGTTCTGAAACGCCTGAGATGCCGCCGGGTCTTCGGTGATTTCACCTCTGGTGCTGCTGTTTTCATCATCGCTGTCTAAATTCACGTCAAGGCTTGTGCAGTCATTCAGAGGATTCGCAGATATTTGAAGCTGCCGGCCGTCTTGGACGGTCACAAGACGAGTGTGCTCACCACAGGCGGCTTTCCTAATTTGGTTGAGCATGGCATAATTTAGGTACACCGTAAAATCACCACGTTCGGCATTGTAGTGCTTTACTGAATAGACAAGTGCAAAATAACCTTCCTGTACCAAATCTTCAAAGGTCAGGGCCAATCTGTCGGCGGTATCCTTATTCTTGTTATACCACCGCCATGCTTTGCGCCGTATAAAATCTTCATTGATTGTCCAGAGTTGGCCTAAAGCAAAGCTGTTCCCGGCGGCAGCCAGAGCGGCAAGGGCTGCGTTTGTGGCCTGCTGGTCGGTCTGCTGTGATTTCTGTTCCATTATTCGGCCCTCTTTTTTAGGTGTCGGAATTGACGGAAAATAATAGCAGGCACGATAACACGCTGGCCGTGTATCGCGCCTGCAGGTGGATGCTGGGGTGTAAGTGAAGCCGCGATAAAGCTGTGAAAAGCTCCCTGCAAGGGCACACAGACCTTGGAACAAGGTCTAGTGTGTTATTACACCTCGTCCGGCGGGGTGTTTGGCCTCGGAGTTCGCTCGGAGTTCGATACAGGGGGCTGCTCAAGGTCAGCCAAAAAGGGAGAGACTGTTTTCTCGTTTCTTCTCCTCATCTTTCAATAGACGGTCTGTAACATCCTGCCGGGCCTTCAGTAGGGTCTGCGCGGCTTTGAGCTTCGATTCGTTTGGCGTATCGGCGGCCTGCATCACCTTGACGATGGTATCAATGGCGGCTCCTGCTACACTGTTCAGCTTGTCAGCCAACTTGGCGTTGTCAGCAGAGTTCTGTTCAATGATCTGAAGCAGAGTCTGGCTAGCTTCAGAGGCTTCGTCTTTGGTCTTGGGCATGGTTCTATGATTCACTCCATTCTGCATTTGGTTTCACCTGTTTCTCACCTGTTCGGACGAAAAAACGGCTCTCTTTTTAGGGCTTCCCAAAATTCCAAAAATATATTTTTCTCGTTGTTCACTCTCCGTTCGCCCACGGTTCAAAGGACTTTTCCCTCTCGCGTTTTTCTCGCGTTCAGGGGCTGCGCTTCGAGCGTTTGTCGGGCGTTCAGAGGGTCAGGCAGATCTGTGCAGCCTTCATGGCTGCCTGCTGGTAACTCATGTTTGCCGGGGCAAGCACGGCAGCGGCTCCATTGGCAGACGAAAGCGCAACGGTTCCCGTCTGAGGGGCAGAGCTACGGGCAACGTAGTATTTACGGCCAGCGATGTTGAACAGGTGGACGGGGCGATTTTCAAATCTCAGAGTGGTCAGCATGATAAACTCCCTTTCCGTGCCCTCTACAGGCACACGCAAATATAAACACCGCCAGAGTACGGTCGGTGGTTCAGTTGTGCATATACGGCAGCAGCATATGATAGACCACTTGCAAAACGTGCACAGGGATGCTCTGGCCGTGCTGCAAGGCGGTTTCGATACAGGCGATATACTGCGCGCCGGTTGCATCGTAGTGGTACGGCTCCCGGCGGCGTGGGCGGCTTGGGTTGCGCTTCATGTGCTCACCTCCCTTCCAACTCACTCGTGACAGCGAGAAAGCGCTGGCGGGGCTTGTCGAAGGCCAAAGGAATTTCGCCAATTTTGCCCTCCTTATTCTTGGCGAGGATGGCTTGATACTCTTCCTTGTCAGCAGACAGGAGCAAAATAGCGTCTGCGTCCTGTTCCAGCTGGCCGGATTCCTTCAGATCGGCGGTGCTGGGGGATGCGTGTGCAGCGTTGCGGTTCAGCTGGGCCAAGGCAACCACAAGAATGCCTGTGGTCTGGGCCAGCTCGTGCAGGGCGATGGAAATTCCTGTGATGGCTTGATAGCGGTCTTTGGTCTTGCCGTCTGCCAGCAGTTGCAGGTAGTCGATAAAGACAACCTGCGCTTTCATGCGTTGGGCCTGCGCTTTTACCCATCCTACGCCCCGGCCAGAAGCAGAGCGAATGAACAACGGCAGCTTGTGCAGATCTGCAAGACTATCGAGGTCAGACTGTGGAACGGTCTTAGCTTTCACATCGGCCAGAGGGGCCGCCAGACGGTTCGCAATGATGCGGGCGGTCAGCGTGTCCGGGTCAGTTTCCAGCGAGAAATAACACACCCTCAGCCCCCGCCGGGCCTGTTCACAGGCCATTTGCAAGGATAAGGCCGTCTTGCCTGCGCTGGGCCTGCCGCCGATGATAAACAGGTTACCCGGGGCAAGATGCAAGTGCTTGTCCAGCACTGGGATGCCGCTGGGAATGTACCTCGGCTTTTCATCCAATTTGCGGATGTAGGTGTCTACCAGCTCCCCGATAGACCTAAAGTCCTGTCCTTCTCGGTCAAGGGTCAGGGCTTCGCCCATATGGCTATACAAGTCGGGCAGATCTGCAAAGGTGGTTAGGCTGCTGCCTGCCTGAAGGGCCAAACTCTGGAATTTTGTTAAGACGGCCTGTTCCAAGATGAGCTGTGTCCACTTCTCCACATTGGGGCGGGTTGCACGGACGCATTCGGCTGACCATTCGTCGAAACACCCCATGACTGCAGTTTTTAGGTCTGGATACCGTTCGCAGATCTGAACAGCATCCAACGTACCAGTTGAATTCCAGAATCCTGATACGGCGGCAAAGACAGGCTGCACATCTGGTGCAAAGTGTTCCACATCCAGGTCCGGCAATGAATATGGTGCAAGGTCTGGCTGCGCCAGCAGAGCACCAAGCAACACTTTCTGGGTGTTCAAGTTAGCACCTCCAATTTCCGCTCAGGCTGTTGCCCGGGTTTCTTCCGGGCTTCCCGGCGGGCTTCTACATCTCCCAGAGTGCGCACGCCGTCAGCCTGCCAGCTTTTCAGGATGGCGTTGGCATATTTCCATGACCGGTGACCACTTTCGGCAGCCTCGTCAAAGGCTTCACAGATTACCTCTGAGGGAATAGAATCGCGGTAGCGTTGCAGCTTGTCCAGTGCCGAACGTGGGAAGATGCCTATCACCCGCTCAAAGTGCTGCACGATCTCGGCAAGGTCTGAATCCGCGCGAGGAGCGGCGGTGGCCAGTGTCTCCTTCTGCTTCTCCTTTTCCTTCTTATTCTCTTTTTTATTATTGGTTTCGCTTATCGGAAAATCTGTGGTTTCGGATTCATTATAACTATTGGTTTCGGAACTGTCAGAACCAAATCGAACTTGTTTTGACGGTCTACCGCCTTTTTCACCTGCTTCGTAGTGCTTTCTGGCTGCATCTAACATCGGCTGAACAATCGGCCAATAGCCTGAAATTGAATCTGGAAGTGTTTGAATTTCGCCGGTTACGCCATAGTTTATTATCGCTTCATAGAAAGCCGCACGCATTTTTGGCTTCATTGTCTGAGCGGTTGCATGAAGGGAGAAATAAAATGGAAAGTAATTTCTTGCCATTGATTCATCCTTTCCCCAAACGGCTTTTTTCTTTGTCCAGATACGGCAAAGCAAGCCTGAAAAATGGTTCAACCGCTTGTGTGAGAGTGTATGTCTTTCCAGAAAAGACATAGTCAAAAATAGAATTGTAAAATTCGGCTCTTTGCGGCACGGTCATTTTTTCGGCGGCTTCATAGAAGCATAGCGGAAACTTAAAATACTTCTGTTTCATCGCCAGTTACCTCGCTACCTGCCGGATACCGCCTACGGCTTCATCTTGCCCCGCCGGGCCGGGATCTCCTGCTTCAAAATATCGGGCTAGGCTGTCCATGTTGACCAGCCAGCGGTGACCTGCATTGACAAAACGCACTTTGCCAGTTCGACAAAGGCGGCGGATATAGGCCGGAGATAAGCCGTAAATTTCGGCTGCGTCCTTCACCGATTTCATAATCGGATAGCGGATTGAATCGCCCATTCTATGCACCTCCTTGGTGTACTCAAAGCATTGCTTTTTGCGATGTGTCAGCAGTAAACCATAAAACAAAAATATTTGCAATACCGCCAAAATTTGATTAAAAGTTGATGCTATGGAGCATTGGTGGAATAGAATCCCTTGCGTCAAAGTCAATTTAAGTGCATCTGAGGTAATCTAAGTAAATCCAGTGTCGTCTGGTATCATAGATTTCAGGGATTTTTGGAGGGATGTCCACTTGATTTATGGATAAATGGTGCTGATTTTGCACATCAAAAAATGCTGGTGAAATTAAATCATAAAAGCGGTGAATTGTATTCACTGCTCCATCAGACTTTCCACCGATACGCCCAGAGCCTGAGCAACGCGGCGGGCAGAATTTGCATTGCAGCTCTTACCATTACGCATAGCGGTAATGGTCACACGAGAAACCAGAGCTTTATCTGCAAGGTCTTGGATACGGATATTCTGCCGGGCCATTTCTGCAATCAACTTGACTCGGTCGATTCTCATTGTCACATCATCCTTTCTTTAGCTTCTGCTAACAATATACCATTAGCAAAAAGTAAAGTCAAGACAAAAACATTAACTTTTGCTTCATTTTTGCTAAGAAATGTGCTATACTACTTTTAGAGAGGGGGACTATTTATGACGATTGGTGAAAGTATTAAAAGAGTCAGAAAAAAAGTAGGGCTGACACAGGCAGAGCTTGCTGATAAGTTAGGAATTTCAGCAGCAGGTATTGCACAGTGGGAAAATAATATAAGAAACCCAAAACTTGAAACTATTAAAAGGATTGCTGCTGCGCTTGAGGTTTCGCAGTTTGAGCTGTTACGTCCAGTTATGGAAAACGATGACGATTTTGTACATTCAGACTGGTTTGGTGAAATGACAGAGGCAGATATTTATGCGGCGATGGTGCCACCAGAAAAAATGCAAAAAAATGATGCTACAAAAGAAAAATCAAAAGATAAAACAGTGGTCGCATACGATACAACACTGCTGGATTTCTTCCATAAATTGCAAGACAGTGATAAAGAAAAAGTGATTTCATACTGTCAATGGCTGACAGCTCCTTCAACACAGCTGCCGCCTGTACTGGAAGAAACCGAGGGCGACCCATTCGCAGATCCTAAATGACTGCTTAAAGCTGAGAGAAGATGGTGACAGATGGCGAAAATCATAAAGCGCACAAAGAAGGACGGCACCTGCTCCTACTGCATCCGGGTCTCCAACGGCTATGATCGGCAGGGCCGTCAGGTGCTGGTAAACCGCACCTTCACTCCCCCGCCGGGGTTGACCGGGAAGAAGCTGGAAAAGGAACTGCAACGTCAGGCAGATGCCTTTGAACAAGAAGTGCACAGTGGCATTTCGCTGGATGCGTCCATGAAGCTGGATGACCTGATAGAAAAGTGGTTCACCGAGTACGCAGACCGCCAGCTGAAGCCCAAGACGGCCACCGAATACAGAAAGCTGGTGCCGCGTGTGTCGGCGGCTCTGGGGCACATGAAGGTCAACCAGATACGCCCGGCGCACCTCATGGCGTTCTACGCGAACTTGTCAGAGGGCGGAGTGCGTCAAGATTCCACCTATACGGCAACGGCTGCGCTGCTGAAGCTGTTGCCGAAAGGCCAGCGGGCAAGGATCCGGGAGGCCGCCGGGGTGGGCGAGGAAACCATGCGGGGGCTGTGCAGCGGCAAGCCTGTCAGCCATAAGACTGCCGAGAAGGTGGCCGATACCGCCGGGCTGCCCCTGTCCAAAGCCTTTACCGAGAAGGTCAGGGCGGGTGGTAAGCTGGGCGGCAACACGCAGCTGCACTATCACCGCTTCTTGTCCAGTGTGTTTGAAAAGGCGGTCAAGTGGCAGCTGATTGATGAAAACCCCTGTCGGCGCACAGAAGCCCCCAAAGCGGCAGAAATCGAAGTGGAAGCATTGCAGGAAGATGACGTTGCAAAGCTGCTGGAAGCTCTGCAGGACGCGCCAGCGCAGTACAGCGTTATCACACAGCTTGCCTTGCTCACAGGTGCCCGCCGGGGCGAGATATGTGCCTTGCGCTGGTCGGACATTGACCTTGATGCGGGTGTGATCTCCATCAACAGGACAGTGCAGAATATCGCTGGGCGCAGTACGGTGTTTACGGCACCCAAGACAAAGCGCTCCCGGCGGTGCATCAAGATAGGCCCGGAGTGTGTGCAGCTGCTGCGGGAGTACCGCCAGCACCAAAAGGCTGAACGGTTCAAAGTTGGTTCCGAGTGGGTGCGCCGGGTGGAGATCGAGAACGGCAAGACGGTGGACAATGACCTGCTGTTTACCCGCTGGAATGGTCAGCCGTTCGACCCCAATGCGGTTACAAGCTGGTTTCCGGGCTTTCTGGCCGCCCATGATCTCCCGGCGGTTCACTTCCACAGCCTGCGCCACACCAACGCCAGCTTGCTGATAGCGGCTCATGTGCCGGTTACAACGGTTTCGGGCAGACTTGGCCACGCAAAGACCAGCACCACCACGGATATTTACGCCGGGTTCATCCGTTCCAGCGATGCAGCGGCAGCGGACGCGCTGACGGACGTTTTTAGTCGTATCAAGGAAAAGACCCACGCATAACGAAAGACGGCTCGCAGGGACGTTTCTGCCGCCCTCGTGAGCCGTCAACTTTTTTGCCTTCTTCACGGTGTCCGTTTTATGGGATTATATGCCCTCTGGAAAGTGCCTTGTTTGTGCCTTATCGAATCGAAAAGAAGTGAAACGACCATGCACGAACAGACACAAAAATGACGATGAATCTACATAAGCTGCAATGACCAAAAACGCCGAAACTCATATAAAGGCCCTCTACGAATCAGTAGGCCGGGGGTTCGAGTCCCTTCCATCGCACCAGAAAATGCCG
>OGES01002952.1_pt1 | contig 10490 bp, 7 predicted proteins | sample 1570711 | NCBI WGS metagenome assembly OGES01 (sample SAMEA2582133, study PRJEB24529) | metagenome | biome: Human gut stool | place: China | collected 2011 | reverse complement strand
AGACTTTGCAGATTTCGTATATCGGTATGCAGACTGCTGAGGTAGCAATTGCACCGATAATCAAAGTGATATTAAAGACTGATGCTAAGGCACTTGACGAAGTCGTAGTAACAGCAATGGGTATCTCAAAAGAGAAAAAAGCGTTAGGGTATGCCGTACAGGATGTGAAAGGAGATAAGCTGACTCAAGCATCAAGTAGTAACCTTTCCAGCGCTTTACAAGGTAAAGTTTCAGGAGTAGAGATCTCACCGTCATCAGGTATGCCGGGTGCCTCTTCCAAAATGACTATTCGCGGATCACGCTCGTTTACAGGAGATAACACTCCCCTGTATGTTGTGGATGGTATGCCTATCTCATCATCTACAGACTTGGATACTTTCAACTCTGTTACAGGCTCTGACTATGCAAACCGTGCGGTAGATATCGACCCGAATGACATTGAAAGCATCAACATCCTGAAAGGTCAAGCTGCTTCTGCTCTGTATGGTATGCGCGCATCAAATGGTGTGGTAGTAATCACTACCAAGAGCGGTAAAGGTGCACGTAAAGGTAAACCGGAAGTTACCATCAACACTGGTTTATCATTCGATAAGGTTTCTACTATGCCGGATTTCCAAAAAGAATTCGCACAAGGATTTAATGGTGCTTTTAGCCCATCAGATTCTCGTTCTTGGGGCCCTTTGATCTCAGAACTGGCTAACGATCCCAAATATGGTGGCAATACGGATAATACCTATACCCAGAAATACGGTAAACATCAGGGGCAATACTATGTAGACCAGCGTGCCAAAGCAGGACTGGACCCATGGGCTACTCCTCGTGCATATGACAATGCTAAAGATTTCTTTAATACAGGTGTAACGTGGAACAGCAGTGCAAACGTGGCACAAAGCCTCGATAAAGGAAGTTACTCTTTGTCTTTAGGAAGTACTACTGCAAACGGTATTGTACCTTCTACAGGTATGGATCGTTATAATGCAAAACTAACTGCACAAGCTCAATTGAACAAGAATTGGTCTACCGGTTTCAATGGAAACTTCGTTTATTCTAAAATCAAAAAGCAAACCGGTGCCAACAATGGTATCCTGGCAACTGTATATGGTGCACCGTCCAGCTACGATTTAGCCGGTATCCCATCACACATTGATGGAGATCCTTATACACAAAACACGTATCGTTCGACAGGCGGTTTCGATGGTGCTTATTGGGCCGTTGAAAATAACTCTTTTAAAGAACGTACTCAACGTTTTTTTGGAAATGCATTTGCTAAATATTCTACTGATTTCGGTACAGAAAATCATAAACTGGATGTAAAATACCAGTTAGGTACCGATGCTTATACCACTAACTATACCGATACATGGGGATATGGACACTCCAACGGAACAGGTAGCATTGAAGAGCAGAGCGTTACAAACAATGAAATAAATTCATTGTTAACTGTTACTTATGACTGGAAAATCACTCCGGAACTTGACTTAAATGTATTATATGGTAATGAATTAGTCGATAATTCTTCAAAATACAAATACAACCTCGGAAATAACTTCAATTTCCCAGGATGGAACCATATAGCTAACGCATCAATCTATTCGTCTACAGGAACCTACCATCGCGAGCGTACCGTTGGTAACTTCGGTAACATTTCATTAGCATATCGTAGCATGCTGTATTTGAATGCTACTGTTCGTAATGATATTGTTTCATCCATGCCACGCAACAACCGTTCATTCACTTACCCTTCCGTTTCTCTTGGTTTCATCTTTACCGAATTGGAAGCACTGAAGAATGATGTTCTGACTTATGGTAAAATTCGCGCTTCTTATGCAGAAGTAGGGCAGGCAGGTACTTACTATCCTTCTTACTATAAAACTCCGGTCTATGGTGGCGGATTCTCGTCAGGAACTCCTATCCAGTATCCTATTGGATCAATCAGCTCATATATTCCATATTACAAAATTTATGATCCTAACCTGAAACCTCAGAACACCAAATCATACGAAATCGGTGCAGACTTCAGTTTTTGGAACGGTTTAGTTTCATTGAACTATACATATTCACGCCAGAATGTAAAGGATCAGATATTCGAGGTGCCTTTGGCTACTTCTACCGGATATAGCGAATTGATCACAAATGGTGGATCGGTACATACAAACTCACACGAAATCACTTTGAGTGTAAATCCGATCCAAACTAAGAACTTCAACTGGGATTTTGCATTCAATTTCTCTAAAATCGACAACTATGTCGATAAATTAGCTCCGGGTGTATCAAGCATCATGTTAGGAGGTTTTGTTGATCCGCAAGTACGTCTGAGTGCCGGTGATAAATTCCCGGTTATCTATGGTACAAGCTATCAAAGAAACGAAGATGGTCAGATTGTCGTAGATGAAAACGGTATGCCGACATTAGGTGAAAACAGAGTGTTGGGAAGTGTATCTCCTGACTTCAGACTGGGCTTCAATACTACTTTTGAATTTTATAAGTTCCGCCTCTCTGCAGTACTTGACTGGAAGCAAGGTGGATGTATGTATGCCGGTACTGTGTCAACACTCGACTATTATGGTGTAACCCAGAAATCAGCAGACTATCGTAAAGCTGATTACTTCTACTTCAATAAACCGGCTGTAAAACAGTTGGCAGATGGTTCTTACGCACCTAATGACATCAAAATCAGCGGTGAGAACGCTTATAATTACTTCGACAGATTGAGTACGATCTCTGAAGCCGGAGTATACGGTTCTTCATTCCTGAAATTACGCGAAATCGCTTTAAGTTATCCGGTACTGGATAAGTCATACTTAGGCGTAACAGTAAACGTCTTTGCACGTAACTTATTGCTTTGGTCAGAAATGGATAATGGTATTGACCCTGAATCATCACAGGGAAATAACAACATGGCTGGTGCTTTCGAACGCTTCTCGCTCCCGGGAACATCAAGCTATGGTTTTGGTATTACAGTTAAATTCTAAAAAGGACAAAAATGAAATCAATATTTAATTTATCAAAAGGCATATTGTCTGTGGCATTGATTTCCGTTGCATTTGCTTCCTGTTCGGAAGATACAATGGATCGTATTAATGAAGACAAAGACCACACAACCAGTGTACCTGCCAAATTCATCTTGGCTGACGTAATCACTGCAACTGCATTTAGCAATATCGGAGGCGACTTTAATACATATTATTCTACCTACGTAGAGCATATGGTTGGAGTAGACAATCAATTGGCAAATGCGGAAAAGCGTAACGGAGAGCCTTCGGCATCTTCTACTTTTAACAATGTATGGGGTAATTTATACTCTACACTGAAGAATGCACGTATCGCAATTAACATAAGCTCAAATGAGGTTTCAGCCAATTATACAACCAAAGGTATTGCCGAAGTATTGGCCGCAATCAATGCAGGACTGATCGCAGACTCATTCGGTGACACTCCTTTCAGCCAGGCTGCCCTTCCGGAATTAGTCAATGGACAACCCCAGTTTATGACTCCGGAATTAGATAAGCAAGAAGCTATTTATACTACCATTATGGAATATTTGGATGCAGCAATCACTGATCTTCCCAAAGGTGACAAAAGCGATGAAATTGGTGAGTATGACTTCATATATAAAGGTGACGGAGAAGCATGGTTAAAACTAGCATACGGCTTGAAAGCTCGTTATACAATGCGTCTGTTAGCTCGTTCTTCTTCAAAAGAAGCTGATTTACAAAAAATTTTAGAGTACATAGAGAAATCATATACATCTATTCAGGATCAAGCTGCTTTCTCTATTTATAGTGCAACAAACTTAAACCCGTTATTTGACTTCCAGTGGAGCCGTGACGGATTGGCTGCAAGTAAAAGCTACGCTGATAAACTAATAGAACGTAAGGATCCGAGATTACGCCGTATCTTTTGCATTGGACAAGGTAAGGTAACTGGAGAAGAAAAAGCTGTGTCCATCCAAGTAACCGGTGCAGATGACCCAAGATTCCTTATGGCCGATAACGGTACGGCAGAGTCTGTTAAATATGAATATAATACTCCTATATTCGTATATTCGCAAACATGTCCAACCTTATTAATGAGCTATCATGAATTACTTTTCCTGAAAGCTGAAGCATTGGCTCGCTTGAATAAGACCAATGATGCGGCAGATGCTCTGAAAGATGCTATTGTTGCAGCCATTGCAAATGCAGAAACAGGTGTAACAGCTGCACTTAACGCTCCTACAGTAAAAAGTTACGGAGGCGTTAAAGAGACTACCAAAGCTATCACAACTGCTGAAGCAGAAGAGTATTTCACCAACAACGTAAAACCATTATTCGATGCCAATCCTGTAAAAGAGGTAATGGTACAGAAATATATTGCATTCCTTGGAGCCTTCGGTGAGACAACAGAATGCTATAATGATGTACGCCGCCTCAAAGCAATGGGTGAGGAATATATCAAACTGGACAACCCTTACAAGTTCCCACTTCGCGCACCTTACGGAGCAGATGATGTAAGTGCAAACCCGAACGTAGAATCTGCATTCGGAAACGGCCAGTATGTATATACCGATCCGGTTTGGTGGGCCGGCGGTAGCCGCTAATCAGCATAATGCTTTCTAAAGTATTTATCAAACAATAAAGAGAATGCCCGGATTTACATATAAAACGTATCCGGGCATTCTTCTTTTTCTGAACGAATCAGTATCTGATTTATAGCAACCCTTCTTTCAAGATACCTACCAATATCGGATGCAATCCACTGACAAAACATTCAACAGCAATCACCATCAAAATAAGTCCCATCAAACGCATCATCACGTTATTTCCGGTCTCCCCCAACACTTTAACTAATCGGGTAGACGCACGCAGAATCAAGAAGGTAATAAAATAGATCAAAGCAATAATGCCAATTAACGTTCCTTTCATTTCAATAGTATGGGCATCCTCCATCAAAACAATGGCATTAGCTATCGCCCCCGGACCACAAAGCATAGGTATGGCAAGTGGAGTGATCGAAATATCGTCAGCATAGGTTTTAATCTCTTCATCTTTCAATTTCATCGGAGTGTACCGTGCCTGCAACATATCAAAGCCTATCTTGAAAATAATCACTCCACCTGCAATACGAAATCCGTTGGTCGAAATACCGAAGAATTTAAAAAGGAATTGCCCTGCAAAAACAAATACCATTAAAGTGATAAACGAGACGAAAGTGGCACGGCGAACAACCGCTTGCCGCTCTTTATCAGTCATACCATGAGTCATGGTCAGAAAAACGGGCATTGTACCCAACGGATTAGTCAACGTAAAGAAAGAAGTGAAACAGAGTAAAGCAAAAGGCAAGAGAGTGTCCATAGTTGTATTTTTATGCGTTCTATATTGAACGCAAAAATACAATATATCTATAAATGTTACAACAGTTCCACCAACTCTTTCAAATCAGTCATTGAATAAGTAGGACGGAAAGGAAAATCAGTGCGTCCGGACACATTATAATAAGCCTGATGCATTCCCACTCCATGGGCGCCAACAATATCAGCTTCCCAACTATCCCCAATCATTAATGATTCACGTAGTTCGGATTGTGTAGCCGACAAAGCAAAATGAAAAATTTCCGGCCAAGGCTTCATCACTCCCAGATCTTCCGAAAGAATTATTTTATCAAAATATGTATCAATGCCTGCCGAACGCATTTTACAGGATTGCAATTCCCTGAAACCATTTGAAAGAATATACAAATTATATTTAGGTGCCAAATACGAAAGTACCTCTTCCGCATACGGCATTAGCCGCCTTTTAGTAGGAACTATCAAAAAGAAATCGTCAGAATAACGTTTTGCAAGCATTTCATCGTCAACGCCAACAGCTTTCAAAGGATATAAAAAACGCTGTCGATTCAACTCTTCTTTAGTCACCTCCCCGTTTCCATATTCTACCCACAACTCCGCATTCCTCTTTTGGTAAAGAGAATAAAAATGGGAAAACGAATCGAAATACCTTCCCAATCCATATTTATCGTAAACTTCTTCAAACGTATCATACGCATTTTGGGAAAAGGCCCAGAGAGTATCATCTAAATCAAAAAACAGGTTTCTATATTTCATATTAATATATCAGGTACATTTCAAAAAAGAGAGCACGGATTACATACTGTGTAGTCCGTGCCCTTATCAGTTACGTTTGTTTTATACTACTTATTTGACCTGGATTACCAGATATTTAGATACACTCCAGAATTCTTTCGGATTCGTGATCTTCAAAGTCAGCTGACCTTTATCATCTTTAACCAGCTCGTAAGATTTAGCCGGATGAGTAGTGAGCAAATCAGCACGTTTAGAATATAATTTAATCTCTTTAGTAGTACGGATATCGATCTGAGTAAAATAATCCTTGTTGAAATCCGCACTCTTCAGCACATCCCCTTTTTCAAGAATCTTCTGAGATTTAAGCTCCGATTTAGTACCAAACACAAACCATGCACTATTGATGGCCTTATCCTGTTCTGCTACGGTCTTTGCCTTGGCTTCATTTTCAGCAGCCAATGACTCTTTATCGGCAGTCAGTCCGGTTACTGCAGCATCCAACTCCTGAATACGGATATTCTTAGAAGCTAATTCAGCCTGAAGCTCTTCGATACGCTGAGTTTTAGCAACCAACTCCTGAGTCAAAGATTCAACGGCTTTTTTCAATTGTGCCGAATTATTCTTACTATTCTTCAGCATAGCCTGCAACTTAGCGATCTGTGCCTTGTTTTCTTCCATCTGTTTCGTGATGAATTCAATATCAGATGCTATTTGTTGTTTTGCGGTTGCAGAATTCTCAGAGATAGTGCCACGGGTCAAGTCAACACGGCTTTCAGCTGCGTTTATTCTACGAAATCCTTCCTGAACTTCGTTGAAAGTACCCATCATTTCGTCCAATTCGGCATTGCGCTGGGTCAACTCCATCAAAAGAGAATCATTTTCTGCCTTCAGGTCCTTACTTCCACCACCCAGGCCGTTACACGAAGCCAACATAGCTGCGCATACTAATAAAACTACTAACTTTTTCATACGATTACGTTTTACGTTTTTAAATGAAGTTATTATTAATCGTCTATTCCTGCAAGTACAATCACAATCTCGCCCCGGGGTTCGGTAACGGTAAAGTGTTCTATCAATTCACTCAAAGTCCCGCGAACCGTTTCCTCATGAATCTTTGAAATTTCACGGGACACAGATACCCGACGTCCGGGACCGAAATATTCGGCAAACTGTGTCAATGTTTTCAGCAAACGATGTGGGGATTCATAAAACACCATTGTTCTGTGTTCATCCACCAACGATTTCAATTTTGTCATACGCCCCTTTTTCTGAGGGAGAAAACCTTCGAAACAAAACTTTTCGTTAGGCAATCCCGATGCTACCAACGCCGGAACAAAAGCTGTCGCTCCGGGCAGGCATTGTACTTCGATACCATTGCGCACACATTCACGAACTACCAGAAAACCCGGATCAGAAATTCCCGGTGTTCCGGCATCCGAAATCAAAGCAATGGTTTCTCCTGCCTTTATTCTATTAACAACACTCTCCACCGTTTTATGTTCATTAAACTTATGGTGGGATTGCATCACGTTTTTAATCTCAAAATGTTTCAGCAAGATTCCGGAAGTACGGGTATCCTCCGCCAGAATCAAGTCGACCTCCTTCAGGACTTTAATAGCCCTGAATGTCATGTCCTCCAAATTCCCGACCGGCGTCGGTACCACATATAGTTTTCCCATATCCTAATAATCGCGTTTTTATATAAAGTACTTTTTGAGAAGTTCCACTAAATCAGCTTTAGCTTCATTTTCCTCTTCCACCTTTATTTTAGAAGATAAGAAAACAAGAGCCGCATCCAGTGAATGCATCTCCCCAATCTGTTGCAACACATGATTCATTTGCTCCATGCTTCCCCCAAACAGTTCACGGGAAAAGCGAAACGAATCATTCAGACTGATTAAACGGCGTAAATCTCCAGTTGTTTTAATCCGCTCGGCCAAAATAGGTGTAGAAGCCGTATTGGTTTCAATCTTCATAGATACTTCAGCCGATTGTGCCGGTTCTACGGTCACTTCAGGCAATTCCAATTGTTCAGATTCCGGCATCTCCGGAGCCTCCGGAACTATTACAGGCTCTTCATCTTTCTCCGGGTTGCCCACAACTATTTCTTCTTCTTCTTCTTCTTCTGCTGCTGCTGCTGCTGCTGACACAGGTTCCGGCATTGGATTTATAATCCGGTCAGGAAGTTCGTTTTCCGGTAGTGCTCCCCGATCCAACTGTTCCAGTAAGATGTCCAACCGGCCACGCATTTGCACAATATTTCTCTTTGCCACTTCACGCAAAGCAGAATCCGGTTTACGCGAAACGGCCTCCATCAGGCATTTAAGTTCCTGAATATCCAATTCTATATCGTTCAACAATGCTTGCATATCTACATCTGAATTTCTTCTTGAATGACTTCGCAAATGTAGAAATAAATAATGAAAAAACGCCGAGAAGCCAATAAAACTATTACTTTTGCAACCAATTATAACATACATCAGCATGGTATTATTTTCAGAAGATCATATACAAGAGACGAGAAGAAGAGGAAGAATTGAAGTAATTTGCGGTTCCATGTTTTCAGGAAAAACCGAAGAACTGATCCGTCGCATGAAGCGGGCCAAATTTGCCCGCCAACGCGTAGAGATATTCAAACCTGCCATTGACACACGCTATTCTGAGGGGGACGTTGTTTCACATGACAGTAATACCATTTCCTCCACCCCCATCGACTCTTCAGCCAGCATACTGCTTTTCACATCCGAAATTGATGTGGTAGGCATTGACGAGGCACAGTTCTTCGACAGTGGTTTAATAGATGTATGCAATCAATTGGCAAACAACGGAGTACGTGTCATCATAGCCGGATTGGACATGGACTTCAAAGGCATACCGTTTGGTCCGATGCCAGCTTTGTGTGCCATTGCCGACGAAGTATCCAAGGTACATGCCATTTGTGTAAAATGTGGACAATTAGCCTCTTTTTCACACCGTACGGTGAAAAACGACAAACAGGTGCTATTGGGTGAAACAGCCGAATACGAACCTTTATGTCGGGAGTGTTACCAGAAAGCCCTGCAAGAGGACAAAGAAAAATCATAATGACCTCACGGTAGCAAAGCCCGGACATTTCCGGTGAGGTCGCACATCAAACGTCAGATTATTATGGAAAGGAAAAAGATTACATTTGATAGTTTCATACGTGGTTCCATCTGCTGTGCGCTCATTGTGGGATTACTGATACTTTTTAAAAGGCTCAGCGGCGTACTGCTACCTTTTTTTGTGGCATGGCTTATCGCTTATATGATTTATCCGCTCGTCAAATTTTTCCAGTATAAATTACGCTTTAAAAGCAGGATCATTTCTATTTTCTGCGCATTGTTCAGCATTACCATAGTAGGAATTGCCATTTTTTACCTTTTAGTGCCCCCAATGCTTGCCGAAATAGGACGAATGAACGATCTGTTGGTTACTTATCTGACTAATGGTGCTTATCGTTCCGGAACAGTGCCTCCTACTCTTTCGGAATTTATCCACAGACATATCGACCTTCAGGCACTGAACCGAATCCTAAGTGAAGAAAATATAATGAATACCATTAAAGAGACTGTTCCTAAACTTTGGGCACTCGTTGCGGAATCTATTAATATTCTGTTTAGCGTATTCGCTTCATTCATCATTTTATTATATGTGGTATTCATCTTGCTCGACTATGAATCCATCGCAGAAGGATGGCTTCACCTGCTACCAGGCAAATACCGTACCTTTGCATCCAATCTGGTCAATGACATACAGGATGGAATGAATCGCTATTTCCGCGGCCAGGCACTTGTTGCCTTCTGTGTCGGCATCTTGTTCAGCATTGGGTTCCTGATCATCGACTTTCCGATGGCTATTGCCTTGGGACTTTTCATCGGTGCCCTCAATATGGTTCCATATCTGCAGATTATCGGTTTCTTGCCCACCGTCATATTAGCAATCCTAAAAGCTGCTGATACCGGTGAGAATTTCTGGGTAATCCTGGCAGGTGCCCTCGTTGTTTTTATTGTTGTTCAAGCCATCCAAGATGGTTTCCTTGTCCCAAGAATCATGGGAAAGATCACAGGGCTCAACCCTGCCATCATTCTTTTATCTCTTTCCATCTGGGGATCCTTGCTCGGGATGTTAGGTATGATCATAGCACTCCCGCTCACCACCCTAATGCTCTCCTATTATCAACGTTTCATCATCAACAAAGAGAGAATAAAATACGACACACATGAAACATCTGATAATCAGAAGATAGAGGAAGATGACGAAAAATAAATAAAACTTTTTTCACCCAAAAGCTTGCAGATATAAAAAAAGTCACTACCTTTGCACCCGCAATCAGGAAATAACTGATACGCAAATAAGGATTGATTCGCTAGCTCAGCAGGTAGAGCACAACACTTTTAATGTTGGGGTC
>OGES01002950.1_pt1 | contig 10500 bp, 9 predicted proteins | sample 1570711 | NCBI WGS metagenome assembly OGES01 (sample SAMEA2582133, study PRJEB24529) | metagenome | biome: Human gut stool | place: China | collected 2011 | reverse complement strand
TTCAAATTGTAAAAGTGGGAGAATTAAGGGAGCAATCGGAGTTTTCAATTCATGAGAGATCGTTGAAATAAATGTAGTCTTGGCAGAATCCAGTTCTTTGAATTCCGTGATATTCTTAAGTAAAATGACATCACCCAGTTTGCGAGGTTCCCCTTTTTCAGCCTCCGTATTAATGATCGGGACATAAGAGACCTTAAAATAACTTTCCTTATTATCCGCATAAATTTTTAAAGCCTCTTTCTGATCGCTTGGCGTCACCAACTCACGAATTAGTCGGCGGAGCAGGTCATTCTTCAAAGAAAGTTCCTCTGCCGATTTACGAATCACATTCTCCCGTTTCATATTCAGAATACTTAAGGCTTCATCATTGATAAACAAAACCTCACGTTCTGTATTCAGACCGATAATCGGGTCGTTAATACTGTTAACAATAGCTTCTATAAACTTTTTAGCAGAAAGAATATCCGACAAAGTACTGGCACGATATTCAGTCAAACGCTCCGCCATCCGGTTGAAACTGTCAGCCACTTCACGGAACTCTTCATTGTCACTCATGTCGAGACGCTTCTCATAGTTATGATTGGCTATTTCAAGAATTCCTTCTTTCAGCTCCTTAATCGGCTTGCTGATAGAACGAGGCAACCAATAAAGCAATATCAGTCCGGTCAAGATACAGATTCCCCCTGTTATGGAGATCCATAGCAATGCACGTTCCAAGGCAGGCATAGCAGCAGGACTATCAGGCTCTGTCGCAGTCAGAGTTTGAAGATTCACTACTGAAAGTGTTACCAACAAAATAATCATTCCTGCCAACATCCCAATGCCAAGAATCAGTTTCGTTTTAATATTCATAACGTTCATACGATTAATATTATGCAAGTATAATCAAATCTACATTAGCTTGCGACAAATTATTTAAAAACTTTCTATATCCCAGTATAGAACAAATAGCGTATGGCAACCTTAAATTAGGAGTTCCCATGCAAACAGTCGATATCTGTTTCTCTTTACAAACCTTGACGATGCTCCCCAAAATGTCTTTCGACTGTACCTGGACAACTTCTCCCCCAAGTTCCGCCACCAGTTTAAAATGATTCAACAAATACCGTTGACTGGCCAAATCAATTCGATCCATACTCTCTTTCGGAGTCTGAACATACAAAGCTATAAAAGTAGTATTATACCGGGTTGCCAACTTTGCCGCCTTTCTGATAATTCGCCGGGGTGTTTTCTCGTGACTACTGATACAAGCCATAAACTTCTCATGCCGAAGTCCGACGGCTACTCCCATCATCACTTCATTCTCCACCTTTTTTTCTACCCGCAACGCCACTTCCTTCAGAGCCAACTCACGCAATTGAAGAATATTCTCGGTTCTAAAGAAATTATCCAATGCTGTCTGAATCTTTTCCGGACGATAGATCTTTCCCGCTTTCAAACGGGCAATCAGTTCTTCTGCCGTCAAGTCAATATTCACCACCTCATCCGCTTCCTGAAGCACACTGTCGGGCACTCGTTCTTTCACTTCAATCCCCGTAATCTCCTGCACTTCTTCATTCACGCTTTCGATGTGCTGAATATTGATTGCCGAAATCACATTGATTCCTTCATCCAACAATGTCATTACATCTTGCCAACGTTTCTCATTCAGACTTCCTTCCACATTGGTATGTGCCAATTCATCCACTATCACAATTTCGGGATGAAGGCGAATAATAGAATCTAAATCCATTTCTTCCAATTCCTTTCCCTTATAGAAGATTTTACGTCGCGGAATGACAGGAAGTCCTTGTAGCATCCCTTCCGTCCCGACACGTCCATGAGTCTCGATATAGCCGATTTTCACGTCCACACCATTTTCCAACAGTTCATGTGCCTCCTGAAGCATACGATATGACTTTCCCACACCGGCTATCATACCGATATAGACCTTAAACTTACCTCGCTGAGATCTCTTTATCAGATCCAGAAAATGCTGTACACTTTGTTCTCTATCATCCATTATGTTGCTCTGTTATTTTAAACATCCTAACCCGTAGCAATCATCACGATCACCACGGGTTCACAAAAATTCATGAGTTTATTTTATGGCCTTAAAGTTACGCCAAATACTAGATGGGCATCCTCCAAACGCGGATTCCATATAGCTTGCACAAATATAGGCAATGAAAACTTATCATTAAAATTGATAGCTTTCGTTGCTTTCAAAGCAAGGTTCGTCACTGCAAAACCATTCACATTATACTGCGGAGTTTCATAAGGAACCACTCCACAGGTAGCATTCAAGTCTACCCCTTTTACGCTGAACGGATAATTCAATTCTACGTAAGAAGAATATGCCTGTTTTTCTTCCCCCTTGTCAGTCATCTTTCTGTCAGCACCGGCAAACATGGTATACCATGCAATAGACAACGGAAATTTTTCAACAGGAAGCGTATAAGCTAATCCTGCTTCAAAATGATGTCCGGTGTCGCCACTCTTAAAATGGAAATAATCATTTGTTAGTTCTCCATTAGCTACATCAGCTTGTCCGTTCCACCAAAGACTGGCTACTGAAAGTGTCGGTCCTGCTTCACCAAACTTATAAGCTGCAGTGAGGTCAATTTCTTTATTACTCTCACTCAAACTGGTTGATCCCCATGCAGTAAGTGAGAAATTACCTACGCTAACTCCCAAAGTCGGTTGAAAAGAAGCGGCCCCCCCCTGATAAATACCACGCCATACATACGAACTTACCAAATCACCTTGTATAGTAAACTCTTGTGCTTGTGCATTGCCAGTTCCCAACATACATACGGCCGCTACAGCCATTGTTCCTAAAATACTCTTTTTACTAAAAAAACTTTTCATACTTCTTATCTAATTCTATTTTATGTTCCTGTAAAAAAGCAGCGCCCCATCCCCCCCTGTTTATTTGAACCGCTGGTATCACCCAAACGATTCGGACAGGAACGCTGCTCCTGATCTTCATCTACTTATTACTTTCTTCAAGAGCTATATTCAATTTCAGCACATTCACCTTTTCTGTTCCCAACAATCCCAGGAACGGTTTTTCGATGCTTTTATCAACAATCGCTCTTACTTGTTCTTCTGTTAATCCGCGTGCTTGTGCCACTCTCTTCACTTGTACGTATGCACATTGGGGAGTAATATCAGGATCTAGCCCCGAAGCACTGGCTGTAACCATTTCGGCAGGCACATCCGCACGGTCTAAATAAGGATGATGTACAAGGAAAGTATCAATACGCGCTTTCACTTCATCCAGATATTCCTGATTCGTAGGACCTTTATTACTACCTGCAGAACTCGTAGCATCATATCCGTCACCGGCAGAAGACGGGCGTCCCCAGAAATAAATATCTTTTGTAAACATCTGGCCCACATTAGCTGCTCCCACTACTTTCCCATCCAGCGTAGCTACCTCGGCATTTCCCTTATTAGGACCTGCAACCTGCGCAAACAACCACAAGATAAGGATATAGAACACGGAGAAAAAGACACAAAAAGCAAGTGTTATTTTTAATGACTTCAATAAAGTTTTCATTGCTATTGTTTTTTAATTAAAAGAATAAACCTACCAATAAATCTATCAACTTGATTCCCACAAAAGGAACAATCACACCACCCAAACCATAGATCAACAGATTACGGCGAAGTAAAGCACTTGCACCTATCGGTTTGTATTGCACGCCACGCAAAGCCAGCGGAATCAGAATCGGAATAATAATCGCATTAAAAATGACCGCTGAAAGAATGGCGCTTTCAGGACTATGCAGATGCATGATATTCAGAGCTGCCAGTTCAGGAATAGCAATCATAAACAAGGCCGGAACGATCGCAAAATACTTCGCTACGTCATTGGCGATAGAGAAAGTGGTCAGAGTGCCGCGTGTCATCAGCAATTGTTTACCGATTTCCACAATCTCGATCAGTTTCGTCGGATCGTTATCCAGATCGACCATATTACCGGCTTCCTTCGCAGCCTGTGTACCACTATTCATGGCTACACCTACATTGGCTTGTGCCAGAGCAGGAGCATCGTTCGTTCCGTCTCCCATCATTGCAACCAATTTACCAGCCTGCTGTTCCTTCTTGATATATTCCATCTTATCTTCCGGTTTAGCTTCAGCGATAAAATCATCCACACCGGCTTTTTCGGCAATATATTTTGCAGTTAACGGGTTATCTCCTGTCACCATGACCGTCTTCACTCCCATCTTACGCAGACGTTCGAAACGTTCCTGAATACCCGGTTTGATAATATCCTGCAACTCAATGACACCGGTCACTTTCTTGTTTACACATACTACCAACGGCGTACCACCATTACTGGAGATAGAAGAGATGACCTCTTCCACTTCTTTTGGGAATTCATTTCCTGCACCTTCCACCATCTTACGGATAGCGTCGAAAGCACCTTTACGAATTTGAGTTCCATCTGCCAGGTCTACTCCCGAACATTTGGTTTCAGCCGTAAACTTAATCATTCGTGCTCCCGTTGTATTCAGGTTACGCATACGGATGCCCGACTCGCGTCCCAGTTCTACGATAGACTTACCTTCCGGCGTTTCATCGGACAAGGAAGACAACAGACAAGTCTCTACAAAATCGTGCAAATTGACACCCGGAGCCGTATGGAAATGAGTTGCTTTACGGTTACCGATGGTGATAGTACCCGTTTTATCCAGCAACAACGTATCAATATCACCAGCAGTCTCTACTGCTTTACCGGATTTAGTAATCACGTTGGCACGGAGCGCGCGGTCCATACCGGCAATACCGATGGCAGAGAGAAGTCCACCGATAGTTGTCGGAATCAGACACACAAACAAAGAAATAAGCGAAGCAATGGTGATGACCGTATTACTATAGTCGGCAAACGGTTTCAAGGTAACACACACTATGACGAAAACAAGCGTAAAACCTGCCAGCAGAATAGTCAACGCAATCTCATTCGGGGTTTTCTGACGGGAAGCACCTTCCACCAATGCAATCATCTTATCAAGGAAACTTTCTCCCGGTTGAGTAGTCACCAGTACTTTTATATGATCGGACAATACCTTCGTGCCACCCGTTACGGAACTCTTGTCGCCACCTGCCTCACGAATAACCGGAGCAGACTCGCCGGTGATAGCACTTTCATCAATAGAAGCCAAGCCTTCAATAATCTCACCATCGGAAGGAATTACGTCTCCGGCCTCACAAACAAACACATCTCCTTTCTTCAACAGTGAAGAACTGACGGTAACAATTTTATTGCCTTCCACTTTCTTTGCCGGTGTCTCTTCACGAGTCTTACGCAAGCTGTCGGCCTGTGCTTTACCACGTGCTTCGGCAATAGCTTCGGCAAAATTGGCAAACAACAAGGTTACAAACAGAATGATAAACACGGCAATATTGTAAGCAAACGAACCTTGTGAAGAATTTACAATAGAGTAGAGCGTTACGAGTAGCATGACCACTGTAGCCACTTCTACTGTAAACATAATCGGGTTCTTTATCATCATCCGCGGGTTCAGTTTCACGAATGACTGTTTCAAACTTTCTATAACTTGCTCCTTTGGAAACAAAGAAGCTGATTTATTATCTTTCATATCTTCTCTAATTCAGTATTACAAACTTAAATGTTCAGCAATTGTACTCAATGCATGTACCGGGAAGAACGACAGCGCAGCAATAATGAAGATAACCACAAATGTCATGACTCCGAAAGTCAATGTATCGGTCTTCAATGTGCCGGCACTTTCCGGAATGAATTTCTTCTGTGCCAGTAATCCGGCAATGGCAACCTGCCCGATGATAGGAATAAAACGGCTCAAAATCAGAACAATACCACACGTATAATTCCAGAAATAAGTATTATCTCCCAAACCTTCAAAACCGGAACCGTTATTGGCGGCACAAGAAGTGTACTCATAAAGTTGCTCACTTAAACCGTGGAATCCCAAGTTGTTCAACCATCCACCTTCACTTTCCACAAAATCAGGATGGTACACATAAATATAACTTGAGAGTGCTGTAAATACCAAAATGACAAACGGATGAAGCAGAGCTACAATCGTAGCGATTTTCATTTCGCGGGCTTCCACTTTCTTGCCGAGAAATTCCGGCGTACGTCCTACCATCAAACCGCTGATAAACACTGTAATGATAATAAATGTATAGTAATTCATCCATCCTACACCTACACCGCCAAACCAAGTGTTAATCTGCATATTCAGCATCTCCATCATTCCGGACAGCGGCATAGTAGAATCATACATACCATTCACAGAACCATTAGAGGTTACAGTAGTTACAATACTCCATAATGCTGTTGCTCCGGCTCCCAAACGAACCTCTTTACCTTCCATCGCACCATTATCCTGCGCAATTCCCAATTCATCAATGCGTGGATTACCGCCCATTTCCTGACTGACATTAATACATACGCCTACCAGAAAAGCGAAAAGCATTACTCCGAATATACTGTAAGCCAACTTCTTTCTGCGGGTATAAAATCCCAGCGCAAGTACCATTGCCATCGGGATAATCAGGATAGACCAACATTCTACCATATTAGTAAGATATGTCGGATTCTCCAACGGATGAGAAGAGTTTACACCAAAATAACCACCACCATTTGTACCCAATTGTTTGATAGGAACAATCGCAGCCGTAGGACCTTGAGAAACCATTTGTTCCTGGCCTTCCATCGTAGTTACCTTCATCTTACCGTCAAATCCCATCGGAGTTCCCTGGAGAATCAGGATAAAACCTACAATCAGAGAAAGAGGCAATAAAATACGTGTACAGCTTATTACCAGAAATTGCCAGAAGTTACCAATCGTTTTGGTTGTTTTTGCAGCAATACTCTTCATAATACCTGCCATAGCAGCCATACCTGTTGCTGCGGTAATAAACTGGAAAAGCATGATGACGAACAGTTGAGTAAAATAAGTCAGTCCGCTTTCACCGCTATAGTGCTGCAAGTTACAGTTCACCATAAAACTGATACAGGTATTGAATGCCTGATCCGGAGTCTGCGGTCCGTTGCCGTCCGGATTTAAGGGCAACCATCCTTGTGAAACCAAGAGTACCATTCCCCAGAAAAACCAGAAAGCATTCAAAATCAACAATGCTTTCAGGAATTGTTTCCAGTTCATTTCTTCATTGGGGTCGATTCCACAAACTTTATAAATGACTCTTTCGATAGGAGCCATAAAATCAGACCAAGTCTTTTCTCCTCTGTAGACCTTGGCAATGTATTTTCCCAGTGGATAAGCCAGAATCACCATCAAGGCTATCTGAACAACCACGCCTAAAATTTCTATATTCATATACTTTTTACCTTAAACTGTGTGTGTTACTTTAAAACTTTTCGGGTTTGACGAGCACGTACATCAAATAACCGAAGATCGCAATACCTAATACGAATAATGCTGTGTACATAATCAATTCTCCTTTTTCTTTAAATATTCTCAAACCAGTCTACACATTTCCAAAATAGCCAGAAACAAGCGAAACCGCTTAACAAGCAGAAAATAAATGATAGTGTTATTCCCATGTTTTTACCTTTTAAATGATTAATAATCCTAATTATTTGCCATAAGTAATGCTAAAGGTATGCCAGAAAAAGAGAAAAGTAAGTAAGTTGTTGATTTTCAAAACAATAAAAAGGACTAAAAAGAATAACAAACGGAAAACACCCTACCATTTTGAAATGGATTATGCTATTATGAAAAACAATATAATAGAGAGGTGAAAATAAAAAAGAGGGCTCACCCGATAATCATTGGGGGTATGCATAAATCTTAGCCAGTCTAAAGAGGAAGAATTTCTCATCCACTACTCCTCTTAATGCGGTTCTGAATTGTTTGATTTTCGCATTAAAGGATTCAGCCGCCGCATTAGAGGATCTTTTATTATAAAAGTTAAGAATATCATCATAATGTTCATAGAAGGTTGCTGCAATTACATTGAAAGCATGAAAGCCTGCCTCTTCCACTTTATTATACCATTTAGCCATACTCAATCTTGCCGCATCTTTGATTGTATTTTTGGCAAGAATCATTCTGAGTGAATGACATAATCCATACGCCTGTCCCAATTCCGGATATTCCTTAAAAAGAATTTTGGCTCTTTGTTTTTGTGCTGGGGTCCATTTTTCGGAGGATTTAAACAGCAGATAGCGGCTTCTTGCCAACAGTTCTTTCTTTGAATCTCCATTTTCATATCTCATAGGCACATATGATTCCCCTTTCTGCTTTGCTTCTTCCATCTCATCATTGGCTTCCTGGATTGCGTCCCAGCGGAGTTTGATACGCATTTCCTGCACTGCATCGCAAGCTAATTTCTGGATGTGGAACCGGTCTATTACACGAGATGCCTTGCGGAAACAGGAGCGGACTATTTTACGCATTGAGTCCGATAAATCAAGTGTCACTTCTTCTACACTGTCCAACAGGTGTTCGGGAATATGGCGTAAAGCCGCTATGACCGTCTCTGACTTCGTCCCTGCAACAATGGCGACAAGGCACATCTCACGACCATGCCTGTCCCTGTTGGTTACTATTGTATAAAGGTCGCCATTCGACAGGGAAGTCTCGTCAATAGCCAGATTAGGGCCAATGTTCTCAGGAAAGACAAGCCACTCTTCCGCATGGCTCAACTCTTCCCAATTACGATAACCGCTTAGCACATCCTTGTATTGCTTCTCAAAGGTAGATGCGTCAATATGATAGAAATCATCAAGCGTACGGCAGGTCACCGGGGATGTGTCCATACGTTTCTTTTAAAAAAGCCGCAAACTCCTTGGAGTAGCGGGTGCCTTCGGCGGCTATTTTAAGAGGTAGAATAAAACTCTTGCCGGTACGAATATCAACCCATTTACGGCGTCGGAGCAAAAGGATTACTTTGTGGTCGCGGATGGGGAAATCGGTGATGGAAACCGCAGGAATAAAACCTTTGGATTCAAAGTGAACATCATTACGTAAAGTATCGTACATCTTTTCATCAAGATGAATGTTAATCTCGGTATCGGTACTTTCTACCTTAGTTATATCAAACGAGGAAAGGACTTCGCTTGGTAGTACTATTTGAGCTAAAGATATTAATGCTGCTTCTGTCATATTACAAAAGTAATCACTTTAAAGAAAGCTACAAATAGTTACCCCCAAGAAATTGCGGGTGAGCCACTTTAGAACTTGTTCTTATAGTAGAGACAAATTTTTATGCTTAAATGATGTGAACAATGATACTCGTGTACATTTTATTGCTACATTTGTCGCCGAATCTATAACGAACGATTTAAACAACTAAAAATACAATGAAACTTTCGCCGAAATTCATATTAGCTTTTGTGCTGCTGATGCTATCTTTTAGCATGGGTGGAAATGCTATGAATTTTTCGGCTTATGCTTCAAACTGTGAAGCTTCTTGTCAACTGTCAGAATCGTCTTCTGATGTTAATCGTAATTCTTCTGTAGATAATCAGTCAGTTAGTTATGATAACTCGCAGTCATTAACTATTTCTGATGTAGAATTAGGATTTAAATTAGTAACTGAATCAAACTCTAATAATTATCGCCTGCGTAGAATCATTGAAATCAATGACTCCTTGAAAGACGTTATGCATAAGTTTCTCGTGTTAAGAGAGAATTCTTTAGTATTAGATCAAAGTAAATCTTTTTATTCGGATAAGGATCCACATTACTCCATTACGTGTAGCGATTACTATGTGTTCGCTCTAAGACATATCCTTATTTAGTTTATTTCCCCCTATTATCCGTTTTTTTTCGTACTCTGTATGAACTGTGTGACTTTTTCCTTTTAAAAGTTGCAGGGTCTGTAGCGCAGTGTGCCTAATCGAAATTTTTACTTCCTAAATAACTAAAATTAATTTCTTAACAAAAAAACTTATTATGGAAACTACTAAAAAAACTCAAGTTGTAGGTATAAAAAATGCCGGTATCGTAATCATCTGCTGTTTAGTAATAGCTGTATGTATCTTCCAATTCCTGTTAGGTAACCCGTCCAACTTTATGAACAATGACCCGAACAATCACCCGTTGAACATGTTGGGTACTATTTACAAAGGTGGTATCATCGTGCCTATTATCCAGACATTGTTGTTAACCGTACTTGCTTTGAGCATCGAACGTTATTTCGCTCTTCGTTCTGCTTTCGGTAAAGGTTCATTGTCTAAATTTGTAGCTAACATCAAAGACGCTTTAGCTGCCGGCGACATGAAGAAAGCACAGGAAATCTGTGACAAACAACGTGGATCTGTTGCTAACGTAGTAACTTCTACTTTGCGTAAGTATGAAGAAATGGAAAAGAACACATCTCTTCCTAAAGAACAGAAGCTGTTGGCTATCCAGAAAGAACTTGAAGAGGCTACTGCTTTGGAAATGCCGATGATGCAACAAAATCTTCCGATCATCGCTACCATCACCACTCTGGGTACATTGATGGGATTGCTCGGTACTGTAATCGGTATGATCCGTTCATTTGCCGCAT
>OGES01002939.1_pt1 | contig 10539 bp, 15 predicted proteins | sample 1570711 | NCBI WGS metagenome assembly OGES01 (sample SAMEA2582133, study PRJEB24529) | metagenome | biome: Human gut stool | place: China | collected 2011 | reverse complement strand
GACAGATTTCACACTGCGACCGCTGACCGTTCCCGAACGCAAATACCCATGTGCAAATGGAGAACGCCAAGGCAGAAATCGCAAAGCCCTTCCCCAGAGAGGAAGAGCTGCAAAGCAAGACCGCCCGGTTGGACGAGCTGAATATCCTGTTGAATATGGACAAGGCGGATAACGAGATCGTGGACAGCGAGCCGGAGGAGGAATCGCCGGAAAGAGCAGAAAAAAGTCAGGAGAGATAATCCGCACATTTGCAGCGGCGGACATTGCCGGCTACAATGAAGCCAGAAAAAACAGGAGGTGCCGACAATGTTCCACCGCGATAAAACCCCGAAATACTACCTGACTCTGAGCGCCGATGATCTTGCCATGGTGAAGGGTATTTTGCTCTGGTGGCGCAACAAGCTCATCCGCGAGGGAAAACCCACCGAGGATGTGGACAAGCTGATTCTCAAACTGATGAAACGGTAAGAATAGGAAAATGGCGCTGGACTGCCCCAAGGGACAATTCGGCGTCATTCAGTTATTGCTCTATCAAAACGGGAAACTGCCGACCGGAGAATCGCACTTCACATTGCAAAAAGCACAGAAAATTTCAAACTGAAATTTCTAATCGTGCACATCATTTTTTCACAAACAACCCTTCGTTTTACCCAGTATAGTCGAGTGGCACATCAATATGTATCCTCGATAGGGGGAAGGACTTCTTGGTAATGTATCTCAATAATGTCATCCACATTGTGAAAACGATGCCAATCTCTCTTTGTAATTAGGGAAATACGAATTTCGGGTGCATATGAAACATTTTTATTATTTAGCGTGAAGGCAATAACACTTCCTGTTCCTTTCTTAATCACTGTTGTGTAGTCTTGCGTTACTACCCAACTGATCTCATAAAAAGCGCTATCAAAGCTGCTATCAACTTCAACCCAAAGCTTATAACTGTCACCAGATCTAAACTGAATTTTGGGTTCCAATGCTCCACAAAAAGAAAGTTCCCATGTATAATTAGAGTCTTTGCGGATAATATCGTTGCCCAAACTGTCCTTGATTCGCAAAAAAACAGGTACATTGTAGTCTCTTTCTTTCCCCATAGCTACATAATGCTGTTTATACACATCAATAAAGTCATCTATATAACAAATACACTGTTCCGCTTCATGAATAGATATTGTATTACCGTGAGAAAGCTTGTTTCGTATTGGAATCAACCGATTCAGTACTTTTCTGACCTCAAGAACGCCTGAATAAAACGGCTCAAGGATAGCTTTGAACTGGCTACTATATAAATCATCTCGGCACAGAAAATATTCAATATCCTCCAAAAGAATTGCATCAATTTTTCGTGGAAATCTGCCCGGATTATCTCTTACTCTCTGCTCAATTCTCCTTTTTATCTCACTTTTAATAAGTGGCTGATCTGCCGAAACCATGTAGTTGAAATAACCGGGGCCATAGCAAGTTTTGAAATTTTCGTCGATAATTCGTCGCGACCAATTTTCAAATGTGTCAATATGATGCCTACACAAATCTCGCAGTTCTGTTTCCGTAAGTTTCATTAATGGATTACTCATAATACATTCTCCTTTAGATTCTCTGAGAATGTTTGAATCAACATTCTCAGATATCTCAAGCTTCTTAGAATGCTTGTCTATCTTTGGATTGCCCATTTTTTCAGACTGCACTCCTTTTTTCCTTTTCCACAAATACAAATGGCTCATGATAAGTCACCTTTTAGTGTTAAAACTATATATCTCAATTCAAACTGCTAGGATTCCTTTTAATTGCAAAATGCGCAATCGAAAAATTCAATTCGCCTAAACCAATCATACCACACTTTCTCAAAATCATCAACAAATAAACTATAAAAGGAGACTCAATGCCCTACATCACAAAAGAATCCTTGCAGGCGGCGAAGCAGATGGATCTGCTGACGTACCTGCAACTCTGCGACCCGCAGAATTTGGTGCATCTGTCGGGCGACACCTACTGCACCCGCGAGCACGACTCGCTGAAAATCAGCAACGGAAAATGGCATTGGTTTTCCCGTCATATCGGTGGATGCTCAGCCCTTGACTATCTCATCAAAGTCAAGGGCTTTTCTCTGCCCATGGCGGTGGAGCAAATCAATGGCTATTCCACTTCGGTGCCGGTTGTTCCCAAGCCGTCACAGCCGAAGCCCAAAACCATCTGCCTGCCGGAGCCCAATTCCTCCACCACCGTGGTACGTGGATACCTCAAAAGCAGAGGAATTCACGATACGGTCATCGACTTCTGCATTTGGAGCAAGGAGGAGCTGCAGTAAAGAATGCGGCAATCATCCAAGCTATTAACTTCAAGCATGACTACGCCAATCTGGTGAATCTAATTCAGAAAACCATTCATGATGCGCTTACAGCAGAACTGCCGAACATCCGCACAGAACCGGCAATGAATGCAGAACCGGGCAACGAATCCATTGTTGAAGAATTCCTTGCATTGTTTTGATGGCTCCTATTTGGAGCCATTTTTGCAAGGATGACGAAAGGCGGCTCCTATTTGGAGCCACGAAGGGAGGTGAGAAAATGAGCGAAGACAAGAGAGCGTATAGCTGGAATCAGTTTGTTGAATCCGGCTTCGACGGTCGTGACTACGAATTCCCCGCCTATGAAGGGGAATTTACCGGCACGATTGCCTGCAAGCGATGGGATAAGCGGCAGAATCTGTTGGCATATCTCAATCTGGATGACGGAAGAAAAATTCTGACCTCTGCATGGCAGCGGGACGATTATCACGGACTTGGCGAAATGCCCATCGGCACCCGTGTGAAAGTGACATTCGTGAAGAGTGCCAACGGCAACGCCTATCTCAGAGAAGTAGAGAAGATTTGATTGGGGGTAGGACGGTGTTGTCTTAACAAGCAACGAACCTGTCCGTACAGGTTCCGCTTGTTAGGGGCAAGGCACCCTAAGACCCCGGAGAGGAGGATTGTATGATTGGGTTTGCATTGGCTTGCTTATTGGAGGTTTCGTTGGCGTGACTATGATGTGCCTTCTTCAGATCAACAAGCCGCATAAAACGGGTGATGCGTTTGACAAAAGATAGTCGGTTTGAGTTGCGGCTCACCAAAGCCGAACGTGAACTGCTCGCTGCCAAGGCGAAGAAAGCCGGGATTTCCTCCGGCGAATTTGTACGGAAGATTATCTGCGATACAGAGGTTCGGGAAGCACCCTCTGCGGATGTGAAGGAGCTGCTACGGCTTATGCGGCACTTGGGTGGTGACTTCAATCAGCTTTTACATCGTGCAAATACGGTGGGCTTCGTCGACACTGTCCAGCTACGGAAAGACCTCGTGGAGCTGCGGGAAGCACGGCAGATGATTGTGGCGGCATACAACATAAAAAGCGGCTGATTTCATGGGTCACACAAAATCAGCCGCAACGATTATAAGCACAGAGTCATATAGGGAGGAATGCAGAGAATGTCATCCTTAACGGATAGATTTCTGGGATGGATGATATAGCAACAGCCGATTCTGTTTTTGTATTTCTCCTTGAATTTCAAAAGGGAAGCTGTCGTATAATTCGTTCCCGATTTGACCTCAATGGGGAACATCTTGTACTTTGTCTTGCTGTTGTTGGAGATAATAAAGTCTATTTCAATGTCATTACGACGCTTTTCTTCGCTGTAATGGGTATAGAAGAACAGCCGATGCCCGTTCGCTGTCAGCATTTGGGCAATGATGTTTTCATACAGCATACCTTCATTCAGTCCTAATCTGCCCGCAAGAATCTGTTTGTAGACTTCGTCCTCCAGCAGTTCATTTTCGTCAAAGGCATGGCTGACCAGAAGCCCGGTATCACCCATGTAGCACTTGATATAGGTGTCCGATTCCGTAAGGGACAGCCCAACATTGGGGTCGTTGGCACGACGGCATTCATTGGCCACCATAGAATCGGAAAGCCAGAAGAAGGTTTCCTCATACTGCTCGGCAGAGGAATCCTTCGTAATACGGTCAAATACCACCCGCTTCTCATGGCGGGAAAGCAGCCCCGGAATCTGATCGTAAATCGCCAAGACCTTGGAACGGTATTGGGCTTTGATTTTCATAATATCATTGCGATAAAGCTCCAAAATGTCCCGCTTTTCCGCATCTGCCTTGCCAAAATCCTTATGGCTTTCCAAAAAAGCAACGATGCTCATGGGCATACCACCCACCAGCATATACTGCTTGAACAGCAGCATGGCCTTATTGTGAAGGCTCCGTTCCAATGGCTCCCGTTTTTCAAAGCAGGAACGAATGTATGCGATCAGCGGGGCCTCGTTGAACGCCCAGCAGAACTCCTCGAAATCCAAAGGATACATTTTTATGTGCCGTTCCTCAGAGGGAATCACAATGTCCTTCACATTTTCCTTGATGGAAATCAGCGAACCGGTCTCCATAAAATCGTATCGTCCGTCTGCCACAAGGTATTTGATGGCTTCTCTCGCCTTCGGGCAGAGCTGCACCTCATCGAAAATGATGACGCTCTCTCGCTCATGGAGCTGCACGCCATAGTGGACAGACAGGAGCATATACAGCGTGTCCAAATCCTCTAAATGCAGTTGGAACAGGCTTTTCACATCCTCGGAAGCTTTTGCAAAGTCCACGAGGATGTAGCTTTTGTATTCGTTTTTTGCAAATTCCTCAACAACAGTGGACTTACCGATTCGGCGGGCACCTTCTACAAGAAGGGCTTTCCTGCCACAGGATTCCTGCTTCCATGCAAGGAATTTACTGTAAATTTTTCTTTTGAAAAGCATGATTATCGCCTCCGCCCGTAGTATATCACAGAAATCAGAAATACGCAATATTAGAAATCCGACAAATTCCTACAATACGCAATATTTGAAGTGTCTCAAATTCCGACAATACGCAGGTTTGGAAAGGAGGAACCAAAGCAGTAACATCAATTTGGCCTATCAAGGGGCGGGTGGATCAGGCCATCCGCTATGCCCGGAATCCTGAAAAGGTCACGGAGGCGTCCAGAAAGAAGCTTCATGAAATCGAGGGCATCGTTGACTACGCTGCCGACGATCTGAAAACAGAGCGTTGCACCTATGTCACAGGCATCCATTTGGACAGCGTGGAAACCGCCGCGGCGGAGTTCATGGAAGTCAAACAGCTTGAGGGGAAGCTGGGCGGACGGGTCTGCTACCACGGGTATCAGTCCTTCCGAGAAGATGAAGTGGATGCTGACACAGCACACAAGATCGGTGTGGCACTTGCAACAGTGCTATGGGGAGATAGATTTCAAGTGGTCGTTGCGACCCATTGCAATACAAATCATTATCATAATCATTTTGTCCTAAACTCTGTTTCAGATGTGGACGGGTTGAAGTTTTACAATTCTCCTGCCGATTATCGCAGGATGCGAGAGGTATCCGACAGGCTTTGCAAGGAGTTTGGCTTGTCCGTCATCAAACACCCGGAGGGCAGAGGCAAGAACTATGGCGAGGTCGTTGCAGAACGGGAAGAAAAACCCACCAGAAGGGGCATCATCAAGGCGGACCTTGACCGGGCAATCGAGGCATCCCTGACCGAGCAGGAGTTTTGGGCGATGCTTCGACAGTTGGGCTATGAGGTCAAGCTGTATGGCAAGGGCGGCAAGCCGCTGGCACATCCGGCAATCAAGCCGCAGGGGTCGGAACGATACTTCCGACTTGACCGGCTGGGAGAAGGCTATTCCCTTGACGAGATCATGGGGCGGGTCTATCACAACCGCCGCCGAAAGCGTCCAATAGAAGAACCGACGATTACACGCAGGGTTGCTCCCGTGAGGGGCAGCTTTTCTTCTGCCCCGAAACTCAAGGGCTTGCGGGCATTGTATCTGCGGTACTGTTGCGAATTGCATATCATCGTCAAGCACCCGTCTGCAACCAGGCGGGTGCATCCTGCATTATGGGAGGACTTGACTAAGCTGAATCGTCTGGATGCCCAAACACGGCTGCTGGCTTCACAGAAAATCAAAACCATGCCGCAGCTATTGGCGTATCGGGACGGATTGCAGGAACAGATTACAGCTCTTGTGACAGAGAGAACAGAGCTGCGAAATCTGCAAAAGCGCGAAAAGCGAGCAGGTAGAGAGGATCCCGTATCGGCTCGAATTGCTGAGATCTCCGCCCAGCTGCGGAAGCTGAGAAAGAAGGTGAAATTATGCAGTGAAATAGAAACACGCTCAACTGAGGTTGCGGACAACCTCAAAGAAATCCAACAAGAAAAATCTGAACAGAGAAAGGAGAAAGAACAACATGAGCTATTCCGGCGAAGCCGAGCAGGTCGTGCGGATCTCGCTTAACGGCGCAGAAGTCGCTGCAAAGCTGACCGGTGCGGCCGCCAAGAACATTGCCGTGATGCTTTACGCCGTCCTCAAGGACCAGCACCGCACCAAGGGCAAAATGCGCCTGCCCCATATGCTGCGCTCCGGCAAGGAGCTGAAGGTCTTTGCCGTGAAGGACGGCGACCTGAAAAAATTCTGTGAGGCGGCGAAGAAATACGGCGTCCTTTACTGCCTCCTCAAGGATAAGAACGCCAGGGACGGCATTTCGGATGTGATGGTTCGGGCAGAGGACGCCTCCAAAATCAACCGTATCATGGAACGCTTCCGGCTTTCCACCGTGGATCGTGCCAGCGTCAAGGCAACCGTAGTCCGGGAGAAGCGTGGCAAGGAGGGGCAGAAAGCCGAGCAGCCGCCTGTCCCCGAAAAGGCAGCACCCAAGCGGGATGAGCTGGATGATCTTCTGGATCAGCTGATGAAGAAGGAACCGGCGAAGGAGGCGGTGATCCACGCAAACCCCACTGGGGCACGGAGGGCGGAATCCAGTCCGTCCGTGCCTTCTTCGATGACTGCCGAAAAGGCGAAATCCTGTATGTCCGTCCGAGAAGAGCTGACCCGTATTCGGGCTGAACAGCAGAAACAATCCACAAAGCCTGTGCAGCAGCATAAGGCACCCAGGAAGAAAAAGAGGAAGGCGCGTTGATGATGGAAAACTATAATGATCTGCTTACGGAGACTGCACCGGCAGAGCAGAGCGATTACGACAAAGCATCGTGGAAGAACCGGAAGAAGGCAGAACGGGAGGAGGCGTTTGCAAGAGTGGCGGATGCCGCCCTGCAGATCAGCGGCAGTCCCACGCTTCTGCAAAACTATCTGAATGTGCAGGCACAGTTTGGCCGCTACTCCATCAACAACTGTCTGCTGATTGCCACCTCCAAGCCCGAAGGCACGGCCTTCAAGGACTTCGATGGGTGGAAGAAAGAGGGCATTTCCATCGCCAAGGGCGAAACCGGCATTGTTCTTCTGATTCTGGGCAAGACCTATATCGCAAAGGACGGCACCGAGAAGCAGAGCTTTGATACCAAGCGCGTCTTTGACATTTCCCAGACGACCGCACTCCAAAGGCTGCGCCCATCGTCCAGTATGACCCCCGTGTCCTGCTCAAGGCTCTGCTGCGGCAGGCTCCCTGCAAGGTCGAGGCAAAGGACGATATGAACCCAAAAATCAATGCCGCATATCAGCCGAACACCAAGTCCATCGTTGTTCGTCCCGGCATGGATGCACCGGATATTTTCCGCCTTGTGGCGCACGAGATCGTCCATGCCATGCATGACGGCGAGGACTATAAGCGGGGCGATTGGTCGTTCCGGGCAAGCTGCGCGGCATATATCCTGTGCAAGCGATTCCATGTATCCGTGGATGCCTTCGACTTCTCCAATGTGAAGACTGTGTGCCACGATAAGAACGCAGCGGAAATGCAGGCGGAGCTGAATGTGATTCGGGACGCCGCCAACAAAATCTCCGGCGGCATGGAGCAGAAATTGGGCACGAAGAACAGGGAGCGTCATGCGGAACGTCGTAATGAGACCAGATAAGGGGGCGGATATGTCAAAGGATATTCGCTTGATCGAGGTCGATGACTTTGACCACCGCCTGCTGGTCAACTCTATCATGGAGTTCCGAAACAAGGTGATTCAGGAAGGAGTGCCCACAGAGGCTATGGACGATCTCCTGCTTCGAATCATTGACGCTCCCGTGAAAAAGCCGAAGTGGAGGAGCCATGAGGAACGATAAGTTTTCCAAAGGCAACATCCTTCTCTACTGCCTTGGCATTGTCCCCGTGGTGTGGCTGGCTCTGCTGGCGGCACCGGCCCTGCATGACGGCGTAAAAAGCCTTCTAACCGAGTTCGGCACAGTCATGCGCCAGCCCTTTTATATTGTATGGTGTGAGGACAGCCTGAAAACTGTCCTCATTTTTCTGCTCATCTACGGAATCACCATTGCGGTTTACCTGTCCTCTGTCCGTAATTACCGCAAGCGGGAGGAGCACGGCTCTGCCAAATGGGGCAATGCCGGTCAGGTCAACCGCAAATATGCCGCCAAGCCCAAGACCGAAAACAAGATCCTCACGCAGAATGTGGCGATCGGCCTGGGCGGGCATAAGCACCGCCGCAACCTCAATGCGTTGGTCTGCGGCGGCTCCGGCGCAGGCAAAACCCGGTTCTATGCCAAGCCAAACATCATGAACGCCAACACATCCTTTGTATGCCTTGACCCAAAGGGCGAGCTCCTGAGAGACACGGGAAACCTGCTGAAAAGAAAGGGCTATGACATCAAGGTGATCGACTTGATCAACATGGAAAAAAGCCATTGCTACAATCCCTTTGTCTATCTCAAGACAGACAATGATGTGCAGAAGCTGGCAACCAACCTGTTCAAGAACACCACGCCCAAGGGAAGCACCTCGCAGGACCCGTTCTGGGATCAGGCGGCAATGATGCTCCTGCTTGCCTTGATGTTCTACCTTCATTATGAAGCCCCGGAGGACGAGCAGAATTTCCTTATGGTTATGGAAATGATTCGTGCCGGTGAGGTCAGGGAGGATGATGAAGCCTTTCAATCACCACTGGACATTCTGTTCCGCAAGCTGGAGATGAAGAATCCGGAGCATATCGCCCTGAAATACTACAAGGCTTATCATTCCGGCTCCAGGAAGACCCTGAAATCCATCCAGATCACCTTGATTTCAAGATTGGAAAAGTTCAATCTGACCTCTCTCGCCGGTATCACGCAGACGGATGAGCTGGATTTAGCACAAGTTGGTGAGAAGAAAACGGCGATCTATGCCGTGATTCCCGATAACGATGCCTCTTTCAACTTCATTGTCGGTATGCTCCACACCCAGCTTTTTTCAGCAGCTATATTATCAGGCGGATGTGGTTCACGGCGGTGCTTTGCCTGTCCATGTGCATTTTGTCATGGACGAATTTGCCAATGTTGCCTTGCCGGACGAATTCGATAAGCTGCTGGCTACCATGCGTTCCAGAGAAATTTCTGTGTCCATCATCGTCCAGAACCTGGCTCAGCTCAAAAAGCTGTTTGAAAAGGAATGGGAGTCCATCGTCGGCAACTGCGATGAATTTCTCTATCTCGGCGGCAATGAGCAGTCCACCCATGAGTATGTGTCCAAACTGCTGGGCAAGGAGACCATCGACACCAACACCTACGGCCAGTCCAAAGGCAGAAGCGGCAGCTACTCCACCAACTGGCAAATCACAGGCAGAGAACTGATGACCCCGGACGAAGTGCGTATGCTGGATAACCGCTACGCACTTCTTTTCATTCGCGGCGAGCGGCCGATTCAGGACTTCAAATACGATATTTTGAAGCACCCCAATGTGACCCTCACCACGGATGGCAAAGCCGCGCCATATCAGCATGGCTTGGATAATCTCAGCATTGCGTCCATCGTGTTCGACAAAGCCCGGCAAGAGCAGACCGGGCAGGAACCGGAAGTGGACGAGGATCGGTACGAACTGATTTCTGATGAAGAAATCGAAGAATTTTTGAAACAACAGGAGGAAAACGAACATGAAGAAAAACAAAAAGCGTAATCCCGTAGAAAGCCGCCTTGCTCCCGAAAAGGTCAAGCGCGGCTTCCGTACCTATGTTGCCGTCATTATGGTGGCGTTCATCATGGCATTTGCCATGCCCGCCGTCTTTGCCGCCGATGATCCGCTGTCGGTGGTCAACAACCTGTCCGACTTTATATTTGGCCCGATCCCAGCCAGCGTTCTAACGGCTTCCTCACTTTGGCAGGCGGCAACATCATTACCTTTGCCAAGGAAATCCTCGACCTGATCGTTGGCTGACATTCGACATACAAGGGGCAGGCCGCCGTGGTCTGCCCCGGAAGGAGGTGCGTAAGGTATGTCGGACAGTTGGATTGCCGGCAATCTGGAAAGTACATTGGAGATGTGGAACGAGAAGCTGGCAGAGTTATGGCAGCTTCTGACCCAATCCCCGGCGACATTCAAGGGCGGCGCAATCTGGAACGTGATGGTCAACATCCACGGAGCCCTGCAAGCCCTTGCGTATGCGCTCATGGTACTGTTTTTTGTCGTGGGCGTGATGAAAACCTGCGGCTCGTTTGCCGATCTCAAGCGCCCGGAGCCCGCCGTGAAACTGTTTGTCCGCTTCGCCATTACCAAAATGGTGATTACCGGCGGCTTAGAGCTGATGCTTG
>OGES01002938.1_pt1 | contig 10540 bp, 7 predicted proteins | sample 1570711 | NCBI WGS metagenome assembly OGES01 (sample SAMEA2582133, study PRJEB24529) | metagenome | biome: Human gut stool | place: China | collected 2011 | reverse complement strand
TTATTTTGCTGTTTATGCTGCTTGTTGGTGTTCCGCTTGCTTGCTGGGGAGAACATCTTTGGGCCGCATATCCATGGCTGGAGTCTGTGGCTGCAGTGCTTAGCGCATTGGTTATGGCTGTCATGTTCCAAAATTCCCTTCGCAGAGAAGCAGAAAGGCTGCTGCGCCAGCATTGGGCCAGCCTGAATGGGGCGCAGGCAAAAGAATAAAAATGAAAGAGGGAGTGGAACACCGTTTGTGTTCCACTCCCTCTTAGTATGTGAGGATAATTTGCATTATGAGAAGTTCGCTGACGGCAGCGTGAAATGCATTGAGGATGAAGTCCCGTTTGACCTACCAGATGGCTGGGCATGGGCAAGGCTCACTTCAATTTGCTTGAAGATAACAGATGGCACACACCATTCTCCCGACAGTTTCCCGACTGGGGAGTATAAATATGTTACGGCCAAGAATATCAAATTGAACGGCATTGTGTTAGACGACATTACCTATGTTACTGCTGAGGTTCACAGGGAAATATTCTCCCGATGCAATCCAGAAATCGGCGACATTCTCTACATCAAAGACGGAGCAACTTCTGGAATAGCTACCGTGAATACGCTGCACGAGGAATTTAGCTTACTGTCGAGTGTTGCTTTACTTAAACCTGCCCATGAAATTAATAACTGGTATATGTGTTATGCCATGCAATCACCATATTTTTATAGCACAACCCGTGGTGATATGAAGGGTGTAGGCATAACGAGAATCACACTAAATATGCTTGCTTCTCGCCTAATTCCTGTACCTCCTCAGAATGAACAACAACGAATTTCTGTTAAATCCAGAGGACAAATAGATTTGATTTCAAGTATCGAAAGCGATAAGGGAAACATTGTCAGAATGGTATTCCAGGCTAAATCCAAAATCCTCGACCTCGCTATCCGCGGCCAGCTTGTGCCGCAAGACCCGGATGACGAGCCTGCTTCTGTCCTGCTTGAACGCATCAGAGCAGAGAAAGAAGAACTCATCAAGCAGGGCAAAATCAAGCGAGACAAGAAGGAATCCGTCATCTTCCGTGGTGAGGATAACTCTTATTATCTCAGAACTGGGGAATTAGTGGAGTCGCTGGAGGATTGGGATTTCGAAGAACTCCCCGATAGTTGGAGTGTGTGTTGTCTGGGGGAGTTATGCGACTACGGTAACTGTACCAATATTGATACCGCTGATATTGCTGATTCTGCGTGGATATTGGATCTTGAAGATATCGAAAAAGATTCCGGTGTCGTTCTACAAAAAGTACGCCAAGGTGAACGCAATGCAGGAAGCACAAAGCACCGTTTCCATAAAGGTCAGGTGTTGTACAGCAAGCTTCGTCCTTATCTGAACAAGGTAGTCTTGGCGGATGAGGATGGATATTGCACCTCTGAGATTTTGCCATTAGAGTTTGAGCGGAATATACTTCCGCAGTATGCACGCTACTTTTTGATGTCCCCCGCATTTTTGAGATATGCCAATAAGTGTTCATATGGCGTGAAGATGCCGCGCCTCGGAACAGCAGATGGCAAGAAAGCAATTATTTCTGTTCCTCCGGTTAAGGAGCAGAAGCGGATCATCATGGCAATTGAACTGGCCTTTGCCCAGCTTGCTTCCATCGCAGAAAACTTAGCCTAACCAACAGCCGCCCTCGAAAGAAGGCGGCTGTTTCCTTTACCATGTGACGATTTTATCCACCAGCGCCTGCTGTTCGCTGGCGGTCCTGCGGAGGTAAATGCGAGTAGTCTCAATGCTCTCGTGACCCATTAGGTCTGCTAACAGAGCAATGTCGTTATACTTCTCCAAGAAGTTCTTAGCGTATCGATGACGGAATGAATGCGGGTACACTACCTTTTTATCCAATCCATACTTGTCGGCATAGTTTTTAAGCTGCTGGGAGATACCGCGTGTAGTGATACGCTCTCCATAACGATTTAGAAACAAAAAGCCGGAGGAACGCTGCGTTTCCTCCAGCCATTCAAGAGTTTCCGTCCTCAACTTTTTGGGTATGTATAGCCTGCGTAGCTTTCCGCCCTTAGTATATAGGTCAAAATAGCCGAGTTCCACATGCTCGATTTTGATTTGAATAAGTTCGCTCACACGCGCTCCGGTCGCAGCCAGATACCAGACCACGAAGTACCATTCCATGTTACCGTCCTTCTTGAGCTGCTTTTTCAGAAAGTTGTAGTCGGCGTTGCTGATTACATTCTCCAGAAAATTCTTCTGCTGCACTTTCACAGCTCTCAGCCGCAAGCGGTCTCTGTGCAGAAAATCCAGATACTTGTTCATCGCCTGGATACGCAAGTTGACGGTCTTGGGCTTGAAGAATTCCATCAGATACCCTTTGTAGGCCAACAGGTTTTCCTTGTTGACCTCATCGTAGTGGGCATGATAAAAATCGACCGTCCAGAGATAGGAATGGATGGTGTTTTCCGAAAGATTGCTCTTTCTTAGGTGTTGCTCAAATGTTTCGTTTGTCCTCATAAAAGGTGCCTCCCAATAATATTTTTGCGAAATTATCGCGCCAATATTATAGGGGAAATATGTGACTATCTCTTATTATGAGAAGATGGGGGGCAAGGTTGTGAATATCGATGACGAGATACCCTTTGAATTGCCTGAGAGCTGGGCCTGGTGCAGAGGTTATTCTTGCTTTGAAGGTCTGGGAAGCACAAAGCCCCAGGGCGATTTTTTCGACTATATCGACATTGACGCCATCGACAATCGACTCCATTGCATCAAGGACGCAAAGCACCTTCCAGTGTCTGATGCCCCAAGTCGGGCGAGCCGTGCTGTAAAAGATGGAAGTGTTTTGTTTTCGTTGGTCAGACCATATCTTGAAAATATTGCACTTGTTGAGGAGAAACATAGCAACTGTATCGCATCGACCGGTTTCTATGTCTGCAACTCCAACGGTGTGTTGCTGCCCGAATTTATGTTTTTCCTGATGATATCGGGTTATGTAGTCAATGGTCTGAATCAGTATATGAAGGGAGATAATTCTCCGTCTATAAGCAAGGACAACATAGAAAATTGGCTCTACCCGGTACCGCCGATAGGAGAACAGCAAACCATTTGCGCCAAACTGAAAACGGTGTTCACTCTGGTCGAGAATGTGGAAAAGAGCCTCAACTGAGGCTCTTTTCTATTTGATTGAGTTCAAAAAGCATTGCACCAATTGCTTCAACAATTCTGCGTTGTTCAGATAATGGAGGAAGTGGGACAATAGCCCGCTTTAGCATATCCTGCGTAAGTTGATTGATAGCAGTGGAATTGCTGTCATCGAATACACTTCTAAAGAAACTTGAACGAAGGTAATGCACGATAAACTCAAAATACTCTGTCCTATATATCGCCATGAATGCGCCAAAGGATGCGGGTTCTCTCAAATCTGGAATTAGCGCACATTTACCTACAAGCGACCTGCTCCCATTTCGGGCACAAATCAAAATATCATTCTTCTGTGCAAATTGATTTTCTCTGACAGTGGTTTTAACACGAACCAAGCCGCTCAAGTCAACTTGGTCGTTAACAATGTTGCACGAACGCAAAACCATGATGCCACCTGGCTCTATATCAGTCGGACGATATGTGAGCCCAATGTTTGTCGTGCCGATCATAGAAAGATTGCACCACTCCCAACCATCAGGAAGCTCAAAAGGCAGCTGATCATCAAGACAATGCAGCTTTCCATCAGCCATCTTCTCATAATAAGAGTTATCCTCACCACGGAAGATGACGGATTCCTTCTTGTCTCGCTTGATTTTGCCCTGCTTGATGAGTTCTTCTTTCTCTGCTCTGATGCGTTCAAGCAGGACAGAAGCAGGCTCGTCATCCGGGTCTTGCGGCACAAGCTGGCCGCGGATAGCGAGGTCGAGGATTTTGGATTTTGTTGATTTAATCAAATTTGTAATATCGAGTTCTGTATTCTCAATGCGCTCTATCATTGCCAGTGCGTTAGAAAGCACACTCCACATCCGCAATTGCTCATTTGCGGGAGGAATAGGAAGATATACATCTCGAATAGCCTCGATTGATATACTTGCCTGTGCAGTGGCTTTCATGTGTTTTGTTAACTGCTGGTAACCAAACCCGCTCTGCAAGTACGCAACGACATATTCTTCAAGGAGCACTACATTATCATTATAGAGTTCAATCTTTCCGACATTGGAGCCAAGATGGTATTTTCCTGGGCGATTATGAATTCCTATATTGCCTATAGTGCCAACATAGGGAGTTAAAATGCACTTTTTGGTGACCTGACTGCGCTGGAGTTCATCTGAAACCGATTCGGAAATAAACGATTCAAATTCATAGACAATGGTACTATTTTGCACATTCTTACCCTTGAAAAGGGGAATGCCATCTTCACATAAGCTCGGCGCAATATTCTTCGTGTACTCAAAACCGGCCAGCTTAGTTACAAACGCAATGGTGTTGATTTTAGCCCACGCCCAACCTTCGGGCAAGTCAAATGGTATCTCATCCTCGATACATTTCACGCTGCCATCAGCGAACTTCTCATAATGCAAATTATCCTCACCGACAAAGATAATAGTATCGTTCTTGATGTCCTTGGCTTTGAGCTTGCCGTCCCTGACCATCTGCTGCTTCTGCTGGCGAATACGCTCCAGCAGAACAGAAGCCGGTTCATCGTTAGGGTCCTGCGGAACCAGCTTGCCGCGGATGGCAAGGTCAAGCACCTTTTGCCGTAATACTTTTGTATCCATTACTCATCTACCTCGCCGATCAGTTCTTCCAGAGCAGCCACAGCCTTGGCGATGTTTGCGGACTTTTCCTTGATCTGATCCAGCAGTTCAGAGAGGGTGTAATCCTCTGTTCCGCCGTCGGACTTCATCCAGGTGATATCCAGGCTGGTCTTGTCGCGGGCCAGGATCTCCTCATAGGTAAACTTGCGCCATCTGCCGTTGGGATTTTCTGCACTGTAGGTTTCGCTGCGGGCGGACAGGTCGCCGTCCTTATAGCACTCGACGAACTCGTCAAAGTGGCTTTCTTTCAGAGGGTTAGTTTTGCCGAAGGAGGGCATATCGGAGCGCAGGTCATAGAACCAGATTTCGCGGGTATTGCCCTTGTCCTCATAGCCACGGGTGAAGAACAACACATTGGTTTTAACGCCCTGGGCATAAAAGATACCAGTAGGCAGGCGCAGGACGGTATGCAGATTACATTTCTCCATCAAGTCACGGCGGATGCGCTCACCGTCACCATCGGCAAAAAGGACATTGTCCGGCAGGACAACCGCCGCACGAGCCTTACCCGTCTTATTCAGGCTGCGGTAAATGTGCTGCAGGAAATTCAACTGCTTATTGCTGGTGGGGAATGTGAAGTCATCACGGGTAGCCCGTTCACCGCCCTTCTTGGTTCCAAAGGGCGGATTGGTCAGGACAACATCATACCCCTTCATTCCTTTGCCAAAATTGGACAAGGTATCGCCAAGATAAATGGGGCCGCTAATATCGTGCAGCATGGCATTCATCAGAGCTAAACGGTGAGTATCATGTACCAGCTCACAGCCAGAGAAGGACTGGGTGCGCTGGAACTCCTGCTGATCCACGGGCAGCTCAAACAAATCATCAGTATGGTCTTTGACATAGCGGTCAGCGGCAATCATGAAACCAAAAGTTCCGCAGGCAGGGTCGTTGCACCGCTCACCGGGCTGTGGAGCGACAAGCCGCGTCATGATATTGATCAGAACGCGGGGCGTGAAATACTGCCCGGCACCGGACTTTTTCTCATTTGCGTTCTTTTCCAAGAGGCCTTCATACAGATTGCCCAGCCCCTCCTCCTTGGCGGTGTACCAGTCAAACTGGTCGATGGTCTGGATGATCTTCTCCAGATTCTTTGGCTCGTCGATGTTGCTCTGGGCACCCTGATAGATTTCCCGGACGCGGCCAGTACAACTCTCGCCCAAATGCTCCAGCAGTTCTTTGTAAAATTTCTTCAGTTCAACGCCCTGTTTGGCAAGGAGCTTGTCCCAACGGTACTGTTCCGGGATAGCCCCTTCAGTGCCGGTTTCCTTGCACATCTTAAGAAACAGGATATAGGTCAGTTCCGTTACATACTGATGATATGTAATACCGTCATCCCGTAATACATTGCAGAGATTCCATAGTTTTGCTACGATTTCCTGATTGTTCACGCTACGCTTCCTCCATCGTCATAAAGATACTCATTGAGCTCCGTCATGATCTCACGAAGCTTCCCACCAAAACGGCGGTCAATGATGGTAAACCCACCGGCATTCTTGAATGCGCCAACTTCAAAAATTTGTTCATCAAGAACGCTCTCTTCCAACAGAACCTTCTCGATCCGCTTGAGCCATTCTAACTGTGTCTTGTTGAATTCATGGTTCATTCTCAACTTTGCAAATGCGTGCTTTACTCTCTGCTCATGCCCTACAAGCGCAGAACCGAGAGCCTGTTGGCGGATGAATGCGATAATATCAGCTACAATGTCCTGGTTTGTCATTTCGTTCCATGCGGAATTCAACTGCTTTTCTGTAAAGTCATGACGATCAAGTTCCAATTTCAAGCTTTTAAGCGCTTCCCTGGTAAGTTCTGATGGTCTGGTACAAACTGTGCGCAGGGCTGCGATAGCATTCATGTTATTATTGATAAATTCCTTAAATGCTTCCAGATAGTCCTCCGGCTTCTGCCCTTCACCATAACCACGGGTATGGTCAATCACCTCATCGGAGTGATCATCAATAATGCGAGGAGATTTGCTATGGGGCCTGTCCTTGTCCAGCACCGAGAATGCCTCACGATGTCCCAGTAGTTCAGCGGTAGCCTCCTTGATCGTACTGCTGTTAAGGTGTTCTGCAAAGACGCCCAAATCCTTGCCGCCGGTAAGGTGAGTAAACTGCTCCAGTGCCTTTTTACTTACATTTCGGCGCTTGCGCTGCAGCTTGGCAACAATCAGGTCGATCTGATAGGCAAGCTGCTCATCGGTGGCTGCTACCTCCAGCCCCTTCATCAAATCTTCAAAGCTGGTGGAAGGATTGGTGACAACCGGCTTCATGTTGCTGACATCCTGCAAGGATTCGTACACACCCACGGGGTCATAAATCTCGAAATGCGTCTTACCGATGGAGGGGCACAGTCTGGTGGCACGGCCCAACATCTGCTCGAACAAGATACGGGACTTGATCCGGCGCATGAATACCAAAGTGGTAATCTCCGGCACATCAATACCAGTGGTCAGAAGGTCAACCGTAACCACGATTTTAGGCAAAGACTCGTTTTTAAATCTTTTGATAGCCTCAGAGATTTTCTTCTTATTGCCTCCTGCAACACTGCCGGTGATTTTCATAACGGTATCGTTGTCCACACCGCCTTCAGCATAGATTTTCTTCAAAATCTTCACGATAAGATCAGCGTGGTTGTCATCAACAGCATAAATCAGTGTTTTACCCTGGCCATCTGGATTGAGATCCCAAGCGATTTCATTCAGAACGGTGCGGTTGAAGTTCTCCGTGATAACTTGGCGATTGAAGGTGTCAATTTCAAACTTCATGTCATCTTCCAGTTCAGCGCTGTTGAGGACTTCACCGGTGACAGGATCGTAGATGGCAAGCTGCTCGCCCTTTTCGTACTTGATACCCTCCACACGAAGCTTGGTACGAATATTATGAGGAGCATCGTGATCTACCAGATAGCCGTCAATGACAGCCTCACGGTAGGAATAGTTAAAAACAGGATTTCCGAAGATTTCGGTAGTGTGCAGCGCCGGTGTTGCAGTCAACGCAATTTTCACGGCGTCAAAGTACTCGATGACGGTGCGGTATTTGCTGACGTAGTCATCCTGGTTACGGTAGAGCATCTCGGTTTCGCTCATTTCCTTATCCAGAATATATCCACGGTGTGCTTCGTCAACCACGATTAGATCGTAGTCTGTAACGGAGGGCATGGTATCTCCCTCGGGATAAAGGATACGCTTGACAAGGCTCTGGACCGTTGCGATATGTATTTTTGTTTCTCTGTCGATTTCCTTTTCATCCAGGCCTTTGATGTTATAGATGGAATCCAAGGTCATCAATTCTTCGATTTTTACTTCCTTGAAAACATCTTCGGCCTGCTCGCCAAGAGCAGTACGGTCAACCAAGAACAGAACTCGCTTGAATCGGTCGCTCTTAATAAAGCGATAGATCATGCCGAGGATGGTACGGGTTTTGCCGGTGCCGGTAGCCATGGACAGCAGGACGGTTTGCTTACCATCGATAACGGCCTGTTCTGCCGCCTCAATCGCATTAATCTGATACTTACGCAGATTCAGTCCATCCGGGTCACGGAGCAGATCGAAAGGCGTATTTTGGAGTGCGGTATTTGCGGCAGCAATATCCTTCTCGAGCTGCTCCAACAATCCCTGGGGACTGATCCAGCCTTGCAGGGCCTTGGGTGCATTGGCTCCGTTGCGCAAATCCAGATACCAGATGCCGGATTTGGTTTCGATCTGCTTGAGATACTTTCGGCCATTAGTCGCAAAGATAAAAGGGACTTTATATGCTCCCCACTGGTTGATGATGTACTCCTGGTGTTCATCTTTGATTCCCTTAGCATACTCCTTGCATTGATGGTCAATGACAGAGGGAATGTCAATAGCGGCTTTTTTAGCTTCCACAATGCCCACGAGCTTCACCCCGACAAACAGGGCGTAATCTGCGTAACCATTCTTACTTACAGCGGAGTCAGTAGGCCACTCAGCAATGGCAAGATTTCTACCCTTCTGAGGCCGGGTTCTCTTAGAATAGCGCAGAGTATTGGTGTCAGCCTCCCAACCAAACTTGCGAAGCTGTTCGTCAATCAGGTAGCGAGTCTCTGCCTCGGAAAGCTCCATGCTCTCAGATGCGGTTTCGCCTTTCTCTGCACGTTCCTTGGAGGTCTTGGTAGACGCCGCGGTGGATACTGCCTCGACCTGCTTGGAGAGTGCAACAATCTTTTCCTCCTGCTCTTTAATGATGGACTCATAGTCCGGCTGCACCACATTTTCAGGCATGACAAACGCAGGGGCAATATATCCCCAGTCGCCATATACTTCCATGAACCAAACCGCAAGGTTATAGGTCATTGAGAGCAGCGTTTTTGCATCCTCCACAGAGTCTGCACCCGCATGGACCGCATCGTTTCGCGTTTTGCGAAGTGCATACAGGATGTCGTCGATTTTCTTGGGAATCAGGCCTTCGCGCTTCAGCAGGCGAATCCGGTTGGCGTGGGTGTTGTCGATGGTCAGTTCCTTGATATGCTCAAAAGCAAAAATCTCAAGAATCAGCCGCTCACCAAACATACCCAACTTATACAGGCAGGCATTGGCATCGGAGTAGACATAGCTCTCCGCTGCCGCACCGATCTGTGCCAGCGCAGGCCAGTATCTGTTGAGAAATTCAAAGTTGGATTTCATGTGTGTCCTCCTAACTTTAGTAGTGCTTTTGATAAGTTGCTATTATCAGAAGTTGGCGGGCAAAATCAATCAAGATCCTCCGCAAAAAAGTCGCTGTCAATTCTTTTAATTTCGTATGTAGCTTCCGTGGACACCCCTAAATCATATTCAATCATCAATTTTGCCAGCGTGGTGCCATCAACAAGCACGACCTTTGTGGTGTGTTGCTTCTCTGCATATTGGCGTGCTTCTTTCGTGAACTTGGCCGTCGTAATGAACAATCCTTTGGAAGCACCTTGTCCAGCCAGCGCACCAACGAATTTCTGAATCTCTGGTCTGCCAACGGTTTTGTCACAATCCCAACGCTTCGCCTGAATATAAATCAAGCTGAAGCCAAGTTTGTCTTCACGGATGATACCATCAATGCCTTCATCACCGGTTTGCCCGATGACCGTGCCGGCATCATCCACCGAGCCACCATATCCCATTTGCGTCAACAGCTTGACGACCAGATGTTCAAAGAAAGCGGGAGGCTGCTTCATTATTTCACTCAAGAGATCATCTGCCAGGGTAGTGTTGATCTGCTGAAAGGCTTCATCCAAAATATCCTGTGGTGTTTTACTGGATACTTTTGCTGCGGGTGTCGAAGTGGTGCTTTCTTCATTATTGTTCGGAGAAATAAACTTTCGAAATGACTCAAAGCGCTGAAGATAAAGGTTATCGATTTGAGGAGGATTTTCATTGAGGACTTGTCTGCCTGCTGGCGTAATCACATAAATACCTCGTGACGGGCTTTGCACAAGGCCTGCCTTTTTTAGATATGTCCTTGTCCAGCCAATACGGTTATCAAAAAGCTGCTGCTTCCCGCTTGGCAGCATCTCAGCCCGTTCCTTTTCGGAAACCGAGAAAAGCCCTGCAACCGCATCTTTTACCTCTTTTGATTTGTGCAGTTGGCCATCTGCCAAGCAATCAAGGAAGGCACGGTACATCTCATCATATTTGGGAATTGGCATCTGACACTCTCCTTACGATTTCAGCTTATAAGTTCTGTTTCGATTTCCGCCTTCGGCTACAACAATTTCCTCCGCAGTCAGTTCAGAGAGGAGTTTCTTGGCTCGTGTACTTTTGA
>OGES01002926.1_pt1 | contig 10569 bp, 8 predicted proteins | sample 1570711 | NCBI WGS metagenome assembly OGES01 (sample SAMEA2582133, study PRJEB24529) | metagenome | biome: Human gut stool | place: China | collected 2011 | reverse complement strand
AACAAAAGCCACGCCGCACAGAAGCGGAAGTGATTGAGCAATGTCCGTGGGCTGCTACCGGAAAGGCTAAAGATCGCAAACCGAACATCATCACTTCTTTGGAACTGAAACCGGAAGCAATGGAAATCAACAACCTCCGCTTCCAGGCTAAGTATCGCCAAATCGAAGAAAACGAAGTACGTTTTGAAGAAATAAACTGTGAAGATGCAGAATATCTGATTATTGCTTTTGGCTCAATGGCACGTATCGGTCAGAAAGCCATGGAGCTGGCTCGTGAGAAAGGTATCAAGGTAGGTATCCTTCGTCCGATTACTTTGTGGCCGTTCCCTACAAAGGCTATTGCCGCTTATGCTGACAAAGTAAAAGGTATGCTTGTTACAGAGCTGAATGCCGGACAGATGATTGAAGATGTCCGCCTGGCTGTCAATGGTAAAGTAAAAGTAGAACATTTCGGACGTCTCGGCGGTATTGTTCCCGATCCGGATGAAATTGTAACTGCTCTGGAAGAAAAAATAATCAAATAACGAAACGACGATGAATCCCGATAAAATAAGAAACGTATTGAACATCCTTTTCATGATATTGGCACTTTCCGCTACTATTGAAGATCTGATATTCAGTTAACAGATAAGGAGAAGAAGTTATGACTAAAGAAGAAATAATCAAACCTGAGAATCTGGTTTATAAAAAACCGACTCTGATGAATGATAATGCCATGCACTACTGCCCGGGTTGCAGTCACGGCGTGGTACACAAGCTCATAGCCGAAGTGATAGAGGAAATGGGCATGGAAGATAAAACGGTGGGAATCTCTCCGGTAGGATGTGCAGTTTTCGCCTACAATTATCTGGACATTGACTGGCAGGAAGCAGCACACGGACGTGCGCCTGCTGTGGCAACTGCCGTGAAACGCCTATGGCCGGACCGTCTCGTTTTCACATACCAGGGTGACGGTGACTTGGCTTGTATCGGTACAGCCGAAACAATCCACGCTTTGAACCGTGGTGAAAATATCACGATTATCTTTATCAATAATGCGATCTACGGTATGACAGGCGGCCAGATGGCTCCGACTACACTGGTAGGCATGAAGAGCTCGACTTGTCCTTACGGACGTGACGTTGAACTTCACGGCTATCCATTGAAGATTACTGAAATCGCAGCCCAACTGGAAGGAACTGCTTACGTAACCCGTCAGTCCGTACAATCCGTACCGGCTATCCGCAAGGCTAAGAAGGCAATCCGCAAGGCTTTTGAGAACTCCATGAACGGTAAAGGTTCCAACCTGGTAGAAATCGTTTCCACTTGTAGTTCAGGCTGGAAGATGACTCCGGAGAAGGCGAACAAATGGATGGAAGAACACATGTTCCCATTCTATCCGCTGGGTGATTTAAAAGATAAAGAATAACGCTAAAAGTCAACAGAACAATGAAAGAAGAAATAATTATAGCAGGATTCGGTGGACAAGGCGTATTGTCTATGGGTAAGATTCTGGCATATTCCGGTTTGATGGAAGGCAAAGAAGTGACCTGGATGCCCGCTTATGGTCCCGAACAACGAGGTGGAACAGCCAACGTTACAGTTATTGTAAGCGATGACAAAATATCCTCACCGATTCTTAGTAAATACGACGCTGCCATCATTCTGAATCAGCCTTCACTCGAAAAGTTTGAAAGCAAAGTGAAACCCGGCGGTATCCTGATTTATGACGGTTACGGAATTATCAACCCTCCTACCCGCAAGGATATTAAGGTATATCGTATCGACGCAATGGATGCAGCCAACGAGATGAATAATGCCAAAGCATTCAACATGATCGTACTTGGCGGATTATTGAAGCTTCGCCCCATCGTAACGTTGGAGAATGTTATCAAAGGACTTAAGAAAACCCTGCCGGAACGCCACCATCACTTGATTCCTATGAACGAGGAAGCTATCAAGAAAGGTATGGAGTTAATCCGTGAGGTTTAATTAACAGATAATGTACAATGGATAATTGATAATTATTAGCTACGTATAGTACGTATGCAACATAATTTTCAATTATCCATTATCATTAAATCAATTAAAGTAAGTATCTTTGCCTCCAATTATGAGACGAATCTTACTATTATATATAATCTTTTCCGTTATAGGTTTGACAACTGTCCATGCACAGTTCGATAATGGTCGCCAGAGAGTGGACGAAAACGGATACGACCAATACGGTAACCAGGTGGACCCTGCCATGATTCCGGACAGACTGGATAGTGCAAATGTAGAAGTACAGGGGTTACCTCCAAAATTATATATGTGGCGTATTAATAATCAGTTGGGCGACCGGACTATCATCCCGGCGGATACTGCTTATCACCACTTCCAAAACACCAATCTTACCGAAGGACTTACCGGACATTATAATTATCTGGCCAATATGGGTTCTCCCCGTATGTCACGCATCTTCTTTGAACGTCGTGATCCGGAACCTACTATCTTTATGGAGCCTTTCTCCAGTTTCTTTATTCGTCCTACGGAGTTCAATTTCACCAATAGTAACGTACCTTATACCAATCTGACGTATCATAAAGCCGGTAATAAAATAAACGGAGAAGAACGCTTTAAGTCTTATTTCTCTGTCAATGTAAACAAGAAGCTGGCTTTCGGTTTTAACATAGATTACTTGTACGGACGAGGATATTATAATAACCAAAATACGGCTTATTTCAATGCGGCAATTTTCGGTAGTTATATCGGCGACCGGTATCAGATGCAAGCCATCTACAGCAACAATTATCTCAAAACAAATGAAAACGGAGGTATTGAGGACGACCGATACATCACTGCGCCTGAAGAGATGGCACAAGGGCAAAGAGAATATGAATCAACCAATATCCCGACTGTATTAAGTGCAACGACCAACCGTAATCATGACTTTTATGTATTCCTGACCCAACGTTACAATCTGGGATTCAGCCGCGACATACCGCAGGCCGAAAATGATACGACTCCAGCCAAACAAGAATTTGTGCCGGTCACTAGTTTTATACATACCATTCAGGTAGAGCGTGCACGTCATAGCTTCAACTCTGATGATGACATGCGTGAAAAGAACTATTATCAAAACACCTATTTGGAACCGGATAATCCGATTGCCAGAGACAGTACTACCTATATGGGTATCAAGAATACCATAGGTATTGCTCTACTCGAAGGATTCAATAAATATGCCAAAGCCGGACTCACGGCATTTGCTTCCTATAAAATCAGCAAGTATACTCTTATGAATATGGAGGGGAATCCGTTGCCCGACAAATACAATGAAAATGAAATATTTGTTGGAGGCGAATTATCCAAACGTGAAGGAAATGTACTTCATTACCATGCCATTGGTGAAGTGGGACTCGCCGGAAAAGCAATCGGACAATTCAATGTGAAAGGAGATATCGACCTTAACTTTCCGTTATGGAAAGACACTGTGAGCCTTATAGCCCGTGGTGAAGTCAGCAATAAGCTTGCACCTTTCTATATGCGTCATTATCATTCCAAACACTTCATGTGGGACAATGATATGGACAAAGAATTTCGTACCCGTATTGAAGGAGAATTAAGCATTGCACGTTGGAGAACACGCTTGAAAGCAGGAGTTGAAAACATAAAGAACTACACTTATTTCAACCAACAAGCAATGCCGGAACAGAAAAGCGGAAGTATACAGGTGTTGTCAGCAAGTCTTAATCAGGACTTCAAGCTGGGAATCTTCCATTTAGATAATGAAGTAACCTGGCAAAAGTCCAGCGACCAGACCGTATTGCCTTTGCCTGATCTTTCGCTGTATCACAATTTCTATATGCAGTTCAAGCTGGCAAAGAAAGTGCTTAGTGTACAATTGGGTGCCGACGTACGTTATTTCAGTAAATACAATGCACCCGCTTATATGCCGGCTATCCAAAACTTCTATTTGCAACCGGAAAATGACCAGGTAGAGATAGGAGGTTATCCGATCGTGAATGTATACGCAAACTTACATCTAAAGCGTACACGTTTCTATGTAATGATGTATCACGTGAATCAAGGTATGAGTAGCCCGAATTACTTCTTGGCTCCTCACTATCCTATCAACCCGCGTGTACTGAAATTCGGTCTTTCATGGAATTTCTATGATTAACAAAATCTATACGGCTTATGGTAACACGCCCCAAATTGAGACTGGCCAGATATTTAGTGCCCGTAATCATTGTATTGGCAATCATCTTTTCTATCCGCCAATGCGGTAATCAGGAAAAGCCGTCAGGACACCCACGTGATTATGCAGCCATTGCCAAAGAAGGTATATTGCGTGTAGCGACTGAATATAACTCGATCAGTTTCTACGTGGACGGTGATACCGTTTCCGGTTTCCATTACGAGCTGATACAGGCTTTTGCCCATGACAAGGGATTGAAAACCGAAATAACACCCCTGATGAGTTTTGAAGAACGGCTGGAAGGATTAAGCGAGGGACGTTACGACGTAATTGCCTGCGGTATATTAGCTACCAGCGAACTGAAAGATTCTCTGCTCCTCACCTCTCCCATCACGCTCAACAAGCAAGTGCTCGTGCAACGGAAAGAAAACGGAGAAAACGACTCACTCCATATCCGTAGCCAGCTGGACTTGGCCGGGCGGACACTTCACGTAGTAAAAGGGTCTCCTTCTATTCTGCGTATTCAGAATCTAGGTAATGAAATCGGCGATACCATTTATATCAAAGAAATAGAGAAATACGGTTCCGAACAATTAATCTCAATGGTAGCTCATGGGGATATCGACTATGCCGTTTGTGACGAAAGCATCGCACGCGCGGCCGCCGATTCCATCCCGCAGATAGATATAAATACAGCCATCAGCTTTACACAATTCTACTCATGGGCAGTCAGCAAACAATCACCCGCTTTACTCGATAGTTTGAATGCATGGCTGGATAAATTCCAAAAGGAGAAAGAATACCAGAAGATTTATAAAAAGTACTATGATAAAGAATAACCTTATCATTTTACAGTTCAGAAGAAAACAATCAAAAACAGAATGTAAGATAGATATATTCATGTCTATTTCCAGAAATAAACTCCCAAAGACTTGACTTTCGCTTTCGAATGTTGTATCTTTACAGAGTTAATGATAAAGTAGTTTTAATTAAACTACATGCAAAGGAGGGAATCGCGATTCTCTCCTTTCTTTTTATCCAGCCGGGAAAAACCTCTCCCCGCCCCGGCTTTTCCTTGCGCTTTGCCCGGTGGTTATGGTTCTTCAGCCGGAGGATCAGCAGTGTTCACCTTGCTTCTTACCGAAATGAAGTATATATCCGCCTCAAACAGACGTTCTGTTTGCCTGAAACAGAGCCTCTGTTCCGATAAAACAGAGCTTCTGTTGAAACAAAACGCAATGTCTGTTTTCCAACTGTCCCTGCTAAGTTAATAATCAATAAAGTTGCTCTTGACAAAAAATAGCTTTATCTTTGGGGTTTGTTAGAACAGACACAATAGGTATATTATATTATGAGTGAAAAGATGATCAAATGGGGCTTCATTGGTTGCGGAGAAGTAACCAAGACGAAAAGCGGTCCCGCTTTCCAGAAAGTAGAACATTCGGAAGTCGTAGCCGTGATGAGTCGTGACGGCGCGAAAGCGAAAGCGTATGCCAAAGAGAGAGGAATCAAGAAATGGTATGACGATGCACAGGAGCTGATAGATGATCCGGAAGTAAACGCTGTCTATATCGCCACTCCTCCTTCTTCACACGCTACGTATGCCATTATGTCCATGAAAGCGGGTAAACCGGCCTATATTGAGAAGCCAATGGCGGTGACGTATGAAGAATGTACCCGAATCAACCGCATATCCAATGAAACGGGGGTTCCCTGTTTCGTAGCATACTACCGACGTTATCTTCCCTATTTCCAGAAAGTAAAGGAATTAGTAGAGAACGGGACGATCGGCAACGTTATCAATGTACAGATTCGTTTTGCCCAGCCGCCACGCGATCTGGATTACAATCGTGATAATCTTCCCTGGCGTGTGCAGGCTGATATTGCCGGAGGCGGCTACTTCTACGACCTTGCTCCGCATCAGATTGATTTGTTGCAGGATATGTTCGGTTGCATCCTCGAAGCAAGCGGTTACAAGAGTAATCGCGGCGGACTTTATCCTGCTGAAGATACATTAAGCGCCTGTTTCCAATTTGACAACGGACTGGTGGGTAGTGGTTCCTGGTGCTTCGTAGCCCATGATTCTGCCCGCGAAGACCGCATAGAGATTATCGGTGACAAAGGAATGATTTGCTTCTCTGTCTTTACTTACGAACCTATCGGACTGCATACCGAGAAAGGACGGGAAGAAATCTGTATCGGCAACCCGGAACACGTGCAACAGCCTCTTATCCAAGCAGTAGTAGACCACTTATTGGGTAAGTCGGTTTGCTCTTGCGACGGCGAAAGCGCAACGTTGACTAACTGGGTAATGGACAAGATCTTAGGTAAGCTATAACCCTAAAAAAAGCAAAAAAAAGTTCCTTCTTTTTCCGGATTCTGCCAGTATTGTTAAAAAATTAATAGGGACATTCCATTGTATATTGTTAGTTTTTTCTATCTTTGTAGGAAGAAGCAAAGAAAAAATGAAACTAACAATATATTTTTTGTGCCATGACTAAAGAAGCTTTAATGAGAAAAGCGATCGAGCTTTCAAAAGAAAATGTTGAAAATGGTGGAGGTCCTTTCGGTGCTGTGATTGCCACGAAAGACGGAGAAATAGTTGCAACAGGAGTTAATCGTGTCACTGCATCTTGTGATCCTACGGCTCACGCCGAGGTAAGCGCCATACGTGCCGCAGCTGCCAAACTCGGAACATTTGATCTTAGCGGATACGAAATCTATACTTCCTGCGAACCTTGCCCCATGTGCCTGGGTGCTATTTATTGGGCACGCCTGGATAAGATGTACTATGGAAACAACAAGACCGATGCCAAAAACATCGGCTTCGACGACTCTTTTATCTATGACGAACTGCAACTGAAACCTGAAGACAGAAAGCTGCCTTCCGAAATCCTACTACATAATGAAGCCCTTACTGCCTTCAAAGCCTGGGTGGCCAAAGAAGACAGAGTAGAATATTAGAAAACCTCTCACTATTATTAACCTATTAATTACCCTCAAATGAAAAGAAAAAGCCTTTTATTTGTTATGGCATCAGTATGCCTGTTCAGTTGTCAACAGCAAGAAGAACTGCAAGACCCCAGTAATGGAGTGATCGACTTTTCTACTTCTATTGACCAAAGTATCAACAATGCTCTTACCCGTAACAGCAGTAGTCTGACACTTCCGTTAAAAAGCAATTTCGCTGCCGGGGATGTCATCTCCATGTCCGTTGCCGAGCAGGATTATCATCCGTTTGCCATAGGCATGGATAGCCAAACCTGGAACGAAGCAGGCACCGATTCGGAAACGGTTACTTTCTATGCTCATTATCCTGAATTGACCGACGAAGCTGCTACTACCAGATCATTGAGCAGCCGCTATCGTGAAATCAAGGGTGGCTTAGAATATTTGTTCGGTACAGCCCAAGCCAACAAAGGTTCTAAGAATGTTGCTCTTGCATTCAAGAGAATGACAACGCCCGTCGTTCTGCTCGACGAGAACAACCAGCCGTACGAAGGTAGAGCAATCGTTAAACTGTTCTTGAAGAACAAAGGTGTGCAAGACCTGTTCAGCGGTAAAATCGAAGCTGACCCCAATGCAAAACCGGAATACATTGATATCCGGAAAGTATCTGAAGGTATCTTGACTAACTTGATTCCACAGCTCATCAAAGCCGGCGAGAAAATAGGAACGGTTATCCTGGAGGACGGTAAAGAAGAACCTATCATCGCAGAGGAGGACATTACCATAGAAGCCGGAACTCCTGTTGCGGTAAAAATGTACGCAAGACGCGGAATCATTGACGAACGAACTCCACTATTCAGATAAGACTAAAGAATAAAAAGTGATACTAATAAAAATCCCCGGAACCGCTGTAGACACTCAGCATTCCAGGGATTTTTTACACACAAAAGTTATTATTGAAATTGAAAACTGTCTTTTTTAGGTTAGAAACGCATACCTACGGTAAATAACACTTGACTGCGTGTATTCGTAACTTTCGTTGCTTCCGGTGAACCAATGACTGTATTACCATCTTCATCTGTAAATCCATTCACAAACGGATAGAAATTTTCTTTATATGTAGAGTATTTATAAGCCAAATCAGCATAAAACATTGATCCGCGATAACCAATACCCAATGTATAATTACTCATTGATTTAGAATTGGCAAAGTCTGTATCTGTCTGAATAGAGTTAATAGCCAAATCTTTGAAAGCATCTTGATGGAAAGCCGCAGTACTATAATTATATCCTGCCCTAAAAGCAAACTGTGGAATCACCTTATACTCTAGACCAAGACGGACTGTACTAACCCCTTTCAACATAGACGTCGTACTATTCTCAAATTCATAAGCAGAAGAATTACCTTCAGTATCTTTAAACTTCATGGAAGAATAATCTTGATACTCATACTCTGCTCCTAAAGCCAAGCTCTTGCCTACCGTATATCCCAAACTTACATTATAAGTCCAAGGAGTCTGAAAATCGAAAGGAAGGATCATATCCCCTTTTCCCGGAAGATTATCCCATGATTTCACGTCATATCCCTTTATTTCTCCAGTTACAACATCCATCACATCCGATATAACTTGTGCACTCGTTTTATAATCCAAACTATAGAATATTGGCGTATGTATAGCTAATCCAACCCGAAAAGGCGAATATTCAAAAGGACGAATAATAGCTCCAAACTTCACATCAAAGCCAGACCCCTTTATTCTATTCCAACTCTGCAAATTGTATTTTTTATCGTTTCCATAATCCTCACCATAAAAAGTATATTTATTATAATCCACGGAGTAGGCACCTAGCGTCAATCCCAAATATACCCGATCATTGAAATTAAATGATACATTAAAATCATATTGATCAATTCCTCCGCGTTCTTCTGAATGAAAATTTGCATATCCATTATCCAACATTCCTTCAAAATGTCCAGGAGAGATATAAAGAGGATTACCATTTATATCCTTATACTGTACCTCCTTCCCTTGTTCATCCTTATAGGTATAAGGAATATTGTTTACCCCTCCTGTTTTGTCATGTATTGTAATATCTCTAATCAGCCCAGCATCAGCTCCAAGAATAGAAAGCCACCCAATACCATTATCCGTATAAGGCGAATCTCCCCATTTTTCAATGCCAGCTGCTTGAGATGCCATTAGATAGGTTTGGGAGTAAAGCCCCAAATTACCTTCCATGCGCATGTTGTTATTAAATGATTTCGCTTTATGATAGTTAAAACCGAAATTCACAAAACGCAGCGGAGTTTCATTACCAATCTTCGAAGAAAATACAAATCCGATGTTATTAAAATCTCCTTTAGTTAAATCGGAATTAAACTTTTTCCCCAAATACTGGCTTTCATTCCCATAAAGAGAAAGCCCAAATGAAGTCATTACATCATTACTGCGATAAAGGCCAATACCTGCCGGATTAGTCCCCATCGTAGATATGTCTCCTCCAAGAGCTCCCATAGCTCCACCCATACCCACAAATCGAGCTGTGCCATTCAAATCTTTTCCTGTTAGTTTGGCACCGTCATATATCGTTTGTGCCATTCCCCAAGGCGCTATCATTAGCATCCCCAGAGCAGTTAAAACACTTATCTTTTTCATTCCTGTCAAAACCATTTAATTAATACTTATCTTCTGGCACTGCTACTACGAGAGGAACCTCCACCTGATGATGATCTAGAAGAAGAACCACCGCTCGAATAACTACCCCGAGAGCTACTGCCACCTGACGAAGCTGGAGAATAACTACGTGAAGAACCATAGGAAGAAGAACGGGTATTACTATTACTTGCTGGAGAATAACTACGCGGTGCTTCTGAACTTCCACGACTATAAGTTGATCTTGCACTACTGCTTCTAGTAGTGGTTCCAGACGAACGCGAATAACCAGAAGAACCAGTCGAACGGGAAGATGAAGAACTTCCGCTACTTCTAGTACTACTTGGACGAGAATAAGTAGCACTGCTACGACTACTTGAGCCACTGCGTTCACCTGAAGTCCGTGTACCCACTACACGTCTGGAAGTAGTTCCCCTACTATAAGTAGAACCAGAAGAACGAACAGAACTACCTTCTGAACGAACTGCAGAGCCTCCCCGAACAGAAGAGCCACTGGAACGAACGGCACTCGAACCATAACGACGAATAGTAGAAGGATTCCTGTAACTGCTTTGTCCGGAAGAACGACGATTGGTATAGGTAGGACCTGTCCAACGACCGCTTCCACCTCCGCCCCAGCCCCAGCTAGGACCACCATGCCAGTGGTGATGATGTCCCCAATAACCGCCGCCATAGAAGCCACCCCAGTAGCCACCATACCAGCCGCCCCATGAACCCGGGTAATATCCCCAACCATAGTAAGGACGATTCCATCCCCAGCCATAGTTCCATCCCCAACCGTAG
>OGES01002919.1_pt1 | contig 10586 bp, 10 predicted proteins | sample 1570711 | NCBI WGS metagenome assembly OGES01 (sample SAMEA2582133, study PRJEB24529) | metagenome | biome: Human gut stool | place: China | collected 2011 | reverse complement strand
CCTGATTGCTTCCAGTGAATAATTCTCTCCAAAATTCCGCTTTAACTTCAGACCAGGTATGGATAGTACCTTCAGGAATTCCTAATTCTTTAGCGGCCTTAGCACCACCGATTTCTTTTGCAAGCTTAACTGCCTGCACTTTGTATTCATGATCGTACTTACGTTGACTTCGTGCCATAGTTGGGCACCTCCTTATTCTCTTGATTATACTATGAAATCCTTGAGAATAGGCTGTCAACTTTATTTATACACCATCAGAGTATTTCAACCTGCTGCTTACTGAACTTCCACAGCATATGGATGATAAAGATCTGCGATTTATTGATGATCTGCTTCCATGGTCACCCAGAGTTTAGAAAGAATGCCCAAGCCGATACCAAAAGGCTTGATTTTTCAATGTGCCTTCCATTTCTATAAAATCCTCTCAATCCCCGCTAAAAGGCGGGGATTTTTAATATCCAGTACTCATGTTTGAGGATTTACGTTCATTTCGCCCTGCAGCATTGCTTCAAACATGGGACCAAAAATATCTTTTAGTGCATTCTGTATATCCTCTACGCTTTTTGGCTGGTACTGCTCAAGGATAGCCTGTGCAAGCTGTCGGTTCGGGGTTACATCTTTTTTTCTTCTTGCCATAGTGAGTGTGTTCATCCTTTTCTAATCCTTTCCTGTTATCTTAACACACTCTGTGAAATGAACAAAGTGCGTAAGTTTTGAAATTTGTTTTTCTTAACTTACACACTTTATTTTACACCCTCGTCGCCTTCGGTATTTTTGCTTACAGATCAATTTTGTATTTGCCTTTTTGATCTGTAGATATAAACGTTTCCGTTTCTTGCGTTTCTTGCGTCTCTTTATCATCCTGTTGCTCGCATAACTTCTTAATATAGTTATAATTATCTTTATTCATATTTCTTACTGTATTAAATTTAGATAATATAAATTCGGGAGTCATGGTCGGAAATATGTTAAAACTATAGCTGCTAACTATGTTTCCGGATTCATAATCATATCTAAGGGTTGCATATCTCTTGGTGTAATTACAATTTGCAATGTAGCAGCTTAAGGTGACTTCTTTATTAAGCGATTCATCCCCAGGACACTTAAAAGGGAAAAAAGCGTTCATATCACATATTCCATTATCAGATACAGTTACATTGCATTTTGCATAACATTCTCCGTTTTCTAAAAAATTAATAATAAAAAGTGATTTATTTCCATTATCATTTCTTGCATAATTCCAATTATGAATTTTAAAAGCATTTTCAATCAAATTACAGTATTCTTCCAATGTCATAAGTTCACCTCCTTATACTTTAGGTATATCCCTTTTATAAGTGCTATAACAAGTTTTTCCACATTTTTTACAAACCTTGTTAACACGGTATGTAATGCGCTCCCCTGGAACATATTGTTCTTGTGATCCTACGATTTCGCCTTTTTTATTTCGCGTATTAGTATTTATAAGTACGGAAACATTCTCTTTACTTACAATTTCTTCACCTGTCTTTTTCAAACAAAATGGTTTATGACAAGATGGGCATCGAGTATCTTTACCATACCAATAGTAAATGATGATATACAGAATTCCGATACCTATCAATGCAAAAATAAAAGACAGTATCCGCTCCCAAACGCTGAAGAATCTAAATGATTCGCCAATTCCTAATGCGCCACTAAAAAATGAAACAGTGAATGCAGCCACAAAAATGGTTATTCCTAAACGTAACTTATTTTTAAATCCATGAAACATAGTTTATCCCTTTCTTTTGTCTGATTTTAAATTTTTATGAATTCAGTTTGTGCTAACTGTACATCAGATACCATTTTAATTAACACGTTTTCCAGCTTTCCCTGAGATAGCAAATGTGATTTAACAGTAAGCATATTTTCATCGACTAAAAATGTTACATCAGTATACTCACAATTAAGAGAGTTCAATTTTCTTAATAATGTCAATTCATCGAAATCTTTTATCGGTTTTCTGACATAAATTTCTACATCATTATCGTTTTCGTAAAAAACAATTGCAATGTTATATATGCAATCTTTTTCTCCTCTTTCCGGGAAAGAAACGACTGCAAACCCTTCGCCCGTTTCTTCATAAATAGCATTCTTATCTATCCCTTGTGATGTCACATAATCATAAAAGTCATTCAAAGTTTTCAATAATCTATCTTCCTTTCTAGTAAACATCAACAGCCCTCTTTAAGTTTTTAAATACGTCTTTTGCTGTGATGAATGGCGGTGCTTTTGGCTTTTTTGACGCTAATAATTTTTTTTCATTATCTATTTTGTACGCCATCACTTTTTTGTCATATTCAATTAGTTCGTCACCCAAACTATGAAGGATGTTATTCACAGCTTTTGGGACTGTTAGGTTATTTTTAGCCACATACTTAGCTGTTTTTTCAACCAAATCCAGAAAATTCGTACCGAAATCTGAAATTTCCTGAATGATTTCATAAGGCGTTTTATCAGCCGCTATCCCAAAAACTATCTTCGAAAAATTCCCTGTTGCTTTAACAGCTGCCAGAACAATATCGAGCTGTCCGGATTCTTTCCATGCTTCAAGTTCTTTTGATCCTTTCAGCGTAACAAGAGCAGCTACTGCTAATTTTTCAAATGTGGGAATTTCAAAATCAGCCCCTTCATTTTTTGTTAGTGTTTTTACTGTTCCTACGACATTTTCTCCTATTTTATTAATTCCACCAACCAACTCCATGGCATCATTATACACTGCAATTTTTTTGATTGCTTTTCTGGCAAATGATTTTTTGGGTTTTGCAAATTTTAATTCATCTAATTCCTCTAAGTTTTTATTTATTTTAGCAATTAGACCAATTCCAGATTCAAAAACATCACTTTTTTTCTTAATACCTAACCTTGCAAAAGCTGCAGTCTTGGCAAAGTCAAAAGTTGCTTTCGCAATATCTTGACTTATTTCCCGTTTTTTAATCGTTGTTAATATAGCGAGTCTTTCTTTCTTATTCTCAACGTCAACACCAAAATCCTGAAGTAAAGTGTCGTACTCTTGAAATAATTTTTCAAACAACGAATTCACAGTACAATAAAACGAATACATTAAAGTACATATAGGATCATTTTCGTCCGGTACATTTACCTGATATTGGTTTAGCAAAGTATTATATCCAGAAAATGCTCTATACACTTCATCCGAGGCATTCGGGACATATGGATTCGAAGTGTCTGAGTTAATCTCCCGTATATTATGACTGTGAATTACTAATCGAGAGAATACATTCTCCGTTTCAGATAATTGTGTTCTTAAATGATCTACGGAGCTGTCCGAGGCTCTTATTTGTAATGCTGATTTTTCAATAGCTTCTTTAATGCACAGAAACTCATCTTTTATTTCTTGTGATACAGAAATTTCCATATCCCTGATTTCATTTGAAAATTTATTAAAAGCTTCATAATGATAAGATTCCAGATAGCTTCCTGCATTTTCTATAAATACAATTAAAGCACAAGTCAATCCTTCTATTTGATCTACAACTCGACGAATATAGAAATAAGTATCTTCGTTTAAATTCATAGTTGTGCTCCATTTATCAATCTAAAATTGAGTCAAAATCAATTTCCGGGACAACAACTTCTTGTAGTTCGTATCTGAATTTTTTGAAAGATCTTTGTGTTGCACTACTGCTAATAGCAAAATCAACAGCGATTGAGTTCTCTGATTTATGGGTAAATGGAAGTCTAAGCTTATTATAATAACTCTCATTGTTACCTGTGACAAATAAATAATCACAAGTCTTATGGCACATATAAAAATCATTAAAGTCATTATTTGATGCAACCAACACAAAAAGTATATTATAATTCATTGCATCGGTAAGTACCGTCTCCATTTCTTTTGGAAATTTTCCAACCATTTCTGCGCCAATAATCCAAAAAATACTTGGAACAAAAAGATCTATCATAGGTTTTTTATTTATTTCTTTTTCATAAAGTAGATTAATTACCATAAAATAGGATTCATCAAAATCATAATCTTCCAAAATCGCCTTTTGTATGTCAGGAATATCCGCAATAGATTTGTGCTCATAATACATGCTCAACTCTTGAAGCACAGATTTTTCTTCTTCAGACAGTTTCGAAATAAAATGCTCAGCTCTTAAACAAAATGCATCATAAGCAAATTCTTTTAATGATGGATACTGTGAATAACTGCTAATCAGGGTGGCTTCTCCACTACGTCTTTTAAATAACTCGATAATTTCATCAAGAAATCCTGTTGAATTATATACTCTACTGTCAGGAACATTCAGTTCTTGCCTAAGATCCATTTTTTTCATAAATAAATTATTTCTTACAAGAATAAAATGTTGGTAACTTTCTGCTTTTGGTGAACTTTTAAAATTCTCTGCCAGCAATTTGCATACATATACGGTATCGTCAACGATAGGACTAAATACACCTATATTTTTTCTGACACCTCTCTCCAAAAACACAGTTTCATAATCATATTTCTTGTAATTAAATACGACAGCTTCGCCTAAGGTAATTATATCGAATAAACTGCTATTTTTTTTCAAATACTCAGTTCGCACATTCTTAATTGCATCAAGTACATTGTTCAGCTCATCCATTCCTTTTATGCTGTCTTCCTGATAAAATTTATGTACAGAATTGTAATTGGATTTTAATCCCAAATCTGTAATGTATTGCAAATATTCATAGAAATATTCTTCTGAAACAAATGGAACTTTAAATAATTGATTTGTTTCTCCTTTACCAGCACCGACATTAGCTAAAACTAATCCTTTTTTGTCTAAATTAGCAGCTCCCGAGTTTCCCAATACTCTGTTTGATACCTCTGCATCACAAGCCAAAGCAAATCTTGACTTAAAATTTGAAAAAACACTCTGACTCATTGTACCTGACATTTCCTGACTGGCAAACATTAGATGAAATCCAGTTGCCCGACCAAGTTTAGTAATTGATGTAAGAACATCTGTAATCTGCATTTCTTCTTTACCGGTCGCTTCCAAAAATAACTGTTGAAATTCATCAACAATTAACAACACTCTCGGGAGGACTATCTGGTACTTTTCTCGTACGTCACTTAGTTTTTGCTGTCCGATCAATGCAAAAAAGTTCTGTCTTGCGACCATGCAGGCTGCTAAATAATTCAGCAAACTAAGAACATACCTTATCTCACTTGTTGCTGCTACTGTTTTAATATGAGGAACATTATATTTTGATAAATACCTGCTAAATTCAACCTTTTTAAAATCAGCCAAATATAAATTCAACTCCCAGGGAGAGTACTCAGCAAGTAATGAAAAAATTATACTGTTCAAAAATACTGATTTACCAGATCCTGTTCGTCCAGCAACCAACGAATGAACTGCATCATCACCCAATGTTATTGTTGTTGGACTGGACCATTCTCCATTTCTTAATCCTGGTCGTAGATTAATTCCATTTTGAGTCGTATTAAACCATAATCCATTTGTATCTGCACATTTATCTATGATCTGAGCAATTACTCTGGGATTTTTTTCAGCTAATAATTTTCGAAATAAATTTGTACATTCGTCCTGACCGTTGCAACCGTTAAAAAGTTCTATAAATTCTAAGGGTTCCTTAATACATACATATTGATTATTGTATGATTTTGCTTCTGTAATAGAAGGGTATATCTTAGGATTTTTTTCAGCAACTAATGTCTTTAAATTATCCAAATAAGCGTTATATGGAAGTTTACTTTTTTCTTCTTCTCTTTGCTTTTTTAATTTTGCAAGGTCATCTAAAGTTAAAAGTTCTTTTGACATAATCATCTCCCAAATTAATCTAAAATTTGTTTTACTTTTGCCTTGAGCGCTGAAGCTCCGCTGCTCACAAATGATTGCGATTTTGTTGCTGCTGTTTGAGCTGCATTAGCCCCCAATCCTCTTACCATATTAGATTTATCTTCAAATTTTCTTGATAAAGCAAGGAAACTCTCACTTATTCCTGTTTTAAATCCTTCAATGATAATCGATATTGACTGCAATACGACTGGTTCAATCGAAATGTAAATTTCATTTTCAGCTTTCTGATTTTCCAGATTGTTTTCATACTGATTTTGTTTCGCCTCCATGCTTTCGATATAGGAAGCAATATCTTGTTTAATGTTTTCAAAATCTTCCGTATCACATCTCCAATTTTTGGTATCAATCCCAGTCAAATTATCATCAATTTTCTTCCATGACTGTATTTGTTGTTCAATCTGATTTTCTAACTGTTTGCTTCTATCCTTTGCACTTTCTCCTGCTCTCATTTGTTCCATCACTTGAGTAAAGCTTAATTCGCTGTTTTTCCAATCTTCCATGGATTTAAGCTCACTTTGTTTTAAGCCATCGTTATAAAAGCTAATCGCTTCACGAGACAATTTAACAACTGGCTCATATTTAAGTTCTCTTGCATAATTAATTAATTTGTCAGAAATCCCTTTGGTTTCTTCATGAATTTCATCCAGACATGTACCATACATATTGTACATCTGGGTAATTTCTTCTTCTGTAAAATTAAATCCCATTGTGTCTTCTCCTTAAAATTATAATCTCTTAACATCCACGGTAACAAAATCTGGTATTATACCATTTAATGTAAAGAATTCAACAAAATCATATTGTAAAAAATATTCATATAGATCTTCACTAATGTCATTCGTATCAACATATAAAAAGGTATCAATGGAAATGGTTTCGTCTGAATTCAAAATATCTTCAAATTCCTGAAACGAAAGAAGCTTTTTGATACAAAATTTTCCTTCCAGATTTTTCTTTTGATTGGATATTATTAACTCATATTCGAATTCATGAACAATACCTTCATACCCATAAATCTGTTCGGATTCTTTGATCTTTTTTATAACCTTAGAAAATGCTCGTGAGCTGTTATTTTCTAACAGGAAGTCACGTGCCATGGTCTGTTTCATAAATAAAATAGGTATAAAGCCAAAATTTTCACCTTCAATAAATAACTGAACGATTTCTCTATCCACGGAAGTAAAATCTGTCCCGGTAAAAAATACAATGTGATACTTAATTGGATTTTCTCTTTTTCTTAATTTATCAGGATTGATAGTTGCAATTTTTCCATCTGCCAATGAATTCACAAGGTCTCTGGTACTTTTTAAATCTATATATAAATTTTGCAATTCTCGCTGGGTTCTTATAACTTTCATCATTCCACGAGTTCTGCTTTCCGGAAAATGGAGTCCCTCAAAATCCACAAGAAACATATCAATAATATCCATTGAATTTTCTCCGAAAAATCCAAGCATAAATTTTTCAATTAAAATTGCAATGTTTGTTCTGAGTTTTTCACTGCTCTGTGCACTTTCTTCACCGTAACAAATAAGCATTGGTTTGTAATTATGTTGAAAAGATATCAATTCTTTTACAAAATAGAATTCTTCATTCGCAAACCCAAGAGCAACATAAGGAGAAAGGACACCATTATTATGGTTGCTGTCGCCAATCAGTCCGATTACTTCCTTTTCTTTAGAATTCAATTCCTTGATCAAATGTGATGCATCATATATGAGCCCATCTGCTTTGGCAGTACGGTCCTCTATTTGCGTTTCTTTTTTAGAAATATCAGAGTTTAATTTGTCATAATTCTTTTTAAGGGATTCAACAATATCTGAGCTTATATGTCCCACCTTTTCAGAAGCTTGATATTCTATCGGAAGACCATTTTTCTTGATATACTCTATTTCGTTTCGCCAATCACTGATAGTTCCATTTATGAACACGGAAAATTTATAATCATATAATGCTTTTTCGAGCTTGGACGGTTCTGTAACTGCCATATAAATTAATTGATTTTTCAACATATAGTTTTTGGCATAATAGTTTGTTGCATAATAAACTGCTATGTTAAGAATCAGTATGATGCCTGCTAGAAGAATTACGCGTGTTATGCACACCCATAACATAGCGTTATATTTTTCAAGCGTCAGTGGTGTGTAAAATCCATTTTTAAGTGAAAATTTTTTATAGGTACTATTAATGATTTTGGGAACTAAAATTATTCCCCATATAAGTATTGCAGCAACCACTCTCAGTATTTTGGGAAAACAAGTTAAAAAATTAAATCGGAAAATAAAACCGAAAAGCTTGTTAGCTGAAGAGAAAAGATCAAATTCCGTAATTTTTTCAGCTTTCTCCATATTGATCTCTTGGTCACAATTCAACTTATTTTGTGATATGATTTTGTCTGCTTCTTTTTGGGTAAGCCATTTTGTAACCTTTTCAAAATTTTTCGTTACTTTATCACTCGGATTTTCGAGTTCTCGCATTTGATTTTTAACTTCTTTTTGCAGGCTCTGTCTCTTTTCTTTCATTTCACGATCTACATGTGATTCCATATATTGAATTACAGTATTGGGATCTGTATAATCGTATTCCTTTTGTCGTTGACGCAGTTTCTCGATTTCTGTCTTTAACGGTTCTATTGGTGCTTTGTATTCCTCTGCACAGTCATATGTCTTTTTGAATTTAGAATATAATATCTGGTATTCTTGAACTTTACTTTCCATTACTTTCGTTTCCTTTCCATATATATTGCAAAAGCAATTACAGTTAAAATAATTTATCCCTTTCGTTTTGAGTTTTTGGTTTACCGTTTTATAGATTACTAGTAAAATTTTCGTAGAGTATCACACTACACGAAAAAATACCATCCAATAGATAAAATCACTATTGGATGGTATCTTGACAATTTATTTGACGGCTAATAATCCAGATAATTTTTGCATATTTTTCTTTTTCATCTCATAAGTAGGATGAACATAACGATTCATGGTAATATTGACAGTAGCATGACCGAGAATTTCACTAAGAGTTTTGACATCAAAGCCCAGTTCAACACATCTTGTGGCAAAAGTATGTCGCAAAGCATGAAAATTAGCATTTTCTATCCCTGCGGCTTTTAGAATTTTTTTGAATTTATTTTGCATTGTTCTCGGCTCTATAAATTTATAATCATCGTTAGTCAGCACATAACCTGACGATGATTTTTGATTTAAAATAAGAATTTTTGCTATTTCATCAGGTAATGGGATTTTTCTTATAGAGCAAGGACTTTTGGGTGTGGTCATAACAACTTCGGTTTTTGCCTTGTTTCCCTGATGAATTTGAATTCTTTGCAGTGTATGATGAATATATATTGATTGTTCGGAGAATGAGATATCCTCCCAACGCAAAGCACAAATTTCTCCAATACGCAGTCCTGTAAACAAACACACAAGAATTCCTATGCTGCAGGCTTCAGGATTCTTTAATATATGCTCACATAATTGACTTTGTTCAGCATTGCTTAAAATACGCATAGGTTTAATGTTTTGCCTGATCTGAACAGAGGCAGCATCACATGCAACATAAATTCCTTTTCTGATTGCAAACTTTGAAATATTTCGAATGATAGCCAACACATCATTTACTGTTTTTGGTGATAAACCATTGCCTTTTCTACCGCCTGATTCCAGTAGAAATTTACAATGTGTTTCTATAAAATCATAGGTTATTGCATTAAATGGTTGGTTTCCATATTCGGGAAGAATATAATTTGTGAGCATATTATAATATTTATTTTGTGTAGATATCTTAGTATGTAATTTGATACTTTCAAACCATTCTGACGCAAGGCAAGAAAATGCAAGATCATTTTTGTTAGTTACTTGAGAACTACATAATATACTTTTAGTTTTTAGCTTTTCTTTTGTCTCACGATAACTTCTTGCATATACATAACCATATATTATTTTCCCAGATACTGTCCGGGATTTTATATATCGACCTTCCCACCTGCCATCTTTTCTTTTGTATATATTTTCTCCTTTTTTGGGCATAAGATGTTATCTCCTTTACATTGACTACTATTTTGACGGCTTATGGCAAAGAACCAACCGATAGATTTCCCGAAAAAATTAGTTATTTGTCATTTTAACCTGTTTTGCAGGGATTATTGAATTGACGAATACCGTTTGAAGAGTTAATATGGATGTATATAATGTCGTAGAATAGTATTTTAAATAATTCGTGGAGTGTGATACTCTACGAAAATATTTCCGCAAGGAGTTATTTTTTATTATTATATAGGCAATATTGCCTATCACGTTTATGTTCCATTATAGGCAATAATGAATATATGTCAATATCAAAAGGAGGCGTATATTCATTGATTTCCTATGATCCATTGTGGAACACAATGAAAAAAGTCGGCGCATCAACATATACACTTCAAGTTAAAGCAGGAATCAGCAGCTCGACAATTCGAAGATTAAAAGCTGGAGAATCAGTATCCACAAACACTATTGATGCCCTCTGTAAAATATTTCACTGTTCAGTTCAGGATATTATTGAATTTCTTCCTGAATAAGAACTGCCATAATTAAAAATGTAGTTTTAAAAGTTTTGGATTATTGTATTTTTTATGTTTTCTTTGCACAGAGGTTCCTTCCATCTGATATAATGGACGCAATGCATTATTCAGATGGAGGAATTTTCTCTATGTCACAGACACAAACCCGGCGGAGTTCTCAGGTCGATCTGCTTCACGGCCCG
>OGES01002916.1_pt1 | contig 10592 bp, 1 predicted proteins | sample 1570711 | NCBI WGS metagenome assembly OGES01 (sample SAMEA2582133, study PRJEB24529) | metagenome | biome: Human gut stool | place: China | collected 2011 | reverse complement strand
AAAAAAGACCCGCCTTAAGCGAGCCTTTTCATTTATGATTCAATATCAGCCGCGATCATGCTTCTTTTTAAAGAGTCCTGCCAGACCAAACATGCCCAGCAGTGACGTCAACAGCCCCATGATGCTCCATGACGCGTCATTATCATTGTCATTGCCAGTCTGCGGCAGCTGCTTCATCGTCGTCTTGGTAGTTGGCGATTCTGCTGACGTCTGCATTGACTGCGAATCACGTACGATGCTTGGCTGAACGGTTTCGCTTGGCGCAGCCGGTTGACTTGGTTCAGCTGGCTGTTCTGGTTCAACCGGCACGGCGTTCTTAGCATAGATCACCGTCTTGACTTGATCAGCCGGCGTCATCTCAAATGCAACCATCGTCTGATCAGGCGTGTAGCCGTCAATTGCTGGCGAGCTGACTGTCGCGTATTCAGTCGGATCACTCGTCCATTCCGTAGCGGCAATGATCTTTCCCGTCACCTTGTCAACCGTGATCGTCCGCGTCCAGCGCGCAGATTGAGCATTCTCGGGAGCTATCGTATTACCGTCAGCATCTTGATAATGTACGATAGCCCGCGTCGTGTGGTCATACTGATCCTTGGCTGGCCAAACTGGACCGGTTGGATCGGCAGGATTAATTGGAGTTTCCGGCAAAATTGGATTGTCAGGATCCGGATGGTTGGGATCGATTACCTGCGTGCCATGCTTGAGCGTAACGGTAAACGTCTGCAAAGCATTGCCATCCTGATCAAAGACTGCCTTTCCTGCGTCTTGAGCCTGAGTAAATTCGTCACTGACCAAAACGTAGCCTTTATTGATCAGCTGCTTGATCTGATCAGCCGTACTGTAGTCGATCTTGGCATCGGTTACGCCATCAACCTTATCGCTTTGAATCGTCTGACCAGTATCTTGATCAACATAATTGATTCTTGCCTGTTGCGAATCAGCGGCGTAGTTGACATAGATCACGACATCATCTTTTTGAACGGCCGCGATCTCATTTGCGTCAATCTCAGTCTGACCATTGACTGGCGTATAGCCCTTGATTGTCGGTGAAACAACGGCAACCGTCTTTTGGGATGCCACGGTTTCCCAAAGCGGCCAGTACACCTTGCCCGTCACGTCATCTTGGTAGCCAACCCGTTTAAAGGTCAGTACCTGCACGTTATCGTTAGCAGCCGACTGCTGGCTGTCTTGGTAGACGTAGTGGATGATCTGAGAAACCTTGCGAATACCACTGGCCGGATCAGTGTCCGGATCAACGCTGCTGTAATGGTGACGCAGATAGATCGTAAACAGCTGATAATTTTGATCATCATTGTCAAACCGCAGCTGTTGTCCTTGGGCTTGCGCGGCGGCTAGTGCCTGGGCAAAGCCATCACTAACCAAAACGTACTTGCCGGTTGGGTTGGTCTGTTCATCGTAGACCAGTTTGCCGAGCTGATCTTTAGTGTCGTAATTAATCTGCTCATTGGTCTTGCCCTTTGCTTCATCATAGGCAACCAATGAGCCGCCATTATCGATGTCGACATACTTGATGATTGCCATCTGATCATTTGGACTATAGGTTACGATGTCCAGCAGATCAATTGGCGAACCATACTTGTCATTGCTCATGGTCAGCGGACTGTGCGACAGAACCGTTACGTCTGGCGTGTAGCCTTTGATTGTCGGCGAGGTAACATCGTCAAACTTGCCTTGCCGCTCGTCGGTCGTCCAGGCACCATTCCAGTCAATCGCGCCGGTAACCATGTCCAGGTCGCCAGTCTGCTTAAACGTCATGTCCCTTCCATAGTATGGATCAGCCGCCTGCGTGCCATCCGCGTATTTATAGAGCACCGTCTGCTTAATTGTCTTTTCACGGTTAGCCGCCTGTTTTAGAATATGATGCTTCAAATGAACGACAAACGTCTGATCAACCTGGTCATCCAAGTCAAAGACAATGCCATCTTTTGTGTCGTCACTGACCAGATCGTATTGGCCGGTCGGATTGGTCTGTTTATCATAGAGAAGCTGTCCCAAAGTCTTAGCTGAATCATAGCTGCTCTTGGCACCAGATTGACCGGTTGTATGATCAATCGTGACGACTTTTTCATCGAGATCATCATCAACGTAATTGATGTTGGCCAGTTGGTTGTCGATGATGTAGTAGACCGTATCGGCAACCGTGAAGACCCCGTCACTGGCCTTGTCAAACGTATCAGCATCAATAACGACCATCTTAGGACTAAGCGTGTTGACGTTCAAGTGATAGCCAGGAATCAAAACAGCAATTCCATCATAAACCTTTCCATGCGTCAGGATCAGTTCGCCAAATTGGGCCTGCTTCTTGTATGTGGCATCATAAACGATCGTATGCGCGACCAGATCCTCATCACCGGTTTGTTCAAAGGTCAAATCGGCAGCTGGGTCATGATAGTCAGATGCCGCCATTTGCCCCTGCTTTGGTCCATCCCGAAAGACGTAGTGCACGACCCGCTGAACCTTAACCGGACGCTTAACCTCTGCATGACGATGCTTGAGGTAGACGACAAAGCTTTGCGAAACGTTATCGTCATCATCAAACCGGATTGGCTGGCCGCCCGTCTCATCTTTGACCAAATCATAACCCTTGGCTGCCCAAGCATTAATCACATTGACCGTCGAATAGTCGCTTAATTGATTGCTAGTACCAGTCAGGTTCTTTTCGCCAATGATGGTCCCAGTATCCTGGTCGAAGTATTCAATATAGGCTGACTGCGGGTTGGCAGTGTAGACAACCTGCTTGTAAACGTTCAGATTCTGATTGTAGTTGTCGTTGTTAACCGTAATAGCAATCTCATCAATCTGACCAGGAACTGCTTTGTAACCTTTAATGGTTGGCGAGACAACGGCAGCAAATTTTTGAGTTGGCGTCCACGTACCGTTCCAGTCAACGATATCGCTAACCAGGTCCTTGACCCCATCCTGTTTGAAGTCCAGTCGTTTGGTTATCTGCTGATCTTTAAGCACAACGCCATCTTTTACGTAGTCAATGGTTTCGGTAACGGTCTTAGTGCGAGGGTCCTTTTCGGTTTCATATTCATGGCCAAAGTAGACATGGTAGACCTGATCTTCATCATTATGATCAAAGACGATCTCTTGGCCGTTCGTTTCATCGGTAAGCAATTGGTAATGCAGCTGTTCAAGGTCTTTGATCATATCGGTCGTCGTATAGTCGCTGTTCATGTCCGACAAACCGCTCAGTTCCTTAAACCTCAGCTGGTGGCCAGTTGGCGTCGTGCCATCGATAAAGTAGATCTTGACTTTTTGCGGCTGGGCCGTGTAGGTTACGTTCTCATTAATGACCGCCGTTTGATTAGCAAAATCACTTTCAGCCGGGCTGATCACAGAAGCTGGCACGACTGCCTTATCATAGACATAGCCCGCGATCTTTTGCGAAGGCACTTCTTTAAAGCTTTGCGCGTCAACCTTGTCCCAGGTAACCTGCTTGTTGACGAGATCCTGCGTCCCATTCTGTGTAAACTCAAGCGTCTGCGTCTCGGGAGCAAAGACGTTTTGGCCCACCTTGCCGCCATTGCCATAGATATAGGTGATAACCCGCTGGTAGGTGACCTTGCGCGGAGGAAATTTGGTGGTGCCGTGCTCGAAGTGAACCTCAAAGCTTTGGTCGGCAGCATCATTAGCATCAAAGATCACGTTTTGACCATTAGTGTCATCACTGACCTTAACGTAGCCAATCTTTTCGTAGCTGGCGATTGCCGAACTGGTATTGTAGCCGCTGTCTGCGTTGGAGTGGCCTTTCAGAGTCACGGTTGCCATTTGCCGATCATTTGGGTCTTTAGCATCGTCATCAATAAAGGTGATCGTCGCCGTCTGCGATTTAGGCGTGTAGAGAATCGTATGCTCCAGCGTGTTATCCAGCTGCCAGTTGTCGTTGGTAACCGTTGATAACTCGCTAGCAATCTTGTCAGGGGTAGGCTTGGTATATCCAGGAATCGCTGGTGCTTGAACCACTTCAAAATCAGCCTGCGTCCATGTGTCCCAAGCTGTCGTGTCGTCAACCAGGTCATGCGTCCCAGTTTGACTGGCCTGCTTGGTGACAGTCGCATCGGCTGCCAGCTTGCGTCCATCAGTCGACTGATAGTGAATAATCTGCTTGACGTTTGCGGTTCGAGAAACGGTTTCAGTCTTGTGACCAAGGCGGACATAGTAGACCTTCAACTGGCCATCAGCTGGGAACTCGATGCCATTTTGCGTTTCATCATTAACAAGCGTGTAGTTTTGGTAGTTCGTCAGCTTCTTTGCAATGAAATCCTGGGCACTATAGGTTTGATGCTCGCCAGTCTTGCCTTTCAAAGACTCGCTGGCGATCGTATTTTTGGTCTTTTTGTCAACATAGACAATCATGACGTTTTGTGAGTCGGCATAGTAGGTAACCGTCCGATAGATATTCAGGTCCTTGTCATAGTTGCCATTGGTAATGGTGATTGTATGCTCCGGTTCGCCGGCATAGTCATAGTGATAGCCAGGAATCGTTGGCGAGTCAACCTTAGCCAGCGTCTGAGCAGGTGTCCAGTCACCATTCCAGTCCGTTGTCTTAGTGACCTTGTCTAACTGGCCATTCTGTGTAAACGTGAGCTCTTTGTGGTACGGATCTTTTACCGATTTGCCGTTTTCGTATTGATACTTGATATCTTCAACGACTGTCTTAGGCCGTTGTGTATCTTCATAGCCATGCTTTAGATGAACGGCATAGACCTGGTCATAAGGATTATCAGTAGCATCGAACTTCAGCTCAGCCCCATTGGTTGAATCAGAAACCAGTTCATAACCCTGGCCAAGATAGTTTTTGATCAGTTCAGTCGTACTATATTTTTTGTTCGGTTCAGTCGTACTGTAGGCGATGGTATTTGAATAGCCGTTTAAGACCTCGTTTGCCAGCTGCTTGCCCGTGGTATCGTCAATATATGAGACTGAAATGTACTGCCGATTTGGCGAATAGGTGATCGTTCCTTCAAACTGGCCATCGACAAAGTTTTGATTGTTAACGGTAATCTTACGCTTGGCAATCGTCTTGATGTCTGGCGTATAGCCATCAACATGACCAGCCGTTACTTCGTCAAAATACTGGGTCTCAGAATAGTGGCTGTCCCAATCAATCTGGTCGGTTACCAGATCCTTGACCCCATTTTGCGTAAACGTCAGCGTGCTGGTCTGGTCCCAAGGCTGCTGATGGTTATCGCTGAACTTAAAGTGAATGATCTGCTTAACTTCAACTGAGTGTGTTACTGCTGTCGTCTTGTGTTTTAAGACGATTTTAAAGATCTGGTCTTGACCGGCATCATCATTAAAGACGATCCCGTTTTCCGTTTCATCAGAAGCAACCTCGTAGTTGGCATATTTAGCCAGGATCTGGTTGCGAATACTCGTGTAGTCCAGTTTTTGATTGGAAAGCCCGGTTTGCTTGTCAGTCTCCAGCGCTTTATCGTTATCTGAGCCGTCGATATATTTGATCAGCGCGGTCTGCTTGAGTGGCGTGTAGTTGACCGTAAACGAGTAGGTCTTGCCTTTTTGATCAAACGTTGCGGCATCAACCGTCACGTCTCGAGCCGGAACCTCATCAACGGAAACGGCATAGCCCTTCAAATTTGGCGTGGTAACTGCTTTAAAGGATTTGGTCTGCTTCCAGTCTTGATTCCAGGTCGTTGTTGTAGTGACGTTATCAGTTACGCCATCCTGTTCAAAGATAAGCTCGTTGGTCAGCGGGTTGGCTTGCTTCAGCAGACTCTGATCAACCAGCGTGCCGTCTTGATGGTTGGCATCACCCTTGTAGACATACTTGATTTCTTCGGTGACTTTCATCGGCCGACTGGTACTTGTCGTCTGATGCTTCAGATGAACCTCCAGAACCTGGTTGTTGCTGATGTCGTCTTCATCCAAGACTGGTTGGTTTCCGTTGGTGGCATCCGATACCAAGAAATAATGCTGCCCTAGATACTTGTTGATCGTCGCTGCGGTCGTGTAGTCCAGCGTCTGACCTGATTGACCGGTTCCCGTCCAGTATTCAAGGACTTGATGCGTTGTGTCGTCAATATAGTTGACTACCAGGATCTGACTCTTGCCGACATAGATAATGTCATGGTGAACGTTTAGCGACTGGCCATAGTTGGCATCAGTAACCGTAATTACTACGGCATCGACTTGAGCCACGTCAGGCGTGTAGCCGGCAAGCGTTGGCGAAACAACGGTCTTAAAAGTCTGCGTTGGTGTCCAGTCGCCGTTCCAGGTCGTCTGATCGGTGTACAGATCATGTACCCCCGATTCGTTAAAGGTCAGTGTAGCCGTGTAGACTGGAATCTGGTTTTTGATGTCGACATACTTAGTCGTGCCATCCAGCTGCTTGATGGCCTTGTGGTGTTCGATCGTTTCGGTAACGGTCTTGGGTCGCTTGACGGTTTCGGTTTCGTGAACGAAATGAACGAAATAGGTCTGATCATTTTGATCGTCCTTGTCAAAGATGATGTTTTGACCATTCGTGCTGTCACTGACCAATTTGAGTTGCTGCTTGACGTATTCAGCAATCGCGGCCTTGGTGTTTCGGCCACTGTCAGCCCCGGAATTACCGGAGAATTTCTTAACGGCCAGATCTTGGTTGGTCGTATCGTCATGATAGATAACCTTGACCGCCTGTTTATTTGGCACGTAGGTTACCGTCACGGTCGAGTCTTTGTCCGTTGCCTTGATCGTCGCGCCAGCCACCGTCAGTTTATCAGCCGTATAGCCATTGATCTTTGGTGAGTCAACGTGCTCAACGTTTTGGGCAGCGACCTTGCTCCAATCTTCCCAAGTCGTGGCACCGGTTACGCGGTCACGATCACCGGTCCGCGTAAACGTAACCTTTTGCTCAACAGATGGATTGGCTTGGCCATCACCTTGGTAGTAGTATTCAATCGTGCGTTTGACCGTTTTTTGACCATTGACTGAATCCGTCTTGTCATCAACGGTTTCATGATGATGCTTCAAGACGACCTGGTAGACCTGATCAACGTTGGCATTATGGTCATAGGTGGCGCCAGCTGGAAAGCCATCCTTGACCAGATCGTACTTGCCATTTGGATTCGTCTTGTCATAGACCAGCTGCTTAAGCCGATTATCCATTGAGAAGTTGATCGGCTGACCATCATAGTCCGTCAGTGTGCCGCTGCTGAAGATCACTTGATTACTCTTGTCTTGATCAATAAAGTCAACCCGCGCTTTCTGCTTAGCGCGATAGACAATCGTAATGTCTTGATCCAAAGAAGTTATGTATTTGGCTGGGTTAAAGGTATAATCCGTAACCGCGACGCCATTGATGAACGGTACGAAGCCCGTAATCTTTGGTAACGTGACATCAGCCGCCCTGGTTGCGTCATTAGGATCGTTGGCATACTGCGTCTTGGTCTTTTTGGCAGCATCAAATGCCGCGTCAGTTGAATCAATCACCAGATTACCCAGTTTTTTGTAGACATACTGTACGTTGCGCGTCTGCGGGATATAGATGTTGTCGATTTTCAAAGTGCCGCCACTGCCAGATTTGACGGTAGCTGACGATCCTGCTCCGCTTGGCGTCAACGTGCGGGAATCGCGCAGCTTATTTTTGTAGTAGTAGTCTGCTTGCATCGTCCCGTCAGCACCGGTTTGAGTGAAGTCAACCCTATCGCCATTGTGCCAGTCTTTGGTGTATTTATCGCCAATCTTGCCAAATTCAGACATGTAGCCGCTGCTGTTGCTTGGTACGGTTTCATAGTAGCCACTGACAACCTTGCCGCCAGTCGTGGTGTAGATCTGGCCGCTTAATCCTTGCTGAACGTAGCTTTGAGCAATCTGATTGCCACTGTCGTCAACATAGGACGTGGTTTGCATAACCAGCTTAGGAATCATAAAACTCAGACTCGCGTAGTCGTTACTGTCAGAAACTGCGCCCCCTCGGTTGACGTTAAAACGTGGACTCCAGTTGTAGATACTAGAATCAAAAGGATTAAGAATGACAGGATTAAGAATAACACCTGAATAATGGTCGTTATAGATTTGACCCAGATATACTCCTGACCATGAATTCTTACTTGTTTCAACGTCATACTCGTAGTCATCTTCATTAATCGTATATTCATTGAGCGGGATTTTATTGGTAGAATCAAGAATCGTTACGTACAAGATCCCACTGCCGGAACGATCCGTTGACAAGACGATGTTATATTCCCCAGTCCTGTCAGTCCAATTATTGCGGCTGGTGGCCCAAAAGAAGGTGTAGTGGTTGGTATTAGGATCAACGTACATTGAGCTTGGATATTCAGGATCCTTAACCGAAAAAGTTGCTGCCTTATCGTTAAGACCATTAGCGACCAGACTGCTGCCGATTTCATCCACACTGGCTGTGGCTGGTGCAAATGCCTTTAGGTCTAGCGTAGCCGTCTTGGCAGAGGACTGACTGTCACTGACAGCTGCTGCCGCCATGCTTGCGGTCGTCTGACTCAATGCGGCTGATTTTTGATTCGATGCTGTTCGATCTTGTGTCGCCACGGTCGAAATCGGAGTGGCTGCGGATGCTGATTCAGCTGATTTGGATGCGGTTTGTCCAGCCACCGTTGCAGCCGTACGAGTTGCGGATGCGAGCTGGCTTACGGTCGTTGATGCCGAAGCTGATACAGCCTGGCTCGCAGCATTAGTCTGGCTTTTTACCGTTGTCGCATTGGATTGCGGATTAGTAGTTGCGGCAGCGGAATGGCTGACTGCTGCACTAGCTGACAAAGTGACCGCACTGCTGTTTGACGTGGCCGCGCGATTCTGCAGATTAACGGCCGGCTCAGCAGTACTGGCCGCGGCGGCATGATTCGTCATCATCGTCATGGGCACAATCGTAAAAGTAAACGTCACGATCGCTGCAAAAGCCCATTGCTTGCCATCTTTGTACATTTTGTAATGTATTTTTTCATCATGCATATTGACTTCCCCCATTCACTTTTGGATTGCAAAAACACTCTCTGCTATCCTTAAGCTTGTTCAATTGCAATCCGACTATTTTTAAGAAAAAGTACATAAACGGTCTCTTTCTTAATCTAAAGATAGAGCAAATAAACGGAGGATTAAACTTTAAATTTTTGCTTTTTCTCAGCCATTACGCCTTTTATTAAGCGCTTACAAATAATTGTTTATAAAAAAATAAATATCATTTTATAAACAGATGACGTTTTTTTCATAATTCCTAATACCGGCTCTTTTTGCAAAGTTTTATTAGCCGTGACCGCTTTACCGCCATCTAAAAATGAGGCTGCATCAGCCAGCTCACCATCGCGTTATCCCGGCAGCAAGATAATCAATGGCGGCTTGGGCGGTCGCAAAACTGACTTTGTGCAAGAAATTAAATTTCAATGGCAGCAGAAACTAAAATTACCTACTATGCATCGCTTTTTTCTCAATAGTAGGTAAATGTATTACTCGATTCTGGAAAATTTATCTACTTGAGGCAGCTTTTTAGCGATTTTTTGCGAAAAGTAGGTAACCGATTTGCTACCAGACGTTTTATGCAGAATTTTTTGGATAATTTTCTTGAAGCAAGGATTGATTACTGATCGCTACGTCTTACCGCTGCCAAGCACCTGCATTTGCCGACTGAAGCGGATATAAAAAAGACCTAGCCAGTCCGCTGGGTCGCATCAGATAATTAACTTTTTTCATGGCGAAGCATCATAAAGAGTCCTGCTGGCAAAATTACGAACCCAACTGCCATGCCGATAATTGCAAACCAATTGGGCACGATGCCTTGAGCAGTACTGATACCAAACTCGCCGACCCAGTCAAACTTGAACAGCAAAAAGATCGTAAAGGCAACCGACAGTACCGGCAGCAATACATCCGTCAGCCAGTTCCGCTCTGCTGCAAGCACCTGTTCAACATTGGCTCCCCGATAAAAACGAATCACGCCCAACGGAATCACAATAAACTCAAAGAACCGCACCATGGCGCTCAGTACGATAATTGCCGTCATGTTGTACTGAAAAGCCATTGGGATAAAGATTGCCAAAGTCAGCGTAATTATAAACGGATAAACCGGAAAGTCATGCCTGGTTCGCTTGGCCAGCCATTGCGGTGCCTGATGCTCTTTGGCCATGGCCTCTAAAACTCGCGGCGTGTGAAACGAGGCGGCAACATTAATGCCAAACATTGAAATCAGCGCGCCCAGTTCAATCAAGACGCGCAGCCAGCGAGCCTGAAAAATCGCGGTAATGGCTACGACCTGTTTAGTTTTGACAATTGTAGCCGGATTGATTGCCATCGCCACCAAAATCGTACCGATATAAACCAGAGTGATGACCATAATTGCTAATGGAATGGCCCGGGGCAGATTCTTTTGCGGATCCTTCATGTCTTCAGAGCCGCTTGCCACGCTCTCAAAACCAGTAAAAGCATAAAAGGCTGCAATAACTGCCATCACCAAGCCAGAAGTCGTGAGTTTGGGAATCAAAGGCTGTCCATTGGCGGCTTTAAGCGTGTCCAGATCGTGAAAATGACTGACGCCGGTTTTTAAAAAGACAATGATTCCCGCAATGATAATCAAGCCCAGCGCCAACAGTTTGCCG
>OGES01002914.1_pt1 | contig 10600 bp, 10 predicted proteins | sample 1570711 | NCBI WGS metagenome assembly OGES01 (sample SAMEA2582133, study PRJEB24529) | metagenome | biome: Human gut stool | place: China | collected 2011 | reverse complement strand
ACACTCTTTCCCTACACGACGCTCTTCCGATCTTCTCCAAAGCTTTTTTTGTGAGCAAATACCATATTTCCCATATTTTTAAGGATAACTTCGGGATCTCCATCCATCAGTATATTACCAAAAAAAGGCTGTCCATGTGCAGGGATGCCATTCTCAGCAATGAAAATATCACAAAAATCTACCTGATGTACGGATTCAAAGATTACACCAGTTTTTTTCGTGCATTCAAAAAAGAGTATGGCATCTCACCCAAAGAATATAAGGAACTTTATGCGCAGAAACCGCAGTAGAATCTACCGCTCTGTTTTAGTGTTAGAGGGAACCCATGGGCATTTTTTTGCAACTTCGCTGTTATAATGCTCCAATTCCCTCATCTGTGCTACGATATGGTTCATATCCATGCGCTCCACCAATTTTTCAATGATTTCCACACCCTCTTTTGCAAGTGTTTCCCTCGCTGCTTCATCTGCAATGACCGGTGTACTCATGTGGTCTTTTTTCTCGCCAAAATAATAACCGATCGCAGCACTCTGATATGCCAGTCCGAAAATATCCTCAAATCCGGCACAGGACTGCGGCTCGTTATGCGCATACTCCGTTGTGAGCGGCACGTCACTTAATCGGTTCATTTTCTGATAAGCTCCCACTGTAATTGCGTGGAAACTGTCCATTGATGTAAAAATATCCCTTGCATTTTTCATCATCTGCATGGTGAGGTCCATATATAAAATCGGCACTCCGGTCTCATCAAAGAAATCCCGCACCATCGGACTGCATGTCATATGTGCCGGGCCGTGAAAACTGATGTAGATCTGGCGTTTGAATCCCTGGCGCAACAGGCTGTTTGCCACCGCCATCAAATAGTCGATTCCTTCCCGCACACTCACCTGGACGGTTCCCCTGCCGCTTGCCGTTGCGCCTGCGTAAAAATACGGAAGTCCTGTCAATACCAGCCCGTCACACGCCTCTGCCATCTCCAGTGCAAATGCCTCACTGATGGTGGTTTCTGAATCCAGTGGAAATCCCCCGTGCATCTCTACCGTTCCGACCGGTACAATGATAATGTCATTTCTGGAAAGATATTCTTCCACCTCATCATTTAACATTCTAGGTAATATTCTTGTTCTCATATGTTTCCTCCTGTTTTTGAGGGATGTGGTATGTTTTCGGCTATCCCTCTTTTTTCTTATAAGTGAAATAATTTTTCTGCATTTGTACGGCAGATTTTTTCATAGGCACTCCGGCTGAGTCTTCCTGCGTGTTCCTGCTCATCCAGCCAGTTTCCAAGCGGAAATGTCATTTCACAATTTGCCATATCTGTTCCAAACAGCAACCGGTCCTGATATTTTTCCAGAAAAGCCAGCCCAAATTCTTCGTCACGCATGATTGCACATCCGCCACTGTTTGCGGACAGATCTCCATATAAATTTTCATAGGTTTCAAACAGATATGGCAGTCTGCCGCCGGGACATACAGCTCCCTCTCCCCATTTCATCCGTTCCTTTGGGGTCGCCGGTGCATCTTTTGAAATTTCATGCCAGAATGGCTGACTGTGCCCGATGAACTTTAATCCTTTATAACGCTTTAAATTTTCCTCCAGCAGCGGGAGCCCCGGCCCGTCCACAACCCCATACTGAAAGCCCTCTTTCGGACTCATGTGAAAAAGAACAGGTAATTTTAATTCTTCTGCCACCTCAAATACACTCTGTAAAAATGGAGCATCCAGCCTCTGGTTTACCATCAGTTCCCCGATTCCGACCGCACCGCTCTCTTTACAGGCTAAGATCCGTTTATACACATCTGTCTGGTTTTTTGCATCCACATTGCACATCCAGTGGAACTTCTTGGGGAACTGTTCACAGATGCGTTTACACTCCTCATTTGCTGCAACCAGGATCTGCTCATTTTCCTGTTCGCCGGAAGATAACACGATTCCCTGTTCAATTCCAAGTTCCTCTAAGTGCGGCAGCATCTGTGCCGCACTGGAAAGGAACATGGTATCTGTTTTCGGATACTGCTGTAATGTCAGATGAAGATGAATATCAATTTTTTTCAATCTAATCTCCTCTTTACTATTCACGTCTTTGTTTTAATTCCGCATACATTTCTTTGGTCTGTTCCTTATCCAGATTAAAGATTGCGCCGATACCAATGAGTTCCAGCACACAGGTCAGCACCGGGATCAATGCCACTAACATGTAGATATTGTTTATGGTTGCATCTGACTGCACCACATTATTTCCAGAAATATATCCGATCGCCTGGAGTCCGAAGGAAACACCTGCGGAAGCAATGGTGGAACCGATTTTACGGCTGAACGTATAAAGGGAATACATCGAGCCATCACTTCTCTCATGGAACTTCCACTCACTGTAATCCAGACAGTCTGTGACAAGCGCCCAGATCAGCATGGTAAATACGGTCTGTCCGATCATTGCCAGTACATTCAGTACCGAATAAACATAAACGTTTGGTATTTTTACGGCAAAAATGATTACACTGAGCACGGTACTGCTGATTACGCCAAACATCAATGTCGTTTTCTTTCCAAACTTTGCAACCAGTTTTGGCACAAGCGGGAAACAGATGATAATGATCGGCACACTTGCAAGACTAAGCAGAGTCATTGCAGAGGTATTTCCATAGTACTCTTTGAATACATAACTTCTAATCTGGTTTGAACCGGTGATATAGAGCATACTTCCAATGGTTGCAACCATGACACCGATCAGTGGCCTATTTTTTACGACTGCTTTCAACACATTTCCATAATTGAACTTTTCTGTATTCTGTTTCTTTTCCTCACGCACACGCTCTGTCGTTAAATGTAACAGCAGGCAGTAGCAGACCACACTTAAAATTCCAAAAATAACTGCCAGAAGTGTAAATCTTTCCGGGATAATGTTGCTTTCGCTGTCAAAACAGACTACCGGCACAAAGGATAACGCTGCAATTCCCACAAATGTTCCGCCAAGACTTCTTGCCCTTGAGAGTTTACTCCGGTCAATCGGATCTGTGCTGACCACACTTGCCATCGCACCAAACGGCATGGAAGTTCCGGTATAGCTCATTCCATATAAGACATACACAAAAGCGACCCACGCATGAAGTGCAACACCTTCAAACGGCACTTTGGAAAAACAAAGCACACCTGACAACGCTAGCGGTATCATAAAAATTTTAATCCACGGTTTGAATTTATCTCCTGATTTTCCAAGCATCCAACGGTCCGGAAAAGAACCCATGATCGGGTCATTTACTGCATCCCAGAGTCTCGCTGCAAGGAACAGGGAACCCATCCACGCCGGACTGATTCCCAGCACATAAGTACAAAACGTCAAAAAATATGCGTCTACAAATAAATTGACAAAACTGCCCGCCATATCTCCAAACACATATCCGATCTCATCCCTTTTTGAAAAGGGTCTTACATTTCTTTCATTCATAAATTTTTCTCCTTCTGGTATTTGTACGCGCGCATTGGTTTTGTGTCTGTACATTTCACAAGAACCGATATCCTTATGATACATTTGCTTTATTGCAATTTAAATTGCATTTATACCAAAATACATTGCATATCTTACATTTATTGTGCTATAATATTTGTAGGATTGTATAAATATAACAAATCAGAACAGGAGTTTTTATGAAATATAGCCAAATGAAACGTTTTTTAATGGAACATAAGGATTCGATGAAGCCTCCGTATATTTCCACGCTCGATGGCATCCTGACTGCCGGTGGGGAATTGATCGGATACCAGGAACTGGAAATGGACAGCCCCTATCTGGATGTGCATGAGGATACCAGTTACACGAAAGACTATGTAACCCTCCACAGCCACGAGTTTTACGAACTTCTTTTCTGCCGCAGTGGAAACTTGCAATATCTCATTGGAAACACCCGTTACCAGATCCGCAAAAATGATATCATCCTCGTTCCCCCCGGCCCCAGCCACCGCCCTTTATTTTTAGAGCAGCTTCGGGGACCCTATCAGAGAACCGTACTCTGGATCAACAACGATTTTTTTGAGACCTGTAAGCAGAACTTCTTTGCGGATACAGGCTCCTCCCAATATGCACCACAAAAGCAGCTCCCCTATGTCATCCGCCCGGAAGGAACACTCTTAAACCAGATCGACCAGCTTCTGGCTGCACTGTTGTACGAGGGTTCCACCATGCGTCTTGGAAGCGAGCTCTACCGCATGGGGCTTTTTCTGCAGTTGTTCTGTCTGTTTTACCGTATGAACGACCATCCGCAGTCAGACATCCCCAAACCGGAGAATACAGGCCTGTTAGACCAGATTCTCAACTACATTGAATTGCATTTATCCGAAGACCTCAGCCTCGCATCTATTTCAGCGCAGTTTATGGTAAGCCAGTCGACAGTAAGCCAGCTTTTTAAAAAGCAGCTTGACACCGGCTTTTACAAAATCGTTACCCAGCGGAGACTGATCGAATCTAAAAATCTGATCAATTCCGGCTTTCCATTGAAAGAAGTTGCCGAACAGTGCGGCTTTTGTGATTATTCTGTTTTTTACAAAGCGTTTGTGAAAGAATATGGCATCTCTCCACGCAGCTTCCGGACCCGTGAAAAAGAAACGCATGATTTTTACTGATGCGGATTCAGGTGTCAAAAGGTAACTTCAGATTTTTTGACTGGCAAATAATGCCCTTTTGATAACCAGAGATAAGCATACAAAAATCCGCGGCATATGCCACGGACTTTTCCATAATACAAGGGACTGCCATACGGCAGTCCCTAATTATGCATATTTTATACTTATTTATTTCCATCCAGCTTATCGAGCATATCCCACACGCCGAGCATATACATAATACCCAGTGCACGGTCGTATAAGCCATAACCCGGACGGACATTGCCCGGCTTTTCACCCCAGAGGTGGCGTCCATGATCCGGACGGATATAACCCTCAAATCCGCAGTCATGGTATGCTTTTAAAATGTCAAGGATTCCGGTATCCCCATCACAGTCACGATGAGAAGCCTCCGAAAAATCTCCATTCGGAAAATGTTTTACATTGCGGATGTGCGCAAATGCAATGCGGTCACAATGCTTGCGGACAATATCTGCCACATTGTTTCCCGGGTCGGCATTCAAAGACCCTGAGCACAGTGTCAGACAGTTGTACGGGCTGTCAACCATCTTTAAGAAACGGTCAATATTTTCCTCGCAGGTCAGAAGACGTGGAAGTCCGAAAATATCCCATGGCGGATCATCCATGTGGATTGCCATTTTGATATCGCATTCTTTACAGGCCGGCATAAGCGCTTCAAGAAAATATTTTAAGTTTTCCCACAATACTTCTTTTGTCACCGGCTTGTAAGCTGCAAAGAGCTCGTCCAGTTTCTCCATACGTTCCGGCTCCCAGCCTGGAAATGTCATTCCATGTAAATTATTTAAAATATAGTCTGCCATTTCCTTCGGATCATCATGGATCTTGCTTGCTTCGTAATAAAGTGCTGTCGAACCATCTCCTACCGGATGAAATAAATCCGTGCGCGTCCAGTCAAAGATCGGCATAAAATTATAGCAGATAACCTTGACACCGAATTTGGAAAGGTTCTTAATTGTCTGGATGTAGTTTTCAATATACTGGTCACGGCTCGGAAGTCCGATCTTGATATCATCATGTACATTGACAGATTCCACAACGTCCATATTAAAACCATATGGCTCAAGTTGTTTCTGCACTTCTGCAATCTCTTCTACCGTCCACACTTCTCCCGGCAGTTTATGATGCAGTGCCCACACGATGCTCGTCACACCCGGAATCTGTTTGATATCAGCAAGGCTGATCTTGTCATTGCCCTCGCCATACCAGCGGAAACCCATCTGCATTGGCATATCTTTTTCCCCCTTAATCTTGATAATTGCATTATAGCATGTACATTTTTTTACTGGCAATTCAAGTTAATTGCTGTTTTTATTGCAAATCTTGCGATTCCGTTACTTTTGGCATTTTTCGAATCGTCCGGAATACCCCTGTGTATTTCTGCTGTTCCACCATGCGGTCTGAAAACATACTCTACCGCATGGGGCTTTTTCTGCAGCTGTTCTATCTGCTTTAACGAATGAATGATCCGTTGAATTGCATTTAGCAGAAGGCTTCAATCTATACGTTTTATCTTGCCAGCAGTCCTCTCGCAAAGTAATCCGCCATCGCAAGTGCCTGCTGCTCTACGTCCCGAAACACATCAATGCTCTGCTCATACTCTCCATTGACCTGTTGCTCAATCTCCTCCCTGGTCAGATCCAGATGATTTAACAGCATATTTCTGGTTTCCCTGCTCTCAAAATACGGATTGTGACTGGCAAAAAGAGCTGCCATCTGATTGGCATTGCGGTACCACTCCTTCACCAGCGCATCATAATCAGACATATTTTTTGCCTTCAATGCCTGAATAATCTGTCCTGCGATCTCAATATGCTCCGTCAGAAGATTGCGGAGCTGTCTGGTCGTTGCGATCGGAAGATACCTTGCAAACACATCCGTGATCTCGTCTGCAGTCTCAAGCAGCCGTTCTTCCACCGCCTGCTGGTCTGCATTGTCTGCGACTGCACTCATCAGATACATCCTGGTCCAGTAAACATGATTTAACCACGCAAGACGCATATCCTCGTTGAGGCGGAGGATGGAATCCTCACGCTCCGATTCGGTCTCGTTGTTACTTCCCGGATTGCCTGTTCCTCCTCCCATGTTTCCACCTCCCGGATTCTGCGGAGGCACATATCCCTCTCCCGGGCAGATAAAAAGCTGCATCCCGATCTGGAGATTATATGGATTGACTCCCGGGTTTCCAAGAATCAGTTCCGTCACTGTCGTGTGATACTGTCTCGATAATTTATACAGGGAATCGCCTGCCTGTATCGTATGCACAATTTTGTTCTGACAATACATATCTTTATTTCCAACCATAACTTTTTCATATTATGATATGTAAATCGAAAAAAAATGTGAAATACCATCTCTGATATTTCACATTCTACATTCGGCTTAATATTAATAATCACCTTAATAAAATCACGGCATTATATTTACAACATCGTTGCAAAAATCGGTGCGGCGATTACCGTCAGAATACCTGCCACCGCAATGGAAAGACTGCTCATCGCGCCCTCGATCTCACCAAGTTCCAGTGCTTTCGCCGTTCCGAGTGCATGTGAAGATGATCCGATCGCAATTCCCTTTGCCACCGGTTCTTCGATCTTAAAAACCCGGCAGATCGTCTCTGCTAACACATTTCCGATGATACCGGTGATAATGATGACCGCAACCGTGATCGTGACATAACCGCCAAGTTCTTCCGAGATTCCCATTCCAATCGCCGTTGTGATCGATTTTGGAAGAAGCGTGACATACTGCGCATGGTCAAAATGGAATAACAGTGATAAGACCAGAACACAGATCACACTCGTCAGAACACCGGAAATCAATCCAGCAAAAATCGCGGCAACATTCTGTTTCAGCAGTTCAAACTGCTCATAAAGCGGGATTGCCAGACATACCGTTGCCGGAGTCAGAAGATAGCTTAAATATTTTGCGCCCTCGTTGTAACGCTCATACGGAATATGAAATGCAACTAAAAATACGATCACGGCAACGATCGATATCAGAAGCGGGTTAAATACCGCAAGTTTTAATTTCTTCTTTAAAAACACGCCAAGCTCATATGCAAGTACGCTGATCGCAACGCCCAAAAATACGGAATCGCATAAAAACTCTCTCATTGCTGTTCTCCTTTCTTTTTTCCTCTGCGCATGACAAACTGCGTCACATGACCGGATACGATCATAACCACGATCGTTGATACCACCATGATCACCACGATCTGTACACAGATCGGGCGCAGTGCATCCCACGCATCAATGAGTCCCGCACCGGCCGGAATAAACATAAGCGGCATGATCTCGATCATGAACTTTCCGGCATCTTTGACTGCTGCAAGCGGAAGAATCCTTGTTTCCAGTGCAATAAATAAAAGAACCAGACCATAGATGCTTGCCGGTACCGGAAACGGGAGTACATATTTTAACAGCTCTCCCAGAAAAGAAAACAACAAAATAATCATAAATTGTCTCAAGTACTTCATATTATATCCCCATTCTTGCGCTGCCATTCAGCACAAATCTTATATGTGAAAAATGTATTTTTCACACCATTATCCTCTTCTTCAGAGGCTTCTCTGAAATTTCAATTTTCAGCCGGATATTATCATAGCACTTTTTGTTAGAATATCAACCTTTTCTGTTACTAATTACCCACTTGTATTTTTAAAAAAACATCAGAATAACACAACATTTTATTCTGGCAGGAGCGAATGAAGCTGTTTTCTCCGCTCCCCCCATTCCTCATAAAAATCCCGCCTGCTATCGTATGGACGGAAAAAGAAAATCTGCAAAAACATCATACAGACTGTTTTCTTTTCTTCCTCTTTCGTCAGACGGCTTAAATATTCCTGCATATTCTTTTTCAGACTATGCCACTCTGTCAAAAACTGCTGATACTGCTTTAACTGTGGCGTATCTAACCATTTTTCCACTTTGATCTTGGTTTTGCCGCGTTCACAGGCACCGCTCTGCAGAAAATAAGAAACACCCTGCTCCCCATAAATTCTTCCCAGCGGAAATAGTCTGCAGATGCCCGGACGGTATGCATGAATACTGCAACGCCCTGCATCATTTAAAAATACACACGTGCCCGTCTGCTCCTGCATTTTCAAATGTGGCACGATCAGACCATCTTCCACATGAAGTCCGACATAAGACTGCATCAGTCCCTCAAAGTCCATTCCAAGTTCTGTCTCTAATCTTTTGCAATCGTATGGATCAACTAAAACAGTATCCCCCATCTGCTCACAGCAGCTATGGCAGCCTGCACAGTCACTGCAGCCAACACGTACCATATCATGTATGCCATATATTTTTCCATCTGAAATCTCATTGATATCCTGTAACATATACGATATTCCTCTCTTATGTTTTCTGCCCGGAATACACAGACTGATCTATACATTAGTTCAAAACACTGATTGATCTATACATTTAACTGAAATCCCTGTTTTATAAATTTTTATCGAAAAAAGCAAGCATATTTTCACTCCACATTTTTGCGGAAGTATGGTATCCAAGCCCGATTCCATGATCTCCGGTCGGATATACCTCACACAGATGCTTTACACCTGCTTTTTCAAGTGCTTCATTTAAACGCACGGTATTGCTCGCCGGTACACAGCCGTCATCCGCATTTGCATAGGCATAGGTCATTGGATAATCCGGTGTGATATGGAACTCTACCGATAATTTTTCACGCAGTCCTGTTTCCTCATTGGTATTATAAAGATAACTTCCCTCGTGATATTCCGAAGTAAAACTGATAACAGGATACAAAAGTCCTATGGCATCCGGTCTGGCAGAAATTTTTCTGTATTGTTCTACCATATCAGCTTTCTGGAATTTTGCAAGGTTTTCCAGTACATTTTCCTTTAATTCCTCATGGAGCAGCGCTTCACTTGCACAGAGATGACCGCCTGCAGACGCACCCATGATCACGATCCGTTCCGGGTCTACCTGATATTCCGCTGCATGTGCCCGCACATACATAACTGCTCTTGCAAGATCCATCTGTGGCAGCGGATAATAGTTCGGACGAATCCGATAACATAAAACAAATGCTTTGTAGCCGCCATCACGCTCCATACGCTGTGCAGGCTGAAGTCCCTCATTATAAAAGGACACCATCTCGTAACCACCGCCGGGACAGAGAATTACCGCCGGCTTTAAGTCTGTTTTATTTTTTTTCTCCTCTGCGACCGCCGTGGATTCATAAGGAGGAATAGAATCGCTGCCTGCTGTATGCGCAAATGCTTCATTATCTACTGCTGGATCACCGGTAAATAACCAGACGCCTTCCTCTGTATTTAAATCCGACTGTGGAATACCATCTTCCCAGTGCGGCATCTTAACGCCTGCAGATGCGTCATCTGTTTCGCCCCAGAGCGGAATATATTTGAATTTCTTTGTCTCCGCTGTTTCTTTGATCAGATTCGCACACTCTAAAAAAGCGTCCGCCAAAAACGGGGCTCCCCATTCCATTGTTTCTTCTTTTTCGATCTGCGCCATCGTATGATCTCTGTGTTCCAGCGGCACACGGTTTAAAAAACAGGTTGGAAATAAATTGCCGATCGCACGGCTGACTGGTTCTGTGTTTAAAATTTCATTCATGGTATTGTTTTTTGTAAACATGTATTTTCCCCTCTTTACACTATTTTTCAATGCATCGATTCCTGTTTCACATATTATAATGTGTTCTCTGTATTTATCAAAACACTATTATTACGCAAAAATCCGATGATACTTTTAATATACATCAGATTTTTTATCCCCGGTACCGGAAAAACTGTATGATTTTTACATGGAGAATAAGTTGCACAACAAATGATGGTGTGTTTATGACATGAGTCTCCCGTCCAAATGGTATTTCGTAGGCTTGTGAGTGGCATCTTGCGCAAAGCCGGAGTAATTTTCTCCCAAAGTCACAAAATTAGCTTCGACTTTGTGCAAGATGCCAGACCAATAA
>OGES01002901.1_pt1 | contig 10637 bp, 9 predicted proteins | sample 1570711 | NCBI WGS metagenome assembly OGES01 (sample SAMEA2582133, study PRJEB24529) | metagenome | biome: Human gut stool | place: China | collected 2011 | reverse complement strand
TGAAAAGCCTATTGGCAGAGTTAAATATGCGCTATTTTAATTCCGCCAACAGGTTAAAGTTCTATTTAACCTTTGGAATCAAGGCTTTCAAGTTCTTGCAACTTCTCTTTCTTGTATGAATAGAGTTGCGGTGAGGGGGTACCCCTTGGGCGTTTTCTTATTCGCTTATATCTTGCACCAATGCTCCTAAAAAACGTTTGAAGGTAATGTCGCTGGCTTTTTTACCGGAAGCCTTTTCCCAGGCTTCGCGTGCTTTTGACACGCTCTGACGGTCTTCCTCTATAGCCTTACGGACTGCTTTCTCATCGGAACAATCCATTATAGGTTTACGACCTTGGCAGGGACGTGTTTTTAAGCCTTTGATACCATTTTCTTTATAACGTTTTATCCAAGCGTATACTGTTGGTATTGTCACATCGAATATTTCAGCTATTTCTGAAGCTGATTTTCCTGATGACTTCAACAATATGGATTTGCATCTGATACGATAGTTATGAGTAGGGCCATTATGATAGCCTTTCTCCAATTCGAGGCGATTAGCCTCACTTAATTCAAGCACTTTTATATGTTTCATGATTTACATTCTAAAATATCATGATACAATATTAATATTTTATGTTGAATATAAAAATATTTTAGATCACTTACTTATCTCTTTTGTTTTAATAAAGTAAGTGTCAAGGCTAAAGTTACTTGTTTGTTTAGCCTTGACATTAAGAATCCGTTCCTTCGCTCAGTCTTATAACTTATTTGTCTATTATTTATATTCTTTAGGACGTCTGTATTCTTCCTGCTCATAGAACTGTTCAAGCACGCGCTTTTCGTATTTTCTTTCCAGCATCCACATAGGTCTGTCTAGTGTCATTTCCCAGTCTGACAACATCTTATAATATTTTCTTATCAAGTCAGGATGTTTGTCGGCCAGATTATTCTGTTCGCCTTCATCCTTACTTATATCGTATAGTTCTGCTGGTCTGTCAGGGAAACGCATGAACTTCCAGTCGCCGTCTCTCACAACGCCTCTGTTTTCAATTTTCCAGTAAAGAGTCTGGTGAGGACGACCGTTATTTTTGCCAGTAAGATAGGGAATAATGTCTACACCATCCAGCGGATTTGCAATTTCCTTGTCGTAACCTGCAAGATTGATGAAAGCAGGCAAGAAATCGAGGAAGCTTGTAGGCTTGTTGTAGTGGCTACCTTTCTTTATCACACCAGGATAAGAAATTATGGCAGGAACTCTTACACCACCCTCAAGGAAGGTAGCTTTCATACCGCTCAGAGGATAGTTGGAAGTTTCAGTTCCGTTAGGTCCACCGTTATCGTTAGTAAACACTATGATTGTATTTTTGTCAAGTCCCAGTTCTTTAAGCTTGTCGAACACCTGTCCGCAAGCCTTGTCCATTGCCCATGCCATGGCAGCAAGACTTTTTCTTTTACCTTTCAGGTGAGCAAATTTCGCCAGGTCTTCCTTTTCAGCCTGTAGCGGAGCATGTACAGCGTTGAATGCCAGATAAACAAAGAAAGGTTTTTTTGCATTTTCCTCAATGATCTTGCTGGCTTCGTCGGCGAGCAGGTAAGTCATATACTTATCCGGTTCCTTGAAATGAGCGAATCCGTATTCAAGTCTGTTTTCCACACCCTCATCGGCAAAGGACCTCTTCTGTAAGGATGATATTCGTCTGTAGCTCCCAGATGCCATTTTCCGAATGCTCCACAAACATAACCAGCTTCGCTAAGATAGTTTGATATAAACTTTTCTGAAGTAGGAACACCCATGTCAAGTCCGTATTTACCGTGCTTGCTCATGTATCCCACTACATTGTTCTCTTCGATACCGAATCTCTGCTGGTAGCGTCCGGTCATAAGTCCTGCCCTTGATGGTCCGCTCACCGCATCGGTGGTATACATCTGGTGGAGTATCATTCCGTTTTCCGCCAGCTTGTCAAGATTGGGAGTTTCAAACTGTTTGCTTCCCTGAAAACCGAAATCAGCATATCCGGCATCATCTGAGAGAATAAACACAATGTTTGTTTTTTTTTTGTTCGTTGTTTCCTTCTGCCCATGCAATTGCCGGAACAAGTAAGAGAGTTGCTTTTAGAATTTCAGATGTTTTCATAAAACGCCATTTGTTAATAATTAAATAATAAATGGTTGCTGCAATGCAACAACCATTAAATAATTCTGTTTGTTATCTCTTGAAAACAATCTACCTTAATTATGTATACCACTTGCTCAAACAATCCTTTTCTTTATTGGCAAAGGTATTACCATTAAAAAAAACTAATCAGTGGTTTTTTGAAAAAAAAGTATGGTATTTGAGTACTTCTCCTATAAAATACTTTTAATTTTTTAGGGGAAGTTTATGTTTAAACGTATTATTCCATATTTTCGTCTATGTAGTAGCCGGAGAACCCGCATGTTTCCATATTCGTTATTAAATTCATATCTTCAGATGTAAGTTCGAAATTAAATACATCGGCATTCTGAATTATTCTTTCTTTGTTCAGAGATTTTGGCAGTGGAACAACGTTGTTCTGTAGTACCCATCTCAAACATAGCTGAGCCACCGATTTATTGTATCTTGATGCTATTTCACATAGAACAGGATACTGCAGCATATATCCGTTTCCAAGCGGACTCCATGCTTTACTGTAATATTATTTCTCTGGCAATAAAGTACTGTATCCACTTGTGTATATCCAGGGTGAAACTCAATCTGATCTACCATCAGCTGTATATTTGCACTTGTAAAATTAAATGTCTATAATTGCTTATATTGTAGATGAGAACTTTTATAAAAAAAATGCCATTGTATGCAAATACACCATATTAAAAACTCTTTTCCAATATATATAAAACACCAACTATCACTTTCTTTGCAAAAAAATTAATTTATTGTTTGCTAAAAAATCAATTTATGGAAATCAAAAACAAAAAGTGGGAGAGGTTACCTTTATTGGTAATGCTTCTGTTTTGTGTATCTGCAATTAGTGCACAAAAGATTACTATTAGTGGAAAAGTTACAGACGAAATGAAAGATCCTATAATAGGTGCTACAGTTTCTGTTAAAGGTGATAATACCGCAGGGACAATTACTGACCTTGATGGTAATTATTTTTTGGAGGCTGATAGTAAGTCGACTCTCGTATTCAGTTTCATAGGCTATGAAACACAAGAAATCTCTGTTAATGGAAAAACACAAATTAATGTTTCTTTAAAAGAAGAATCTGTTATGCTTGCTGAGGTTGTAGCTATTGGCTATGGTGTACAGAAGAAAAAAGAATTAACAGGTGCTGTTTCGCAGATAAAGTCTGATGAAATGCTAAAAATAGCAGGTTCGGATTTTACAAAAACTTTGCAAGGTAAGATTTCAGGTTTGAATATTACTGAAAGTTCCGGTCGTCCTGGAGATGGCGCTGTTATTCAAATTCGTGGATTGGGTTCTATTAATGGTAATTCAAGTCCTCTTTATGTCGTAGATGGAATACCGGCTGACGGTAATCCTAATTTACCTGCGGAAGAAATTGAAACAATAGATGTGTTGAAGGATGGTGCTTCGGCTGCAGTATACGGAACACGTGCTTCAAATGGTGTTATATTGATTACGACAAAACGCGGTAAAGCAGGTAAAGCAAAAGTAAGTTTCTCTGGTTATTATGGTCTACAGAACATTGTATCAGGAACTCCATTGCTTAGTACACCACAGCAGTTGTATGTTGATGAAATGTATCAGCGTGCTTTAGGTGGTAACTCTTCCGACTTATATTATAATCCCGATGCAATGGATTATAATACCGATTTTATTGGATCAGTAACTTTAGATAATGCCCCAATGCAAAATTATAACTTGACTGTAAGTGGCGGTAGTGATGTTATGACTTATAATGTTAATGCCAACTATTTCAAACAGGATGGTATTCTTATTAATTCCGGTTACGAAAGATTCTCTACCCGTGCAAATGCAACATTTAAGAAAGGTCGTTTCAGTGGATTTGTAAGTATTGGCTTAAATCATTCTGATAAATCTGTTGAGCCTTGGAATGTATATCAGTTTGCACAATATCAGAAACCATATATGAAACCATTGAATATGGAAGATGGAAGTGAAGTAGAAATTGATGCTGATAACAACGTAGAACATTTGGGATATTTGGCTCGTATATTGACTAATTCTGATGACAGAGTTGAAAATTCTCATAATATAGCAGCAAACTTTAAGATAGAGATTATTGACGGTCTTACTTATCAGGTGAATTTAGGTTATAACTATTGGCAATATAAAAGAGATTTCTTTGAACCTCAGTTTATGGTTTATGATAAAAACGGGAACCTTAACACAGCTTCAAGTAGAGTTGATGCAAGTCTTTTGCAGGAGGATAATTCAAGCATGAAACTTACTATGGAAAATGTATTAAGTTATGATAAAACATTCGGAAAGCACAAAGTAGGTGCTGTAATCGGTTATACTATTGAAAAGACAGACTGGGTGCAGAGCGCAATGTCTAAAAAAGATTTCATTAGTAATGATACACCTGTTTTCGATGCAGGAAATGTTCTTACATCAATTGGAGGATCTAAATCTACTCATGTAATTGTAGGAAAGTTGTTCCGTTTACAATATGCTTATGACGGTCGTTATATGTTATCTGCCAGTGGACGTTACGACGGTTCTTCAAGAATGGCTAAGAATAACAGATATGCTTTCTTCCCTGGTGTTTCATTGGGTTGGAATATTAATGAAGAAAAGTTCTTGAAAAATGTAGATTGGTTGAGCAATCTTAAATTGAGAGCCAGTTATGGTGAGGTTGGTAATGAAGGTATTGGTGACTATAAATATGCATCTTACATCCGCAACCAGATTGATTATGTTTGGGGACCGGAAACAGGCGATCAGTTAGGTCTGGGTGCTATACAGAGAGCGTATTCCAATCCTAACATAGTATGGGAAACAAATGTATCAAAGAATATCGGTCTTGATGCTTCGTTATTAAGAGGAGCTTTAAGCTTGAGTTTTGATATGTATAAGAATAATAAGAAGGATATGTTGCTTGATGTGATTATTCCTGCATCATCTGGTACAAATGTAGGTTGGGGAAATAACTCAATTACTTCTAATATCGGAAACATGGTAAATAAGGGTTTTGAGTTCTCGGCTACATACAAAGGACATACAAAATTTGGCATGAACTGGTCATTGATAGGGACATTCACTAAAAATATCAATGAAATTACTTCGTTGGGTGATATGAATGAAATACCTTTGGCTAATAGTAAACTTGGTTCCTGGTTGAATAATGATAATGTTACAACATATATGAAAGTTGGTTATCCTGCTGGTTCATTTTTCTTAATTGAATCAGATGGAGTAATACAGACTCAGGAAGAACTGGATGCTGTTAAGTCTTATATGCCAAATGCAAAATTGGGAGACTTGAAACTGGTAAACCAGAATGGTGATAATATAATTGATGATAAGGATCGTGTTTATAAGGGAAGCAGTATGCCTAAATTTGAAATGGGTTTAACTTTTAATGCTGATTATAAAGGTTTTGATTTTTCTACTCAGCTATATTATTCACATAAAAATATGGTATACAACGGTGCAAAACAGTTTGCATACGCAGGAGTAAGACACGTTGAATTATATGATATGTGGACTCCAAACAATATCAACTCAGATATACCTGTACCTGAACCATATAATTGTAATCCTAGATTAGATTACTTTCTGGAAGATGGAACATTCTTAAGATTACGCAATATAACATTGGGCTATTCTTTACCTAGAAAGTGGTTTAAAGGTATTTTGGATTATGCAAGAATATATGTAACTGCACAAAATCCGTTTACATTTACTAAATATGAGGGATATGATCCTGAAGTTGGTGGAGATGGTGTTGCAAGCCGAGGTGTTGATAAAGCCAACTATCCTATAACAAGAAAATTCTTATTTGGTGTACAGCTTGATTTTTAATTTGATTAACTGAAATTTTTAAAACTATGATAAAGAAATTAGCTTATATATTATGTTTCTCTCTTATTGGGGGAACTTTTACGAGTTGTGAAGATGCCTTGCTGTCACAAGTTAATCCCAATTCTCTGACTGATGGCTCGTTTTGGAAAACCGAAGCTGACTTTGATAAGGCTGTAAATGCATTGTATGGTTCTTTGCAGTTGGAATATGTAAGTGGTTCAGGATTGACTTTCGAAATGCTAAGAAGTGATTTGGCAGGTACAGAAACATGGTATAGTACTCAAAATATCTTCACCCAGTTAAAGTGGGATAGCTCTTCACCATATGTTGAAAACCGTTGGTCACAATTGTACGTAGGTATTTTCAGAGCAAATCAAATATTACATTACATTGAAAATGCAGATTTCCTTACACAAGAGAAGAAAGAACAGATAATAGCTCAGGCACGTTTTATTAGAGGATATGACTATTTTTTCCTTGCCAATACTTATGGTGGAGCCGTAATACATGATAAAATGGCTTCTTCGGCAGAAGAAATGAACATTCCTTTTTCATCAAAGGATGATGTAATAAATAAAATGGTTATTCCGGATTTTCAGGCTGCTCAAATATTACCTAAAGTATGGCCCAACGGTAATGACGGACATATCACTTGGGGTGCGGCTACAGCTATGTTGGGTAAGACTTATCTTTTCCAGAAAGAATGGAAGTTGGCAAGAGAATGCTTTAAGCAATTAGTTGAAAGCAACTTATATGAACTGGAAGAAAATTATATGGATAACTTTACCACTGATAATGAGTTTAATAAGGAATCTGTATTTGAAGTCTCTTTCTCCGATAACTACAAGCCAGGAAATAGTGGAAACCTGCATGACGAGATAGATGGTTCGGAAGGTGTATCTATTGCAAACCAGTTTGCTTCTCTTTTTGCAGGTGGTTACAATACAGTGTTACCTACCTACCATTGCCACGAAATGTTTGTTTCGGCAGATGTTATGGATCCTGATGCTGAATGGACAAAAGCTGGACATTTGAACTCTATGAGAACATACGCAACAATTGTAGTTGAGAAAGGTGACGGTGATTATTATAAGGCTCCTCTTGTTGATGAATATGATGCTGATGGAAATCTTGTTGCCAAAGGAAAAGTAAACTTTGGATATGGTCAGAGTTCTAAAGTAAGGAAATGGACACGTTGGGATAGAGTGGAATCTGAGGATCCTACTACAGGATGTAGAACAGGTATAAATTACAGAGCTATTAGATATGCTGACGTTTTGTTAATGTATGCCGAAGCTATTCTTGAAGATGATGGTGATGTAGATTTGGCAATAGAATATATTGATAAAGTAAGAGAACGTGCAGGGGTAGTAAAACTTAAGGATTATATAACAGAGAATAATGGATTTTTCCCTAAATTGTGGGTCTCTAAATTTGCAAATAATTACACAGACTTTGAGATGATTCCTGCCAATAAGGATAATGTATTGATGCATTTAAGAATGGCTGAGCGTTTGCTTGAATTGGCTTTTGAAGGTCATCGCTGGCTTGACTTGGTTCGTTGGGGATTGGTTAAAGAGTGCTTCGAACAATGTTGGAGTGAAGAACAAGGTATACGTTTGAATTTATGTGGGTCTATTACAAGTACAACAATAAGTTCTACAGAACAGATTCCACCATTAAATGTTAAGGAACGTGTGCGTCCTGATTTTGAGATGCGTTCAAAGGTATATCAGTCGGATGTTCACGATTATTTCCCAATACCTAGCTGTGAAGTTCAGAATAATAAAGCATTACAGAATTAAATTTTAATACGATGAAGACAATAAATAAAATATTATTAGTTATTTTAGCCTTTTTAGGAATAAGTTGCCAAAAGGACTATGAGTTTAACGAAGATATAGTCCAGGAGTATGTTACTACTTCTTTTGGAAATAAAGCGAATTTGATGCAAGTTAATGGTTGGATGTCATTTCTGGATTTGTCAAGAGGTGTTGAATCCAGAACATGGACTTTCCCTGAAGGTGTAGCCATTAATTTAGATTCTACGGAAGTTACAACCTCAGCATCCGAAAACCTGAAAGTTAGTTTTATTGTTCCTGGAGTTCATAAGATTTCTCTTAAACAAATATTCTGTAAGGAAATAGAAACAGAGGATGGACTTACTAATGAAAAGGAACAGTTTGTTGAAGTTACGGTTTTAGATAGTGTTAGAGCGTCATTTACCGCTTTGTGTAGAGAAACTGGTGCTGAAATAAATTTAGCTTCGGGCGCCAAGAATGAGCTGCAAGGTGGTCATCACATAGATTTTACTGTTACTTCTACAGGTGCACCTAATAAAAATGTCTTCACTTTTGTTAGTGAAGATGGAAAGGCAGAAACAGTTGAGGCAGTTGACGGTATTGCATCTTATCAGTTCTACTCACCGGGGTTGTATGAGGTTACCTTGGAGTCATCAAGTGATTTTGGACGTAGCAGCATAAAATATACAGAGTTGGTAAATGTTATAGCTTCGGAAGATCCTGTTGATTTTATTGGTGCTGAAAGATTATCATCCAATACTATAGGTTTGAAATTTAGCCGTGCAATGAAAGATGCATCAGACTGTCCTGTTAATGCTTTTTCACTGAATATAACCAACGGGGAAAATATGATTCCTGTAGTTGCAAATATTCAATCAGTAAGTACGGATGTCAATATTGTAAAACTTGTATTAGATACTGATATTTATAATACCGATAATATAACTGTTTCATACGATGCATCTGTTGGTAATTTGATAACACTTGACTATGTTTATGCTACAAATTTTATTTCAGAACCGGAAAGTTTCGATTTCAAGATGTCAAATCTTTTGAAAGAAGCAGGATATGATGTAGGTTTTGAAAATTGTACTGTAGAAGATTGGGATAAAGTTTCTTGGGGAGCAACTCTATGGGACGACTATAAATTATCTATGGTAAATGATAATGCTCATTCTGGTAACGGTGTTGCATATGCAGAAATTTCTGCTGGTAAAGGAATGATAATGGGTTGCGATACCAAAGTAGCAGGAGATTATGCCATCCCTGTAGAAGCAAATGTTGATTATTTGCTTTCTATGTGGATAAATGTACAAGAATTAGATGGTACTCCAGTAAATGGAATATATCCAAATATTACTTTTGATTTTGCAATAGATACAAAATGGAGTACTGGTGTATGGTTTAATAATGATTTTGTTAAAGGTCAATGGGTGAATGTTACATGTAAAATGTCATCTTCCAAAGCTGGAGATTCAGGAATTATCATTAGAGCTACAAATGAAAAATCATCATCAGCATTGAATTTCTATTTTGATGATATTTCATTGACTAAAATAGAAAAACGTCCATAGTAAATTAAAAATAGATAGGGTTAGCTCCCTATCTATTTCTTAGATATTATTAATTAAATTTTTTGTAGAATGGAATTGAAATTATTGCTTTTATCATTAGGATTTTTATTTATTTCTTGTAGTTCCTGTATGCCAGGAGATAATAATGGAGAAGAGAATGGGTCAGAAAACGGATCAAATACAGACCCGGGTGATTCTGAAACAGAATTTGAATATGAATGGGACAAGTTTCCTGTACCAGTTTCGGCAGGTACTGGAATGAAATGGGAATTACAGAGTCAGTCGGATGACTTTAACTATACTGCTGACAGTAATAACAAAGGTAATTTTGAAAAGAAATGGACCGATTATTACCATGCCAACTGGTCAGGACCAGCTCCTACAATATGGCAGAGAGATCATATTTCTGTCTCAGATGGTTGTTTGCGAATTGAAACCAGTAGACCTGACGATGTAAAAATAGTTAAGGTTACAAGCGGAGATAAAGAAAAAATGATGCCTGGCACTTATACAGGGTGTGTTACATCTAAAACTAGAGTAGTATATCCTGTGTATGTAGAGGCATATGCCAAGATAGCTAACTCAACAATGGCTTCGGATGTATGGATGTTAAGTCCTGATGATACTCAAGAAATTGATATTATAGAGGCATATGGTAGCGATAGGGTTGTAGGTGATGATGGACATAAATTTTACGGACCTGATAGAATTCATTTAAGTCATCATGTGTTTATTAGAGATCCGTTTCAGGACTATCAACCAACAGATCCTGGAAGTTGGTATAAAGATGTGAATGGAACTATTTGGAGAAATGATTTCCATAGAGTAGGAGTTTACTGGAAAGATCCATTTAATTTGGAATATTATGTTGATGGTAAAATGGTAAGAAGGGTATCTGGGAAAAATATTATTGACCCCAATGATTTTACTAAGGGTACCGGACTATCGAAAGAAATGGATATAATTATAAACATGGAAGACCAGAGCTGGAGAGCTATAAGTGGATTGTCTCCGACAAACAAAGAATTAATGAATAAAGATAATAATACATTCCTTGTTGACTGGATAAGAATTTATAAACCGGTAGAGGATAAATAATTATTTTATGGAGACCATCTCAAAATGATTTTGAGATGTTCTCTTCTCTTTTTATATAGTTAAGGATTTGATTTATTCTAGTTATAGTGGAGAAAAAATATCTTTATGGGAGAGATTTTCAATTACTTAGGGAAAAGTTGCATTTTGCCATATATAAATACTATTTGTATGATATATATTTGCCATACA
>OGES01002896.1_pt1 | contig 10647 bp, 7 predicted proteins | sample 1570711 | NCBI WGS metagenome assembly OGES01 (sample SAMEA2582133, study PRJEB24529) | metagenome | biome: Human gut stool | place: China | collected 2011 | reverse complement strand
TGCTGGTGTTTTTGTATGTGGAGGCAGAGCTGGGGCGTACATGGATGGAGGACGGCCGCAGGCTGGCACTCAGCGCCGCACCGGTGACACTGCTTTTGCTGGTGCTGCTGACAGCGCGGGACGAAAACGGCTTCTGCTATCTGGACGCAGAGGGGCTGCGGGGCAGCACCCTGTTCTGGGGGGCGAAGCTGGTGGGGCTTGCCTATCTGGCAGCAGCCTTTCTCCGTTGCAGCTGGACGCTGAGCAACTGGAAGCAGGAAACACCCAAAGAGGAACTGAAAACCCTGCTGCTGCTCGCGCTTGCGCCGGCGGCAGGCTTTTTGCTGCAAGGCTGGCTGCCTGGGCGCGGGCTGCTGTGCTGCGGCATTACGCTGGGGCTGGTGTGCGTGTATGTGCTGGTGCTGCAGACCAAGTTCACGGTGGATACCCTGACCGGCGTCAGCAACCGCATCGTGGCACTGCGCTATCTGGAAAGCGAGCTGCCCTATTACCGCCGCCACCCCAACCGCTCGCTGCATTTCCTCATGATGGACATGGATCACTTCAAGCACATCAACGATGAATACGGCCACTTGGAGGGGGACGCCGCGCTGGTGCTGCTGGCGGGCATTTTGAAAAAGGTGTGCGCCAACTATAACGGCGTGCTGGCGCGCTACGGCGGCGATGAATTCTGCATCGCCTGCGGCTGCAACAGCGTGGAGGTGCGCACCCTGATCGCCTCCATCCAGCGGGAGCTGGACGCCGCCAACGCCGCTTCCGGCAAGCCCTATCAGATCGAGATCAGCATCGGCTGCGCCCGCCTTGAGCCGGACATTGCCACCGTGCACGACCTGATCGACAAGGCGGATCAGGAGATGTACCACCTCAAGACCCGCAAGCACGGCACAGCCCCCGCAGAAAAACAGGACTGAACAGTTGTGAACTTACTATAACACGATAAATGCCGTTTGCCTTTACGGCCTTTCCCGTGAAAAATGCAATACCGGAGCGTCCGCAGACGCTCCGGTATTGCTCTATATAAAAATAATTTTTCCGCTGAAGATGGCCAAAGCAAAGCGGAGGCCATTCAAAATCGTCCCGCCCGCGCTTTCTAAACGTTTTTTACCCTTCTGCCCTTGCATCCCGGGGTGGAACGCGGTATTCTTATAGAATAGACCGGAACCGCGACAGCACAGGGGAGGGAGACCACATGGACGCACAGGAGATCCGCGCATTGCTGGGCAAAAGCATTTTTGAGCGGGCACAGAAGTACCGCAAGCGCATCCTGCAAAGCAGCTGCACCACCAACGAGGACGGCGTGCGGCACCTGACAGCGCTGGTGCAGGGCAGCGGGCCGGACTGCTATTATACGCAGGTCTGGCTGCGGGAAAACGGCAGCTTTGTCAGCGCCTCCTGCGACTGCCCCTATAACCAGAACGGCGACGGCACCTACTGCAAGCATATCGGCGCGCTGCTGCTGCAGGACGCGGAAAAGAACCCGCCTGCCCCGGAAAAAAAGCCGGAGAGCATCCCCGGGGTGCAGCGGGGCGTTGCAGGCTTGAGCACCGAACCCCGCAAGGACAGCTACAGCGCCGGGCTGGATATGCTGTTCGGCCGCAAGTGGCGGGGTGAGGAGCCGGAGACCGACTATGAAGCCCAGCTTCTGCTGAAACGCTACCAGCGGGAGGATGCGCAGCAGCAGCCCCAGCCCGCTGCCCAGCGCACCGGCTTTGCCCTGCTGGAGCCGGAACTTACGGTGCACAACGACCGTGTCTGGCTGCGGCTGCGGGTCTCGGACGGCATCGGCGGGCGGCAGTATCTGATAAAAAGCATCCCGCAGTTTCTGGATGCGGTCGAGCAGGGCGAAAGCGTCAGCTACGGCAAGTCGCTGGCCTTTGTGCACCGGTGGGACGCCTTTGCCCCGGATGCGCAGCAATTGCTGCGGCTGCTGCGCCGTCAGGTGAGCGCCCGGCAGGAATTTGAAGCCGAGGGCACGGTGCGTTCTGCTTGGGACAAAGGCCCGGCGGGCGGTCTGCCGCTGACCGGCGAGGGGCTGGATGACCTTGTGGAGCTTTACGCCGCCGAGGGCGTTGTGGGCGGCTATACCCTTAAAGAGGGTCTGCCGGTCATCAGCCTGAAGGTGGAGCGCCGCAAGGGCGGCGTGCAGCTGAGCTGTACCCCGGCGCTCAGCGGGGTGCAGGGGCTGGACTATGCCTATCTGCTGGGCGAAACCACCCTCTGGCGGATGCAGCGGGAGGAATGCCGCCGGGTGCTGCCGGTGCTGGAGACCTTTGGCGGGCGCAGCCTGTTCTTTACCAGCGCGGATGCCGCCGCCTTTTGCAGCTATGTGCTGCCGGAGCTGGGCAACCGGGTCAACATCGTGGACCCCGACCGGCTGCTGCTGAACCAGATCCCGCTGGAACCGGTGGTTCAGTTTTATCTGGACGCCGACCGGGGGCTTACCGTCACGGCGTACCCGGTCTTTCTGTACGGCGAGGACAGGGTAGCCCCCGGCGAGCCGGTGCCGCCGGATCTTTTGCGGGATGCCCGCACCGAGAACCGGGCAAAGCGGCTGCTGGAAACCTATCTGGAACCCGAGAGCGGCAAGCCCGGGCATTACAGCATTTCCGGGGAGGAAGCACTTTTCCAGCTGCTGGAAGAGGGCATTCCCGCCCTGCTGGCCATGGGCGAGGTGTACCAGACCGATGCCTTCCGCAACCTACAAGCCGCCCCGCCTAAAATTTCGGTAGGGGTGTCGGTGCACGGCAGCGTGCTGGACTTGGAAGTGGACACCGGCGCGTTCCCGGTGGAGGAGCTGCGGGAGCTTTTGCAGTCTCTGCACCAGAAAAAACGCTACCACCGCCTGCGGGACGGCAGTCTGCTGCGGCTGGACGACAGTCTGGAAGGGCTGGACGAGCTGAACGACACACTGGAACTTTCCGGCGCAAAGCTGAAGGACGGCCACGCCGCCCTGCCGCTCTACCGCGCCCCCACGCTGGACTGGGCGCTTTCGGGGCAGAACGGCCTGCGGTTCGACCGGGACGATGCTTTCCGGCGCATCAGCCGCAGCTTCCACGCCGTGCGGGACAGCGAGTATACCCCGCCGCTCTCCCTGCAAAAGACCCTGCGCAAATACCAGCGGGACGGCTACCGCTGGCTGCGCACACTGGACGGTTACGGCATGGGCGGCATTCTGGCCGATGATATGGGTCTGGGCAAGACCGTGCAGGTGCTCAGCTACCTGCTGGCGATGAAGGAGGGCGGGCAGCAGCTGCCCAGCCTCATCGTCTGCCCGGCGTCGCTGGTGCTGAACTGGCAGGAGGAATGCCAGAAGTTCACCCCGCAGCTGCAAAGCGTTGCCATGGACGGCGATGCCGCCCACCGCGCTGCGCTGGTCGATGGGTGGGCACAGGCGGATCTCGTCATCACCAGCTACGATCTGCTGCGCCGGGACGAAAAGCTGTATGCCGGGCAAAGCTTTTACGCCTGCATTCTGGACGAAGCGCAGGCCATCAAAAACCACACCACCCAGAAATACAAGGCGGTGTGCCGGGTGAACAGCCGGGTGCGCTTTGCCCTGACCGGCACCCCGGTGGAGAACCGCTTGGGCGAACTGTGGAGCATCTTCTCCTTTTTGATGCCAGGGTATCTGCCCCCCTACAAGACCTTCTGCGCCCGGTTTGAAAAGCCCATCGTGCAGGACGAGGATGCCAACGCCGTGCGGCGGCTGAACCAGTTCACCGGCCCCTTCATCCTGCGGCGCATGAAGTCCGAGGTATTGCGGGAGCTGCCGCCCAAAACCGAGAATGTGCGCCGCGTTGAGCTGGAAACCGAGCAGCGCAAGCTGTATCTGGCAGCGGTGGTGGACGCCCGGGAAAAGCTGCGGGCGGCAAAGCCGGAGGACAAGATGACCGTGTTTGCCGTGCTGATGCGGCTGCGGGAGATCTGCTGCGACCCGCGCCTTGTGGCAGACAACTGGACCGGCAGCAGCGCCAAGCTGGAAGCCTGTCTGGAACTCGTCACCGAGGCGGTGGCGGGCGGGCACCGCATTCTGTTGTTCAGTCAGTTCACCTCCATGCTGGAGCTGCTGGCAAAGCGGCTGGACGAAGCCGGGGTGAGCCACTTTACCCTGCAAGGCTCTACCCCGAAGCCGGTGCGTGCCGAGCAGGTGCGCCGGTTCAATCAGGGCGAGGCAGACGTCTTTCTCATCTCGCTGCGGGCGGGCGGCACGGGCCTCAACCTGACCGCCGCCGATATCGTCATCCACTACGACCCGTGGTGGAACCTTGCCGCGCAGAATCAGGCCACCGACCGCGCCTACCGCATCGGTCAGCGCAACCCGGTACAGGTGTACCGGCTGATCGCGCAGGACACCATTGAGGAAAAGATCGTGGAGCTGCAACAGGCCAAGCAGTCGCTGGCCGACACCGTTACCGGTGGGGCAGACGGCGCGATTTTGTCCATGAACCCCGAACAGCTGCTGCAGCTGCTGGGAGAAGAAGCATAAAGGAGTGTATCCATCATGAAGGTTTGGGATCTGCATTGCGATACCCTGTTCGAGCTGCGCCGCGCCGAAAAGGCGGGCGCACCCAAAAGCTTTTTACACAACGATCTGCATATCGACCTTGAAAAATTGCAGCAGGGAGATTATCTGCTGCAATGCTTTGCGGCCTATGTGGATCTGGCCGACCCCGCTCCCGGGGCTGACCCGCTGGTAAGCGTGCTGGAAGAGATCGACATCTTCAAGCGGCTCATGGCGGCTTACCCGGAAAAGATCGCCCCGGTGTACACCGCCGCCGACCTTGAGCACAACCGCGCCGAGGGCAAGCTCAGCGCCATGCTGACGGTGGAAGAGGGCGGCTGCTGCAAGGGCAGTCTGGGCGTGCTGCGGCGGCTGCAGGAACTGGGCGTGCGCATGATGACCCTGACGTGGAACTACCCCAACGAGCTGGCAGCCCCCAACGCAAACCCCGGCGGGCCGCTGGTACCGAACACCGAGACCGGCCTGACCGAGCGGGGCTTTGCCTTTTTGGAGGAGATGGAAAAGCTGCACATCACCGCAGACGTGAGCCACCTTTCCGATAAGGGCTTCTGGGACATCGCAAACCACAGCACCCGTCCCTTTGCGGCAAGTCATTCCAACTGCCGTGCCCTGTCGCCCCACAACCGCAACCTGACCGATGAGATGATCCGCGCACTGGCAGAAAAAGGCGGCATTGCGGGGCTGAACTACTGCGCTTCCTTTGTGGACGCAGACTCGGCACACCCGAAGCTTTGCCGCAGCACGGTGGAGCGGCTGGCAAAGCACGCGGCACACTTCAAGCAGGTGGGCGGCATTGAGGTCATCAGCCTTGGCAGCGACTTTGACGGCATCGGCGGCCAGCACGAGTTGGAAACGGCAGCAGATATGCCGCTGCTGGCCGAGGCACTGCGCCGCGAGGGCTTTACCGAGGACGAGGTGGAAGCCATCTACTGGCGCAACGCCTACCGCTTCTTTAAAAACAATCTGTAATAAAACGCCTTAAAATTGCAAAATGTGCCCGGGATACCCCTGCGCTGCGCGGGTATCCCGGGCTGTGTATTGCCCTGCGAGGGGAGGTTTTATATGGTCTGAGGCGCGCGTCCCCTGAAAAAGAACAAACGACTTGGAAAGATAAGAGGAATTATAACAATGGGTATCACGATCTCGCCGTGGATGATGGCGTTTCTCATGCTGATGACCGGCTTTGCAGGTTTTGTGGATTCGGCAGCCGGCGGCGGTGGGCTGATCAGTCTGCCGGCCTATCTGTTTGCCGGGCTGCCGCCCCACTACACCTATGCCACCAACAAGTTCAGCGCCGCCTGCGGCACCACCTTTGCCACGGCAAGCTTTTTCAAAAGCGGTGCCATGAACGTGAAGGTGGGTGTTCTTGCAGCCATCGGCAGCTTTGCGGGCAGTGCGCTGGGCGCGCACATCGTGCTGCTGCTCAGTGACGAGATGCTGCGCACCATGATGTTCATCATCCTGCCGGTGGCGGCGGTCATCATCCTGTGGCAGCGCAACCTGCCGGATGAGAACCGGGACGACGGCACGCTGGATCTGAAAAAAATCTTACTGGCGCTGGCTATCGGCTTTGGCATCGGCCTGTACGATGGCGTTATGGGCCCGGGCACCGGCACCTTTGCCATCATTGCCTTTACCACCCTGATGGGCTTTGATCTGCGCACCGCCAACGGCAACGGCAAGGTGCTCAATCTGGCCAGCAACTACGCCAGCCTGTTCACCTACCTGATGAACGGTCTGGTGGTGTTCCACATCGGCATCCCCTGCGCCATCAGCAATATTCTGGGCAACCTGCTTGGCTCGCATTTTGCCCTGAAAAAGGGCGCCCGCTTCATCCGCCCCATGATGCTGGTGGTGCTGGTGCTGCTGCTGGGCAAGCTCATCTCGGACGCGGTGCTGTAAGAGACAAACTGAACTCCCCCACAAAAAACAAGTCGGGCAGCCCGCGGGCTGTCCGACTTGTTTTAGCTTTCAATAGGTTTTATTCCAGCACCAGTTCTTTATCAAAGAATGCGATGCCGAAGGCGCCGGGGCCGGTGTGGGTGCCGATGACGCAGCCGATCTGGCGCACCAGCGGTGCGTCCAGATGCAGGTTGTCCTGCAGGTAGGTCAGCAGCGGCTGCAGCTCCCGGTGGTTGACGGTGTAGCCCAGCAGCGGCGTGTAGCCCGGGTGGATGCCGCCCATCTCGTCGATCTTCTTGAACAGCGCCACATACACGCCGGGCAGACCGCGCGCCTTACCGGCCAGCGCCACCTTGCCCTCTATGACGGCGAGGATGGGCTTGATGCCCAGCATACCGCCCGCCACAGCGGCGGCGGCAGACAGTCTGCCGCCCTTGCGCAGGTACTTCAGATCGTCCACAGCGGCCACCAGATGCAGGTGCTGCTTGGCCTTTTCCAGATCGGCGGCGATCTGGGTGATGGGTTTGCCGGCGTCCCGCAGCTGCACAGCCAGACGCACCAGCAAAGACTGTCCCAGACAGACGTTCTCGGTGTTCACGAACACCACATTGTCCACGTTGGCGAGGTCGGCAGCAAGTCTTGCGCACTGACCGGTGCCGGACAGCGCATCGGACAAAAAGATGCCCAGCACTTCGTCCCCGGCGGCAGCAGCGTCCAGATACAGCTGCTCGAACTGCTCCGGGCTGGGCTGGCTGGTAGTGGGCAGCTTGCGGCAGGCTGCCAGATGGGCATAGTATTCGCTGGGGGTCATGTCGATGCCGTCCCGCAGGACGGTGCCGTCCTCCAGCGTCACGTTCAGGGGGATCACGGTCACGCCCAGCTGCTGCGCCTCGGCGGGCAGGATGTCGCACGCGGAATCGGTGAGGATACGGATCATAATAATACCTCCGGTCTACCGGTAAATTACAGTATACGCAACGTTTTCATCAAAAAGGTTGGAAATTATTATACCACCATTTAGGGCGATATGTCAATAATTTGCATAAATTTGCCACGACAGAACGCCGAAACCTTGCGCACCCGGCGGCAGATATGGTACTATAACCGGGAACGAACCATAGCAGGAGGAGACCGACCATGCACAAGCTGAACCCCCGCACCGCCGCACTGCTTTCGGCCTTTGGCTGGGCGGTGGGCTATCTGCTGGCAGGCAAGGCGCTGGCGGCGCTGCTGCCCGCTGCACCGGGCGGCGCGGCGCGGTTTTTCCGGGTCTGCCTGCTGGCTCCGCTGGTGGAGGAAGGGGTGTTCCGAGGCGCGGTGCAGCGCCGGGCGCAGCCGCTGGGCAGGGAACAGGCCATTCTTTTGCAGGCGGTGCTGTTTGCCTTGCAGCACGGCAGCGCTGCCGCCATAGCCTATGCGCTGGTGTGCGGGCTGGGTCTGGGGTGGCTGGCCGACCGCACCGGGCATCTCTGGCCGGGAATGCTGCTGCACAGCGCAAACAACCTGCTGGTGCTGGCGATGGGATGAGAGGATGGGATACATGACCGATTTTGAACTGATGGGTCTTGCGCTGGAAGAAGCCGGCAAAGCCGCCGCCTTGGGCGAGGTGCCGGTGGGCGCGGTGGTGGCGCGGCACGGCGAGGTGGTGGCTACGGCGCACAACACCCGGGAGACCGAGAAAAACGCTTTGCACCACGCGGAACTACTGGCCATTGATGCCGCCTGCAAGGCGCTGGGCGGCTGGCGGCTGTGGGAGTGCGAGCTGTTCGTCACCTTAGAGCCCTGCCCCATGTGCGCGGGCGGCATCATCAACAGCCGTCTGCGCCGGGTGGTGTACGGCGCTGCCGACACCAAAGCCGGGTGCTGCGGCTCGGTGACCGACCTGTTCGCGCTGCCCTTCAACCACCATCCGGTGGTGGAAAAGGGGCTGCGGGAGGCCGAGGCGCAGCAGCTTTTGCAGGCGTTTTTTGTTTCCCTGCGGGAAAAGCGGGCGGGCAGACCCCGCTGGAAGCCCCCGGTGCCCGAAAACAGGGAAAAATAAGGAAAAATAGTGGGAACTGCGTAAAAAATTGCAGTTCCCACTTTCTTTTTGGGCTGGATTGTGGTATATTATTCAATGGAATCTTGTCGAAACCCATCATAAGCACAGGCAGGCACGCCAAAGCACCGGACCTTTGCCGGACACATAAACGGAACGCTGCACTGTCTGGGGATGGGCACAGGGTTTTTCCGGCTGGGCGCACTTACGCCGAGCCGAGAATACCGAACAGGAGGGATACACTCTTGTACGAGGACGAGTTTGAACTGACCTTTCAGGTGCCGGAGGAAGAGAGCGCGCCGGAGCCCCTTGCCGTACCGGCTGCAAAACCGGCTGCGCCGGCGGAGCCGGTGGTGGACGAGCCCACCCGCATCATGACGCTGGAAAAACCGGCAGCACCTGTGGCGGAGGAACCCACCCGGGTGATCACGCTGGAAAAACCCGCAGAGCCGCCTGCGGTGGAGCCGCCCGAAGAGCCAGCGCCGCAGCCCGTAAAAGAACGGCCTGCCCCTGCCGCGCCCGCTGCGGCGCGCCGGGTGCTGATCTCCGGCGGTGACCGGGGCATCGGTGCTGCCGCTGCCCGCGCCTTTGCGGCAGCAGGGTATCAGGTGGCGGTGCTCTACCACCAGAATGCCGCCGCCGCTGCTGCGCTGGAACAGCAGCTGCCCGGGTGCATCGCCATCCAGTGCGATGTAGCCAGCCGCGCCAGCTGTGAGCTGGCGTTCCACGCGGTGGAGCAGGCCATGGGCAGGGTGGATGTGCTGGTGTGCAACGCCGGCATCGCGCAGCAGAAGCTGTTTACCGACATCACCCCGGAGGAGTGGCAGCGGATGCTGGACGTGAACCTGAGCGGCGCGTTCCACCTGTGCCAGCTGGCGCTGCCCGGTATGATCCGCCGCAAGCAGGGCCGCATTTTGACCGTGAGCAGTATGTGGGGCCAGACCGGCGGCAGCTGCGAGGTGCACTATTCCGCCGCGAAAGCCGGGCTCATCGGCCTGACCAAGGCACTGGCCAAGGAAGAAGGCCCCAGCGGCATCACGGTGAACTGCGTAGCGCCGGGGGTCATCGAGACCGACATGATGGCGGCTTTTACCGCCGAGGACAAGGCGGCGCTGGCCGAGGAGACCCCTGTGGGGCGGCTGGGCACCCCGGAAGAAGTTGCAAAGCTGCTGGTCTTTTTGGCCGGCGAGGATGCCGGATACATCACCGGACAGGTGTTCGGGGTGAACGGCGGCCTTGTGATCTGATGCACAGGGCAATATTACACGATTTTCCCCGGAGCGGGAAGGAGAGAAAAAATGGGCATGACTTTGAAGGAACTGTTGACTAAGGGCGAGGGCACCCTCTCTGCACAGGAGGCCAAGGCGCTGGCGGCACAATGCCGCATGGATGTAGATACCCTCTACACCCTGCTGGAAGAGCGCGGCATCAAGATCCTGGAGGAAGAGAACGAGCCGAGTCTGGACGTGGACAGCATCATTGCTGAGGTGGAGAGCGCCGAGAACAACAACGATGACATGGGCCTTGCCGATGAAAACGAAGAGGATGCCGAGGAGAACCCGGCAGACCTGAAGGCTGCCATGGACGAGCTGCTGGACGACCCGGTGAAGAACTACCTCAAGCAGATCGGTCAGATCCCGCTGCTGAGCGCCGAGCAGGAGGTGGAGCTGAGCCGCCGCATCCATGCCGGTGCCGAGGCTGCGCACATTCTGCAGGCAGACCGCCAGAAGTACGGCGCACCGGAGTACATCAAGAAGAACAGCGCCCGCTTCTCCTTTGAGGAGGACGAGAACAGCCGAAGTTACACCGAGGATCTGGACGAGGACGGCGAAAAGTCCGCCGAGGATGCCGAGGAAAAGGCAGACGAGGAAAAGGCCATGGAGGCCGTGGAGAACGGCCCCCTGAGCGAGGAGCGCCGTCAGGAGCTGCTCAAGACCCGCCGCGACGGCCTGAACGCCCGCCGCAGCCTGAGCGAAGCAAACCTGCGTCTGGTGGTGTCCATCGCCAAGAAGCACGTCGGTCATAATCTTGCCTTCCTTGATCTCATTCAGGAGGGCAACATCGGCCTGATCAAGGCTGCGGAAAAGTTCGACTGCGACCGCGGCTTCCGCTTCTCCACCTACGCTACATGGTGGATCCGTCAGGCCATCACCCGCGCCATCGCGGATCAGGCCCGTACCATCCG
>OGES01002894.1_pt1 | contig 10658 bp, 8 predicted proteins | sample 1570711 | NCBI WGS metagenome assembly OGES01 (sample SAMEA2582133, study PRJEB24529) | metagenome | biome: Human gut stool | place: China | collected 2011 | reverse complement strand
GGGCGGCAGCCCGGGGGGGCGGGGAGGTTACGGCAACATCGTCTGCGCACAGCCTTTTGGCTGCCTGCCGAACCACATCGTGGGCAAGGGCATGGTAAACAAGATCCGCGCGATGTACCCCAGCGCCAACATCACCCCCATCGACTACGACCCCAGCGCCACCAGGGTCAATCAGGAGAACCGCATCAAACTGATGCTGGCCGTAGCAAAGGAGCGTCTGAACGCCCCTGCCGAGGCGAAGCCGCTGACCGCCGAGGAGATCGCGGGCGGTGCGCCCAGCCTGTCTCACGTCTGAGAAGCCACAGAAGAAACAAAAAAGCCGCACAGTACAGTTTTTCGCTGTACTGTGCGGCTTTTCTTATGCGCCGGAGCGCTTATTTCTTGTGATACTTGCGGTCTTCCTGCTCATAGGCGGGCTCGCAGGTGAGGTACATCCCCAGACGTTTGATGGTGTCCATATCCACGCTGGACAGGATGACCGTGGAGTGCATGTCGCAGCCCTTGAGCTTGGAGAGCTGCTGCAGAGCGACAGCAGCCGTCTCATTCTCGGCGGCAGAGCTGGACAGCGCGATCAGGATCTCATCGGTGTGCAGGCGGGGATTCCGGCTGCCGAGGTAATTGGTCTTGAGGGTCTGGATGGGCTCGATGGCGCGGGCGGAGACCAGGTCGATCTCATGGTCGATGCCGGCCAGCTTCTTGAGGGCATTGAGCAGGGCAGAAGAGGCTGCGCCCAGCAGGGGACCGTTCTTGCCGGTGACGACGGTGCCGTCCGGCAGCTCGATGGCGGCAGCGGGTGCGCCGCCGGTGCGCTCGGCCACGGCGTGAGCCTGCTTTTCCACGGCACGGTCGCCGACAGCTAGACCGGCCTGATTCAGCAGCAGCTCAAGTTTGAACAGCTCGTTTTCGACATTCTTGCCGGTCTTCTGGTCACAGAGCGCCTTGAAATAGCGGCGGATGATCTCGTTGCGGGAGGCCTCGCGGCAGGCTTCGTCGTCCACGATGCAGTTGCCGGCCATGTTCACGCCCATGTCCGTGGGGGACTTATAGGGGCTCTGGCCTGCGATCAGTTCGAACATGGCGTTCACCACCGGGAAGATCTCAATGTCGCGGTTGTAGTTCACGGTGGTCACGCCGTAGGCTTCCAGATGGAAGGGGTCGATCATGTTCACATCGTTCAGGTCGGCGGTAGCGGCCTCGTAGGCCAGATTGACCGGATGCTTCAGGGGAATGTTCCAGATGGGGAAGGTCTCGAACTTGGCGTAACCGGCCTTGACGCCGCGCTTATATTCATGGTACAGCTGGGACAGGCAGACCGCCATTTTTCCGCTGCCGGGGCCGGGCGCAGTGATGACCACCAGCGGGCGCTCGGTCTCAATGTACTCGTTGCGGCCGTAGCCCTCGTCGCTGACAATGCGGGCCACATCGTTGGGGTAGCCGGGGATCTTGTAGTGGCGGAAGGTGCGGATGCCCAGACTGTTCAGCCGCTTTTCAAAGGCTTCCACCTCGGCGGCGGCGGTGTACTTGGTCACGCACACGCTGCCCACATACAGCCCCATCTCCTGAAAAGCGTCGATGAGGCGCAGCACGTCCAGATCGTAGGTGATGCCGTAGTCGCCGCGCACCTTGCTGCTGATGATGTCCTCGGCGCTGATGACGATGACGATCTCGGCCTGCTCCTTGAGCTGCAAAAGCATCTGCAGCTTGGAGTCCGGCTGAAAGCCGGGCAGCACGCGGGAAGCGTGATAATCGTCGAACAGCTTGCCGCCGAATTCCAGATACAGCTTATTGTCAAACTTCTTGATGCGCTCGCGGATATGCTCAGACTGCATCGCAAGATATTTGTCGTTGTCAAATCCTATTTTCATCGTTCGTTTCCTCTCTGGTGGCCCGGCACACCATACCCGGGCGTTAAATCACAAGCATAAGTATACCACAGCCCGGGATGGGGTGCAATGCAAAACAACGCGCAGAATGCAATTCCGGCAGGATAGGCCGTTTTGGGCGGTATCTTGTCCGGTTTTTTGTGAAAATGGCGCTTGTGCAAACGTGCTCGCCCTCTCAGGCGCTAACGCGCCAGCTCTCCCAAGGGGAGAGCCCTTGGCAATCCACGCAAGCTTCATCTCTTTGCCAAAGCCTCTCCCTTTGGGAGAGGTGGATTTGCGAAGCAAAGACGGAGAGGGCGAGGATGCTCCCCATGTACAACAAAAGAGAGCCGCCGCACAAAGGTCTGTGCAGCGGCTCTCCGGTGAGTTTAGTTCATCTCTTCCAGAGCCTTTTTCAGGTTCTTTGCGATCTGGTCCGGGCAGCTGGTGCTGCGGAAGCCGCACAGCGTACCATCCAGACGGGCAATGGCGTCCTCTGCCTTCATGCCGGTAAGCAGCTGGCAGATGCCCTTCAGGTTGCCGTTGCAGCCGCCGATGACCTCGATGGATGCAATGGTGTGGTCATCGTTCAGCACAAAGTTGGTCTGCTTGGAGCAGGTGCCCTTGTTCGGGAAGGAAAATTCCTTGCTCATGGTCTTTACGTCCTCTCTCTTTTACGTTTTTCGGCGATGGCGCGCAGCTGTGCTGCGGCTTCGTCCGGTGCGGTGCAGGTGCCGATGGGGTGGGGGTGCTTGTGGTTGCGGCCATGGAAGTCCGTGCCCGCAGTGGCAACAAGGCCGTACTGCTTGCACAGGGCAAGGCACTCGGCGCTGTCCTCCGGGCTGTTGCTGGGGTGGTACACCTCTATGCCGTCCACTGCGCCCTCTGCCGCCAGCTCCCGCAGCAGGGGCATACTTTTGTACACCGTGGGGTGGGCAAACACCACCGCGCCGCCGCTGGCTTTAGCGGTAGCCAGCACCTGCCGCACCGGCAGATACTCCGGCGAGTGCAGCACGATGCCCCGGGGGTTCCACCCGAACAGCTTGTGATAGGTCTCGCCGTAGATGCTGCCATCGGTCAGGCCCAGCAGTTCCAGCGCCTGCATCAGCCCGCTTTTGAACAGCACTCCGCTGGCCTTGGTGGTCTCCCACGCAAGGTCGGTGGTAAACTGCGGGTACAGCTGCTCCAGCTCCTTTGCGCTCTGCAAAGCGCAGGCGTTGCGGCGCTCCTTCATGACGGCGCAGTGCTCCCGCAGCGCCGGGCAGTCTACGTCCGGGTAGTAGCACAGCAGGTGCACCCGGTGCTGGCGCTCAAAGTCGTAGCCGGTCAGCTCCACGGCGGGAATCAGCTCTACCCCGTCCTGCCCGGTGTGGGCATAGGCGTACTGGGCGCTGAGCAGGGTGTCGTGGTCGGAAAGGGCGATGGCGTGCAGCCCGGTGCGGGCGGCGATGGACGCCAGCCGCTCAATGGGCACAGCACCGTCTGAGCAGGTGGAATGGATATGCAGGTCACAGGACATAGCGGGTTACTTCCTTAGTGCTTATAGAAATTGATCAGGCAGCCGTCAGCCAGGATCTGGCGCTCGTCGGTGGTGAGCGGAGCCATGTACAGCTCAAACTCCTTGACGGTATCGCCCAGAACATAAGCCTTGATGCTCTGCAGATCGCCCTTGAGTGCTTCCCGCACATTGGGGATGAGCACATAGTCCCCCAGACCAAAGGGGGTAGCGCCTGCCAGCTGCAGGGGCAGCATACCCCAGTTGATCAGGTTGGAGCGGTAACGCTTGGTGGCGTACTCGGTAACGATATTGGCACCGGCACCCAGCACACGCTGGCAGCTGGCGGCCTGCTCGCGGGCAGAGCCGTCACCGGGCTTGACTGCAAAGATGGTGGAGGCGATCTGGATATCGTTCCAGTTCAGCTGCTCGCAGCCGGGCACGGCGTTCACCTTTGCCAGCAGGGCGGCGTCCCCTGCACCGGCGCGGCGGGCAGCTTCCTCGGCCTGCACAGCCTTGGCGCGGCCCACATACTCCGGGTCCTTGCGGCTGAGGGTGAACTCTGCCAGACCCAGCGGATTAGAGCGGTAAGAGGACGTCTCACCGGAGGGGATCAGCTCGTCGGTGGTGGTGACGGGGTCGGTGATATAAGAAGCCACCTTCAGCAGCAGGTTGTCGCCCAGCGGTGCGATCTCCGGCCAGTCCTTGATGTTGGGGCCAAACTTGAGCAGGGCATCGTAATCGCCCTTGCCAAAGCCCTGATACACGCGGGTGTCGTAGCTGGAAGCATCGTACTGGTACTCCGGCACGGTGGGATCGTAATCAATATCGGTGGCGGGGGTCAGGATGCCGCCGTTTGCGGTGGTGGCTGCAATGCTGCGGGCATCCATCAGTGCCACACCGGACAGCTGGCCGCTGCCGGGCTTGGAGCCCTCGCGGCTGGGGAAGTTGCGGGTGGTGTGACGGATGGACAGTGCGCCGTTTGCGGGCACATCGCCTGCGCCGAAGCAGGGGCCGCAGAAGGCGGTGCGGATGGTTGCGCCGCTGGCCATCAGCTCGCCGATGACGCCGGTGCGCACCAGTTCCATCATGATGGGCTGGCTGCCGGGGTAAACGCTCAGGGCATAGTCGCCGCAGCCGCCGGTGTGACCCTTGAGGATGGAAGCAGCCTCGTAGATGCTGTCGTACAGACCACCTGCACAGCCTGCAATCACGCCCTGATCCACACGCAGCTTACCGTTTTCGATCTTGCTGCACAGATCCAGCTGCACATCCTTGCGGCCGATCAGCTTCTGCACATCCTGCTCGCAGGCGTGGAGGATGTCCTCCAGGTTTGCGTTCAGCTCCTCAATGGTAAAGGCATTGGAGGGGTGCATGGGCAGGGCGATCATGGGACGGATGGCAGAAAGATCCACCTCCACCACGCCATCGTAGTAGGCGAGGTCAGCCGGTGCCAGCTTTTTATAGTCTGCTGCACGACCGTGCACTGCCAGAAAACGCTGGGTGACTTCATCGGTCTCCCAGATGGAGGACAGGCAGGTGGTCTCGGTGGTCATGGCATCAATGGCGTTGCGGGTATCCTGCCGCAGGGAAGCAATGCCGGGGCCAACAAACTCCATGACCTTGTTCTTGACGTAGCCGCTCTTGAACAGCTTGCCCACAAGGGCAATGGCTACATCGTGGGGGCCGCAGCCCGCCGGCAGACTGCCGGTCAGGTAGATAGCCACCACGCCCGGGCGGGCAACATCATAGGTGCGGCCCAGCAGCTGCTTTGCCAGCTCGCCGCCGCCCTCGCCGATAGCCATGGTGCCCAGTGCGCCGTAGCGGGTGTGGGAGTCCGAGCCAAGGATCATTTTGCCGCAGCCCGCAAAGCGCTCACGCATATACTGATGGATGACTGCCATGTGCGGGGGCACAAAGATGCCGCCGTACTTTTTGGCAGCGGACAGACCAAAGCGGTGGTCGTCCTCGTTGATGGTGCCGCCCACAGCGCACAGGCTGTTGTGGCAGTTGGTAAGCACATAAGGGATGGGGAACTTTTCCAGCCCGGAAGCACGGGCGGTCTGGATAATGCCCACAAAGGTGATGTCATGGCTTGCCATGGCATCAAACTTGATCTTCAGGTTCTCGGCATCGCCGCTGGTGTTGTGTGCCTGCATAATGCTGTAGGCCATGGTGCCGGTCTTAGCCGTGGCAGCGGCAGCGGCATCAAAGCCCTTTGCTGCCAGTGCTGCGGGTGCGTTGCCGTCTGCGGGCACCCACTCTCCGCGCGCATAGTACGCACCGCCGGTGCTGCATTTGATCATATCCAACATCTCGATTCGCCTCTCTTTTTGTATTTTCCCGCCCGCCGCAATTGCGGGCATTGCCCCGGCAGTGCGGCTATTCATCCCGAAAACAGCCGTCCCCTTAGCCTTCACCCCTTGGGGGGAAGGTGGCGCACAGCACCGGATGAGGGGTATTTCTTGGCAACAGCACCCTCATCAGTCGCCTGCGGCGACAGCTTTTCAAAGACTTATAACCCCTGCCCTGTTACGGCAAAAGCCGTATTTAACTTTTATTATAGCATGAAAGGGCGAAAAGAAAAAGCATTTTTTATGAACCCTTACTGCACCTTTGCGGCGGCTTCCTGCTGCTTTTCCTTTTGCAGTCTGCGGAACACCACAAAATAGGCCGGGATCAGGAAGAAGCAGGCAAAGAGCCATGCCACCGGGTTTGCGATGCAGGCGGCAAAGTAGCCCCACAGCGGCACGAACCAGAAGCCCACCATGGCGCGGGCGATCATCTCGGCCACACCGGCAAACATGGCAAGGCCGGAGTGCCCCAGACCCTGAATGGTGTAGCGGTAGATGATAAGCACTGCCAGCGGGATGTAGAACACACTGTTCCAGAAGATGAAGTCCTGCGCATTGGCCATAATGGCGGTCTCGCCTGCGTCCAGAAACAGGCCGATCAGGGGCTTGTCCAGCACGCGCAGGATGAGGAAGGACGCCACACTGTACACGAAGCCGATGCCCAGTGCGGTGTTCACGCCGCGGTTCACACGGCCAAGGTCTTTCGCGCCCATATTCTGGCTGGTGTAGGTGGTCATGGCGGTGCCGATGCTCTCCAGCGGCACGCTGAGGAACTGCGCAGCCTTGCCGCCGGCGGTCTGCGCGGCCACGATATCGCTGCCCAGACCGTTCACCGCGCCCTGCAGCACCACGCTGCCAATGGCGGTAATGCTGCACTGCAAGCCCATGGGGATGCCCATGGCGCAAAGCTTTGCGCAGTGCGGTGCGCTGATGCGGCCCTCTTCCTTATTCCAGCGCAGCTCCGGGTAGTGGCGCATGATGTAAATAAGGCTGCCGATGCCCGCCACAGCCTGACTGAACACGGTGGCAAAGGCCGCGCCGAACGCGCCCATGTTGAACACAATGATGCAGGCAAGGTCCAGCCCGATGTTCAGCACGCTGGCCACCAGCAGGAAATACAGCGGGCGCTTGCTGTCGCCCAGTGCACGCATCAGGGCGCTGGTCACATTATAAAGCAGGGTGAACGGGATGCCTGCAAAAATGGTGCGGATATACACATCCGCAAGGTCGATAATATCGGCCGGGGTGTTCGTCCACACCAGCACCAGACGGGTCATAGCCACCGTGACGATAGTAAGCACCGTGGCAAAGGCGATGGACAGCCACACGGTATTGGCGGTGTAGCGGCGCATCTCGTGGTGGTCGTGGGCACCGAAGGTCCATGAGATGGGGATAGAAAAGCCGCAGGCAATGCCGTTGACAAAACCCAGCACCAGATAGTTCAGGCCGCCCACGCTGCCTACCGCCGCCAGCGCTTCCACGCCCACGAACCGGCCCACGATGATGGTATCGGCCAGATTGTAGAACTGCTGGAACAGGCTGCCCAGCATCAGCGGCACAGCAAAGGCAAGCAGCAGCTTCAGCGGGCTGCCCTGCGTCATATCTTTGGTCATGGAAATATACCTCCTGCCAACACAAAAAAGGGTGGATGTTCGCATTTTTGCCGTGAAAAACGCCCTGCCGGAAAAGCGGCAGGACGTTGTAAGGATTCATGAGTGGTATTATAGCGGAGCAGCGCCGGTTTTACAAGACTTGGTTTGCATCAACATTTCCATTTTTTTGCGTAAAGAATTGGTGATTTTGCTCACTCCGCGTAGTGTGCCAGAAACTGTTTGGTGCGCTGCTCGCGCGGGTGGTCGATCAGCTGCTTTGCAGGGCCTTCCTCCACCACCACGCCGCCGTCCATGAACAGGATGCGGTCAGCCACATCCCGGGCAAAGTGCATCTCGTGGGTCACGATGATCATGGTGGTCTTGCGGTCGGCCAGCTCCCGCAGTACCCGCAGCACCTCGCCGGTCAGTTCCGGGTCAAGGGCGCTGGTAGGCTCGTCAAAGCAGAGGATGTCCGGGTGCAGTGCCAGCGCACGGGCAATGGCTACCCGCTGCTGCTGCCCGCCGGAAAGCTGGTGCGGGTAGTGGTCTGCCCGCTCCGAAAGCCCCATCTGCGCCAGAAGTTCCCGCGCCTGCTGTTCCAGCTGGGCGTGCACCGCCTTTTTGTTGGCGCGGTAGTCCGGGCGCTCCTTTGCCAGCAGTTCCCCTGCCAGCATCACGTTCTGCAAGGCGGTGTACTGCGGGAAAAGGTTGAAGTTCTGGAACACCAGACCGAAGTGCAGCCGCTTTTTGCGGATCTCGCTCTCCCGCTGGGTGGCGGGGTCGGCGGCGTCCCACATGGTCTCGCCGTTCACCCGGATGCAGCCGGTGTCCGGCCGCTCCAGAAAGTTCAGGCAGCGCAGCAGGGTGGTCTTGCCGGAGCCGGACGAGCCGATGATGGCCAGCGCTTCGCCCTGCTCCAAAGTAAGAGAAATGTCCTTTAAGACCTTTGTATCTCCGAAATTTTTGCCAATGCCGGAGGCTTCCAGTAATGCCATATTCTTAAAAACCTCCTCAGCAGCGGAAATAATCCAGTTTCTTTTCAGCCCAGTTGAACAGCAGGGTGAGCGCGCCTACGAACACAAGGAAGAACAGTGCCGTGGAGAACAGCGGCCAGATCAGGCCCTTTGCGCTGTACTCCTTGGCCATCATGATGATCTCCTTGTTGGCGATGGTGTTTGCCAGCGAGGTGTCCTTGACAAGGGTGATGATCTCGTTGCCCATGGGCGGCAGAATGCGCTTGACCACCTGCAGCAGAGTGACCTTGAAAAAGATCTGCGTGCGGGTCATGCCCAGCACCTGCCCGGCTTCGGTCTGCCCTTTGGGCACGGCCTCGATGCCGCCGCGGTAGATCTCGGAAAAATAGCAGGCGTAGTTGATGGCAAAGGCCACCACCGCCGCCACCATGCGCCCGCCGGAGCCGGAGGGCCACGGATTATTCATGCCCAGCAGACCGGGGCCAAGATAAATGACGATGATCTGCAGCATCAGCGGCGTACCGCGGATGACCCAGACAAAGGTCTTTACCGCACCGGACAGCAGCCTGCACCGGCTCATGGAGCCAAAGGCCACCACCAGCCCCAGCGGCAGCGCAAACAGCAGCGTAAGGGCAAACAGCTCACAGTTGAGCAGGAACGCGCCGGAAAGGCGCCCAAGGATCACAGACACAAAAACACACCCATCTATCGTTTTGTTTTACGCCCGGCTCAGTCGGCCAGCGCCAGCTCGTACTTCTCGGCCAGTGCCTGCATGGTGCCGTCAGCCTTCAGCTCGTCAAAGGCGGTGTCCACTGCGGCGGCGGCATCGCTGCCCTTGCGGAACGCCACGCCGTACTCCTCGGCGTTCAGCTCGTCCACGATTTTCAGGCTTGCGTAGTCGGTGCCCTCGCCGATCATGGCGTTGGCAAGGGTCAGATCCAGCACAGCGGCATCTGCCGTACCGGCAGCCACTTCCATCAGGCAGTCGGTCTGCACGCTCTTGGAAACATAGTCTGCCTTGGCAAGGTTTTCATCGCCCTGAATGGCGGCTTCACCGGCAGAACCGGCCTCGGCCACCACGGTCTTACCGGCAAGGTCGGCGGTGGAGGTGTAGGCGGTGCCCTCCTTGACCACCACGACCTGTGCGTTCTTGGCGTAGGCCTTGGTGGTGGCGGTGTTTGCCATGATATCCTCGGTCAGGGTCATGCCGTTCCAGATGCAGTCGATGCTCTTGGCGTCCAGCTCCACCACCTTGGTGTCCCAGTTGATCTCCACGAACTCCGGCTCTACGCCCAGCTTTGCGCACACAGCGGTGGCAAGCTCGGTATCAAAACCGGTAAAGTTGCCGTCGGCATCGGTGTAGTTCATAGGCTCGTACACAGTGTAGCCGATGACCATTTTGCCCTTGCCCTTGATGTAGTCCAGATCGCTGCCCGCTGCGGCAGAAGCCGAACCGGCTGCACTGCCGGAAGCAGAAGCCGCCGCAGAGGTGGATGCACTGCCGCCGCAGGCTGCAAGGCTCAGTGCCAGAGCACCGGCCAGAAATGCACTTGCAATACGCTTGAGTTTCATATCTTTTTCCTCCCATGGGGGACGTTCTGTGTCCCGCTTCCCTCTCGTTTTACCATTTTACCATGCTAAAGTGGTAAACTGTAGCTATAGAATAGCGCGTTTGCCGCCGTTTGGCAAGAGGAAACCTTTATTTTTTGCACAATGCACTGCTTTGCCCCGCCCGTAAGCCCGCTTTTTGTGGGAAAGTGTGCATACCCCTTCCGGCTTTGCGCCTGAGAGGACAGCTGCAAATCCCCCTTCCGTCTGCTCACTGCGTTAGCGCCTGAGGGGGTATCCATAAAAAATCCCCCCGCACTTTTTGTGCAGGGGGACATCCTGTTTTATGATTATTGCTCCGCCATGGCTTTCAGCGCCGCCTTTTGCAGGTCGGTGACCGAGATGGTGCACAGCGCCTTCAGGTCAGCGTCCGTGCCGTCTGCGGAGAGCTTGCCGATCTCCACGGCGTTTTTGCCCTTCAGGTAGCCGCACCAGCCTGCGCTATGCTCGTACCACTCCTTGCCTAACGCGCTTGCACTGCGCATTCCGTAGCGGTCGCCCAGCTCGTTTTTGGTGTAGACCGGCTCACGCGGGGCAGACACCGTGCCGTCCGCGCTGACGGTCAGCTCCGGCTCGGTCATATCCCCGATAGCGCTGGTCACACGGGCGTTCTCGTCCATAGTCACCACTGCCAGCGTGATTTTAGCCTGCACCTGTGCGTCCTTGTCATCTGTGCCCGCAAGCCCCTGCGGTATTTCGGCTACCTCAACGCCCAGTTTGACCGTATCGCCCCGGGCAGCGCCCAGCACCTGTGCATTCTCGCAGGCGCGGAC
>OGES01002890.1_pt1 | contig 10674 bp, 10 predicted proteins | sample 1570711 | NCBI WGS metagenome assembly OGES01 (sample SAMEA2582133, study PRJEB24529) | metagenome | biome: Human gut stool | place: China | collected 2011 | reverse complement strand
GGGAATCTATATCTTCACCTGGCAGATGCTGCCGGCCTAGCTCATCTATGTCATCAAGGCCCGTTCCTCCGACAACGACTTCGGCAAGAACATCATCCCCGCCATGCTGGAGGCCGGAGAGGTCATGTCTGCCTATCGGTTTGAGGGCTACTGGAAGGATGTGGGCACCCTGGACTCCCTGTGGGACGCCAATATGGATATGCTGGCCCCGGGCAGCGGGCTGAACCTGCTGGATAAGAAATGGCCCATCTATTGCCGAACGCCCTCCTGCCCGCCGGCCTTTCTGGGGCCCCACGCCGACGTGGGCAACAGCGCCGTGGCCAAGGGCTGCGGCATCCTGGGCGAGGTGAAAAACAGCGTGCTGAGCTATAACACCCAGGTGGGCCAGGGGGCCAGCGTGTGCTACTCCGTGGTCATGCCCGGGGCCGTCATCGAGGAGGGCGCGGTGGTGCAGTACGCCATCATCGGCGAGCGCTGCCGGGTGGGCCGGGGGGCCCAGGTGGGCACGCCGCCGGAAACCGCTAAAAATCCCGACGACTGGAGCATCGCCGTCCTGGGGCCGGACACCGTTATCGCCCCTGGCGAGGTGGTGCCCGCCAAGGCCCTGCTGGACCGTCATCACGGGGAGGTGGAAGCATGAACGGAATGCACGGCATCATTTTCTCCTATGAAAAGAAAACCGGACTGCGGGAGCTCATCGAGCAGCGCATCCACGGCTCCATCCCCTTCGGCGGCAACTATCGGGTGGTGGACTTTATGCTCTCCAACATGGTCAATGCCGGCGTCCGGGACGTGGGCGTCATCATGCACGGCAAGTGCCAGAGCATGCTGGACCACCTGGGCACCGGCAAAAGCTGGGACCTCAGCCGCAACCACGGCGGCCTGACTCTGCTGCCTGCCTTCGCCTATGCCGAGCGGCGGGGCGACGCAGGCCGGTTCCGGGGCAAGGTGGAGGCCCTGGGCTGCGTGATGGACTATCTCAAGGACATCCGGCAGGACTATGTGGTGCTGACCGACAGCGACCTGGTGGTGAACCTGCCCCTGGACGACGTGCTGCGGGACCACATCGCCTCCGGCGCGGACATGACGGCGGTGTGCACCTCCCTGCCGGGGCCGGAAAGCGACACCTATTTTCAGCTGGATAACTCCGGGCGCATTGTGGACGTGGCCCACGACGTGTTCACCCCCGAGGGCTTCCGCTGCCTGAACATCTTCGTGCTGCGCCGGGATCTGCTGATCCAGCTGGTCACCGACTGCATGGCACACAACCAGTACAGCTTCCGCCACAACATTCTCCAGGACAGGAAGGATGCCCTGCATTTCCGGGCCTATGTCTGGGACGGCTATGCCGCCCGCATCGACACCATCGAGGCCTATTACCGCCGCAGCATGGAGCTGCTGCGGCCGGAGATCCGCATGGAGCTGTTTGCCCCCCAGCGGCCCATCTTCGCCAAGGAAAACGACTCCCCCTCGTCCTATATGGACGGCTCCTGCGTCAACTCCCTTATCGCCGACGGCTGCGACATCCAGGGCACGGTGAAAAACTGCATCCTGTTCCGGGGCGTCCGCATCGAGCCGGGGGCCGACGTGGAGGGCTGCATCCTGTTCAAGGGCACCGTGGTCCGCCGGGGCGCCGTCCTGCGGGGCGTTATCACAGACAAATACGTCACCGTGCAGGAGGGGCGCACCCTGATGGGCCACGAGAACTATCCCCTGGTGGTGGCCCGGGGCGTCACGATCTGAAATATGACACACGTTCATCCGGAGGTGACCATATGAATATTCTGTATATCACCAGCGAGGCGGCCCCGTTCTGCAAAACCGGGGGCCTTGCGGACGTGCTGGGCAGTCTGCCCCCGGCGGTGGCGGCGGAGGGCGACCATGCCGCCGTGCTGCTGCCGCTGTATGGCCAGATCGCCCAGCGCTGGCGGGAGAAGATGAACTTCCGCTGCTATATCTATGTGGACCTGGGCTGGCGGCACGAATACTGCGGGCTGTTCTCCCTGGAATACCGGGGCGTCACCTGGTATTTTGCGGACAACGAGCGGTATTTCCGCCGCCGGGGCCTGTACGGCGATATGGACGACGGGGAGCGCTTCGCCTTCTTCTCCAAGGCAGCGGTGGCCCTGCTGCCCCACCTGGCGGAGTATCCCAATGTGGTCCACTGCAACGACTGGCAGACGGCCCTGGTGCCGGTATACCTGCGGGACGCCGGAAACGACCTGCCGGTGGTGTTCACCATCCACAACGTGGAGTATCAGGGCAAGTACGGGCCGGAAACCGTGGAGGACCTGTTCGGCCTGAACCGGGGCTGGTACGACGGCGGCATCCTGCGGATGGACGGGTGCGTAAACCTGATGAAGGGGGCTATGCTCACCGCCAACGCCGTTACCACCGTCAGCCCCACCTATGCCGCCCAGCTCCATGACCCGGCCTATGCCTGCGGCCTGGAGCAGGTGGTGCACCTGATCGACTATAAGCTCTCCGGCGTGCTCAACGGCCTGGACATTGAGAGCTATAACCCCGCCCACGACGGCTCCCTGCCCCGGACCTTCGACCCCGACCATATGGAGGGCAAGGCCGTGTGCAAGGCGGAGCTGCAGCGGCAGCTGGGCCTTGCCCAGGAGCCGGACACCCCGCTGATGGCCATCGTCAGCCGCCTGGTGGGCCACAAGGGCATGGACCTGGTGTGCCAGGGTCTGGAGGGCATTATGGCCGCCGGCTGCCAGCTGGTGGTGCTGGGCCAGGGGGAGTCCCAGTTTGAGGACGCCTTCCGCTGGGCCCAGAACCGGTGGCCCGGCCGGGTATCGGCCCAGATCACCTATTCCGACAATCTGTCCCGCCGGATCTACGGCGCGGCGGACCTGTTCCTGATGCCCTCCCGCAGCGAGCCCTGCGGCCTGAGCCAGCTGATTGCCATGCGCTATGGCGCGGTGCCCATCGTCCGCCAGACCGGCGGCCTCAACGACACCGTCCGCTCCTGCCAGGTGGGCCAGCCCGACGGCAACGGCTATGTGTTCTCCGGCTGCACCGCCCATGACCTGTGCCAGACGGTGGGCCAGGCGGTGGGCCTGTACCGGGGGGACCGGATGGGCTTTGACACCGTCCGCCGCCGGGGCATGACCGAGGACTTCAGCTGGAACCGCAGCGCCGGGGCCTACCGGCGCATTTACCAAGATCTATCACGGAGGAACCACTAAATGACTTATACCAAAGACGCCCTGAAGGAGGCCATCCAGCAGAAGCTGCGCCTGAACTATGGCTGCACGGAAAAGCAGGCCACCGACGGGGAGATCATGAAGGCCTGCGCCCTGGCCCTGCGGGACATTATGGCCGTGCGCAGCGTGGACACCCAGGAGAAAACCCAGGAGCAGCAGGAAAAGCGGGTGCACTATATGTCCCTGGAGTTCCTGATGGGCCGCAGCCTCATGAAAAACGCATACAACCTGGGCATTCTGCCCCAGCTGACCCAGGCGGTGGAGGAGCTGGGCTTCTCCGCCCCGGATATCTTCGACATGGAGCCGGACGCGGGCCTTGGCAACGGCGGCCTGGGCCGCCTGGCCGCCTGCTATCTGGACAGCATGACCACCCTGGACATTCCCGCCACCGGCTACTCCATCTGCTATGAGCTGGGCATTTTCAAGCAGAAGATCGTGGACGGTCAGCAGGTGGAGCTGCCCGACGACTGGCTGAACCTGGGGGACGCGTGGCTGATGCCCAAGCCCCAGGAGGCCGAGGAAATTCACTTCGGCGGCCGGGTCCGCACCCGGTGGGACAACGGCCACCTGATGGTGGTCCACGAGGACTATACCCGGGTGCTGGCCATCCCCTGCGATATGCTGGTGGCGGGCTACAACACCGACCATGTGAACACCCTGCGCCTGTGGGACGCCAAGAGCCCCAAGCCCATTGATATGCAGCTGTTCAGCCAGGGGCAGTACCTGAAGGCCAACGAGGAGCGGGCCATGGCCGACTCCATCAGCACCATCCTCTATCCCGAGGACAACCACTACGAGGGCAAGTCCCTGCGGCTGAAGCAGCAGTATTTCTTCGTGTCGGCCACCCTGCAGTCCATCACCCGCCGGCACATCCAGACCTACGGCACCCTGAAGAACTTCCACGAGAAGAACGTCATCCAGATCAACGACACCCACCCGGCGCTGGTGATCCCGGAGCTGATGCGCATCCTCATCGACGACGCGGGCCTGGGCTGGGACGAGGCCTGGGACATCACCCGCCACTCCGTGGCCTATACCAACCACACCGTGCTGGCCGAGGCACTGGAGAGCTGGCCCCAGCGGCTGTTCGAGACGCTGCTGCCCCGCATCTGGCAGATCATGCAGGAGATCGCGCGGCGCTGGCAGCAGAAGGTGGACGATTTCTATCACGACCCCAAAAAGACGGAGAAAATGGCGGTCATCTGGGACGGCGTGGTGCACATGGCCAACCTCTGCATCGCCGGGGGCATGGCCGTCAACGGCGTGTCCGCCCTGCACTCCGACATTCTGCGGCGGGACGTGTTCCGGGACGCCTGCGGCATGGAGCCGGACAAGTTCAGAAACGTCACCAACGGCGTGGACCACCGCCGCTGGATCAGCCAGATCAACCCCGGCCTGGACGGCCTGATCCGGGACTGCATCGGCGATGGGTATCTCACCCACGCCGGGTGCCTGTCGGACCTGGACCGCTTCGCCGGTGACGCGGCGGTGCTCTCCCGGCTGGAGCAGATCAAGGGGGACAACAAGCAGGCCTTTGCCCGCTGGGCCAAGCGCCAGCAGGGGGTCACCCTGAACACCGACGCCATCTTCAACGTCCAGGTCAAGCGCCTGCACGAGTATAAGCGGCAGCTGCTGAACGTGCTGCACATCATCAGCCTCTATCAACAGCTCCAGGACGATCCCAACATGGACTTCCGGCCCCAGACCTTCCTGTTCGGGGCCAAGGCCGCCCCGGGCTACGCCGTGGCCAAGCGCATTATCCGCCTTATCAACTCCCTGGCCGACCAGATCAACAGTGACCCCATCTGCCGGGATAAGCTCCAGGTGGTATTCCTGGAGAATTACCGGGTGTCCATGGCGGAGATGCTGATGCCCGCCAGCGAGGTCAGCCAGCAGATCTCCACCGCCGGCAAGGAGGCCAGCGGCACCGGCAACATGAAGTTTATGATGAACGGCGCCCTGACCCTAGGCACCCTGGACGGCGCCAACGTGGAGATGCACCAGGTGCTGGGAGACGAGAATATGTTCCTCTTTGGCCTCACCGCCGACGAGGCCGCCCGCCTGCGCCAGAGCTATGATCCCCATCTGCTGTATACCCGGGATCCGGTGCTGCACCGGGTGCTGGATCAGCTGAAAACCGGCTTCCGGGACGGCGTCAGCTATGAGGACCTGTATCAGCGTCTGCTGTACGGCGCGGACTGCCCGGCGGACCAGTATCTGCTGCTGGCGGACTTTGCGTCCTACTGCGCCGCCTCTCACCGGGTGGTGGATACCTATGCCGACCGGGAGAAGTGGAACCGCATGAGCCTGCACAACATCGCACGCAGCGGCATTTTCTCCGCCGACCGCTCCATCGCCGACTATGCCGACACCATCTGGCACGTCCCCTATAAAAAGTAACTCCCGCCCTCCCCTGCCCGGGTCCCGCGCCCGGGCGGGGGAGGCATTTTTGCCAAAAGGGGTTGACAGACGGAAGAATTTGTTTTACTCTATATTTGAATAAAATATGCTCCGGTAGGTAAGGCTACCGCGAGGGATACGGACTGCTGCCGCAGAGTGGTGGAGACACCATGAGAGGGTTTGAACAGGCGATATCGAAGCCAAGGTATCATCTAACGCAGTTTCACCGCCCCGCGATGCTAAAGCTTGTTACGGTGGCCAGGTCACGCATCACGCGCGGCCCCTTTGCACATCCACAATGGGCTTTCTGCCGTTGTGGATTTTTTGCTATGTATATACAGGAAAGGAGGAACCGGTCATGTTCGATCACCAGGAAGAATTGGACCAATATCTGGAAAATATTGAGGCGCTTATCAAAAATAAGCAATACGCCCGATTGCGGGACCTGTTCCTGCCTATGGAGCCTGCGGATATCGCCCTGCTGCTGGAGGAGGCCGGCGAGGAGGAGATGCCCCTGCTGTACCGGCTGCTGCCCAAGGAGCTGGCGGCGGAGGTGTTCGTGGAGCTGGAATCCGACAGCCAGGAGATGCTCATCAACGGCTTTTCCAACACCGAGCTGAAGGAGGTGCTGGACGAGCTGTATCTGGACGATGCCGTGGACATCGTGGAGGAAATGCCTGCCAGCGTGGTGATCCGCATTCTGGACAAGGCCACACCGGAGATGCGCAAGTCCATCAACGAAATTCTCCAGTACCCCGAGGACTCCGCCGGGTCCATTATGAACATGGAGTTCCTGTCCCTGAAAAAGGACATGACGGTGGAGGACGCCTTCAAGCGCATCCGCCGTATCGGCGGCGAGCTGGAGACCATCAACATCCTGTATGTCACCGACCCCACCCGTCATCTGCTGGGGGTGCTGTCCGTCCGGGATCTGCTGCTGGCGGAGGAGGACGACCTGATTCAGGACATCATGGACCCCAACGTGGTGTCCGTGAACACCATGGACGACAAGGAGGACGCGGCCCAGGCCCTGAGCAAATACGACTTCCTGGCCATGCCCGTGGTGGACAAGGAGCAGCGCTTGGTGGGCATCGTCACCGTGGACGACGCCATGGACGTTATCGAGGAGGAGACCACGGAGGACTTCGAGAAGATGGCCGCCATGCTGCCGTCGGACAAGCCCTATCTGAAGTCCGGCATTTTCGCCACCTGGCGGGCCCGCCTGCCCTGGCTGATGATCCTGATGCTGTCGGCCACCTTCACGGGGATGATCCTGAACCACTATGAAAGCGCCCTGGCGGCCTGCCTGGTGCTCAATTCGTATATCCCCATGCTCTCCGGCACCGGCGGCAACTCCGGCACCCAGGCCTCCGTGGCGGTGATTCGCGCCCTGAGCCTGGACGAGGTGGACTTTTCCGACATTTTCCAGGTGCTGTGGAAGGAGCTGCGGGTGTCGCTGCTGTGCGGCGTGTGCCTGGCCGGGGCCAACTTCGTGAAAATGCAGCTGGTGGACCGGCTGCTGTTGGGCAACGCCGCCGTGACGCCCACGGTGTGCCTGGTGGTGTGCCTGACCATCCTGTTTGTGGTGGTGTTTGCCAAGTGCGTGGGCTGCTCCCTGCCCATCCTGGCCGAGAAGATCGGCCTGGACCCGGCGGTGATGGCCAGTCCCTTCATCTCCACCATCGTGGACGCCACCAGCCTGCTGATCTATTTCCGCTTCGCCTCCTGGTTCCTGCTGTAGCTGCATATAGAAAAAGACGCCGGAGTCCGGCGTCTTTTTATTTACAGCTCCCCGGCCTTATACAGTTGGGATTCGCGGCGGTAACCGGCGGCGGCTGCGGCGTTGGATGCGATCTCCTCCGGCGTCAGGGGGCGGCGGACCTTGCCGGGGGCCCCCATGACCATGGAACCATCGGGAATCACAGCCCCCTGGGTCACCAAGGCCCCGGCGGCGATGATGCAGTCCCGGCCCACCACAGCTCCGTTGAGGACGATGGCTCCCATGCCCACCAGGGTGTTGTCGCCGATGGTACAGCCGTGGAGAATGGCGGCGTGGCCCACGGTACAGTCCCGGCCCACGGAGGTGGGAAAGCCGGGGTCCGCGTGGAGGACGCAGTTGTCCTGGATATTGCTGCCGGGGCCGATGGTGATGGGGTCCGTCTCCGCCCGGAGCACCGCTCCGAAGTAGATCCCGGCCCCCTCCCCGATGGTGACATTGCCCCGGACGGTGGCGTTGTCCGCCACAAAGGCGGTTTCATGAATCACGGGCTTCATGGGTTTTCTCTCCTTAATGGAACAGCCAGCGGGCCACAAGAATCACAACGCAGGCCCCGCCCACGCCGATGAGGATGGCTCCCACAGAGCCGGTGGCGGCAATGCCGATGGTGCCCGCCAGCCAGTTGCCCACGGCGGAGCCCACCACGCCCAGGATCAGGTTGCGGATCAGGCCGCCGCGGCTGCCCATGAGCTTGCTGGCGATCCAGCCGATAAGAGCGCCTAAAATCAGGGAATAAATCATTGCTTTGTCTCTCTTTCTACCCGCACGGGGTCCACAATATGCACGTTCAGGTGGTTATAGGGCATCTCCACGGCCCGCTCGTCAAAGGCCGCCTTGATGTTCTCCAGCAGGGCGTAATAGGCCGTCCAGTAGTCGGCGGTTCTGGCCCAGCTGCGGACGATGTACTCGATGCCGCTTTCGCCGTAGGCATTGACGTATACCTCCGGGCCGGGGCTCTCCAGCAGGCCCGGGGTCCGGGCCACGGCGTCCAGCAGAGCCTGGCGCACGGTCTGCACCGGCGCGTCATAGGACGCGCTGACGCTGTGCTGGATGCGGCGGGTGCCCAGGGTGGTGTAGTTGGTGATCTTTCCGGCGGAAAGGCTGCTGTTGGGGGCGGCGATCCGCAGGCCGTCCGGCGTGTCCAGATAGGTATAGGTCAGGGTCAGCTCCTTGACGGTGCCTGCGCCGCAGGGGGTGTCCACATAGTCGCCCACGGCGAAGGGCTTGGTCACCAGCAGCACCAGGCCCCCGGCCACGTTGGCCAGGACGTTCTGCACCGCCAGGGATACCGCCAGGGACAGCACCGACAATAGCGCCACCAGGGACGTGACGGGAATGCCCAGCTGGTCGGCGGTAATGAGCACCGTTACCACCCACAGCACCAGCTGCACGGTCCGCACCAGGTATTTCTGCACCCGGGCATCCATATGGGTCTGGGCCAGCACCCGGCGCAGCAAAGCGGTGAGCAGCCGCACCGCCACCAGGCAGATCACCAGCGTCAGCAGTGTCCCCAGCAGCGTCCCCAGGGAGATATTCCCCAGGTGCAGGGCCGACAGGTCCAGCTTCTGATCCAATGGGTTTTCCACAGGCGGCACCTCCTTTTCGTGGCCCCTATTATACTCCCGGGCGGCGGATTTTGTCAATTCGTCAAAAAAAGACTTACCCTTTTGGAGAAAAAGTGGTATAATATGGTAAAGAACGAAAGAGAGGATGAACGGCATGTTTGCAGCGGGCGAAATGGTGGTCTATGGCGGCGAGGGCGTCTGCCGGGTGGAGGGCGTTGGGACGCCGTCTTTGCCGGGAATGGACAAGACCCGGCTGTACTATACCCTTGCGCCGCTGTACCGATCCGGCCAGGTGATGACCCCGGTGGACACCCGGGTGCTGATGCGGCCGCTGCTGACGGGGCAGGAGGTGCAGGAGCTCATCGCGCAGCTGGACCAGCTGCCGGAGGAGCAGGCCGAAAGCCACAACACCCGGGCCATCAAGGACCTGTATCACCAGGTGGTGGCCTCCTATGACTGCAAACGGCTGGCGGGCCTCATCAAGGGGGTGTGCCGCCGGCGCAGCTGGGCCATTCACCACGGGCGGAAGGTCAGCCAGATGGACGAGCGCTATCTCAGGCGGGCGGAGGACGCACTGTACGGCGAGCTGGGGGCGGTGCTGGGCCTTCCCCGGGAGGACGTGCCGGCCTATATCCGCCAGACCTGGCCCAAGTGGCCGCTGTTTTGAATTATCCCAAAAGGACTTCGTCCCTTTTGGGATAAAAGGCTTGCAGACTGAGAAGAATTTTCGCCCAGGTACACGCCCCGGGCGAAAATGGATTGCATTTGATTTGCCGCCTGCGGGCGGCAAATTCTGCGAGACTATTCGTCGATAAAAACCACAAGGCGGAGAACCGGAAGCCGGTTCTCCGCCTGAATGGCAGGAAGATTGATGAAAAAAGCTTTTTGTCTCTTGCAAGTATAGGATACCCAAGGGATGTTACAAAAGTTCATGCATAAATATTAAAAAAGTATTAAACATTTTTTCATGCAAAAAAAGCCCGGCAGAGCGATGCTCTGCCGGGCTTTATCAGCTATGCGCCGATGGGGACGTCAATCAGTCGTTGTTGATGGCGATGACGACGCCGGAACCCACGGTACGGCCACCCTCACGGATAGCGAAACGCAGACCGTTCTCGATGGCGATGGGGGTGATCAGCTCCACGTTCATGTCGACGTTATCGCCGGGCATGCACATCTCGGTGCCCTCGGGCAGGGTGATGATGCCGGTAACGTCGGTGGTACGGAAGTAGAACTGAGGACGATAGTTGTTGAAGAACGGGGTATGACGGCCGCCCTCTTCCTTCTTCAGGACGTAAACGTGGCCGTCGAAGGTGGTGTGGGGATGAACAGAGCCGGGCTGGCACAGGCACTGGCCACGCTCGATCTGGTCACGGTCAACGCCACGCAGCAGGGCGCCGATGTTATCGCCAGCCTGAGCGAACTCCAGGCTCTTGCGGAACATCTCGAGGCCGGTGATGGTGGTGGTCATCTTCTCTTCCTTGATACCGACGATCTCCATCTGGTCGCCGACGTGGGCAGTACCACGCTCGACACGACCAGTGGCGACGGTGCCACGGCCAGAAATGGTCATGACGTCCTCAACGGGCATCAGGAAGGGCTTGTCAGCAGCACGATCGGGAGTGGGGATGTAGGTATCAACAGCATCCATCAGCTCCCAAATGCACTTGTACTCGGGGGCGTTGGGATCGGTGCTGGTGGACTCCAGAGCCTT